>Ga0335077_10000894_pt1 | contig 34158 bp, 40 predicted proteins | sample Lox_Sample_31_FD_207151 | JGI IMG/M metagenome (GOLD analysis project Ga0335077, IMG submission 207151) | Soil microbial communities from Loxahatchee National Wildlife Refuge, Florida, United States - Lox_Sample_3.1 | ecosystem: Environmental > Terrestrial > Soil > Wetlands | place: USA... | reverse complement strand
CACGATATCGCCCGGATAACAAACTGTTGGCCTTTCTGGAAAGCCTCTGATTATGCCGAGTCAGAACACAGCCCGAGCCCCTCCAGAGCTGTGATTTGATATTAGATTCGGCATAATCCGGGAATCGGCACGCTGACGAGCATCGTGAATCCGAGGCCATTTTCCCGTCGCAGTGACGATGCCGCACTTCTGAAGCAGGTATCGAAAACAGCGCCCGAGTGATGTGCCGCTATAAGCTCCTCCACCCCAGGAGGAATTCCAGATGAGCGCCGTATCGGAGGAAACGGGAAGCTTTCTGCGAGTTCGGGCACGCAGACAGCGATCTATCTCCCCGACAATGGAGTCGTTGATCGGAAGCTGTCGTGATTTATAGAACTTGGTCTGGCGAATATGCAGTGTCGATTCATGCTGGTTGTAATCACCGAGCCGCAGCGCCAACAGTTCGCCACGGCGGATCCCAGTAGTGAACAGCAGAGCAATTCCGAGGCGAATCACCTCCGGGCGCACAGACCACGAAGGTTTCCGCTCCAGGCTCGAAGCCGCGGCCAGGAGCTTCGCCACCTCGGCCTCGGAGAAGATATACGGCTTGATCCGTTGATGGTATGCGGGGAATGAGCTGAGGTCCGGAACAAAGCACTGCGTTTCGGTCCGACGATGATACAAACAGAAGCTACGAACGTCCAACATGCGAACACGCCGAACTCCTGAAGCCACGTGCTCGTGGGTGTGGCACCAGGCCTCAAACGCGGCGGCGTTCAAGTCCGGGTACGTAGCCCTGTGGTCGTACAGGAAGCGATCCAGAGACTGCAGCGTGCGGGACGGAGCGTCGAAACCTCGGCCCAAAGAGTGCTTCAGATCGACATACCGAGAGAAGACGGGCGCAAGGCGAGACGAAAATACGGGAGTGAAAACAGACTTGCCTCGCATCAGCGTTGTCCCTCCTTTCGCTTGTTGCTACTCGGAACTTGAAGAGCCACCTCGCGCAAATCCCCTGTGGCCAACCGCAGATACATGCACGTGCTCTCGGCGGTGCGATGTCCGAGGATGTCGCCAATAGTCTTAAGAGGAGTTCCGCTCTTGAGCAGATGAACGGCATACGAGTGTCGCAGGCAATGTGGACCTTGGTAGGGGATGCTAAGCCCGCTCTTGCGTACCAGTGCTTGAAAGGCCTCCCCGACCGCAGTGGGTTTCAACGCGCCGATGGGAGCGCGCATGCGCAAGAAAACCCTTCGATACGGTGTAGGTGGCGGAGTGCGTTTCAGGTGTTTCACCAGTGCGGACAAGACTTCATTCGTGAGCGGCAGTTCCAACGGCGAGGAGGTTTTCCTTTGGTGGATGTGCAGGATACCTTCTCTCCAACGGATGTCATCGACGGTGATAGCCACAATCTCGCTGGCGCGCAACCCGTAGGTGGCAATCAACAGAAATATTGCGTAGTCGCGCAGGCCCATCGGGGAGGTCTTTTCCATAGATCGCAGCAATGCGCGAACCGTTGTCCACGGTAAGGCGCGAGGTAACCGCTCGAGACGGTAGAGCCGCGGAGTGTCGATGGGGTACTTAAGCCCGGCGGGAATCTTACCGACCATGATGAGGAAGCGAAGGAACCCTCTTAGCGCGGCGATATCGTGCTGCAGACTTCCCCGACTCAAGCGCTTGCCGGCCTTGGCGATGTATGACTCGATGTGAGGAGCCGCTAAGCGTCCCACAGCGGTGGCGGTCTTCTTCAGGTGCTCAAGGAAACATTCCGCCGTACGCAGATGGCTTGAAACGGTGGAAACAGAGAATCCCTGTACTTCGCGGAGGTGATTTGCATACTGTTCGCTCAAAGCCACGGTCGGAGCAAGTGCTGTTCTCTTGCAGTCATGCGTGATCAAATCCTTCGCGACCAGATATCGCTCCAGAGTTCGGACAGTTCCAGCGCTGGTCGGGAAGATCTTGATCAGATCACGCCAACAAGCATAAAGCGTTCCATGATTCAGACTCGCGACCTTATGAACGCCATGGCGCCGCAGATAGACATCCACATGCCGCAGCATGCGGATCGAAAACTTGCGTGAACCTCGGGTGTAGCCGGAGGAGGCAAGCCAATCGTCGAAGCCGTCGACGGTCGCTCCCAATATAGGCAATGAAGTGAACTTGCAGTGACACCTGGGGAACAGAGAATGTAGCATCGGAACCTCGATGGAACTGGATTGAGCCGCTGGACGGCGGCCATCACGATGCTACTGCGCAAATGTGCAGATGGAACTCGCGAAACCGCGTTTTAATAGGGTTTGCCGCGCGTAACTCCACATTACTAACAACTTCACATTAATCGATCACCAGTAAGTCGGGACGGGCAAAGCGTTGTAAACGACGGCGCAGGATCTGAGGCGAGTCGCAGTGCAGATCGGCGAGGATGTCGGAGGCGGTACGAAACAGGACGGTGTAGCCGGCCTGGACCGCAGCGTAGGCGATGTTTTGAGCGATCATGGTTTTGCCCAGGCCGTTGGAGCCGAGCAGGATGAAGTTACGGGCTTCGGGGATGAAGTCCAGGGTGAGGGCGCGTTCAATGATGGGGCGGTCGATTTTCTTGGGCCAGTGCCAGTCGAAGTCGGCCATGGGGCGGAAGCGGCCGATGCGGGCCAGGCGGAGACGCCGTTCCACCGAGCGGCGCGAGCGTTCGTGAAGTTCGGCGCGGGCCATTTCTTCCAGCATCATTTGCGGCGACCAGCGCGACTTGGTGGCGCGAGCCAGGAAGTCATCCAAGCTCAGGGCGGTGGCATGGAGGCCGAGCTGGCCGAGTTGGGTGGGGAGATCAGTCGCGGGGTTCGTCATCTTCATCTGCGTTGTGGGAGAGTTCATCGTAAATATCGGAGTCATGAGGTTGAACATGCAGGTCCGCTAGATCCGGGCGATGTTCGAGGTGTACCGGACGTAGGACGTGCAACTGCTGACGCCGGCGTCGTTGTTGGAGGATATAGGCGACCGAAGAGAGACGTGGAGTGGCGCGATCCAGGGCCGAGCGAATGGCTTGGCGTAACTCTTCGGCGCCATAGTCATCGAGGAGCTGTAGCAGTTGCTGCGAGGCCGGACCTAAGGACTCGCCCCGGCGAAAAGCTTCTTCCAGCAGAGCTTCACTTTCCGGGACCGCCTGGCGAAGCCGGCCTGAAGGCGAAGCGCCCAGAGCGCGTCGTTTCTCTTCCAACAGGGCTTGGCGGTGAGCGGGCTCTTCGATGATCTGATGGCGGTCCCAGGAGCGACGATGGCGGGCGATCTCGATACCATCCTGCAAGATGCGGATGGAGGAGGGGGAGGCGAGCAAGATCAGCGTCCGACCCACGGCCGTGGGCGGAATCGAGTAGTCGTTCAGATCGAAACGCAAGTAGATGGTCTTTCCGGCATGAACGGAGAGCATGCAGTCAGTTTCCAGCGGGTGCGCGGGCAAGGGCAGCAGGCGCGGCCGTTCCTGGGCGAAAGCTTGGGCCACGGTGCGGGAATCATCCTGAGGCCACGGGCGCTGATGAGCCACTTCGTCGCGCCAGAGGTGAGCCTGGCGATTGAAGTCTTCTAAGGTCGTGAAGGGGCGGGCGGCAAAGAAGGACTCGCGGATATAGCGAATCACTCTCTCGACGCGCCCTTTCTCGTTGCCGCGCGCCGGACGACAAGGCTGGGGTGCGAAGTGATAATGGGCGGCCAGTTGCAGCACACGAGGGTGGAAACGTATTTGATTTTCGTGGCGTGCCAGAACCACGCTGCGCATGTTGTCATAAAGAATGACTCGCGGCGCCCCCTGAAACTGGGCAAAGGCCTCGACGTGAGCACAGAGTAAACTTTCCAGTCTCTGATCGAAGAAGAAGTTCAAGGCCAAGGCGCGAGAGTAGGAAAGAGTGATGACAAAGCAAGACAGCCGACGACAGGCTTGCCCGATGCGCACTTCGCCAAAGTAAGCCCTGCGAAGGACCACCTTCATAGCCGCGAGCACGAATCATCTGAAAGATCCGGGTGGAGCGCAAACGGGGATACTGCGTCAGGGTTTGCCGGATGAAGTCCACATAGGGATCGGTCTTGCGCACGGTGCGATCTTGCTTGGGACGATTGAAGCGATCGGTTTCCAATGCCGCGCACACAGTATCGCGATGCAAGTTCAGCTGGGTAGCGATGGTGCCGATCTTCCAGTGTTCGGCGAAGAACAGAAGGCGGATTTTAGCCACTAACTCGGGATCAATCATGGCTCACCTGCGGCGGAAGGCTTCGACGAACTGTCCCCAGCGACCGCATACGCGGCAAATCAAGCGATGAAAACTCTCGCGCTGGCTCGATCGCAACATAGGGGACTGGTTGGCAGCCGGCGGTGTGGATTCGCTCAGCCGCGCTTGGCTGATCCTGCGGCAGGAATAGGGGGCGAGGGAAGATTGATCTGTCACGCGACCACAACATCGGCGGCGATACTGGCGCTGCCGGTCGCGATGATCGAGCCGGGCTTCCAGGCTCTGCTGGTAGCGGCGGTTGGCCTGTCGCAGCTGTTCCCGCCGATTCTTCTGCCGGCACGGTTGGCTGCAGTAAGTCTGCCCGCGGTAGCAGGAAAGACAGATGAAGAACATCGCTCCGCAACCCACGGCGCGGCAAAACAACTGTCGCAATACCAGTTCCGAAGCCATTGCCTCTGCAGGCAGGAGTGGACAATGGCCGTCCCGCTATGCCACGCTAAAGCTGATTGTTGTGGTTCTCTCGTGCTTTGCGGGAAGGGCCACTAGAAACGGAAACCCCGATCGTTGCTGCGATCGGGGTTTTCACTCTCTGCTCTTCGGCTTCTAACTTACCAGACAGCCTCCGCTACGCTCCGGCGATGATGCTGATGGGACTCTACTCTCGTACCGGCGTCCGTTCAAAAAACCTCGCTTTCTGATGCGCGGCGACAGTGAAAGAGGCCGTCAATCGACAATTGCCATCGGATTGTTCAAAAAACCATTGGCGTTTTAGGGGTTTCCCAACGAATGAATCCAACAAGAACGCGTCCACTTGAGGGCGTGCGGGCTCCATCAAATCGCAGGCAAGACTGGCCCGTGCTTTCGTGTCAACGTGCAAAAATCCCAAGCCCGCATCGAGACCGAGGTTCACAGCGGCAAGACGTGCCTCTGACTCCAGAAGAGTGTACAGGTAGTTGAGAATGGCATTGGGTGGGTTCACAGCGAGTCGAGGTGATCCCGTGAGCGGTGAAACCCTTGTACCAAAGACTCGCCAGTGGGCGGGGATTCTGGATTGATCTTTCGTTGGAAAGATGATCGGCAAACATCGAAAGGCCGACCAATACTGGGCGGCCGCGCGCGATTCGATGAGCCGGACTCGGTCGATATCGTCAGCCTCGGCCAATTCAGACCGGTAGCAATGAATTTTCTCGGCGCATTCCGGACTGGCGAGCTTGTAGCGGGCGACTTGTTCTTGGCCCGCAAGCTTCTGGTCAATGAGTTCGCGTGAGATGCGTAGAGCGGCACCTGATGTGTGAGCGATCGCTTGCGCGCGACGCAGTCGAACGTCGCTAGGCGCGTTTGTCCCAGTTGCAAACAGAACCTTGCCGTTGCGGTTCAGCATCACGAACGATGCGCCAACGTCCGAAATCCATTTCAGAGCGGCGAGCGTGACAAAACCGTCCTCGGATACGCAAACAAGGCGTTTTAGGTTATGACCGATACGCGCAAGTCTGATTGTCCGGCGCTCTGGTCCGATCCCATCCTCAATTTCGAGGTGTCCCGCTTGCATGCGGATCTTGATGCCGAATCCGGTCAAGGTTAGAACACGACGCCTGCCGATTGGTGATTTGCGAGATGCGCAGTCTTGCGGTAGAAGAGTCGAAGCTGCCATCGGAGCATGCCTCCTATGGTGGTCAGGGCTTGTCGGCTGCTAGTAACAGCTGGCAAGTCCGCTTGATCTACTTGTAATTCTACAACTTGTGCGCTTACCTGATACCACAATGCGCATATGGTCTCGCAAAACGCCCAGAGACAGCTTGCCATATGCTGTTCTTGGAATGGCGTGGCGGGTAACCGGAACATCCGTTAAACTTCGTCGAAATGCCGCCAACAAACGACACGGCCCTTCAGCGTTGCAGATCGGCTCTACTAGCAATCAGTGAGCTGTGGGAAGGCCACTTCAACAATCTCGAGAGCGTAAGCGGCAGAGTAGCCCTTACGGCTCACGCCGAGATAGAGCATGCGCCTGTTGCTCAGAAATCAGCGCGATTTTTTCGATCTTTCTCGCCTCTCCGCCAGGAAATGGTTGACCTCTTGGCTGAGACTTATCGCCGTTTTTTCAAAGTTGCCTTAGCTCAAAGCATTCAAACTGGAATTGAAGCAGACCAATGGGCTTGGAGTCTGCTTCAACCCGCTGTCCGTGCAGCATTGGAATGGATTCGTGAGTGGTACATATTGGCATGCGAAGGTCAGAATCAACGCGTGCGGCATGTGGGAACAATGGACTTTGCGCCCGGAAGTACTGCTTCCTTATCGATCCCGATTACCCCCCCACCAATTCCGCCCGAGACGGAGTGGCGTGCACCCGCTTGGTTATTTGGAATCTCGGCCGCCTATTTTGGTATCGGGCGACTAAAACAACAGAATGTCCCAAACATGGATTCGGAAGAGAGGCTGGGTGAGGGCCACACTCGTTTGTTACTCAGAGGAGCTCGGCGGGTGTTTCTATGGGAGGTAGGCGCCGCAATCGAAACTGTACGGAACGAGGAGATCGCCGCTGCAGGCGCACTCCGCCCTGAACCTTCAGCCGAACAAAGACGCCAGCCTAATAAGCGGAAGGGATGGGAGCAAAGGGAAAAACTTTATAGGGTCATTCGGAACGTCCTTGCAAGCAAGCCCGAACTGCAAGGAATGGGTTTCTGCGGCGAGTTAGACAAGCGACATGCTGAGCCCCTCTTGGACTGGATTGAAAACGAAGAATGGCGGCCGGGGCTGACTTGGAAGGAAGCCTGGGGGATTCCCGAACTGCGCCGCAAGATCCGTCGCGTACGACAAGAAGCACAAAAGAAGAGCTAGACCCCATCGTTCTGCCTGCACGGGTTTCTGAATTTGTCTTACCAATCAAACATAACCCTGCCTAGGGTGTGCCTACTCGCGATAATTGCAAGTAGGGGGGAGTAGAAGCGCTCGCCGATCCCGCAGTTACCCACCCAGGGCTACTTGCAAGTAACCGCGTGCATGCTGACTTTGAAAGCCCGCCAATAGCTTACTCGCCTACTCCTTACAAGATCCGAGCACTACACAAGGGTTCGTGAGGCCAGTATCTTCGCTGGCAGGGCGAAGAGCAGAGCTTCGAAAGCGCCAGAGCATCGGAAGTCTTGCCCGCCTAAGAGCCAATAAACGAAAGGAAACAATTATGTCCCTAACAACAATGCTCAAGAATGGCAGCAACGGCAAGGCCGGATCGCTGCTCAACGGTTCCGACGTACCCGCCGGGACGAAATCAATCACCATCGTAGTGGCTGCAGTACGAGAATCTCCTGAAGGATTCGGTTCACCCGCCATTGCCGATCTCAAAACACCCCTGTATGGCAAGTCAGCTTGGGCCGTTAACAAGACCAACCTAAAGGCACTGATCAAGCTCTTTGGTGAGGATGAGCAAAGGTTGGTGGGAAAAAAAGTCAAGCTAGAGATCATCTCCATACGGAATCCACAGACCGGAGAAATCGTCCCAGGCTTTGCTGTTAACCCACGGCAGGCGGCCTGATAACCACGCCGTTTGCGTAACGCCAATCGAGTTCCCCTCGGGGAACAGGCTCGAGGGAACTCGGTTCGGTGGAAACACAGGTTCGTAGGCCAGAGGCAGCACCGATGAAGAAGCGGCCAGGTCGGAAGAGACAGCGGCACGGCGGGAACTCACACAGCCTCTTAAAGCTGCACTTGGGGCAAAAGAGCGAACTCGCGCGTGATCGGGGCTTGCACGTCCTGGCAGCCATGCGCCGCGATCCTAATTTGTCGCTGTCGCGCGCGGCGAAGCTGGAAGGTGTCAAACCAGAAACGGTCAAGAAGCATTTCTCATCATCGCTAAGGAAAGTTGCCGGGAAGTTCACAGTAACGAAAAGCGACCGTTACGCAGCAACCCTCTACGTCCCGGACGTGCATGGCAATCCCGTTCCTCTTCCAACGCGATCGTCCAAAGAGCGAAGGCAGGCAAGTAACTATCTCAGGGACCTAGGGCGCTACCTGCGCGGCCAGAAGAACGCTCTTGCCAAATGGCATGGAAAGAAGATCGCCGGAGTTGAACTTGTCACCGCTGGTCGAACAATTGTCGCTATCGAGCCTGCGTTGTCAGAGTTCTCGCTCTACCGTGCATTTAGCGGCGGTGGCGCATGAGGGATCAAAGGCCAATGCGTACGGCACGACGCACGGTGTTGAGGAGAAATCGCTTCGGAGGTAACAACTTTTGCTTATTTTGCGGCTATGCGTGCTTGGAGTCGCTGACCCAGGTATCGCGGCAGTGGCTCGAAGCGAGAGGGATCCAAAAGAAACGCCTGGACCGCTTGCTCGAAGAACACCACCTAGTAGGCGAAGCGCACGACCCGGCTCTCTTAGTAACGCTCTGCCTCAACTGCCACCGGGAAATAACGGAAGGACTGGCGTGTGAAGGAGTCAGCATGCACCCAGAGAGAAACATTCACAAGCTTGTAGCGCTCGTGCTCAGGGGCTCAGCCGTGCTTTTCGAGTTCTTGGGCTCTTCTTATCGCAAGTGGGCGAATTTATTGGAGGAGTCAGATGAATAGTGACATCTACGTTCGAGCGCACACCGTCATACAACCAAACAGAGAGAAACACGAGAAAAAGAGGAATAACAACCACCAGAACAACGAACCAAGGTGGCCGGACAATGCGCTTGCGTTCGACTGCGAATCGCGGATCACGGCAGATCAAACTCTAACGTTCGGCTTCTGGCGATTCTGCGAACTGCGGGATGGAAATTATGTTGCGCTCGAAGAAGGCGTCTTCCACGATGACGAACTTGGCGCGAAGGAACTGGCTGCGCTTCGCAGATACGCAACAGCCAAGAAGCCGGAGACGACCAACGACGGCTGTGACCGCTTGCGCCTTTACTCTCGTTCAAAGTTCATCAAGGAGGTGTTCGGGATCGCCATTCAGGCTAAGGCACTCATGGTGGGATTCAATCTCCCATTCGATTCAAGTCGCATCGCCGTGGATTGGAACCCGGCACAAAATGGCGGATGGACGCTCATCATGAAGCAATGGCGCAACCCGAAGTCCAACAAGCTAGAACCCGCTGAATCCTTTCCCCGTGTGGTCATCAGGGCACTCAATAGCAAAACATCTATTATCGGTTCGACGCGCGCTCCCATGTCTCTTCGCAAATCGAAAGGCAAACGGACGACACTCTGGCCTGCCGCGAGGTTCCTCGATGTGCGCACTCTGCTTTGGGCGCTTCGCAACAAGTCGTATTCGTTAAGGACAGGATGCATGGAGTTCGGTATCCCAGGCAAACTGGATCACAAGCCGAGCGGGCATGCGGATTTGGAAGAAATCGAATATTGCAGGCAGGATGTACGGGCCACAGTGGGCTTGCTAAATGCCGTTAAGCAGGAATTCGACCTGCATCCTATCGCATCCGGTCCCGACCGAATGTTTAGCCCGGCCAGCGTGGCGAAGAGCTACCTCGAAGAATTGCACGTCTCGCATCCAAGCGAAAAAGTCAACGATGCCGATTCAGCGTACGCCGTTTTCATGCAAAGCTACTTCGGCGGACGCGCGGAGTGCCGCATTCGGAGTTGGGAGGTGCCAGTCTGCCTCGTGGATTTCATGTCGCAGTATCCCACCGTGAACGAACTCCTCGACAATTGGAGCATTCTGACAGCAAAGAACGTAACCTTCCCTGACGCGACAAAGGCGGTGCGCAAACTGCTTTCGCAGATCACGCTCGAACGATGTTTCGACCGCAAGTTGTGGCCACAATTCAAATTCTTCGCCCTCGTTCGCCCGGACAGCGACATTCTCCCTGTGCGCACCGTCTACAGCGGCACAACTCAGAACATCGGAATCAATTACCTCACAACCAAGGAGCAAATCTGGTTTGCAGGCTCGGACATCATTGCATCGATTCTTTTGACCGGGAAAGTACCGCATATCGAAAAAGCAATTAGCGTGAATGCACACGGCAAACAGCAGGGATTAACTTCAACATCCTTGCGCGGCATGGTTAAAGTGGATGCAAACAAGAACAGCTTCTTTAAGCATGTCATCGAACAGCGAGCGGCGCACGAATCGAACCCGGCGCTCCATTATTGGCTGAAGATTCTCGCTAACAGCGGATCGTACGGCCTGTTCGTGGAACTAAACCTAAACGAAGCCGACGCGGCAAAGCTGAAGGTGTTTTCAGGTGAAGAATCATTCGAGACAACTTCAGACATGGTGGAAGAACCGGGGAAGTGGTTTGCGCCACACATCGGTTCTCTCATCACGTCCGGTGGTCGCTTGCTCTTGGGAATGCTCGAAAAGTGCATAGCGGATGCCGGGGGCACGTTTCTGTTTTGCGATACGGACAGCGCTGCAATCGTTTCGACAGCGCATCGACAGCGAATCGCGATGCCCAACGGAGCAAGCCCGATCACGGCGCTCTCTCGGGCTGAAGTGCAGCGCATCGTGGATAGGTTCGATTCGCTCAATCCATACGACTTGGATGGATCAATCTTGAAGATCCACAAACTAAACTGGAATACCAATAAACGGCGACGACAGCTGTACGGATACGGCATTGCGGCGAAGAGATACGCACTGTACACGAAGACTCGCGATGACATTGAGATTGTGGAACCGAAAGCGCATGGTCTTGGATACTTCTATCCGCCGAAGGACTCGCCGGAAGGCTGGAAACGTGACGCTCCAGCGTGGATATTCGAAGCGTGGGACTGGATTATGCGTGGTGTTCTGGGATTAAAGCGCCGAAAGCCATCATGGTTCGATCTGCCGGTGATGATGAAGCTGACGCTCAGCACGCCACATCATGCGTTGAAGAACCTTGCCAAAGGACCGCTCACGCGTCCGAACAACTTCATGATGATTCCGCAAATCTGCCGCTTTGGATGTCCGCAAAACGTTGACCCAAACAAGTTCACGCTGATAACGTCATTTTCGACCGAACGCGATCAGTGGATGCATTCAAAATGCATCGACATTTACGATTCACAATCTCCCGTTTACGAACTCACAAACGAATACGACGGTCGCAGATCGTTGGTCAAGAATTTCTTCATGCTGCTGGACGCGTACCAGAACCACCCAGAAGCGAAGAGTCTCGGGCCGGACGGCAAACCGTGCGAGTTCGACACGCGCGGATTATTGCAACGGGCACACATCGTTGCGAACTGGCCGCCGATCTACATCGGCAAAGAATCCGACAAGCATTGGGAGGAAGGCGAAGATCTGAGTTTGCTGGATTTCAAGACAATTGAATACAAGCGAAAGGGAAACGCGGTTGCAACCGATGAGCAACTAGCGCGAATCGCAAGGGTTCCCAAGCGGGAATTCATGCGCCGGAGAATCAATCAGCATACGCTGGAGAAAATATGTACACGAGAACCTGTGCGAGCAATCAAGTTGGCAGCGTGCTTGAAAGTCCTAGAGGCACGCGAATCATAAAAATTACCAGATCGCGCACTCTCCATACTCGTCGCTCAAGGGGGCGATAAGCGTACTTTTTCTGAGCTTCAATGGCTAGATACAAGCGCCGGTTGCGCGGCCTCGCCTGGTTGTGTACCGTCCAGCAAGGCGCTCTTCATGAGCTTACCTTCTTTGGGCAGAAAAGAGAGCTGCGACATCAGAGCGAGCCGGGTCTGTTCGATGTCCCAGCGATCTCTCATGATTCCATGAATGGAATGCCCATATGCCCCGAGCAAAAGGTGGCCCAATTCATGGGGCGATGACACATGCCAGAAGAGTACTTGCTTCGTGTGTGCCGGTCTTTCCGCGACCTACGCGAGGTAGCGCGTCGTAGTAAACGACCGCCAGCTGACTGGCGACAATGGCCTGACCTGAGACCACGTCCAGGAACTTGTTCTGAACGGGACCCGCCTTGATGGCTAAGAAGAAGACGGGGCCTGGCCCTATTCGGCACGGCCTATTTCCTGTTGGACACTCCTGCCACACAACTTGGATACCGGCTCTCCCAAAGATCTGGTCAGCTTCCTTCTCGGCGTTCGACAGTATGTCGGTGGAGACTTGTCTGAAGTCGAAGACCAGAACCGTAAACGCCGAGGCGGCAATCTTCAGTTCCGGCTTCGGCGCAGGCGTTGTGCTTACGTTCTCTGTCGGTGAGCTTAATGTTTTTTGACTCGCGACGCTTCCTTGTTGTCCGGAAAGTGATTTCGCAAAGAATGATGTGGCAACGAAGCAGATGACCAAACGACTCAGGTTCATTGGAGCACCCCACGAGGTGCGCCGAACTTAGCTATCGCTTGCTATTACCTCCATTCAAACACGATACAAAATGAATAACGGCAGGTGAATTGGTAAGATGCTGATTTTGCTGATAGTTATCAGACTGCTGACTGTGGTGGTTTTCGGAACGAGGATGGCACCAAACAGGTGTACACTCTGGGTCTGCTTGTCTGCTTATGGGGGGATATGGCGGAACTCAATAGAGTTTCGGTTCCCATTCGGTTTGGTCCCTTCGAGGTCTTGCCTGATTCTGGCGAACTGCGCAAGAACGGCACGCGTCTGAAGCTTAGCGGCCAGGCCATCCAGGTCTTAATTACCCTGTTGGAGAAATCAGGGCAGCTGGTTAGCCGCGAAGAACTTCAGGAGAAATTGTGGCCCGGCGCCAGCTTTGGCGACTTCGAGCATGGCATCAACGCAGTTATCAAAAGGTTGCGTGACGTGCTCGGCGATTCCGCCGCGCAACCGAAGTTCATCGAAACCATCCCGCGGCGAGGTTATCGCTTTGTGGGTGCAGTCGCTTCCTCGCGACTTGATCCGGCGACAGCACCGGAAAAACCGGAACCGGAACCCGAACCAAACATCATCACGCGAAAACTCCGCTTCGTGGTTGTGGCGTTGCTGATAGTCGCGTGTGTCGGGGCAATCGTTTGGGCGGCACGATCTAGACGGAGCCACAGCTTGGAACGAGTTGAGTCTGAAGTCCTTACGCCCGTACCATTCACAGCACTTGCAGGAGAGGAGATTTTGCCCACGTTCTCGCCGGACGGCTCCCAGATCGCCTTCGGATGGAACGGAGATACACCCCCGGGTTCGCCTTCCAAAGGCTTCGACTTGTACGTAAAGGTGATCGGCAGTGAGAATCTCCTCCGGCTGACATATCAACCGTCGGATTTGATCCAACCTGCCTGGTCACCCGACGGCCAGCGGATCGCTTTTCACCGGATATCGGGTTCGGATACGGGGATCTATATAGTTCCTGCACTCGGAGGACCCGAGCGGAAGTTGCTAAGCACACATGCAACTGCTATAGGTTCTGATATCAGTTGGTCTCGGAACAGCAAATGGATCGCATATTCCGATACCGTACCAATCGGTCCCCGCCACAAGCTTTATCTTCTTTCGGTAGAGACGTTGCAACAACTTCCGATTCGTCATCTGCCGGAGTGTGTAGAAGAAACTCAGCCCGCCTTCTCTCGGCTCAGCGCGCTGCTCGCATATGTTTGTTCCTTAGAATCTGGCGGGTTTGCTTTGTATTCCATTGTGCCTCCAGACGGCGTTCCGCAAAGGATCGGTGTTTACGACGGCTGGCCGCGGGGACTTGCATGGCGAGGTGAAAGTAGACTAGTCCTTTCCCGACATGTATACGGACCGGACTACTGGGAATTACACGAAGTCACCCTACACAACGGTTTGATCCGCAAGCTCCGGTCGGAGACAAATGGTGTCGCACTACAGCCGGCAACATCTATTACGGGTAACAAACTCGCATATCAGTTAAGTCACCACGGGAATGCAAACATTTGGCGGAAGGACCTACTACATCCCCAGGCCGCGGCAGTAGAGGTTATTGCTTCTAGCCGTGAATCGTGGCAGCCGCAGTACTCCCCCGATGGGAACTACATTGCCTTCACGTCCGATCGAGGAGGCAATTTCGAAATATGGATCAGCCGTGCGGATGGCTCGAACTTAGTCAAGGTTTCAAATCTTAAGAACGCCGGTACACCGAACTGGTCGCCAGACGGTAGCAAGATCGCATTTGACTCGCGGCAAGGAGGCGTGGCCGACGTCTACATTGAAAATGTGTCGGAACTCGTTCCCCGGAAGCTGGTCACAAACGTTGCCAATGTTTCGACACCAAGTTGGTCCCACGACGGTAAATGGATCTACTTCATTGCTGGAGGTATGAATGGACGAATTTATCGCTGCCCAGCTGAAGGAGGAGCTGCAGTCCCACTTTCGAAAGGGGAGGGGTGGGGTCCTCAAGAGTCATTTGACGGCAAAGCGGTTTTTTTCAGAAGTTTGTTGCTGGAAACTCGGTACTGATGCGAATTTCACTGGAAGCTCGCGGCACAGAGTCGGTGGTGGAAGGACTGCACGTTAATGGGGACGTCCCGGCGAACTGGGCCGTTGCTCGAAATGGAATCTATTTTCAACCGGCCGAGGCCCGCGATGCGCTGCAGTTCTTTGATTTTACCTCGCAGAAAAAGAGTCAAGTGCTCACGATTCAAAGAGATCAACTTTGGGGCCTCTCCGTGTCCCCGGACGGACGCTGGATTTCATATTCGCAATTTGGCGAGACAACCAGCGACATTATGCTTGTTGAAAATTTCGCGTGGTGACAGGGAACATCTTTTTTTATTCCCTCTACTCAAGCGCGCACACTCGCACGCTCCCACGCGCAAGCGGGGACTCCAGCCCAAAAGGCAGGGGTGTAGCATTTTCCCCTCAGGTCATAGTACCCCGCCTGACCGCCACCGCGCCTGCTCTGTCACCCAGTCTGTCAGGTAGGCATCGGCCCCGCTGGCCGCCAGTGTGGTTTTGCCTTCGACGGCATCCACGAAATTTTCGATCAGCGGGAAATGGAAGTTGGGATTGGGTGGAAGGCTTTCACTACCTCCGGAATAGATGAGATCGGGGCCATTCAGCGGCGACATTTCTATTTCGCCTTCAGTGCCTCGGATGCGGCATTCATCGCGCCTGATCTTTGAATGCCAGCGGACGTCTACGATTCCGCGGACACCGTTTTCATATTCGATCATTACGGTAGCGTTGTCTTCGACTGCGTAATGATGGACAACATTTGAGAGCTGGCCGGTGGCCCGGAGTGGCTTGCCAAACAGGAAGTTCAGCACGTCGATACGATGTGAAGCAATGTCGAGCAGCGGGCCGCCTCCGGCCTTCGCGGGATCGAAGAGCCAGTTCCGTTCTCCCTTGCCGTCGAACCACATATGGTTGGTCAACTCGGCAAAGACGGGCTTACCGACTGCACCGGATTGAAGCAGCTGTTTCGCGCGTAACACCTTGGGATAAAGGCGGCGATAGTACGCGACACCAAACAGCCTGGAGCTCTTCTCGGCCACGGCTACCATCGTGCGCGCCTCCGACTCATTCATCGCCATGGGTTTTTCACAAAGGACGTGCTTGCCGACCCGCAAAGATTGAATTGTCTGGGGAGCATGCAGGAAGACCGGCGTTCCGACGTAAACAACATGGACATCCGGATCACTCAGGGCTCCCTCGAGAGAGGTCCAGGCCTTTCCTCCAAACTGTGCGGCTTTCGCCGGATCACGGGTAACCACACCGTACAGACGGCTTCTGGACTCGGATTGAATTGCCGGGATGACGCGCTTGGTGGTGATGTCGCCGATGCCAATTACGAGCCAGTTAAGCATGGCGATAGTGTCGCACGGCGGGAGCGTCCGGATGAGCGGCGCGCTGCGCGTTGCGGGACAGCCGAGGCGGCTGTTCCCCACATGGGCCTTGCACCGCCGAGAACATCAAAGGCCGGCTTGCGCCGGCCCTGATCTGAGAATGCCCCTGCATTACTTCTTGGGCGCGATCGCATCCTTCGCAGCCTTGGCGACGCGGAACTTCACGACGGTCTTCGCCTTGATCTGGATGGGCTCACCGGTCTGCGGATTGCGTCCGGTGCGGGCTTTGCGGTGCGCCTTCACCAAGCGGCCGAGTCCGGGGACGACGAACAGGCCATTCTTCTTGGTTTCTTTGATGGCGGTGTCAGCGAGGTTCTCGAGGAACGCCGCCGCGGTTTTATTGGGGATTTGAGTCTTTTCGGCGAGTTGCCGAATCAATTGGGTTTTGGTCAGACCTGCAGCCATGCTGCCTCCTTAAAAATTGTTTTAATTCCGATGCGGGCCTATGTTACACCGTCGAGGCTGTGGAAAAACACCTATTTTATGCGGGTTTTACGATTTATATACGCCCGGAGGGGCATGTTTACAGGCTCCGGATGGGGTAGGGATGCCGAAACGGGCTGTTGGCGCGTTGAAGCTAGTGCTTCACCGATGCGTTCGTGTAGGCCCGGACGTATCGGGCCGCCGCTTTGGACGTCGCCGCGAATCGGCACGCTCGGCTTCGCCTTCGCAGGGCGGACGAGGCGTCCGCCCCTACACAGGCCGGGTGCAATAATGAAAATGGAGGAGTCCTGATTGAGCTGCGTAATCTGTGAGATCCGCAAAGAGAAGCGCTTCTGTCCGGCCGTGCATGGCCGCATTTGCCCGCAATGCTGTGGCGAGCAGCGCGAAGTCACTCTTGATTGCCCGAGTGACTGTCCATACCTGCAGCAGGCGCGCGAGCACGAGAAGCCGCGTTCGTCTGATCAAATCGATCCCGCAGCATTGTTCCTGCAGGTCGAGGTCTCCGATCAGTTCATGTACGAGAAGGAACACCTGCTTATGGGGTTGACGTTTGCACTCGCGAAGGCGGCGCGATCCGACCGCAACGTGCACGATCAGGACTTGATCGCATCGCTGACGATGTTGGCCAGAAGCTACGAACGCCGCATCAACTCAGGCCTTCACTACGAACAGCCCCTGACCAGCGATTTGCAGCGGCGGGTCGCGATCGAGGTCGAGAATATGGTGAAGGAGTACCGCGAGGCCGAGCAGAAGCACATGGGATACTCCAGTCTCCGCGATTCTGATGTCCTCAAAGCGTTGGTCTTTCTGGTACGCCTGGCACACGGGCGGACGTCGGGCCGTCCAAAGTCGAGAGCATTTGTGGAATTTCTCTTCGCTCAGTTTCCTGAGAGGGAATCGGCGGTGCTGACTCCACAGGAAGCCGGTAGCAGAATTATTATGCCGTGAGTCGTCGTTAGTCGCCGGCCGGTCGCCGGTGGCAGCTTGGCTCATCCTTTAGCCTGCGTACTGACTGACCGGGCGGCAATTCTTCGAGCAGTTCCCGCACGGTCTTATTCAGTCGTGGATGTCTTGCATCGGGTGCGATCTCCGCGAGTGGCGCCAGGACGAAGCGGCGCTCGTGCATCCTAGGGTGAGGGATCGTCAACTCGGGTGTGTTCACAACTGCGTCCGCGAGTAGCAAGATATCGATATCGATCGTTCGTGGACCTTTCTTCTGCACTCTCTGTCGACCCATCGTTTTCTCGATGTCGAGGACTTGCTCCATCAGCTGGGCTGGGGTGGAAGACGTCTCAAGTGCAACGACACAGTTAAGAAACCAAGGTTGATCGATGAACTCCACTGGTTGCGTTGCGTACATGGAAGAAGTCGCGCGAACATGTCCTATTGCCTCAAGCCGGCGGATCGCATCACGCAAATAGGCGATGCGATCTCCGAGGTTGGACCCAAGCGAAAGATACATAAGTTGGAGCATTTTCACTCTGTTGTACGCTGTTGACATCAAGTACACAATCTGCACAAGCCTTGGTTCAACGAGAACGATTTGTGCAACGGTCCCTACTGAGGGCCCATCACCTTGGTCACTATCCCGAACCTCGGGGTCCCCCTAGAATCGGAACATGACTTTGGAGTCACTCCTCCTGAGCCGAGACCCGGAAATAGTGCGGGTGATCCGGCCCACCTTGGAAAAGCTCTCGATTGACGTGGAAGTCTGCCACGATGCGCGGGCTGGTTCAGACATTCTCATTTCGGATAAATTCGACGCAGTGATTGTCGATTGCGACGATCTGACGGGAGGTCTGGCTTTGTTGCAGGGGCTGCGCAACACTCCCAGCAACAAGAACTCGGTCGCGTTCGCGATTCTGAACGGGAAGCGGACGACAACACAGGATGCCTTTGGTATGGGCGCAAACTTCGTGCTCCAGAAACCGATCAGCAGCCTGAATGCATCGCGCTGCTTTCATGCCGCACTGAACTTCATGCTCAAAGAGCGGCGGCGCTACTTCCGTCAGCCGGTAAAGATGCAGGTTAATGTCGTTCTCGACGGCAAGACACTTGCCGCGACCAGCACCAATATCAGCGAGGGCGGCATCGCGCTGTTACTGCGCGAAGCGATGCCGAAAGGTGCGACTCCGCATCTGAAGTTCACGCTTCCCGAAAGCACTATTCAGATGGACGTCGAGGCCGAAGTCGCCTGGGCTGACATGAAAGGTCTTGCCGGACTCCGGTTTCACAATATGCCCAAGTCCTCTCAAGCCCAGTTGGAAGAGTGGCTCGACGACCGCATGGAAGAGGAATTCCCGGGATCTAAAGACCGACTGGCTGAGTCCGGTTCGCTGCAGTAGCCTTTCCCGATTCTCGAAGGCCCGTACGCAGGACGAACCTTCCTTTGGACTTGTGCGCTTTCACCTTCATCCGCAAGCTGGTGAATTGGGGAACCGCATGCTGAGCCAAGAATTCCGCATTGCCAAAATAGAAAAGACCTTGCGCTGGTTTGAAGATGACATTCCTCTCCTGAACATGCGTGTTAAGGACTTATCCCAGGAGCGGCAGGAATCTGCGCGAAGCTTTATTGCGGCCATGATTGCCCAGGCGCGCGCCGAGTTGGAACGGCTGCAGCAAGAGCAGCCGAATGACGCAAACGATTCCATCGCATCTCCCTGCGAGCCAGCCGACTAGAGCAGTTCAGAAATTGGAGCAGGCCGAGGCCCATGCCTGGTGTCATTTCCGAGCGAGAATCTCCTCCTGTGGCAGTTTGTTCAAAGGTAGGGACGCTTCGACCCTTCGACTGCGCTCAGCGCAGGCTTCCGCTCAGCATGACAACGCCGAGGGTATCAGACCAACACTAATGAAGAGAGGAACCGGCGGCAGCGTGGGCGTGGCCGGAGTGTTCGCGGTCCTCGGCCTCTTCCTCCAGCGTGACCTCATCCCACAGGCTCTTATCGCGCAAAATGCGTGAGACCAGCGCGGTATGCATGGCGTGACCCGCACGATCGGCGACCACCTTGCCGAGTACCTGCTTGCCGAACAACGCCAAGTCGCCCACCAGGTCGAGGATCTTGTGACGAACAAATTCGTCGGAAAAACGCAGCGGGCCGTTTTCGATACCATCACGCGTGAGAACAATGCAATTGTCCCGCGAGGCTCCGCGGATCAGACCCATGTTGCGCATCGCCTGCTCATCCGCGCGGGAACCGAAGGTGCGAGCCGGGGCGATGTGCTTGAGATAGCTTCCATTGGTTAATTCCACCTGGAAGGTCTCTTTCCCGATGAGTGGATGAGGAAAGTTGATGCAGTACGAAACCGAATAGGAATCCGCGGGGTAGACCGCGATGAACTTGTTGCCTTCGAGCATCTCGACTTCGCGGCGAATCTTGAGGTACTTGCGGGCCCGGCGTTGCTTCCGGATACCGACTCGGCGGATCATCTCGACGAAGGGTTGGGCGCTGCCATCAAGGATGGGAAGTTCCAAATTATCAAGCTCGACGACGGCGTTGTCGATGCCAAGCCCGATAAATGCTGAGAGCACGTGCTCGGTCGTGGAGATGAGCACGCCTTTCTTCATAAGGCTTGTGGCGTAGCTGACACGAGCAACGTTGCGGCTGACCGCTTCGATCTCAAAGTCGTCCAGGTCGGTGCGGCGGAAGACAATCCCCGTTCCGGAGGGCGCGGGGAGGATCCGCATGGAAACTGGCGCACCGCTGTGCAAGCCAATACCGCTACAGGCCGCAGCAGCACGAATTGTCTGCTCGTAGATCAGAACGAATCTCAGGTGAAAAGACAGACTAACAGTGTTGTCCGGAAAACTGTCTGTGGCAAAAAAGACTCAGTTCGTGGTGCACTGAAATGACTCTCCGAGAGGAGGATAGCCAGACCCAGCGTAGCGTATCTAGCTACAAAATAAGTAGTTACAACTGCGAGCCTCAACGTTTTCCGGACTTGCCGGTCTTATTGGGGTTATACCCGGAATTAGGGTCGAACATGGCGGGGTCGAGGTTCTGGTTGATGGTTACAGAATTGAGGAAGCGCTGGTTCGACATGTCGCCATTGAAGAACCGAGTAACGCTGTAGGGCGCCAAGATCCCAGATACAGGTTTGTAATTGTCATAGACTTCCTCTTCCAGGTTCTTTTGCTTATCGACCGGATCCCGCCATTCGAAGGACTTTTTGATCGGGAGGTGCGAGTCGACGTCGAAGTAGAGGGTCACGCTCTCATTCCGCGTGTTGATCATCGTTACCTGGAGGGCGGGATGTTGCGCGGCAATGGCATTACCCTCGAATAAGAGCACAACTCCTGGATCGTTCAACCATAGTCGCAACACTCGCTCGAGCGAGTACTTGCGGCGACGGAGATAGTCGTCAAGATCCTTCTGCTCCACCGGGTGAGGACCTTTGTAGGTGATCTCGTACCCTTTATCGCCGACAAAGACCTGTGCGATATCGCGCTCCTTGGTGAATTCGATTCTGTCTTTGTCTGGGAATTCGGTAAATCTCCAGAACTGACCTCCGCCGCCAGTGGGCGTGCCATGGTGAAATCCGTAGGTGCGTCCTTGCTGTTCCTGGTCGCGGATGGTGAGCCAAGTCTGTCCGCCTAACGCCTCGATGCCCTGCTCGATGATGGCTTTCGCCTTATCTGAATTCTGCAGTGCTTCCTTATCGAGCGTGATGGGGGAAACGGATGAGTTCTTTGCATCTTTGGAGGGTGATACTGCGGAATTCTGCGATTGTGCCCAGGCCAGCGGCCATGCCGAGCACACCAACACCATCGTGGCAACGAGCAGTTTCATTCGATTCAGGGATGGATCACGCCGTTAGAATTGTAGCGTTTTCTGTGGGCTTTTCGCTGCCGACTATGCGTGCTCCTCTCCTCTGTTGGATGCAGGAAATGCCGGAAAAGCAGGCTGGAGCAGGGGATTTTCAGTTTCACCATTACCTATTGGTGAAACCCTGCGGTGACTTCCTTCCAAGCAGGAAGGCGGCCCTAACCTGCCAAAACCGCGCCTCCATTCACATTGAACACTTCCCCTGTGATGAAACTGGCATACGAAGTACACAGGAACAGCACCGGCGCCGCAATCTCGTCGGGCTTGCCCACGCGCCCCAGCGGAATCGTGCGGAGGATCTGTTGTCCGCTTTGCGGGTCTTTAAGGGCATCAGCGCTCATATCGGTGTCAACCCAGCCGGGTGCAACACAATTCACATAGATTCCGGACGAGGCAAGTTCGGTGGACAGTCCTTTCACCATGCTTATCAGTGCGCCTTTCGTGGCTGAGTAGTCGCAATGGTAAGCCTCGCCCCGTTGTCCGCTGGTCGAACTGATCAAGACAATGTGCCCCGCCGGGCCGCTGGTCCGCGGCTGAGCTTTCATCTGCGCGACGGCCTGCCTCACGAGGCCGAATACACCGTCGAGATTGATCGAGAGTGTAGAGCGCCATTGCTCATCGGACATACGGTCGATGGGGACGCCCTGAACCGGCCACACGCCGTGGTTGGCGACGAGGATGTCCAGGCGACCAAAATACTCGACGGCCTTCGCGACAAGCGAACGGGCGGCCTCCGGACGATTCAGGTCTGAGGCGATCGGGAAGCAAGCGTTGGCGCCGCACTCTTCCGCCAGAGCATCAGCCCGAGGGCGTGCGCTGCGATAGCTGAAGGCAACCTTCGCGTCGGCCGCGGTGAACATGCGGACGATGGCGGCGCCGATGCCGCGCGAGCCGCCAGAAACGAGAGCCACCTTACCTGCGAGTGAGAGAGGGATCGACATGACCGAATAGGCTACCGCATCGGAAGCACGGGGTACTAGTGGTCAGTAATCAGTTGGATCCGAGATCGGAGATCAGCACTCACGTGGAGCAATTCAATTACTTGCCGAAGAAAGACAGTGCTGTCTTAACAAATTGCGGCGCAGCATCCAGGAACACTGGACCGTGCCCTCCATTCGGCACGACCCAGAGAGCCGAGCGTGGGATCGTGCGATACATGTGGACGGCCATTTCTACAGGGTAGAGGAAATCGCGGTCACCGTACACGATCAAGGTTGAGGCCTGAATTCTACTCAAGGATTCTGTAGTGAAATTCATATCGTCGTAGCTGTCTTTCATTCCGCGCTGCCATTCCCAGAGCGCGATGATCTGATCGTCACCGAGTTTATGACGCTTGCGCATGGTCTCCCACTCGCTTGCAGGCTGGTTCCCGGTCGAAACCTGACGCATGATCGCGCGCGCCTGCTCAGGGAGGTACATGGTCGCGCTGACGACAACCATCGCCTCGATGCGCTCGGGTTGCATGGTCGCCACGTGCAGAAGAATATTGCCACCCATGCTGAGGCCGATAGCTTTGCACCGGTCAATCTTCAGATGATCGAGCAAAGCCAGCGTGTCGGCGGCACACTGGCGGTGCGTGATAGTCCGGGTGGGATTGTTCGAGCGGCCATGACCGCGGGCATCCGGGGCAATGAGGGTGTAGTGATGAACGAACTCCTCACGCCCAGCATACGCCCAGTCTTCGTGGCAGCCTCCGCCCCCATGGAGAAGCAGCAGAGGGTCGCCACGTCCGTCTGTCTCGTAGGACATTTCGATGCCGTTGAGCGCAACCGTTTCTGTCGTCATGAATCCGCATTTTGCGGACTGAACGCGAAAGAAACAATCTGTTTTGTGCGCGTGATATCATCTACGATCCACTCGCAGCCGGGGAATGTTCCGGAAAATTAATCTACAGGCCATCGCATAATGAACCGAAAACGTAAGCATCGGTTTTGCTCAGGGGTTAAGAGCCGCAAGCTTGGGGCTTTTAGCAGCGCGGCTTAGAGCGAGCCCTATCGTAGTCGGGGAGGAGTACGTCACCCAACTCAAATGCCTGGACTCGAGGACGTGCGCTCGGCCTTGAGGCCGCGGATCAGCAGGCGCACGAGCATGCCGTCGAAGCGCGTGCCGGCCATTTTGGAGACCTCGTCGAGCGCCTGATCGGGTGTGCGGGCCGCGGAGAATGACTGCTCGGTCACCATGTTGGCGTAGGCATCCGCCAGCGCGATAATGCGGGCCCACAGGGGGATTTGTTCTCCGCGAAAGCCATCCGGGTATCCGGTACCGTCAAAGCGCTGATGATGATGTTCGATGGCTTCGCGCACCATGTCCGAGTGCGGAAGCGTCGCCACGATCTCAGCTCCGATATGAGGATGCAGTTTCAACTGGAAAAATTCCTCGTCGTTGAGTGGTCCGGGCTTGTTGAGAGTCTGCTCTGGTACGAAAATCTTCCCGACGTCGTGAACTCGTGCCGCAAAAACAAGATCGGCAGTTTCATCGGCGGAAAGACCAAGGGCTCGGGCCATCACTTCGGTGTATCGGGCCACCAGATCGCCATGGCCGGCAGTCGTCAATTCGCGGGACTCAGCCGCGCGGCTCAAGGTCTCGATGGCTTCGCGCAGCAGTTGAACCTGACATTCTTCGCCGCCGCACAGCTTGTACAACGTGGAGGTTAGTTCCTCGAGCTGTTCGGGACCAGTACGTTCCCGCTGAAGGAAACCCTCGATGTACGCTGAAATCTGCTGGCGCTGGCGGGCGAAGTCCTGGCCTTCGACGAATTCCTGCGCGGTGGAGACGAGGTTGCCGCCCGACCGTTTCGAGACGTACATGCCGGCATCGGCGACGCGGATGATGTCTTCGATGGAGAATCCGTGCATCGGGAAGCTGGCCACACCGAAGCTGCCGGTGATGTGATGCTCGGCAAGCATCGGGTCCGTGGCAAGCCACTGGCGGAGCCGCTCGGCGAGCACTTGGGCTTGCTCAGGTCCGGTCTCAGGCATCAGTACGATGAATTCGTCGCCACCGTAGCGGGCGACTACGTTCGACTGGCGCGATTTCTGTTCCAACAGGCGTCCGACGCGTGCAAGCACCAGGTCGCCCTCGAAGTGACCCAAAGTGTCGTTGACCTCCTTAAACTTGTCGAGGTCAATGAGCACCACAGAAAAAGGCCTTCCGGAACGCGACGCGCGCTTCCACTCTGCCGACAGGGCCTCCCAGAAAAAGCGCCGCGTCTTGATGCCCGTGAGCCCATCGGTGATGGACTGCTGCTGCAGCTTCTGGAAGTGAAAAGCATTGTGCAACGCGGTAGCCAACAAATCGGCTAGCGTGTTCAGGATCAGCACATCCTGCGGCGTGAAGGCATTCTCGTTCCGGCTTTCGACATTCAGCACACCGAGAAGTGATTCACCATATGTGATCGGGATGCATAGGACGGCGCGGGAGTCAGGAAGAATCCCTGTCAGGTTGCCTGGCAGAGCGTTCTGCACCAGCGCGCGTTCGCCGGTGCGCGCGACCCTGCCCAAAATTCCGACTCCAAGCGGGATGCGTCTGCCCATGGCGTGAGCCGTGGAGCCTGCTTCCGCCTTGATTTCGACTTCCTTGGTGCCCTTGTCCAGCAGGCCAATTCCGATGTGATCGAAGCTGAAGTTCTTCTGGATCTCGCTCGCAATCTGGCTGAGCATGTGAACCGGATCATCACTGGAGATGGCGGTCCGCGAGATGTTATTGAGGAAGGCCAACTGCCGCGAGCGGCGCAGCTCGTCGGCGAACAGCCGGGCATTTTCGACGGCGACTGACACCTGTCCCGCGGCGGTGACCAGCACATCGAGATCGCGCTGCTCGAACACAAATTCACGGTCGGGATTCATGGCTACCATGATCCCGGAAGCCTTGTTCCCCATAAAGATCGGCACGGCGATCAGGCATTTTGCTGGACGCTTCGGAACGTGCGTGATGCCGAGGCGCTGACGCGACGCTTCCAGATCGGAGCGGATCAGCAGAGGCTCGCCGGTTCGTATGACATATTCAGTGAAAGCATTCCGCAGCTCCCGGCTGCGCTTGGGCAGCACGCGATTGTCGCGGACTTCCAGCTCGAACCGGATCTCCTCCGACTCCTGAAAGGCAATGTAGAAGTGGCTGGTGTCGAAGATCTGGCCTAGTTCGACTTGAATGGTGCGCAGAATTTCATCCTGGTCGAGGCGGGAGCTGATCGCCTTCCCGATCTCGGTCAACAATTCGTACTCTTTGGTTCGCCGATAGGCATCATGGCTCAGCACATAGTTTTCGAGGGTAAGACCAAGCTGCAATGCCAAGCCCACCATCAGGCGAGGACCGGACGAGCCGAAGGCGCGCCGTTCGGCATGAGGAAAGAGAATGACGCCGAAGTTATGGTCGCGGGTCTGCAGGTTGACGGCCGTGAGATGACGAACCTTTGCCTCGGCGAGAATTCGTTTAAATTCGGAGAACGTTCCCTGCGAGCCGACGGGCAGCGGCTCGGTCATCTCCCCCACATCGTGCACGGTGTAAATGCCACTGTTGCGAAACGCCAGTTCCGAGATGTATTCGCCGGCGCCATTCACTTCGAGGGCCTCCAGAAAGCCGGGTGGAAAGTTCTGTTGCACGGAGGGCAGTACTCCGCGCCAACGTTCACTGATCACAATCGCCGCGCAGTCGATCGGAATTGCCGTTCGCAGCCGTTCGAGCGCGGCTTGCATATTCGGCACAAGATCTTCTGCAAAGAGCAAGCGGCGCGGATCCGCGCCAAGCGTTGAGAGCGCGAGCGTGTTCTCCTGTACCGCATTGCGCTGGTTCTCGAACAGCACCATCACCATGGCGATGCCCAGCAGCATCTGCGGAACCGGGCCAAAGAGCCGGCTGGCGTTGCCGAACATCTCCATCCATGGATTCTGGATTTGACCGACCCCCATTAGCACCCCCCAAAGAGCCAGCGCAAAGGCGAGGACCTGGAAGGCGAGAGATCCGCGCTTGTGGCCGTTCACGTAAAACACGGCGGAGGAGTACAGCAAAATCGCGGCAAGGCCGATTCCAAGCTGGATGGCGGGTTGAACATCTGGGCGAAATACCCCGTAGACGATATGGCCGTGCAGTGTGAGGAGGGCAAGGATCACTCCACCCGCCCCAACCGCCGCGTCGTACCACTGGAACTGTGACGGGCCACGCATCAAGCGCGTGGAAATAAAGATGCAGAGTGCCATCGCTACGAGGAAAAGCTGGCTGATGAAAAATGCCACCGAAGATGAAGGAAAGGTATCGAGAACGTAGTGCAGCGAGTATGCAGCCCAGGCCAACTGCCACGCGCGGAAGTAGGGCTGCCGGCTCTGCTCGTGCAGGTACGTGAACACGAGGAAGAGCAGGACCGAGACGAATCCCGGGACTACGGCCGTAGTGATGACAACACTATTCATAGGGTCGGCGGCGCATTTCTGGCCAGATTCGCCGGCTCTCTCTTCGGGAGGAAACTTGGACCCATGGTTTCACAACCGGGCTACGGAACTCAACAGGATTTAAGTACATGCCGGGGTTGGAGTTCCTTTCTGATCAGGAGGTTTGCGCTCCAGAAGCGGTCGAAAACCGGCTACGCACCCTCAATCAACCGATCCTGACTTTAGTGCGGGGCCCCGTCCGCGCAAGGCGAGGGGCGTGCGGAGGAAAGGCAGAAGAGAAGGCGCAAGCTTTGTGTAAACGCCAACAAAGGCAGTTGACTTCCGCTTTGGGCGTCACTTGGTCGCAATCGCGCAATTTCACGGGGACCGAGGCTTATGCAACGCCGGAATTCAGGAGGGCAATTGTGCAAGGTGGACGCCTATCGAGTTCGGGCATTGAGCGCTTGCCGGGTGGCTTCCAGGGTGTTGATAAGCGATTCTTTTGGAAGCTTTTGGATGATTGGCTCAATTGCCCATCCCAAGCCAAATGGCACGTCACGCGTAAGCGATATAGCCCGGCACTCGACCACCACTCCCTTATCACGCTCCTCGAATTGCCAATAGGAATACAAGCGCCACAGAAAGCCGTAACCAGTATCAGGCTGCAAGATCTGTTCGCTTTGGCTTCCAGCGTTTTCCACCTCAGCAATTCGGGTGGTAAACGAGCGGCACGCCCAGCGGCTTTGATCCACCGGACGATAGTGCACCTCATGATCGGTATCGAGGACTACGGTGATGATCTTCTTCTTCAGGAGCCGCAAGTATATTTGAAAGTCGTTGCCTTCACGCCGAATCAGCTTCGAATCAATCACTTCTGGTTTGTAGATGTTCTTGTGGTTATCGTAGTCCTGGACCACCGCGAATATCTCTGGGATATTCGAATCCGGAATGAAGGCGGCGCCGATCCAGTCGTGTATCAGAGCACTCGCTACTTTTGCCGGACCTCGTCCACACCAAAACTGCGCCACGATCTGCCCTCGACTCACTTTCTGAGCCCGCTCCGGCTGCTGCTGAGACCAGAGGAATGTCGCGGTGCCATGCAAAGACTGCTCCATTTTCCTTTCAGCCTCTAGAACATAAGCATCAAAGGCTTCCAGGGTCTGCGGATTGAGTTGCAAAGGTTTTACAGTTTGCGTCATAGCGCGGACCTATTTGAGGATCTTGATGCGTGACTCCATTTAGCGCGAGAAATGACGACATCTACACACTAATCTTCATTGTGCAATTCCGCAGTCTCACGTACAGTAATGCAGCCTTGAATGAGAAGAACGAATACCACAGTCAGATCCTGCAATTCTGCGATTCGCACAGACGAATATAGGAAGCCAACCTTCCCATCTTCGGCGAGGTGCTGTTTGCAGCCGAACTGGTTCTGTTGCATGCCGCACCTTTGTACTACGGTTTAGGAATACCGCACGGCGATAATTCGGCGGTCGTTCTCATCCCTGGTTTTCTTTGCCCCGATGCATACTTAGCCCCGTTACATCAATGGTTGGCGCGAATCGGATACGAACCATTCTTTTCAAGAATCGGTCTTAACACCGAGTGTCCGAATCTCCTGATCCGGCGACAACTGAATGAAACCATTGAGAAGGCCCTGGCCAAATCCGGACGCAGGGTTCATCTGATCGGCCACAGCCTAGGAGGCATCATCGCCCGTGCGATTGCGGCCCAACGGCCGGCGGACATTGCTTCCGTCATCACGTTGGGGGCGCCGTTCCGGGGGACGGTCGCCCACTCCAGCATCCTTCATGCCGCCAAGATGGTTCGACGCCGCATTCTCGTAAAGCACGGCAGCGATGTGCTTCTGTGCTTCCAGAGTGCTATACCGGGCATTGCACGTGTGATTTTCTCGATTCTTTGCGGCACTCAATCCCCGGAGCGGTAGCGGAAACCGCAATTTACAGCCAGGGCGACGGAGTAGTTGACTGGCGATACTGAAAAACCGATCGCCCTGAAGCGGACGTCTTAGTCTCAGGGACGCATATCGGACTTGTTTATAACGCATCCGTCTATGGCGTCATTGCCGAGCGTCTGGCTCGAGAAACCTCCGAAGCGAGGAAAAGGGCCGTAAAAGGTGAGCCTTCGTGATGGGAGCCACCTCCGACGCGACTATCCCTGGATGTCCGGAGGAATAACCGAGGGCTTCGCGTCCTGCATCGCTTTTGATTCCCGCATTTCCAATTCCTCTTGCCGCCGCTGAGTAGCCTCGATGGGATCAATTCCTGGCTTCTGATCGGTTCTCTCAATGAAGTAGCGCCAGCCCTCGTAGTGATCTGACGAGTCTTGGCAGGCTTCGAGCTTCTCCAAAGTTGACTCAGCAAGTTGCTTGCCTTTAACCACTTCAACCACTCCGGCCGAGCGGTAAGTCCGGACGTTGTGCCGGATGATGGCGTAGGAAACGCTAAGTTCTTCCCGTGTCAAAGAGAATCCATAAGAAGCTAGCCTCAAGATTGATCGCACAGCCAAAGCCCAAGATGGGACTTACGTTTCAAATTCTGTGACGTCTGTGATTCGCGCGATGAATCGCGAGTAGAGTCACGCTCCGGCTTCGGGCGAGCTTCGTTCAATCTCATCGCCCGGTCATTTAGAACAAATCCATTCAAAGATTCGAGCGCCGTTCTGGCTTCGGCTGGGTTCGTCATCTCAACGAAAGCCAAACTGCGAGGTCCGTTAGTGTCACGGTCCTTCACAATCGTAACGGTTTCAACCGAACCGTAGGCCGCGAAGAGATCTTTCAACAGGGCTTCGGTGGTTGTCGGATCCAGGTGCCGAACAAAGATGTTTATCACAATTGTCTCAAATTTCTTAGTGAAAGCCCCGACTCCACACAAAAGGAAAAGAGGCGATCTCTTCTCGATCTCGCCTCTTCGAAGTAGTCAGCAGCTTAGAGTGCCCGCACGTTTTCCGCTTGCCAGCCTTTTGGTCCTTTGGTGACATCGAATTGCACCGTCTGGCCCTCCTGCAGGCTCCTAAAGCCTCCCGCCTGGATGGCGGAGAAGTGCACGAAAACGTCTTCGCCCGATTGACGGCTAATAAAACCGTAGCCTTTGGCGTCGTTGAACCACTTTACTGTTCCTTGTTCCATGTGTTGTACTCTTGTTCCTTTGTGATAGTTACGCTGGAGGGACTCGGAAGAAAAACTGCGCAGGTTCCTTGCTGATGAAGCGAGAGCTGCTCACGACCGATTCGGTCTAACGCACGTGATCATCGTACGTGCAATTCACACAACTAGCAAGCTAAAAGACGACGATGCGTAGTTGGGCCCGCGATTGCCGATTGCGATGTTTCGGCACAATGAGCGCAAAGCGCGTATACTAAAGACACCTTAACCTCGAAGACACCGTCATCCGAGCACTTTACGCCTTCGCGATTGAGAGATCGAGAGGCGTTGCTATTGCATCAACGATTCTCCTCGTATGACTCATTTGCTGCCATAACTACCAAAGCTTTTCGCGGCGTCATTGATGCCGTTCTGATTGTCAACAGCGCAGGTGTGTCAAGCACTCAAGGAAAGTTGTGATCATCCGCTGGTTTGCCACCGGCCCCAATAACAGGAGTTCAACATGTCCGCACGCAATGGCGACAAGTCCAGGTTCCACCGGGAGCGCAAGCAGAAGATCGCTCGACGGCAGCGAACCCACGAATTGCTAAAGAGGGGCATCACAGAAGGGAAATCGGTGGATGTATCAGCCCGCAAGCCGCGGCCGGTGTCGGCATGAACATTCCACTGGTTGCATTACCGCTTTCCGCGCCAATTCCCGATACAGTCAAAAGGAAGCGAGTGCTGCTGATCGACACCTCGTATGCGAAACGCGATTTGCGTGCCGAGGTCCTGCGGAAGCTTGGGATGTACGTCGATAGCGCCGCCGACATCACAGAAGCGCTCTCATGGTGGCGGCCCGCCCTATACGACCTTGTGTTGATCAATGTGGAAAGAGGAAGTGGCCAACGGGACAAGTTTTGCGACCGTCTTCGTGGCGCTACGCCACCACAGCGACTGGCCTTCCTGGTCGGGCAACCAGAATATCTCGTAGATTCGCTCAATGCAGATCAGGAATTGCTGATGGAGTGCGGAGACGAACAGGCGGCCACTGTGAATGCGAAAGTCATCCTTTCTGCCGATCCGGGAAACTCGACTCAGCGCTGGGGCATTCTGGAAGCTTCCCGGCGAATCTCAGCAGTCCGCTCCGCATCCGTTGCTCGCAGCAGAGCAATGCGCTCCCTTCCGCCTCCGCCACGAGACTCCGAAGGACGACCGTCGAAACCAACACCATCGACCCTGGATGACTTATTGAGAGAGGAAATCCGATGAAGAACCTTTACGTTGGGAATTTGCCCCATAGCACGACCGAAGCCGAGCTGCGAAACCTCTTCGAGGTACACGGCGCGGTGGAAAAGATCACACTCGTGACCGATCGGGATACGGGTCGCTCGCGTGGGTTCGGGTTTGTGGAAATGATCAATGCCAGTGAAGCCGACAAGGCCATCGCGGCGCTCAACGGATCTGATCTTGGCGGACGCACGTTGACGATTAACGAAGCCAAACCTAAAGCGGAACGTCCGCGAGGCGGTGGTCATCGTTTTGGCGGTGGAGGCGGCCGTGGGCGCGACGACTATCGCGGCCATCCACGTCAGCCGCGCGAACCGCGCTGGTAATTTTTGAGCCGACAGATTGTGTCCAGCCTGCAAAGGCCTGTCGGTGGGGAATAAGAGATCTCAAGGGGTCCATATGGCAAGAGGCCAATCGACATTTGCAAAGCGTCAGAAGGAACAAGCACGGCAACAGAGACAGCGGGACAAGGCAGAGCGCAAGAATCAACGAAAACAGGAGAGGGCTCCTGCCGGTAGCGTCGACGAGATGGCTGAACTTCGCGAGCACGCTGCCGAGCAGGCAGCTTTGTTTAACATCGGCCCAGAAGGAGCGGACGCAGCGGAGGAATCCACCCCCGCTGTCAGCGGGACCGAGTAGCTGATGCTTGCAGGTCTGATGGGACTCGGCTTCTCCTGGCAACCATGTGACGATTGCAAGACGTCGCTGTAAAAGAACCGCATCGCGTTAATTCGGGAGGATGAGCGTGGCAGAAATCCGATTGCAAGAGGGCGAATCGTTAGAGAATGCACTCCGTCGATTTAAACGTAAGGTTCAGTCGGAAGACATCATCAGAGAAGTGAAACGTCACTCATACTACTTAAAGCCGGGTGAAAGACGTCGAGTGAAACAGGCATTGGCGCGGAAGCGCGCTCGGAAAAAAATTCGAAGAGAAGGTTCCGTTGCGAAGGACTCGCATCGCAATAATGCATGATTCTGCTCAGTGGCGTCTGCAAGTTGGCGGAGCACTCCGACATCCGCCAGCTTAAGGCCGAGCAATCGGTAAGAATTGATGAACTCGCAATTCCGAACGCACGTCGCAACCGACGGAAAGAGCGCCGAGTGCCAAGGGCAGAAAGAACCGCGTCATAAGGTTCAACCCGGTGACAATTCTAACTCTGGCGCAAAAGACTTAGCTGACCGCAGACTTTGACGTAACATCCCAATCCCACACAAGATCACAGGACGGTAATCAGGGATTGATCTCTCGCTCGATCAGCTCATTAGGGGATCGCCGTGACCAATCACCCCCATCCGTCCCGTGCTTGACGATATCTTTTATCGGACCGTACGATCGAAAGTTCGACCATGTCTGACGCATCGATCTCTTCGTCCCAGGGAAAACTGCGGGTGCGTTTCGCGCCATCTCCCACCGGCTTTCTCCATGTGGGCAGCGCACGAACCTTCATTTTCAACTGGTTATTTGCCCGCCGGAATGGTGGGACGATGATCCTGCGGCTGGACGATACCGACGTGGAGCGGAACACGGAAGCCTCAGTCAACTCCATCTTCGAAGGCTTGAAGTGGCTCGGTCTTGGCTGGGACGAGGAGTACAAACAGTCGGAACGAGGCGCGTTGCACAGGGCCACGGCAGAGGCGATCTTTCAGAAAGGGTTGGCATACCGCGATTTCACTCCTGCCCACGGTGGCGACAGCGAACAGTCGGGGGCGCAAGGAACGTGGTTGTTCAACTCAGGGATGCGCGACATGTCCCGCGCCGAGAGCGACCGCCGCGCCGCTGCGGGCGAGCCGTTCGCATTGCGATTCCGCGTGCCGCGCGAGGCCGGGCAGGTCGTGCGTTTCACGGACGCCGTCTATGGCGAGCAGATGAAGGACGGGGCAGACATCGAAGACTTCGCCCTGCTGCGTTCCGACGGCATGCCGACGTATCACCTGGCCTCTTGTGCCGACGATGCCGATCTGCGGATAAGCCACATCATTCGCGGGCAGGATCATCTGTCGAATACTTTCAAGCATGTGCTCATCTTCGAGGCTGCCGGACACGCGCCACCGCAGTTCGCGCATCTTCCGCTGCTGGTTGCGCCGGATGGAACCAAGCTGTCGAAGCGCCGCCACGGGCCGGTCGTCAGTGTGACGACGTATCGGGACGCCGGATTCCTTCCAGAAGCTTTTATCAATTTTTTGTGTCTGCTCGGCTGGTCCCCAAAAGACGACCGCACGAAGATGAGCGGTGAAGAGTTAATCGAGATCTTTTCGCTGGAAGGAATTAACCGCGCGAACGCGGTTGTGAATTTCAAGGAGCCTGCCGCTACGCCGGAGGAGACTTTCGATCCCAAGGCCGTGTGGCTGAATGCGGAGCACATCCGCGGATTGGCGGCTGAGGATCTCTGTCAGCGATTGCTGCCGATCGTGCGGGAACAGTATCCGAACGTTACGGCAGAGAAAATGCTGCAGGTGACGCCTCTGATCCAGGAGCGCATCAAGTTGCTGCGCGACGTATTGACAGCCGCGGATTTCTTTTTTTTGGACCAACTGCCTCCGTATGATCCTGCCGAACTCGTGCCGCAGAAGGGAGATGCGGCTATGGCAAAGAAGGCACTTGTGAAGGCGAGAGCAGTGTTTGCTCATGTGGAATTCAAGCATGATCCGCTCGATCAGGCACTGCGTGCTGCGGCTCAGGAACTGGGCCTGAAAGCCGGACAGATGTTTCAACCTATTCGGGTGGCAGTCTGCGGGCGGAAGAACGCGCCTCCGCTGTTTGAGACGCTGGAATTACTCGGGAAACAAGTCTCTCTCGCCAGGCTTGAACAAGCCCTGAACAGGCTAAAGTAGCTCGGCAGAGTGGACGCACCATTCGACAAACTTAATGAGTTTTGTCGGAAGCACCTGATTCGCAAGTAGTTCTAGACTTTCCGCAGTTTTGTGCTATTGTTCCTTGCGCCCAAGGATTTCCCCAACTTCGGCTGACTCTGGATCCCAGACAAATCTGAGTACGCGTTGACATCCCGGTACTAACCCCCCCGGGCCGCGAACCTGTAGCCGTTTCCGTATTGTCGACGCGATCGCGTGCATCGGCCCCTGCGAGAGACGGGGCAGAATCAGCAACGCTCAAGGAGTAAACATGCCCAAGCTAACGATTAGACCTTCGTCGGTTCTGCTGCTCTGTGACTTCCCTTCTCTTAAAGTTGATATCAAGTAGTTACGGGAGTCAGTTGATATCCGAGTTCTTTGGCTGTGGCGGCCAAACGTCCGATGCGGTGCTGGCGATACCGGTTTTCG
>Ga0335077_10000893_pt1 | contig 34177 bp, 30 predicted proteins | sample Lox_Sample_31_FD_207151 | JGI IMG/M metagenome (GOLD analysis project Ga0335077, IMG submission 207151) | Soil microbial communities from Loxahatchee National Wildlife Refuge, Florida, United States - Lox_Sample_3.1 | ecosystem: Environmental > Terrestrial > Soil > Wetlands | place: USA... | reverse complement strand
CCTTCCAGTCATCGCCCATCAGCCCCGGGGTGCAGTACTTGGCGCCGCCGACCTCGGGGAAGATGACCTCGGCCTCGACGCCGTCACGGTCCATGGCGAGCAGCTTGGCATTCGGCTCGAAGTGGCCCGGGTCCTTCGCGGCCTCCGGATCGACGAAATCCTCAAGCTGCAGCTGCGGCTGACCGCGGCGCAACTCCGCCGCCTCGTAGGCGGCCTGCTTCTTGGCGGCCTCATCCCAGACCGCGTGCAGCCGCGCCGGCAGCCGCGCCTTCACCCAGTCGTCGGTAAAGTGCACATGGGAATCGACCGAGATCAGGCGCTCAGTAGCGACGGCGGCATTCATGGGCTTCAAACCTCCTGGGTAACTGCGGACCCGGCGTGAGACCGGGGCGCTCTGGCGGCGCGCGGCGGGATATTGTGCGCGTCGCCACCGGGAGGGTCAATTAATGTACTAGCGGTATCGATTTACACAGGGGACTAAATGCCCGACCCGCCCGCCGTTCCTGGCTGATTCGCGCCGGGCAGCGCCCCGTGGTAATTTGAATACCGCCGGTACCGTAGTTCCGGCGCACGCAGGGGTGAGCGCGGTGAGCCGATTCGCCAACAAGACCGTCATCGTCACCGGGGCGGCACGCGGCATGGGCGCGGCCACCGCACGCCAGCTGATCGCGGAAGGCGCGTGCGTGGTGCTCACCGACGTGCTCGACGCCGAGGGCGCAGCGCTCGCGCAGGAACTCGGTGAGCGCGCGCTGTTCCAGCACCACGACGTCGCCGAGGAGGCCCAGTGGCAGGGCGTGCTCGCGGCGGCGCTCGCGCGCTTCGGCGCCGTGGACGTGCTGATCAACAACGCCGGGGTACTGCTGATGCGCGGCCTCATGGACATCAGCAAGCAGGAGTTCGAGCGCGTGCTGGGCGTCAACCTGGTCGGCACATTCCTCGGCATCAAGGCGGTCGCACCCCGGCTCATCGAGCGCGGCGGCGGCGCGATCGTCAACATCTCCTCCATCGACGGCATGAAGGGCTCGAACGCCACCGCCGCGTATTCGGCCAGCAAGTGGGGTGTACGCGGTCTGACCAAGGTCGCCGCCATGGAGCTCGGCCCGCGTGGCGTGCGCGTGAATTCGGTGCATCCCGGCGGCATCAGCACCCCGATGACGACGCGCGCCGGGGCAAGTGCGGAAGTGCAGGCCGCGACCGACCGCTTCTACAAGAGCGTACCGCTTGGGCGCATCGGGCAGGCCGAGGAAGTCGCGCGCGTGACACTGTTCCTGGCCAGTGACGATGCCTCCTACGTGTGCGGTGCAGAGATCGTGGTGGACGGCGGCATGATCATCGGCCCGTATTACATGAGTCAGCCAGGCGCCCCCTCGCTCGGGTAGCGTTGGTCCCACGCCCAGGAGAGAAGCCCATGAGCAGCGTTTTGAGCAAGATGCCGGCCACCCCGGAGCCCAGAAGCGGCGGGCCGCTCGAGCGATGTCCGTTGCCGGTTCCGTTCGGCTGGTTCTTCGTCAGCTACAGCGAGGAGCTCAAGGCCGGCGAGCTGCGCAACATCCAGTACTTCGGCCAGGAATGGGTGCTGTTCCGCACCGAGCTCGGCGAGGCCGGCGTGGTCGATCCCTACTGCCCGCACCTCGGCGCCCACATCGGGCACGGCGGCAAGGTGGAGGGCGACTCCGTGCGCTGCCCGTTCCACCACTGGGCCTACAACCCCAGGGGCTGGTGCACGCGCATCCCATACGCCAAGGTGATGCCCCCGATCCTCAAGCGCCAGCCGGTCCTGCGGGCGCTGCCGGTGACGGAGAAGTACGGGATCGTGTGGGCGTGGTACCACCCCAAGGCTGCCGAGCCTCAGTGGCAGATCCCGGAGGTGCCCGAGCTCAGCGACCCGGCCTACATCAGCCCGCGCCGCGGCGAGTGGCCGGTCAACACCTTCATCCAGGAGCTCGGCGAGAACGGTGTCGACTTCGCGCACCTGAAGTTCCTGCACCACTCGCCCGTGATCCCGACCGGCGAGTGTCGCGCCGATGGCATTCGCTGGCACGTCAACATGGCCAACGGCTACATCATCATCGAGCAGACCGGACCTGGCCTGCAGGTGGTGCGTTTCACCAAGGGCAAGGTCGTGACGACGATGGTGAGTTACCCCACCCCGGTGAGCCAGTCGCGCACCATCATGCGCATGAGTTTCACGCACCGCAGATTCCCCGCGGGCACGCCGGAGGCCAAACTCGCCGCCGACATGCTGCAGGAGCAAGTCGGCCAGGGCAGCGGCGCGGAGGCCGGCTTCGAGTCCGTCGACATGATCGTGTGGAACAACAAGTGCTATCGCGAGCAGCCGCTGCTGTGCGACGGGGACGGCGAGATCCTCAAGTGGCGCAAGTACTTCAGCCAGTTCTACATTGCGAGCGGCTGACGCGCGCGAGCAGCTCCAGCAGCACCGTGGCCAGCGCCTCGCCCTGCTCTTCCTGCAGGAAGTGTCCGGCGCCGCGGATGAGGGCATGCGGCTGCCCGCGCGCTCCGGGCACGCGGCGCTGAAACACCTCCGCCCACGGCGCGGTGGTCGGGTCTGAGTCGCTGAAGGCGGTGAGGAAGGGACGCTCGAAGCGCTCGAGTACCGCCCAGACCCGCCGGTTCTCGGCGATGCCGGCCATGGCTTCGTTGAGCGGAATCAGCCCCGGAAATGCCAGCACCCCGCTCTTGTAGCTGGCATCGGGGAACGGGGCGTCGTAGCCGCGCAGCACCTCGGCAGGCAGCCGCTGCCGGGACACCGCCGCGATGATGCCGCTGACCGGCAGGTCGGTCGCCGCGGCGGCAGTGCCGACCCAGTCGCTGATCAGCTTCCCGGGCCACTCGGGCACGCCGCGCGGTGGCGCCTCGCAGTTGGGCAGGACGGTGTTGGCCGCCAGCACGGCTGCAAAGCGCTCCGGTGACTCGCTCAGCACGCGCAGCCCGATCGGGCCGCCCCAGTCCTGGCACACGAGCGTGATGCGCCGGAGGTCAAGCGCAGCGATGAACTCGCGCAGCCAGAGCACGAAGCCCTCGTAACTGTAGTCCTCGCGCAGCGGCGGCTTGTCGGAGCGACCGAAGCCGGGAAAGTCGGGAGCCACCGCGCGAAAGCCGGCCGCGCTCAGGCGCGCGATCATCTTGCGGTAGAGGAAGCTCCAGGTCGGCTCACCGTGCAGCAGCAGCGCCACCGGTGCGCTGCGCGCGCCCTCGTCGACGGCCGCCATGCGCAACGCCCCGAGGCGCGCATGGCTCACCTGGACATAGCGGGCGACGTACGGGAAGTCGGGCAGACCCGCGAAGCGCGCCTCCTCGGTGCGCAGCGGCCCGGCCTCGCGCATGCTCAGGCCGCCGCGGCGCGCCCGATCTTGACCACGCGGCACTCGGGCAGCGGATGCGACTTCGCCCGCGTCCAGCGCAGCAGCATGTGCCCGCTGCTATGCCCGTCGGTGTCCAGCCAGTTGCTGAAGCCGCGATTCTCGGCGGCGATGGTGAGCGTGGCGGAGCCGTCGGCATTGTACTTTGCGGTGTGACTGTTGACCCACACCGGCACGTAGCGGTAGTCGAGCGATTCCATCCAGTAGTTGTCCAGCTGGAAGTTCCAGTACTCGCACTCGGGCGGCCGCACCGCGATCACCAGCGCCTCGTCGGGCTGCAGCGACCAGTAGCCGTGCAGATAGAAAATGTTCGGATCGCCGCCGGCGCGAAAGAAGACCGTCTGGTCGACCGTGCACAGCTCGTTCGGATGCGCGCGAAAGCTCGCCACCCAGTCCGCGAAGGTGTGGGCGGTCCCCTTGACGAAGGCCGCGCTCGACTGCAGCGCGCGCTCGATGCGCGCCGCATTCAGTGGCGGCGGCTTCGGCGGTCCGCCGATACGCTCGATGCTCATGAGCGCCGGGGTTTCGCGCGTGCGGTCGAGAATCGTGTTGCGCACCAGCAGCATGGAGGAATCAGCGGACATCGGCAGCCAGTTGCCGGGCTGCGGATTGCGGCTCACCAGCACCTCGAAAGTGCCGTCGGCGTTGACCTTCAGGTTCGGCGCGTCAAGCTCGCCGGTGGAGGCGAGCGTGCCGTCGATCGCATAGCGGTTCGCCTTGGTGGCGAAGGAGAGGTAGCGGACCGTGCCGCGCGTGCCGCGCAGCCGGTAGTCCCGATCCCCCGCGATCGTGGCGTTCCAGTAGACATTGTCGGGATTGTCGCCACCGATCTTGAGTGTGGCGTTCGAGGCCTGATAGAGCACCGGGAAGTCCGGGTCGCCGAACTCGAGCATCATCTCGAGCGCCACGCGCGTCAGGCGCGTCAGGTAACGCCAGCCTTCCGCACGGTCCAGCTCCGTCGCCGGGGTCTCCGGGCGCAGCACCTCGGCGCCGGCCGCCTTCAGCGCGTCGCAGAATCTTTCCCAGGTGGCGCCGCTGACGACGCGCCCGATCGCATCCTCTGACATGCTCAACCCCCGCAACTCGCGTGAGTACACTGAAGCGCCTGCCGCACGTTCCGGCCGTGTGCAATCTAACGCGGATCGCGCGCCGGCTGCACGCCCGCGCGGATCGCCCGCCTGCTAAGCCAGCGGCGGCACCGCAACCCAGCGGCTCTCCCGCGCGGAAGTGCGCATGGCATCGATCACCGCCTGCCCGGCCACCCCGTCGCGGAACGTGGCCAGCGGCGGGCTCTCCGCAGCCGCCGCACCCTCGATGCGCGCGCGCATGCGCTCGATCAGCCGGGTGTAAGGCGCCAGGTCGGTGCCGAAAGCGTGCGCTTGCTCGTAAGCGGTCTGCATCAACTGCGCGTGCGGAAACGGCACCGGCGCCTCGAGCACCAGCTCGGCCGGAACGGCGACGCGCTTCTTGTTGCCCGCCCGGTCCGCAAGCCAGAGCTCCTCGCCCTGCACACCCTCGATCCACAGCGCGCCCTCGCTGCCGGAGATGCGCACGATGCCGAACATGTCCCCGGGTGCCGCCATCGACTCGACGAACACGCCCTCGAGGCCGTTCACCAGGCGGAACTGGGCCGAGAAGGTGTCGTCGGCGCTCATCCCCGCCTTGCCCGAGAGCGTCTGCAGCCGCGCGCTCACGGCCGCGAACTCACCGAGCGTCACCCGCACCTGGTCAATCAGGTGTGAACCCCAGGCGCCGAGGAAGCCGCCGCCCCGCGCCTCATCGTCCCACCACTCCGGAGTCTGCGCGCCCGGATACGACAGGAACGGCACCAGCCAGGCGAACAGCGCCTGGCGCGGCTCGCCGATGGCGCCCGAGGCGATCGTCCGCCGCAGCAGCTCGTGCACCGTGGCGAAGCGAAACTCCACTCCCAGGGTGTGCACGACCCCGGCGCGCTCGGCGGCCTGCAGCATGCCGCGCGCCTCGGCGAGATTCATGGCGAAGGGCTTCTCGCACAGCACGTGCCGGCCGGCGGTAACGGCCTCGTGCACCAGCGCCGCGTGCGTCGCCGGCGGGGTGGCGATGGTGACGATCTTCACCGCAGCGTCGTCCAGAGCTTCGCGCAGCGAGGTGCAGGCGCGCGGCACCTCAAGCAGCTGCGCGCGCGCGCGGGTCTTGGCCGGATCGCGACCGACGAGCGCGCGCACTTCGATGCCGGCGTTGCGCAGGGCGCGCAGATGCGTGAAGACGCCGAACCCGGTGCCAACCACCACGGCACCGAGCGCGTAGCGCGGGACAGTCATGCCGCATTTGCGCACGGCGCCCCGCTGCCCGCATCCCCGATACGGGGTAGCATGCGCACAGGCACGCGGCCACCGCCGCCCGCGACGTCCCGGAGCAGCGCACAACATGAACGAGGAGCCCACCGAGAGCGAGGCGAGCGCGGCACGGCTGCTGGCGGGACGCGCCTGGGAGGATTACTGCGACGTGCTCAAGCTCGCCGGTCGCGCCATCGACCGCTTCGGCAGCGAGCCGACGGCGCTCGATCGCGCCGAGTGGTACCGCTTCCTCACGCGCCTGGCGCGCAACGGCTTTGAGCGCTTCGTGGAGAACTGCGAGCCGCGCCGGCCGCGGCTGCGCGATGCGCCGTGGCGGCAATCGATCAACTTCCAGTCGCCCGACCAGGATCACCTGCTGGCCGAGTTCATCGACGGACGGCACGCTTATGTGATCCGCGGCAACCGCGGCACGGTGCCCTACTTCGTGATGGCCGCTTGGTCCGCTCGCCAGCCCGCCGACGCCGGCGCGTACGACTGGGCGGCGCGCGGCTTCGAGGGGCTCAGGGACTGCAACCCGGCGCTGCTGCGCACCACCGCCATGCTGCAGAGCCAGGCGATCGAGTGCGACGCGCACGGCAACTTCGAGGTGCTGGTGAGCCGCGAGGCGCCCGCGGCGGGGCGCAACTGGCTGCCGATCGAGCCCGACTGCGTGGGGCTGCTGATCCGCATCGTGCACCACGAGCGCGCCGCCGAGCAGGAGCCGGTGATGCACATCGAGCGACTCGATCGTCCGGTCCCCGAGCCGCTGGCGGCCGCGCACCTCAGTAGCCAGCTGGCCAAGAGCGGACAGCTGGTGCTCGCTTACCTCGAGCTGGTGCGCTCCTGGTGGCAGGACAATCTCGCCAAGCGCCCGAACAGCATCCGCTTCAGCCGTGCGCTGTACTTGAGCAATGGCGGGGTGCCCGATCGACACCACGGCTTTGGCACCTGGCAGAAGGCGCCCGCCGAGGCGCTGGTGCTGCACTTCACACCCCCGCCGTGCGACTACTGGATCTTCCAGCTCTGCAACATGTGGCAGGAGAATCTGGACAACTACGAGGATGGGCAGGGTTACGTCACCAAGTACCGCTGCCGGCTGGAGGCGGACGGCTCGGTCTATGTCGTGATCGCCGACACCGACCCGGGCGTCGGCGGCAACTGGATCGACCCTGCGGCTCACGTGCACGGCGGCATGAGCCTGCGGCTGATCCTCACCCAGGCGCCCCCGCCTAAGGTGAGCGCCTACCTGCTGCCGCTCGAGCAGCTGCGCGCGCAGGGGCGCGCGGCGCTCGCCAGCGCGCGCGCCATCGAGAGCGGCGAGCTCACCGACTGAGCGCGCGCGGCACGGCGACCCTCTCGTCACCTCGTCGTACCGGACTAGAAGCAACCGCCGATGGGCGCTGCAACCGCGAGCGCGTATCGTGGCGGCTTCTGATCGCACGTCTTTCGGGTACCGCCGATGAGTGAGCACCTGCTGCCTGCCGAGAAGCCCATCACCGAGAGCGATGAATTCATCGCCGAGCAGCTCGAGGGCGCCAGCATCCCGACGCTGATGATGTCGCTCATCCACATAACCGGGGACGCGAGCCTGCTCGAGGGGGATATCCGGCCCAAGGTGGTGATGCTGGGCGGCTTTCAGGGCGGGCTGAGCGAGGCCGAGCAGGCCCGCGTGCGCGCCCAGGCGCTCGAGGCCCTCAAGGCCTACCGTGACCGCGGCTGCACGCTGCCGCCGCAACCCTCCGCGTCCCTCATCCAGCAGATGATGAATTTCATGGTCGGCGACCGGGTGGGCGATGAGTACGTGCCGATGATGCTCGAGGAGCTGGCGCTGGATGGCAATGACTCGCGCGCGCCGCGCTGGTCACGCGAGGTGCCGGCCGCGCTGCGCGAGAAGTTCCACGTGCTGGTGATCGGCGCCGGCATGTCGGGCCTGCTGCAGGGGTTGCGGCTGAAGGAGGCCGGCATCCCCTTTACGATCGTGGAGAAGAACGACTCGGTCGGCGGCACGTGGTACGAGAACTCCTACCCGGGCTGCCGCGTCGATATCGCCAATCACTTCTATTCCTACTCGTTCGAGCCGTACGCCTGGTCGGAGTATTTCTCGCGGCGCGACGAGCTGCTCGCCTACTTCCGCCACTTCGTCAAGCGCCACGGTCTTGAGCCCTACATCCGCTACAACACCGAGGTCACCGCGGCGCGCTACGACGAGGAGCGAGCCGTCTGGGACGTGCAGCTCAAGAGCAACACCGGCGGGGCGCCACGCTCCATGCGCGTCAACGCCATCGTCAGCGCGGTTGGCCAGCTCAACCGTCCGCGCATTCCGGAGATCGTCGGTCGCGAGGAGTTCAAGGGCGTACAGGTGCACTCCGGCGCCTGGGATGCCAGGCTCGATCTCACCGGCAAGCGGGTCGCCGTGATCGGCTCGGGCGCCAGCGCCTTCCAGCTGGTGCCCGAAGTCGCCAAGAGTGCCGCCAAGCTGTACGTCTTCCAGCGCTCGGCACCGTGGATGCTGCCGAATCCGCTCTATCACGAGGCCGTGAGCCCGCAGTTCCGCTGGCTGGTGCAGCACGTGCCCTACTACGCGCGCTGGTTCCGCTTCCTGATCTTCTACCCGGGAAGCGACGGGATCCTGCCGGCGATCCGCATCGACAAGTCCTTCGCGCATCCGGAGCGCGCCGTCAACGCGCTGAATGATCAGTACCGCACGCAGTTGCTCGAGTACATGAAGTCGCAGCTCCACGGCAACGCGGAGCTACTGGAGAAGGTCACCCCGAAGTTCCCCTTCATGGGCAAGCGCATGCTGCAGGACAACGGCAGCTGGCTGCGCGCGCTGCAGCAGCCGAATGTCCAACTGATCACCGAGGAGCTCAAGCGACTGGACGCCGCCGGGGTGGTCGCGGCCAGCGGCCACTACCCGGTCGACGTCATCATCTATGCCACCGGCTTCCACGCGACCAAGTTCCTGTGGCCGATGGAGATCGTCGGGCGTCAGGGCAAGCGCCTGAGCGAGGTGTGGGGCGATGAGCCGCGCGCCTACCTCGGCATCACGGTGCCGCAGTTCCCGAACCTGTTCTGCCTGTACGGGCCGGCGACTAACCTTGCGCATGCGGGCAGCATCATCTTCCACTCGGAGTGCCAGGTGCGCTACATCACCGCCTGCATTCAGGCGCTGCTGGAGAGCGGCGCCCGGGCGATGGACTGCAAGCCGGAGGTCCACGAGGACTACACCCGCCGGCTGATTGCCGAGCTCGAGACCCTCGTGTGGTCGCACCCGGCCGCCAACAGCTGGTACCGCAACCGTGCCGGCCGCGTGGTCACGACCTCGCCGTGGCGTCTGGCGGACTACTGGAAATGGACGCGCGCGCCGAACCTCAGCGACTACATCCTCACAAGCTGAAGGCGACCAGGTAGTCGCCGAGCTTGGTGCGCATGTAGCGGTGGCCGCCAGCTGCGATGACCACGAACTGCTTGCCGTCGGCGCGAAGCCGGTAGGTCATGGGCGTCGCCTGCGGTCCGGCCGGCAGGCGGCCCTTCCACAGCTCCTGGCCGCTGGCGTTGTCGAAGGCACGCAGGAAGTCATCCGTGGTTGCGCCGATGAAGGTGAGGCCCGAGGCGGTGACCAGCGGCCCGCCGATGTTGGGCGTACCGAGCTTCAGCCACAGCGGCCAGGGCGCCAGATCCCGTGTCGTGCCGAGCGGCACCTGCCATAGGCGCTTGCCCTGCTTCAGGTCGATGGCGACCAGCTCGCCCCACGGCGGGCGGTTGCAGGGCGCCCCCCAGGGCGAGAGCATCGGCGTCCAGCGGGCTGCATACGGGGTGCCTTCCTGCGCGAGCAGCCATTCGCCCTTCGCGAAGCTGGCGTCGGCTTCGGCACGCGGCACCAGCTGCGCAATCGTGGCGACGTGGCTGGTGTTGATGATGAGCAGGTTGCGCACCGGATCGACCGCGGCGCTGCCCCAGTTCATGACCCCGAGGTTGTCCGGATACGTGATCGTGCCCTGCAGTGATGGCGCGCTGAAGGCACCCTGGTAGCGGTAGCGGCGGAACGCCTGCTGGCACTTGTGACGGTCGTAGGGCGTGAAGCCCCACATGTCATCCTCCGTGAAGGGCGGCCGCTGCAGCACATAGGCGGCGTTGCTCGGCACCGGCTGGGTTGGGGCCAGGTGCTCACCCTCCACCGCCCCACCCTGCGGCGCCGGACGCTCTTCCACCGGAATCAGCGGCGCCCCGGTCTCACGGTTGAGGATGAACAGATACCCTTGCTTGGTGGGCTGCGCGACGGCCGGCACCGCGCCCGCGGGCGTCGGGAAATCAAACAGCACCGGCTGTGAGGGCACGTCGTAGTCCCAGACGTCGTGGTGCACTGTCTGGAAATGCCACACCACCTTGCCGGTGGTTGCATCCAGCGCGACCACGGAACTGGCGTAGTAGTCCCGCCCGTCGGCGTCGCGGGTGGCGCCATACAGTCCCACCTGCGCGTTGCCGGTCGGGATGAACACCAGGTTGCGCGCCGGGTCGACGGAGAACACCGACCAGGTATTGGCGGTTGAGCGCCGGTAGCTGCCGTCCGCGGCGACCCCCGCTGCCTGCGGTGGCACCGAGTTCCAGGCCCACAGCAGCGCGCCGGTGCGCGCATCGAAGGCGCGCACCACCCCGGGTGGCATGTCGGTGCGCATGTCCTCGGTGATGCGGCCGCCGACGATGACGCGATCGCCGGCGATCGCCGGTGGCACAGTGACGCCGTAGTCTCCCGGCACAACCTCGCCCAGCCCGGCCTTCAGGTCCACCGTCCCACCCTGCCCGAAATCGCTGCAGGGCCGCCCGGTGGCCGCATCGAGGGCAATCAGCCGCGCATCCTGGGTGCCGGTGAAGATGCGGCTGGCGCACGCACTGCCCGCGCTCGCCTGGGCGTCGTGGTAGTAGCTGACGCCACGACACACCAGCAGCACCGCTCCGGTGGTGTCCAGCCTGGGATCGAACGCCCACAGCTCGCGCCCGCTTTCCGGGTCGAGTGCCACCACGCGGTTGGAGCTCGAGCACAGGTACAGCCGCCCCTCGGCGAGGATCGGTGTGGCCTCGAGCGCCGGCAGCCGCTTGATCTCGGGGGTGAGGCCCTTGGCCAACATGCGCGGCACCTGCGCCGCCTCGGTCGGGTGCGCCGGCAGGAGGCTCGGCTCGCCGATGCGATAGACCCACGCGACCCTAAGCTGCCGGACATTGGCGGGAGTGACTTGCGTGACCGGCGAGTAGCGCATGCCACCGGGGTCAGCACCCCAGGCGGGCCAGCCGCCCAGCGCACCGGAATAGTCGACCGGCGCGGAGCGCGTGCAGCCCGCGAGGAGCGGCAGCAGAATAGCAACAACCCCGCATGCGCAGATGACGCCGCGCGCCCCGTGCTTCATCGAGCCCCCGCCGCGCCCCTGCGCGAAAAGACCAGTGATCATAGCCATTGACCGAACGCGGCAATCCCTCGTTTGGACGAGGCAAGGTTGCTTCGGCAGTCACCGCAGATTTACGTTGCGTGCAGGCAACTTCCGCTCGACAAGCGATGGTTCACGCGTATGATCGACTGGCTGATTATCCAAGCATCTAGGGGGATTCTCATGTTGAAACCCGGTTCGCGCTTCGGCGGCGCGATGCTCGCCGTGACAGGCCTGTTCATCGCCGATGCACGGCTCGTGCTCGCCCAGGACCAGACTCCGGAGGGTATCCAGGAAGTCGTCGTCACCGCGCAGCGGCGCGAAGAGAATCTGCAGACGACCCCGATCGCGATCACCGCGCTCTCGGCCGACACGCTCGAGAAGGCCGGGGTCACCACCTTCGCCGGCGTGGCCGACCAGTCGACCAGCATCAACTTCACGCCGTACCCGAGTTCCAGCAACACGCTGATCCTCTACATGCGCGGCCAGGGCGTGGCGGACGCCAACCAGATCACGCAGGACGGCTCGGTCGGCCTGTACGAGGACGGCTTCTACATCTCGCGCCCGCAGGCGGAGACTTTTGATCTGGCCGACGTCGAGCGCGTCGAGGTGCTGCGCGGTCCGCAGGGCACCTTGTACGGACGCAACACCACCGGCGGCGCCGTCAACATCATCAGCAAGAAGCCCACCGGCGACTTCGACGTCAAATTCAGCCTCGACGGTGGCCAGCGCCAGTACGTGCGCGCACTCGCCACGGTCAATCTGCCCACGATATTCGGCGGGCTGTCGAGCAAGGTCACCGGCCTGTATACGCATCTCGGCGGCAACGTCGACAACTCCGGCGGTGAGGACTACAACTACGAGAGCCAGAAGGGCGCCCGCGTCAGCCTGCGCTGGGACACCGGCGGCCTGTTCACCGCGGATTACTTCTTCGAGATCGGCAAGATTGAGTCAACCCCGATCTACTACCAGGATCCGCAGCTGGTCGGCCTGATCCAGGGCTACCCGCAGACCGATGGCCTGGCCGGCAACACCTGGGAGCCGATCTACCTGCCGCTCAGCATCGCCAAGTTCAACTCCGACGGGCTGACGCTGAACTTCAAGCTCAACGACAGCACGACGCTGCGCTCACTCACCTACTACCGTGGCCTCGACTCGCGCTTCTACCAGGACTATGCGGGCGCGTTCACCGACCCCGCAGGGGCCGCGGCCGCGGGCATCACCAACTTCACCAGCAACGATGTGGTGCAGAGCAACGAGTTCACCCAGGAGATCCAGCTGGTCGGCAACGTCGGGCCCAAGTGGAACTACGTCTTCGGCCTGTACTACTTCGACGAGGGCGCCAACCACTGGGAGGGCGGCACCATCGACATCCCGCGGGAGTTCCTGCCGGGGATTCCGATCTACACCGAGCAGAGCAGCCGCTACGTGACCGCGGACGCGAAGTCGAAGGCCGCCTACGCCCAGGTGACCTGGCAGGTCACGCAGCCGCTGTCGATCACACTCGGCGGCCGTTACACCAAGGATGACCGCAGCGCCACGCGTGACTACTCGACCGAGGCGCTCGCGTTCGTGCCACCGCCCGCCAATCCGTTCTGCGATTTCAACAACCCGGCCACCTGGCCGTTCTGCCAGTTCCCGATCAATGCCTCGGAGACCGGCGCGCACAACAGCCTGAGCTTCAGCAAGTTCAACCCCTCCGGCACGATCAATTACGCCTGGACGCCGGATGTGAATACCTACCTGCGCATCGCCACCGGCTACAAGGCCGGCGGTTCGAGCGAGGCCGGTCCGATCGGTGCGTTCAACCAGACCTTCCAGCCCGAGAACGTGACGACCTACGAGCTCGGCCTGAAGTCCTTCTGGTTCGAGCACAAGCTGCGCGCCAACATCGCCGCGTTCTACAGCAAGTTCTCGGACATGCAGCTGCAGTTCAACGTCGATCCGAGCAACCTGGCGATCGTGCAGTCCTACAACGCCGGCTCGGCCAAGGTGGCCGGTGCGGAGTTCGAGTTCCTGATCGCGCCCACGCGCGACCTGAGCATCAGCCTCAGCGACACCGTGCTGTCAACGGAGATCGACCCGGTCTATGCGGTCGCCGGCACGGTCTTTGACCCCGCGGTCAACCCGGGCTCGCCCTACACCGTGGGACAGAACATCCATCAGCTGTTCCGCCTGCCGTACGCGCCGAACAACATCGCCAACGGCAGCCTCGACTGGACGATGTTCCATACCGATGGCGGCGGCGGGCTGGAGTTCTTCATGAACTACCGCTGGCAGGGTCGCCAGTACGACACCGCGCCCACCGGCGTGGCGGTGCCGGGCTCTGCCGACTGGTACTCGATCCCCGCACATGGCGTGCTCGACGGGCGTCTGACGTGGAACTTCGACACCAAGGGCAGCAAGCACGTCATGAAGCTCTCACTGTGGTGCAAGAACTGCACCGACAAGAGCTACCTGGAGCACACGATCGGCCAGGGCGCGGCCCCGATCGTTCCGGTGCCGAGCGCCACGGGCGGGATCATCCCGCAGACCGGGTACCTGTACAGCGCGCAGGCCTGGGCACCGGTGCGCATGTTCGGAGCCCAGCTCTCGTACGGCTACTAAGCCGTTTCAAGCGAGCCACGCGCGCGGGCCTCCACGGCCCGCGCGCTTTTTCCGGAGTCAGCACAAGCGATGACTCGCAACCGCGCCGCGTTGCTCGGCTGGCTCACCGCCACGATGCTGCCCGCGACGGCCGCGCAGACGGCAGCGGCGGCGGCGCCGGAGAAATCGCAGGACTTGCGGGTCGCGGCACCCGAGGCGCTCAGCCCCGAGGGCGAGGCGCTCTATGCGACCCACTGCGCGGTCTGCCACGATCATGCGAACGGGCGCGTGCCGCCGAAGGTGCTGATCAGCGTCACGCGCAGCGCCGAGGATGTCATCGACACGCTGAGCCTCGGGGTCATGCGCACGCAGGCACAGGGCCTGAGCGCCGCGCAGATCCAGAGCTTGGCGATCTACATCACGGGCAAAAAGCCGGCACCGCGCGCCGCCCCCGATGCCAACCGCTGCGCAGGCCCGGCCGCACCGCACCTCAGCGAGGGCGACTGGCGCAGCTGGGGCCGCGATCTGGCCAATTCCCGCTACCAGCCCGAGCCGGGCTTCACGGCCCAGGATGTGCCGCACCTGCAGCTGCGTTGGACGTTCGCCTACCCCGGACGCGCAGCCTTCGCCCAGCCCTCGGTCGTCGGGGATGTCGTGCTCACCGGCGGTACCGGCGGGCGGGTGTTTGCGCTCGATGCGCGCAGCGGCTGCACCTACTGGAGCTACGACGCCGCGGCCCTGGTGCGCACCGGCATCGTCATCGACGAGGTGCCGGCCGCGCACGCGGGCGATCACCAGGCGCGCGTGGTGGCCTGGTTCGGCGATGACCGCGGCAATTTGCACGCCATCGATGTACGCGACGGCCACCGGCTGTGGGTCACGCACCTGGACGAGCACCCCATCGTGCGTCTGGTCGGGACACCGCAGCTGTATCAGGGCACGCTGTACGCACCGGTGAGCTCGTTCGAGGAGGTCGCGGCGGCCGACCCGAAGTACGAGTGCTGCACCTTCCGCGGCAGTCTGGTGGCGCTCAACGCGGCGACCGGGCAGATCCGCTGGCGCGCCTACACCATCCGCAAGCCCGCAGGACCGATCAAGACCGCGAGCGGCCAGAAGCTGCTCGGGCCTGCCGGCGGCTCGATCTTCTCGGCGCCGACGATTGATGCGCAGCGCGGCGTCATCTACGTCGGTACCGGTGACTCCTACACCAACGTGCAGACAGACTCGACCAATGCGGTCCTGGCGTTGCGCCTGGCGGATGGCACGCGGCTGTGGACCCACCAGGTGCTGAAGAACGACGCCTGGATCCTCTTGTGCAACGGCAAGCCCGTGGGCAACTGCCCGAGCCCGCTCGGCCCGGATTTCGACTTCGCCGCTTCGCCGTTGCTGATCAGCTCCGGCGGGCACGCGATGCTCGTGGCCGGTGCCAAGTCCGGCATCGTCTACGGCCTCGAGGCGGCCGACGGCAAGCGCGCCTGGCAGCGCGTGCTCGCCTCCGGAACGCCCAACGGCGCGATCCTCTGGGCATTGGCGAGCGATGCGCAGCGCGCGTACGTCGCCACCTCCGAGTACGACCCCATCGCGCAGAAGGGGCCGGGCGCGCTCGTGGCGCTCGAGCCGGCAAGCGGTGCGGTGCTGTGGCGCACGCCGACGCCGGCGAATGCGTGTGCCTGGGGGAGCACGAACTGCGCCCACGCCCTGCTCGCCGGCGTCGCCCTCATCCCCGGAGTCGTGTTCGCGGGTGCGATGGATGGCTACATGCGCGCCTACGATGCCGCCGACGGGCACATCCTGTGGCAGTTCGACACGGGCCAGACCTTCAGCACGGTCAACGGCGTGCGCGGCCATGGCGGCGCCATCGACTACGGCGGCCAAGTCATCGCCCACGGCATGCTGTTCGTGAACTCGGGCTCCATGCGCCAGCCCGGCAACCTGCTGCTGGCGTTTGCGCCCGGACGCTGAGCGGCGACTTTGAGCACGCGGGCATAGCGCGCGAGAATCTGAGCACCCATGAGCATGGATCCCAGTAACCCGCAGTGGGCCTCGCCGGTGGAGGCGCCGCTCATCGTCGAATCGGCGCAGGTGCAGGGCTGGGATGAGGCCGCGGACCTGGTGGTCGTAGGCTACGGCGGCGCCGGTGTCGCCGCCGCGCTCGAGGCCGCTGAGCATGGCGTGGACGTGGTCGCGTTCGACCGCTACGAGGGCGGCGGCTCCTCGGCCGCCAACGGCGGGGTCTTCTATGCCGGCGGCGGCACGAAGATCCAGCGCGACGCCGGCGTCGAGGACTCGGCCGAGGAGATGTTCAAGTACCTGCGCATCGAGACCGAAGGCGTGGTGTCCGATGAGACGCTGCGGGCCTTCTGCGAGGAGAGTCCCGCCACCATCGACTGGCTGCTCGCGCACGGCGCGCGGCTGTCCTCGAGCGGCGTGTTCCGCCGCAAGGTTTCCTACCCGCCGCTGAAGTACCACCTCTACCACCCGGACAACTCGCTGGTCCCCGCCTACGCCGCGCGCGCCGTGCCCGCCGCACGCGGCCATCGCACGGCGGTCGAGAACCGCGGCAAGGCCTGGGGCCTGGGCTGGGGCATCTGGCAGCCCCTGGCGGCGGCCGCCGCTGCGCGCGGCGTGCGCTTCCACAAGTACACCGAGGTGCGCCAGCTGGTGCTCGACCGCGCCGGCACCGTGCTCGGGGTCAAGGCGCTCGCGATCCCCGCCGACAGCGCCGCGGCGCGCCGCTTCGAGCGCTACATCCGCCGCGCCAACTGGCTGCTGGAGCTGCTGCCACCGGTCATTCCGCTGGCGGCGCTCACCATCGGCCTGGCGCGGCGTTACCTCGCCGCCGCCTCGCGCATCGAGGCCGAGCAGCGCGTCACGCGCTTCATACGGGCGCGACGCGGCGTGCTGCTGAGCGCTGGCGGCTTCATCCTCAACTCCGCCATGGTCGAGCACTATGCGCCGCTCTACCGCCGCGGCCTGCCCAACGGCACCCTCGGGGACACCGGCAGCGGCATCCGCCTCGGCCAGAGTGTCGGCGGCGCGGTGGGCTCGATGGACCGCGTCACGGGCTGGTGCATGATCAACCCGCCGGCGGCCTGGCCGCGCGGCATCGTGGTCAACAAGCACGGCGCACGCATCTGTCACGAGGGCGTGTACGGCTCCACCCTCGGGGATGCCGTGGCCCACAGCCCCGACGGAGTGGCGTTCCTGGTGATCGACGAGGCCCTGTACCGCGAGGGGCGGCGCCAGATCGCCCCCGGCGCCGAGTTCGTGAACTACCAGCGCCAGGTGGCGCGCCTGAACATGCTCATGAACCGCACGACCGCCGCCACGCCCGAAGCCCTGGCGCAGGCCGTCGGCATCGATCCGGCCGGCCTGCGCGCGAGCATCGACGCCTACAGCCGCGCCGCGCGCGGGGAGATCCCCGACGTCGTCGGCAAGTCGCGCGAGGAGATCAGCGCGCTCGAGCAGACGCCGCTGCATGCCATCGATATCTCCGTCCACAGCCGCTACTTCCCCATGCCGATGCTGACCCTGGGCGGGCTTAAGGTCGATGAGCGCAGCGGCCAGGTGCGCCGCGAGGATGGCAGCCTGATCGGCGGGCTATACGCGGCCGGCCGCAGCGCGGTCGGCATCTGCTCGAACGTCTACATGAGCGGGCTGGCGTACGCGGACTGCATCTTCTCGGGGCGCCGCGTCGCACGCAGCATCGCCGGCGCCGCCGCGGCCGAGAGCGGCCCGCGCCGGTACCTGAGCCCCCAACCTGGAGCGCAACCCGCATGAACAGCCCCGCTGCGCTTGATACGCTCGGCCTGCCACCGCTGGTGCAGATCGGCTTCGTGGTGCGCGACCTCGAGCAGTCCATGCGCCAGTACGCGCGCCTGTACGGTCCCTGGCAGCGCTTCGACGGCTCGGTGCCCGGCGCCACCTACCGCGGACGCGCCGCGGACGTGCAGCTCGACATCGCCATCGGCCACAGTGGCGCGCTGGAGATCGAGCTCATCCAGTGGCGCTCCGGCGACAGCCCGCACCGTGAATTCATCGAGCGCGGCCGCGAAGGTATGCACCACGTGCAGTACCGGGTCGAGGATGCCGACGGCTGGATCGCCCGGCTCGCACCGCTCGGCTACCGGCCGATCTGGTACAAGCGGTGGTGCGCCGACACGACCTTCGCGTACCTCGAGCGCCGCGACGATCCGCTCATCGTCGAGTTGCTGCAGATGCCCCCGGGCGGGCCCGGCACGAGGCTGCCCGGATGAGCCTGCAGGCGCTCTGCGATCAGTACGATATCCGCACCTTGATCGTGCGCTACAGCAATGCGCTGGATGCGCGCCGTTTCGAGCTGCTCGATGAGATCTTCACCGCCGATGCCTACATCGACTACCGCGCCACCGGCGGCATCGATGGCGACTACCCGAAGATCCGCCGCTGGCTGCCGGCGGCGGTCACGGCCTTCCCGCGCATGTGCCACCTGGTCGGCAACATCCAGATCGCGCTCGCGGGCAACGCGGCCAGTGCGCGCACGCTATGCCTGAACCCGGTGGCCGTGCCGCTGCCCGAGGCCGGGCAGCAGGTAATGTTGCTTGCCATGTGGTACCGCGACCAGCTGCTGCGGACCGCGCGCGGCTGGCGCATGAGCCGGCGCGTGCAGGAGGCGTGCGTGCAGCACAACGTGCCCGCGCACCTGCAGATCCCGGCCGCAGCGTCAGCGGCAGCAGAAGGAGAACGCCGATGATGAGCCTGCAGGAGCTGTCCGACCGCTTCGAGATCGAGCAGCTGATCGTGCACTACGCCAACAGCATCGATCAGCGCAACTGGGACGGCCTCGACCGCGTCTTCACCCCCGATGCCTACATCGACTACCGCAAGCTCGGCGGCATAGACGGACGTTATCCCGAGGTCAAGGCCTGGCTGGGCACGGCCCTCGCCCACTTCCCGCACTATTGCCACCTGGTCGGCAACATCGAGCTCGAGCTCGCCGGCGATCGCGCCACGGGGCGCACGCTATGCATCAATCCGATGGACACGCCGCTGCCGGCCGGTGGCTCGCAGGTGATGTTCCTCGGGCTCTGGTACCACGATAAGTTCATACGCACGGCGCAGGGCTGGCGCATGAGCGAGCGCGTCGAGGAAGGCTGCTTCCAGCACAACGTACCGGCCCACATGGTAATTCCGGCGGCCGGCGCGTAGGCGCGCAGCGACCGTCCGAACGGACTACGTCAATTCAGGTCGGTTGCGCGGTGACAGTGATCTGGTAGCTTTTCGGCTCGCGCAGCAGGAGTACGGCATGGCACGCACGCAGGACTACGGGCTCGGCGAATTCACCTTTCCGCGCGGCTGGTTCATGGTCGCGGACGCCGAGGAGCTCAAGGAGCGCCCGCTGGCGGTGCGCTTCTTCGGGCAGGAGTTCGCGTTGTACCGTGGCAAGAGCGGGCGCGTGGTGATGCTCGATGCCTACTGCCCGCACATGGGCACGCACCTGGCGCGCAACGACAGCTCCTACGTCGTGCACGACGGCCAGATCGAGGGCGACTCGATCCGCTGCCCCTACCACGGCTGGCGCTTCGGCCCGGACGGCAAGTGCAACGACATTCCCTACAGCAAGGCACCGATCCCGAAGGCCGCGTGCGTGCGCACCTGGCCGATCGTCGAGAGCCTCGGCGCCATCTTCGTCTGGTACGACCCCGAGGGGGGCGAGCCGGAGTGGGAAGCGCCGGCGCTGCCGCAGTGGAACGACCCGCAGTGGGTGCGCTGGAAGTACGATCACCTCGGCGTCATCAGCTGCCATGCGCAGGAAGTGATCGACAACATCGCGGACTGCTCGCACCTGGGGCCGGTGCACGGCGAGAGCGTCAAGTTCTACCGCAACGAGTTCCGCGGCCACCTGGCGACGCAGATCCAGGGCGGCGGCCACCGCACCCTGGTGACGCCCGATGGCGTGAGCCCGATCCTCACCACCGATACCACCTATCACGGCCCGGGCTTCCTGCTCTCCTACATGATGGGCATGGGTGAGTCGATCATCTTCATCGGCCATACCATGGTCGACGATGGCGTCATCAAGGTGTGGCACGCGCTGCTGGTGAAGTCGCAGAACCCGGTGGCCACCGCGGCCGACGTGGCGGCCGCGCGTGCCTACCAGGAAACCGCACGCCTCGCCTTCGCGCAGGACTTCGACGTCTGGGCCAACAAGAAGCCGGCGCTGCAGATCCTGCAGGTGCCCGGCGACGGCCCGTTCCACAAGTCGCGCATCTGGTACCGGCAGTTCTACAACCGCCGCGCGCGCAAGCAGGAGTTCCTCAAGCAGGTCGAGGGCGTCCAGCACCGCGTCGCCGGCATGCCCTCGCGCCTGGAGGAAGCGGAAACGGCCGCCTGAGGCGGCCGTGCCGCAGCCGGCGGCCTCAGGCCGGGAAGGTCTCCCCGCCGTTGGCGTCGAGGACCGCGCCCGTCACCCCTGAGGCGTAGTCGGAGATCAGGAACAGCGCCGCGCGCGCACACTCCGTGTCGCTCACCAGGCGCCGCAGCGCGATGTTGGCGGCCACTGCATCGTAGAGCTGCTTCTCGGGCACGCCCTGGGCCTTGGCGGCGTGGCTGATGTAGCCCTGCACCGGCACGCCGAGCATCCAGCCCATGCGCGCCACGTTGACGCGGATGTTGTGCTCGCCCAGCTCGGCCGCCAGGTACTTGCTGGCGACGTTCATCGCGCCCTTGGAGGCCGCGTAGCCGACCTCGCCGGTATGCGGCTTGACGGTCGCCATCGAGCTGATGTTGACGATCGCACCTCCGCCCTGGGCCTTCATCATCGGCACCACGGCCTGCGTCATGTGCATCGTGCCGAGCACGTTGGTCGCCAGCACCTCCTTCCAGCTGTTCAGGTCGGCAGCCTCCGCGGTGCTCGGGCTGCCCCAGAAGTAGGCGCTGTTCACCAGCCCGTCGATGCGCCCGAACTGCTGCTGCGTGGCCTGCGCCAGGCGCTGGCACTGCGCCGCCTCGCGGATGTCCGTGACCATCTTCAGCACCTTGCATGCGCCGTTGGCCTCGCGCATGCGCTTCTCGGCGTCATCGAGTTTCTCGGCGGTCCGAGCCCCGATAGCCACGGCGCGCGCGCCCTCGCGCGCTGCCTCGACCGCCAGCTTCACGCCCAGGCCTGGCCCGATGCCGGAGACGATTACCACCTTGTCCTTGAGTAACATGACTGCACCTTACGCGGGGTTGAAGGGAAGAATGTGCTGTTCGCGGTAGCGGCGGAAGCGCTGCTCGAGCTCGGCGCGCGTGAAGCCGAACTCCTCCAGCGTGTATTCGTGCTTGGGACGCCCCTCGCGCGGGTGCGTACTCATGTAAGCGCTGATGCCGGCACGCGTCGCCTCGGTGAGCGGCAGGCCGATGCCGCGGTAGATGCGCTCCACCACCTTGAGCGGCTCGCTGACCGTCTCACGGAAGTCCACGTCGATGAAGCGGTTGGCGAGCCGCTCGCGCTGCTGCATGCAGTGGTTCAGGTGCTCCTCGAGGGTCTGTGACCACTGGCGCGCCGCCTCACGCGGGTCGGCGTGCGCGCTGCCCATCGCCCACAGCATGTGCACGAAGCTGGCGAACGAGGGCATGGTGGCGATGGGATCGCGGTGGGTCTGCACGAAGGTCGCCCCCGGCATGAGCTCGGCGATGACCTCGACGTAGCCGAGGTGCATCGGGGTCTTCAGCACCCAGTAGTCGGCCTGCTGGCCGCGGCGCTTCTTCTGCCACTGCAGGAACTTCAGCAGCTGTACCAGGTAGCCGTACGCCGGGCGCAGGTCCTGGCCGTGGATCCAGCTGCGGTAGCTCGGCACGCAGGCGAGCGACTCCGCCGTCGTGCTGAGCAGCGTCTGGTCGATCAGCATGATGTCTTCGTCGGCGCCCATCGCGTCCCAGGGGTGGATGGCTGCCAGCTCCGGCACCGCCGCCAGCAATCCGGCGACCTCCGCCTTCGCCGCGCTGAGGCGCTGCGTGCCCTGGATGTCATCGGGCGTCGGCACCGGGAAACGCACCTCCCACCAGGCCGCGGCGTAGAAGCGCGGATCCGTGGCGAGCAGGCGGTGCAGCAGCGTGGTGCCGGTGCGCGCCAGACCGAGGATAACCACCGGTGGCGGCAGAGGCTCGGCGAGGATCTCGGGATAGCGGTGGAACCAGTCGCGCGCCCGCAGCCGCGTGATGAGTGTGCTGAGCAGTCGCGCGTGCCAGGACTGCACGCCGGCGGCATTCAGCTGCGCCTCGCTGCGCAGCGCGCGGGTCAGCCGCTCGAGCGGCTCCGCGATCGGCGGCCCGTCGAACTCCTCAAGACCGGTCGCCGCGCGCGCGCTCGCCAGCAGCTGCGCGGGCTCCAACAGCGGCTCGGTGCTCATGCGCATCCTCCGGCGAGGTGCTTGGCTGCCTGCCAGGCGAAGGTCATGGCCGGACCCAGGGTCGAGCCCGGCCCGGGATAGGTCGGCAGGATCGCGGCGGCGCAGTTGCCGACCGCATACAGCCCGGCGATCGGTGTGCCGTCGGGGCGCAGCACCTGCGCGTCGGGGTTAGTCACCAGGCCGCCGTGCGTGCCGAAATCACCCGGGTCGATGCGCATGGCGTAGAAGGGCGGCTCCGCGATCGGCGCCAGGCAGGGGTTGGGCTGGATACGCGGATCGGCGTAGTAGCGATCGTACTCCGCGTCGCCGCGTCCGTACTCCAGGTCCTTGCCGGTGCGGGCATACTCGTTCATGGCGCGCACCGTCTGCTCGAGCCCGGCGGCATCGATGCCCGCCTGCACCGCCAGCTCGCCGATGGAAGCGGCGCGCGTGATGAAGCCGGAGCTGAAGTAGCTGCGCGGCAGGCGCTTGTCGGGCCGGAAACGCTCCGGCCACAGCGGACCGTTGAAGTACATGCGCCGCGAGCGCGCATCGAACACCATCCAGGATGGCACCTGCGGATCGGCCGCGGAGTGGCGGCGATAGAATTCGAGCTGGTAGGTGATGTAGTTCTGTGACTCGTTGGCGATGCGGCGGCCGCGGCGGTTGACCACGATATTGCCGGGGTAGGACTTGTCCATGATCGCCAGCCGCGGCACCGGGTCATCCGGGGCGCGCATCGAGGAACACCACCAGCCGCCATTCATCAGCCGGGTGGCCGCGCCGAGCGCCATCGCAGCGCGGTGCGCATCGCCGGTGTTGGTGCCGGCGGCGGCACTCCAGCGCGCATCGGTCGGCTGCGGCAGGTACTGCTCGCGCATCTGCTGGTTGTGCTCGAAGCCGCCGGCGGCGAGCACGACGCCGCGGCGCGCGCGCACCGTGAACGGCCTGCCGTTGCGCTGCACGCGGGCGCCGACGACCCGCCCGGCATCGTCGGCCAGCAGCTCGGTCATTGGCGCCTCGAGCCACAGCGGCAGCTTGCGCTCCTGCAGCGACCAGCGCAGCCGCGCCACTCCGGCGCAGCCGCAGGCGATGCGGCGCGAGCGCTTGTGGCGCAGCGCCCAGCCGACGTCGCGCACGTGCTCCCAGACGCGGCGCGCCGCCAGACGCTTCCAGCCCGGCAGCTGCGCCATCAGCACCTGGGCGTCGACCTGCGTCATCGCGATGCGATCGAACATCCACATCATGTGGTGCGTGTCGCGCAGCTGTGCCGCCTCCTTGCCCAGCACGCTGCGCGCGACCGGCGCCGGCTCGAGCGAGCGGTGGCCGGGCTTGGCGCCCGGGAGCGAGGACCAGTAGTCCGGATAATGGGCGAGCGATTCATAGCGCACCCGGGTGCGCTCGTGCAGGAAGTCCAGCATGCGCGGGCCCTGCTGCAGGTAGGTCTCCTGCAGTTCGCGCGGCACCGCCCCGGCTGGGGTAGTGCCGAGCACGTATTCGAGCGCCTCCTCGTAGCTATCGCTGGCGCCGGCGGCGCGTGCATAGCGGCTGCACGGGATCCAGATGCCGCCGCCCGAGGTGGCGCTGGTGCCGCCGAACAGCGCGCTCTTCTCGATCACCAGCACGTCCCTGACGCCGAGCTCGTAGCTGCACAGCGCCGCAGTCAGGGCACCGTTGCCCGAGCCGACGACCAGGACGTCGACGCTTACCTCGTCTGCGTGCGCCAAAAGACCCCCTCGAGCCCTGTTGTAATCACCGGCAGTGTGCCCTGCAGCGCCGCATGCCACGTCGCCCAAATGAACGATCACCACCGCCGTGCACGGGCGGGTATGCTGAGCCGTCGTAAGCTGCGGAGCCCGCGCGATGCCCAGTCAGGAAACCATGAAGGCCGCCCTGCAGGCCTATCTCGATGCCTTCAACAGCGGCAGCGCCGATGCGGTGGTGGCGCTGTATGCGGAGGGCGCCACGGTGGAGGATCCGGTCGGCTCGCCGGTCAGGCAGGGCAAGGCACAGATCCATGCCTTCTACACGCATTCCATCGCCACCGGCGCCAAACTTGCGCTGGATGCTCCGGTGCGCGGCTCGCACGGCAACTGCGCCGCCATGGCCTTCAGCGCGCGTATCGGACCGGTCACGGTGCGCGTCATCGACGTCATGAGCTTCGACGAAGCGGGCAAGTTCACCAGCATGAAGGCCTACTTCGGCCCCGGCGACATCCTGCAGGGTTGAGGGTGCGCACCCCACCGCATCACTCCGGAGGCCGCCAGTGCGCCGGGCCCGGCCCGAGCACGGCGAACGAGCCCACGTGCCCGCGGCTCACCTTGAGGCGCTCGGTGAGCCACCAGCGGCCCGCACGCTGCTGCCAGCGGTCCTGATACTCGCCCAGCGTCTGCAACCTCAGCTGCGCCTGCGCACCACGGCCCAGGTGCAGGTCGGCGACGTAGCAGCGGCTCGCCGCACTCGCCCCGGCGACTTCCACGGTCAGGTTGCCGAGCAGGTGCTGCGTCGGCCCGCACTCATCGAGAAACGAGCGTATCAGCGCGATGATCGCCGCACGCCCGACGATGCGTCCGGTGCCGAAGTCGGCACTCGCATCGGCCGCGAGTACGCCATCTAGCTCCGGCCAGGCGCGCGCATCCATGGCGCGCGCCATGCGCGCCAGCTGGCGGCCGATCTCGCGCTCCGCCAGCAGTACTTCCAGGGTGGCGCTCATGAGGCAGCCGGCGTGGCGTTCAGCTGCGCATCGCCCGGCTCCCCCAGCACGCACGAGGTTCCGCCGGGGGTATACATCATTGCCACGCAGCGATTGCACGAGGTGCAGCCCGACTCGCGCACGCGCCCGCTGGCGAAGGCGTTTACCAGGTCGGCCTGGTGAATGAGGACGCGCCCGAGCGCCACCGCGTCGAAGCCCTCCGCCAGCACCTGCTCGGTGTTGGCCAGGCTCTTCACCCCGCCGAGGTACGCCAGCGGCAGGCGCGTCGTGGCGCGCACCTGGCGGGAGTTCTGCAGCTGGTAGAGCTCGCGGAACTGCACATCCTTCGGCTCGGTGAGCTGCTGTATGAACATGGCCGCGGCCACGATCGGGTTGCCGACGCGCGTGCGGTTCTCGCGCGGGAAGGACGAACCGAACATGGTGGTGATGGATTCGATGTTGAGGCCGGCACTGAGCACCAGCAGGTGCGCGCCGGCGCTCTCCAGGGCACACGCCACCTGCGCGCCTTCGGCGGCGCTGTTGCCGCGCGGGTGCCCGTCGGTGACGCTGATCTTGCACACGACCGCCATGTCCTTGCCCACCGCATCCAGCACCCGCTGCAACACCTGTACGGGGAAGCGCACCCGCCGGTCGAGGCTGCCGCCATAGGCGTCGCGGCGGCGGTTGTAGAGCGGGCTGAGGAACTGGCTGAGCAGATAGCCGTGGCCCATGTGGATCTCCACGGCGTCGAAGCCCGCGGCGCGCGCCAGCCGCGCGGCGCGCACGAACTCCCCCGTGATGCGCTCCAGCTCCGGCTCGCGCATGCGCTGACGCAGCCACTGGCCGCTCATGATGCCCACCTTGTTGAAGCCGCCGCTGGCCGAGAGCGGGCGGCGGCTGGCGGTCGGCGGCACGAAGGTGAAGCAGCCGCCGTGGGTGATCTGGGCCGAGGCCGCGGCGCCGTGGCGATGCACGGCCTCGGTGAGCACCCGCAGGTGCGGCACCGACTCGGCATCGAGCGTCACCTGGTCGGTGAAGGTGCGCCCGTCGGGCGCCACCGCGCAGTACGCCACGGTGGTCATCGCCACCCCGCCCGCCGCGATCGCCTCGTGGAAGTGCACCAGGCGCTTGGAGGGCACGCCGCCCCGGGCGCTGCCCTCGTTGGTGGCGGACTTGATGAAGCGATTGCGCAGCGTGAGCGGCCCCACCTTCAGCGGGCGGAAGGCCGGCGAGTGCGCAGCGGGCGTCACGTCCATGGGCTCTCCTTGGGTCTAGGTCGGCTCGCGGCCGCGCGGCGGGGCGCGCCGTGTGATCTTGGCGGCGCGAAAGTCGTACTTGAGCGTCTTTACGGCAATCGAGGTCTCCACGTGGCGCACCCCCGGCAGCGCGAGGATGCGGTTGTTGGCCACCTGCAGGATGTCCTCCAGGGCGCTGAAGAGCCCGATGGCGAGGATGTCGAAGCGCCCCAGCATCAGGATCACGCAACCGATCTCCGGCATGGCGGCGATGCGCTGGCTGACGGCGCGCAGCTCGCCGTGCTGCGCCTGGATGCCGATCAGCACCACGCGCGGGGAGCCGGCGAAGGAGACGTTGGTGACCGCGGTGAGGCGGATCGCGCCGCCGCTCTCCAGGCGGTTAATGCGGCCGCGGATCGTGCCCTCGGTCACGCCCAGCTGCGCGGCGATCTGGCGGTTGCTGACGCGGCCGTCCACCGTCAGCAGGTCGACGATGCGCCGGTCGAGCTCATCCAGCAGCGGTAGTGCACTCTTCATGCGATCTGCGCCCGGTCGAAGTCGTACTTGATGATGTCGGCGGCGATGCCGGCCGAGAGCGCGCGGATGCCGCGGATCTTGGCCACGTCACGCAGCAGGAAGAGCTCAAGCTCCTCCAGGTCACGCAGCGCCACCAGAATCTCGATGTCGCGCGCCCCCGTGACCAGGTGCACCGCGAACACCTCCTCGAGCGCGGCCAGCTCCTGCGCCACCTCCTCCGCCGCCCGCCCCTGCACCTCGATGCCCACCGCCAGCAGCACCTTGTAGCCGAGCGCGGCGAAGTCGGTGACCGCGACCACGCGCATGGCATTGATGCTCTCCAGGCGCCGGATGCGCGCCCCCACGGTGGCGGGTGAGATCTTCAGGCTGCGCGCGATCTTCTGGTTGGTGGCGCGCCCGTCGGCCTGCAACGCGGCGATGATGTGACGGTCGACCTCGTCCAGCTCGTACTCTGCGGCGGCCATGCTCAGTACACCTCGAACAACCCGGCGGCCCCCATGCCGCCGGCGACGCACATGGTCACGACCACCCAGCGCACGCCGCGCCGGCGCCCCTCGATGAGCGCGTGCCCGATGAGGCGCGCCCCGCTCATGCCGTAGGGGTGACCGACGGCGATCGCACCGCCGTCGACGTTGAAACGCTCGTTGTCGATGCCAAGCCGGTCGCGGCAGTAGAGCGCCTGCACCGCGAAGGCCTCGTTCAGCTCCCACAGGCCGACGTCCTCGGCCTTCAGGCCGTGGCGCGCCAGGAGTTTTGGCACGGCAAACACCGGGCCGATGCCCATTTCATCCGGCGCGCAGCCGGCGACCGCCATGCCGCGGTAGGCACCGAGCGGCCGCAGGTTGCGCCGCGCGGCCAGCTCGCCATCCATGAGCACCATGGCCGCCGCGCCGTCGGAGAGCTGCGAGGCGTTGCCGGCGGTGATGTTGGCGCCCTTCTCGATGACCTTGCCGCCGCTCCAGACCGGTTCGAGCTTGGCGAGCCCGGCGAGCGTGGTATCGGCGCGGAAGCCCTCGTCCTGCTCGAGCAGGACTTCCTGCGTGTGGGTCTGCCCGGTGGCCTTGTCGGTGAGCACCTTGACACTCGGCAGTGGCGCCAGCTCGGCCTGGAAGCGTCCGGCTGCGTAGGCGGCCGCGACACGTTGCTGGCTCTGAAGCGCGTAGCGGTCCTGGGCCTCGCGCGAGATGCCGTAGCGCCTGGCGACCACCTCGGCAGTCTCGATCATCGCCATGTACATGTTGGGCGAGGCGGCCAGCACCGCCTGCGACTGCGCGCGGTAGCTGTTCAGGTGCTTGTTCTGCGTCAGGCTGATCGACTCAACCCCGCCGGCCACCACCACCGCCATGCCATCGGCGGTGATCTGCTTGGCGGCGGTGGCGACTGCCATGAGCCCGGAGGCGCACTTGCGGTCGAGGCTCATGCCAGCCACGCTTTCCGGCAGCCCGCCGGTCACGACCGTGAGCCGGGCGATGTTGTAGCCCTGCGTGCCCTGCTGCGTCGCGCAGCCGAGCAGCAGGTCCTCCACCTCGGCGCCATCGATGCCGGCGCGCCGCACGGCTTCGCGCACCGCATGCCCGGAGAGCACCGGGGCCTCGGTGTCGTTGAAGGCACCCCGGTAGGCCTTGCCGATCGGGGTACGGGCCATCGAGACAATTACGGCTTCACGCACGATTCCTCCCACTGAATCAGAAGTACAGCCGGCTCAGGGTGTCGGCGACGCACACCGGCTTGTCGAGGCCCTCCGCCTCGAGGGTCACGCGGATCTTGGCCTGCACGGCGCCATCCGGCAGCGCTTCGGCCGCGATGAGCTCGGCGCGCGCGCGCACGCGTTGCCCGGCGCGCAGCGCCGCCGGGAAGCGCACCCGGTCACAACCGTAGTTCAGTCCGTGCCTGAGGCCGCCGGCACGCACCAGTTGCGGCAGGAAGTAGTTGACCAGCGAGAGCGTGAGGTAACCGTGTGCGATCGTGCCGCCGAAGGGACTGGCGGCCGCGCGCGCGGTATCCACGTGGATCCACTGGTCATCGCCGGTCGCTTCAGCGAATAGATTGATGCGCGCCTGGTCCACGGTCAGCCACTCGGTCGGGCCGAAGTGCCGCCCCACCGCCTCCTGGTACTCGCGCGCGGAGTGCAACACGGCGGCGGTCATGGCGTGCCTCGCTCGGCTCTCATGGGTGCTGGCTGGAGACGGCGATTACCTCGCCGGTCATGTAGCTGGCCAGGTCGCTCGCCAGGAACACGATCACGTTCGCGACCTCCCACACCTCGGCGGTGCGCCCGAAGGCCTCGCGCCGCCTGAGCTCGGCCAGCAGCTCATCGCTCGTCACCCGATTGAGGAAGGCATGCATCGCGATGCTCGGCGCGACGGCGTTGATGCGCACGCCGTGCGCGGCGGCCTCGATGGCGGCGCAGCGGGTGAAGGCCATGACCCCGGCTTTCGCCGCCGCGTAGTGCGCCTGCAGCGCCTGGGCGCGCCAGCCGAGCACGGAGGCATTGTTGACAATGGCGCCGGCGCGGTTGGCGTACATGTGCGGCAAGGTCGCGCGCGTCAGGCGGAACACGCTGGTGAGGGATACGTCGAGCACCTTGTGCCACTGCTCGTCGCTCATCTCGGTCACGGCCGCGGAGCCACCGAGCCCGGCGTTGTTCACCAGCACGTCGATGCGGCCCATGGCCGCGATGCCGGCCGCCACCAGCGCGCGCACGTCGCTCTCGCGCGTGACGTCGCAGAGGCTCGCGTGCACCCGCTGCGCATCGAGCGCGCGCAGCTGCTCGAGCGCCTCGTGCAGGCGTCGCTCGTGCAGGTCGCTGAGGAACACCTGCGCGCCCTCCTCGAGCGCGCGCTTGGCGGTGGCAAAGCCGATCCCGGTGCCCGCGGCCGCGGTCACCAGCACGCACTTGCCCGCCAGCAGGTTGCGGCCCGGCGGGTAGGTTGGCAGGGACACGCTGGTGCTCATGTGCCGTACACCTTCTTCGGCGGCCGGCGCTGCGCGAGGAGGCGCGCCACCACGGGCCCGAGCTCCGCCGGCTCCCAGCGCCCGTGCTTGTCCTGCTGCGGCCCGTCGTTCCAGCCCTCGTCGATCATGATCTTGCCGCCCTCCAGCTCGAAGATGCAGCCGCTCACGGCGCGTGACTCGCGACTACCCAGCCAGACCACCAGCGGCGCGATGTTGGCCGGGTCCTGTACGTCGAAGCCGCTCGCCGGGGGCTTCATGCGCTCGGCGAAGGCCTGCTCGGTCATGCGCGTGCGGGCGGCCGGCGCCAGGGCATTGGCGGTGATGCCGTAGCGCCCGAGCTCGGCGGCCTGCACCAGCGTCAGGCTGGCGATGCCGCCCTTGGCGGCCGAATAGGCGCTCTGGGCAATGCTGCCGTTCAGGCCCGCGCCCGAGGAGGTATTGATGATGCGCGCATCCACCGCCTGGCCCTGCTTGGCGCAGGCGCGCCAGTGATCCACCGCGTGGCGCGCGACGCAGAAGTGGCCGCGCAGGTGCACCTTTATCGTCGCATCCCACTCCTCCGGCGTCGCGCTCACGAACATGCGGTCGCGCACGAAGCCGGCGTTGTTGACGACTACGTCGAGCCCGCCGAAGTGCTCCAGCGCCGTAGCCACGATGCGGCCGGCGCCGTCCCACTCGGAGACGTCGTCGACATTCGCCACGGCCTCCCCGCCGGCCGCGCGGACCTCCTCGGCCACGGCCTGTGCCGGGCTGCTGTCGCGCCCGCTGCCGGCAAGCGAGGTGCCCAGGTCGTTGACCACGACGCGCGCCCCCTCGCGGGCGAAGGCCAGCGCGTAGGCACGCCCCAGGCCGCGTCCCGCCCCGGTCACGATCACGATCCGTCCCGCACACAACCCGCCCATCCTCACAGCCTCTCGATGATGGTGACGTTGGCCTGGCCGCCGCCTTCGCACATGGTCTGCAGTCCGAAGCGCACCCCGCGGCGCTCGAGCTCGTGCAGCAGCGTGGTCATGAGTTTCGCGCCCGTGGCGCCCAGGGGGTGCCCGAGGGCGATCGCGCCGCCGTTGACGTTGACCCGGCTGAGGTCGGCATCCAGTTCGCGCTGCCAGGCGAGCACGACCGACGCAAAGGCCTCGTTGATCTCGACCAGGTCGATGTCGGCGAGCGTCATGCCCGCCTTGGCGAGCGCATGCTGGGTCGCCGGGATCGGCGCCGTCAGCATCATCACCGGGTCCGCGCCGCGTACCGACAGGTGGTGCACACGGGCGCGCGGCTTGAGCTTGTAGCGCCGGACCGCATCCCACGAGGCGATCAGCAGCGCCGCGGCACCGTCGGCGATCTGGCTGGAGACTGCGGCGGTGATGCGCCCTCCCGGGGCGAGCGGCTGCAGCTGCGCCATCTTCTCCAGAGAAGTGCCCTGGCGTGGGGTCTCATCGAGCGCGAGCCCGTTACAGGGAACAATCTCACGCGCGAACACGCCGCCCTCGAGCGCGGCGAGCGCGCGCCGGTTGCTCTCCAGCGCGAATTCCTCCATCTCGCGGCGCGAGATGTGCCAGCGCTCGGCGATCATCTCGGCCGCACGGAACTGGGAGATTTCCTGCGATCCATAGCGCTCCCGCCAGCCGCTCGAGCCGCTGAACGGGTCGGGCTGCCCGTAGGCCTGGCCGGCGACCATCGCCGCGCCGATGGGAATCTGGTTCATGGTCTGCACGCCCCCGGCGACGACCAGGTCCTGCGTGCCGCTGAGCACCGCCTGCGCGGCGAAGTGCACGGCCTGCTGCGAGGAGCCGCACTGGCGGTCGACCGTGGTTCCCGGCACGTGCTCCGGCAGTCCCGCGGCCAGCCAGCAGGTGCGGGCGATATCCCCGGCCTGCGCCCCGAGCTGGTCGACGGCGCCGAACACCACGTCGTCTACGTGCGCGGCATCGACGCCGGTGCGCTTAAGCAGCGCGCGGATCACGTGCGCCCCGAGATCGGCGGCGTGCACGCCCGCCAGCGTGCCCTTCTTCTTGCCCGCCGGGGTGCGCACCGCGCCGATGATGTAGGCCTCGTTGTTCATCTCAGGCTCCTCTAAGACGCCGCGGCGAAGCTCTGCTCGGGCCCGAGGCCGAGCGCCCCGCCGCACACCAGCGACTGCACGCGCCGTGCATGAAAGTTGTGGTCACCCCAGCGTCCGGCGAGCGACCAGGCGCGCTTCATGTAGAAGTGCAGGTCCAGCTCCCAGGAATACCCCATCGCGCCGTGCACCTGGATGGCGGTACGCGCCGCCAGGTCTGCGGCCGCCGTGGCCGCTAGCTTGGCGTGCGAGGCGGCGGCTGCCGCGCGCGCCTCGAGCTGCCCGAGCCGCGTGGCGGCGGCATAGACCACGGCGCGCGCGAACTCGAGCTTCACCGCCACGCTCGCGAGATGATGCTTCACCGCCTGGTAGGCCCCGATCGGCTTGCCGAACTGCACGCGCTCCCTGGCGTAGGCGGCGGCGAGCTCCAGCAGCCGCCCGGCGACCCCGAGGGACTGGGCCGCGGCGTGCACCGCGCCGCGGTTCAGCAGGCGCGCAGACGCCGCCTGCGCCGCAGCAGCGGAAGCCAGGGGCATGCCGCGCCCGGCCGCCAGCTGTGCGGCGCCGAGCTGCAAGCCCGCATCCAGCGAGCGCAGGCGGCTCACGGCCACGTCCGCCGCCGTGGCGAGCTCGATGGCCGTGTCCGAGCACAGCAACCAGTGCGTCACTCCGGGCGGCAGCAGCGCGTGCGGGTTCTCAGTGTGCGTGAGCGCGATGCGCGCGGCGCCAGTGGCGAGCTGCGGCAGCAACGCGGCCGCGGCCGGCACTGCGGCGAGTTCCGCCACGAGGGGCACGGCGAGCGCCGCCTGCTCCACGAACGGCTCGGGCAGTGCCGCGCGCCCGGTCTCCTCGCTCAGCAGCACGAAATCGACGTCCGCGAGGCCCATGCCGCCGCAGGCCTGCGGGGCGAGCACCCCCAACAGGCCGAGCTCCGCCAGGCGCGTCCAGCGCTCCGCGGCGAGCGCATCGGTGCCCTCGAAGACCGCGCGCAGCGTCGCGGCGGAGCAGATGTCCGTGGCGAGCTCACGCAGTGACTCGGCCATCATCCGCTGCTCGTCACTGAAGGTGAAATCCATCGGCAGCCTAGGCGCGCGGCAGGCCGAGCAGCCGCTCGGCGATCAGGTTGCGCTGGATCTCGTTGGTGCCGGCGTAGATCGGCCCGGCGAGCGCAAACAGGAAGCCCTCGAGCCAGCCCTGCGCGCTGGCACCGCTCGCCTCGGGCAGCAGCTGCGCACGCGCGCCGAGCAGGCTGAGCGCGGTGCGATGCAGGTCCAGGTCCAGCTCCGACCAGAAGATCTTGTTCAGGCTCGCCTCGACACCGATGGAGCCGCCGGCGAGCAGCCGGCTTGCCGTGCGGTAGGTGTTGAGGGCATACGCTTCGGCATCCATCCAGGCCTGCGTCACGGCGCCGGCCAGCGCCGGGTCGGCCCGCTCGGCCTGGCTGCGCCACAGTTCCACCAGGCGCCGCGCGGCCATCTGGAAGCGCGCCGGGCTGCGCAGCATCAAGCCGCGCTCGAAGCCGGCCGTGGCCATGGCGATGTGCCAGCCCGCGCCCTCCTCGCCGATGCGGTGATCCACGGGCACGCGCGCGTCCTCGAAGAAGATCTCGGCGAAGCCCGGCTCGCCATGGATCTGGCGGATGCCGCGCACCCGCACGCCCGGGTGCCGCAGCGGCACGAGCAGGAAGCTCAGCCCGTGGTGGCGCTGCGAGGCGGGATCGGTGCGGAACAGCCCGAACGCCCAGTCGGCGCAGGCCGCCCGCGAGGACCAGATCTTGTGCCCCCTGAGCAGGTAGCTGTCGCCGTCGCGGGTCGCGCTGGCGCGCAGCGCCGCCAGATCCGAGCCTGCCTGCGGCTCGGACCACGCCTGCGCCCAGATGTCCTCGCCCGCGGCCATGCGCGGCAGGTAACGCGCGCGCTGTGCCGGCGTGCCGAATTCCATCAGCGTCGGCCCGAGCAGGAAGATGCCGTTCTGGTTGACGCGCAGCGGCGCGCCCGCGCGGTAGTACTCCTCCTCGAAGATCAGCCACTCGATGAGGCCCGCGCCGCGACCGCCGTACTCGCGCGGCCAGGTGATCATGCTCCAGTTGCCGCGCGCGAGCGTGCGCTCCCACTCGCGGTGCTGCGCGAACCCGGCCGCGCTCTCGAGCGTCGCCAGTGGCTCGCGTGGCACGTGCGCGCTCATCCACTCGCGCACCTCGGCGCGGAAGCGCTGCTGCTCGGGGGTGAATTGCAGGTCCAGGGCCATGGCGCCTCAGTACTTCGCGCTCTTCTTGTCCTTCACGAAGGCGTCGCGCGCCTTCTGCGAATCCTCGTGCAGGTACATCTCGAGGGTGAAGCCCTGCTCGAAGCGGTAGCCGTGGTCGACGTCGCGGGGCTCGATGCCGTTGAGCGCCTCCTTGGCGAGCACCAGCGCGCGCCGGCTCTTCGCGCCGATGAGCGCCGCGAAAGCGCGCGCCTCGGTGAGCAGCTCCTGCGGCGGGACCACGCGCTCGAGCGCGCCGAGGCGGTAGGCTTCGGCCGCGGGGATGCGGCCGCCGGTGAAGAACGCGGCCCGCACCTTGTGCAGCGGCAACATACGCGAGAGGTGCGAGGCGCCGCCCATGGCGCCACGGTCGATCTCCGGCAGCGAGAAGTAGGCATCCTCGGAG
>Ga0335077_10000892_pt1 | contig 34198 bp, 32 predicted proteins | sample Lox_Sample_31_FD_207151 | JGI IMG/M metagenome (GOLD analysis project Ga0335077, IMG submission 207151) | Soil microbial communities from Loxahatchee National Wildlife Refuge, Florida, United States - Lox_Sample_3.1 | ecosystem: Environmental > Terrestrial > Soil > Wetlands | place: USA... | reverse complement strand
CGCCCAACACGAGACGGCGCAGCGGGAAGCCGCTCAGCACGAGACGGCACAGCATGAAGCTGCGCAGCGCGAGGCTGCTCAGCATGCGGCGGCACAGCACGACATGGCGCAACGTGAGGCCGCGCAGCGCGAAGCCGCTCACAATGGCTTCGCGAACGAGCACGGCAGTGCGCCGCGCCCCGAGTACCAGCGTCATGAGCCCGGTGCGGAGGTGCACTCCCGCGAGCCGCACCAGGTCCCGCAGCAAAGGCCGCCAGAGGCTCGCCAGGGCGGCCGCGGTCCCGAGGAGAGGGGCCACGAGCACGACCACTAGCCCGGGCGGCACCTTTCCGCTTCTGGCTATGTAGTAACAATTGTAACTAGTTTACGATGGCACCTCGGCCCGATCCCGGGCTGAGGTGCCAAGTCATGAGCCAGGATCGGCAGGATCTGCACGCGAATCCCCTCGGCACGGACGGCTTCGAGTTCGTCGAGTTCACGAGTCCCGATCCGCAGCAGCTGGCCCGGCTTTTCGAGGCGATGGGCTTCACGGCAGCCGCGCGGCACCGCTCCAAGAACGTGCTGCGCTATAAGCAGGGTGGCGTTGACTTCATTCTCAATATGGAGCCGCGCGGGCAGGCGGCGGAGTTTCGCGGCCAGCACGGGCCTTCGATCAATGCCATGGCATTTCGTGTGCGCGATGCGGCTCTGGCGCTGCGCCTGGCGATCGAGCGCGGTGCGAAGGAAGTGAAGGGTGCCGTCGGGCCGATGGAGCTCAACATTCCGGCCATCGAGGGGATCGGGGGCTCCTATTTGTACCTCGTGGATCGCTACGGCGCGCACGAGATCTACGACGTCGACTTCGTGCCGCTCCCCGGCGCGGCGGAGCGCGAGCAACAAGCGCAGGTGGGCTTGAGCTACATCGACCATCTCACGCATAACGTACGCCGCGGCAACATGCAGAAGTGGGCGGACTTCTACGAGCGCATCTTCAACTTCCGTGAGATCCGCTATTTCGATATCGAAGGCAAGCTCACGGGTCTCGTGTCAAAAGCGATGACGAGCCCCGACGGCAAGATCCGCATTCCCCTCAATGAGAGTCAGGACGACAAGTCGCAGATCGAGGAGTTTCTGCACGACTACAAGGGCGAAGGTATCCAGCACGTCGCGCTCGGCACCGAGGATATCTATGGCGCGGTCGACCGCATGCGCGCGCGCGGAGTGGCCTTCCAGGATACCCCCGATACCTACTATCAGGCAGTCGAGGCGCGCGTACCCGGGCACGGCGAGGATCTCACGCGCCTGCGCGAGCGGCGCATCCTCATTGACGGCGCGCCGACGCGCGGGCAAGGTCTGCTGCTGCAGATCTTCACCCAGAATGTGATCGGGCCGTGCTTCTTCGAGATCATTCAGCGCAAGGGGAACGAAGGCTTCGGCGAGGGCAACTTCAAGGCACTGTTCGAATCACTGGAGCTCGATCAGATGCGCCGCGGCGTGTTCTCGGGCGAGCCGGGCGGGGGTTCGCCATGAGACCCGCGGACGCTGCCGGGGCTGTCCCGGAGCTCGGGTACCAGTCGGGCTTCGGCAACCAGTTCGCAAGCGAAGCGCTGCCCGGTGCGCTGCCCGAGCAGAACTCACCGCAGCGCTGTCCTTATGGCTTGTATGCGGAGCAGCTCTCGGGCAGCGCATTCACGGCGCCGCGCGCGGCCAACCGCCACACCTGGCTATACCGTATTCGCCCCTCGGCGCTGCACCCTCCCTTCACGCGCGCGGACGATGGGCACATCACGCATCAGTTCGCGGAGGTGGCACCGCCCGATCCGCTGCGCTGGGATCCCCTGCCGATACCCCGCGAGCCGCACGATCTTCTTCAAGGACTTGTCAGCTTCGCAGGCCACGGTGATCCGCGAGTGCAGAGCGGCTGCGCCATCTACCTCTACAGCGCGAGCCGCTCCATGAGCAGTGCATTCTACGATGCTGATGGTGAGCTGCTGATCGTCCCGCAACAGGGGCGGTTGCTTCTGGTGACCGAGCTCGGAAGGCTGCTGGTCGAGCCGCTCGAGATTGCGGTGATTCCCCGCGGCTTGCGCTGGCGTGCGGAGCTGCCCGACGGAGAGGCGCGCGGCTACGTCTGCGAGAACTTCGGCGCGCCGTTCAGACTGCCCGATCTCGGGCCGATCGGTTCCAACGGGCTTGCCTGCGAGCGCGATTTCCGTGCACCGGTGGCCGCCTACGAGGAGCGCGAGCAGCGCTGCAAGTTGATCGCGAAATTCTGTGGCACGCTCTGGTCGGCCCAGCTGGATCACTCGCCCTTCGACGTGGTCGCATGGCGCGGCAACTGCGTGCCCTACAAGTACGATCTACGCCGCTTCAATACCATGGGTTCGGTGAGCTACGATCATCCGGACCCCTCGATCTATCTGGTGTTGCAGTCCAGCAGTGATACCGCGGGCGTGGATGCGATCGATCTGGTGATTTTCCCGCCGCGCTGGCTCGCGATGGAGCACACCTTCCGGCCGCCCTGGTTTCATCGCAACATCGCGAGCGAATTCATGGGATTGATCCGCGGCGTCTACGACGCAAAGGCAGAGGGCTTTCGCCCCGGTGGGGCCTCGCTCCACAACAGCATGGTTGCACACGGTCCGGATGCTGCGACCTTCGACAAGGCGCTGCATGCCGACACGACGCAGCCGGAGCACATCAGCGACACCATGGCGTTCATGTTCGAGACACGCTATCCGCTGCGTCCCACGCGTCATGCACTCGAGTGCCCGCAGCTGCAGCGCGATTACTTGCAGTGCTGGCAGGGTCTCGCCAAGCATTTCGATCCGCAGCAACGCTAGAACCCTGCGCCGACGGAACTGGCACCCGTGCTGAATGAGACACACGATCCTGCGCTCTCGAGCTGGGTGGAGTCCGCCCAGTCCACGGGCGATTTTCCGATTCAGAATCTGCCCTTCGCGGTGTTCCGGCGCAGCGGCAGCCGCGAGGCGCTGCGCGGCGGTGTGGCAATTGGCGATCAAGTCGTCGATCTGGCCGCGGCGGTGCGCCGGGGCCTATTTGGATCAGTCGCGGACGCCGCTCCCGGGTCCACGATCTCTGCCGCGCTGGCGGCGCGCGCCCCGAGCCTCAATGATTTCATGGCCGCGGGTCCGCCGGCGTGGTCGGCCGTGAGGCTGGCGTTGTCGCGAGCCCTGCGGCGCGGTGCGGCGCAACGAGCGGCGCTCGAGTCTTGCCTCGTCCCGCAGAGCGCGGTGGAATTTGCGCTGCCTGCGCGCATCCACGACTACACCGACTTTTATACCTCCATTCATCACGCGACCGCCGTCGGTCGCTTGCTGCGCCCGGACAATCCGCTGCTTCCGAACTACAAATGGTTGCCGATCGCCTACCACGGTCGTTGCTCTTCGCTCGGGGTATCCGGACAGCAATTTCCGCGGCCGATGGGACAGTTCCTGTCGAGCGGTGCGACCACGCCGGCCCTCGCACCGAGTGGCCGCCTGGACTACGAGCTCGAGCTCGGGGTCTTCATTGGACCGGGCAATGCGCTCGGCACGCCCATTCCGGTCGCGGAGGCGGAGGAGCACATATTCGGCCTGTGTCTGCTCAATGACTGGTCGGCGCGTGACGTGCAGGCCTGGGAGTATCAGCCGCTCGGGCCTTTTCTCGGCAAGAACTTCGCCACCACGCTCTCGCCCTGGATCGTGACGCTGGAGGCGCTCGAGCCCTATCGCTGCTCCTGGCAGCGCCCGCTGACCGAACCACAGCCCTTGTCCTACCTCGATGCGCCACAGGTGCGCGGCGCCGGCGCGCTCGATATCGAGCTCGAGGTGTATCTGCAGACCGAGCGGATGCGGCGGGCGAAAGAGGCGCCGCTGCGGCTCTCGCGCAGCAGTTTCCGGCACGCATACTGGACCATTGCACAGATGGTGGCGCATCACACGGTCAATGGCTGCAATCTGCAGCCGGGGGACCTGCTCGGCACTGGCACGCAGTCCGGCCCGACGCCGCCCGAGGGCGGCTCCTTGCTCGAGCTGACGCGCGGCGGCCGACAACCTCTCAACCTGCCGAACGGTGAGACGCGGCGTTTTCTCGAGGACGGTGACACGATCACCCTGCGCGCCCACTGCGAGGGCGCCAACGCTGCTCGTATCGGCTTCGGAGAGGCGAGCGGTCGCGTGCTGCCGGCAGGGGGCTGAAGTCGGCACATGCTGCAGCTATACACGTACTTCCGCAGCTCCGCCGCGTACCGCGTGCGCATTGCGCTGAACTTGAAGAGCCTGAGTTTCGAGGCCGTGCCGGTGCACCTGCTGCGCGGCGGCGGTGAGCAGCACGATGCCGCCTTCGTAGCGCGCAGCCCGGCGCATCTCATTCCGGTGCTGCGGGACGGCGCGCTGACCCTCACACAATCGCTCGCGATCATCGAGTATCTCGAGGAGACGCATCCCGAGCCTGCGCTGCTGCCGCGCTCGCCGGCGCAGCGCGCGCAGGTGCGGGCGATCGCGCTCGGCATCGCGTGCGACATCCATCCGCTCAACAATCTGCGCGTCATAAAGTACCTGGAGAAGACGCTGGCCGCCTCTCCCGAGCAGCGCACGGCGTGGTCGCGGCACTGGATCGAGGCGGGATTCGCAGCGATCGAGCGGCTGCTCGAGAAGGCGGGCACCGAGCGCTTCTGCTTCGGTGATGCGCCTTCGCTCGCGGACTGTTGCCTCGTGCCGCAGGTCTTCAACGCCAAGCGCATCGGTTGTGCTCTCGATAGCTACCCGCGGATCGTACGCATCTACGAGCACTGTGCGCGACTGCCGCCGTTCGAGCGTGCAGCGCCCGGAGCGCAAAGCGATGCGGAATAGGGCGGCGCTGCGCCGCTTGAGACTGCAGGACTATCTTCCCTATCGCCTCTCGGTCGCCGCCAATGCCGTCTCGCGCCTCATCGCGCAGGCCTACGAGGATCGCTTCGGGCTGACGATTCCGCAGTGGCGGCTGCTCGCCGTGCTAGCAGACGAGGGCCCCCTCACGCAGCAGACACTCTGCGGGCGCACGATTATGGACAAGGTGACCGTGATGCGCGCTGCGCGAGGCTTGCTGCGCCGCCGCCTCGTCAGACGGCTCCCGAACGCGCACGATCGCCGCTCTCACCGCCTGGTGCTCAGCAAGGCCGGCGAGCGCATGTACGCGGCGATCGTTCCATTGGCGCGCGAATACGAATCGCGCCTGCTCGCCGGCATCGAGCGCCGCGAGGCCGAGCGGCTCGAGGAGTTGCTGCGCCGGCTGGAGCATGCCGCCACGCGGCACGCGCGCCTCGTGCGTTAGCACGTGGCCCATGCGTTAGAATGATCACCCCGTGAGCGCACGACTCAAGACCATCAGTCCGATCGACGGGCGCGTGTACCTCGAGCGCGACCTCGCCGATGCCCGGGCCATCGATGCGGCACTCACTGCGGCGCAGCGCGCCCAGCGCGCGTGGCGCGGTACGCCGCTCGAGGAGCGGGTGCGGCTGCTCGGACGGGCCGTGGATGCCTTCGTCGCGAGCGGCGCCACAATCGCGGAGCAGATCACATGGCAGATGGGGCGCCCGCTCGCTCATTCACCGAGCGAGATCCGCGGCTTCGCGGAGCGCGCGCGCTTCATGCTCGGCATCGCCGCTCAGGCCCTCGGCGCGATCGATCCCGGTGAGAAGAGCGGCTTCGCACGCCGCATCAAGCGCGTTCCCGTCGGTGTCGTCGCGGTCGTCGCGCCGTGGAATTACCCGTATCTCACCGCCGTCAACTCCGTGGTGCCGGCGCTCATTGCCGGCAACGCCGTGGTGCTCAAGCACTCGCATCAGACGCCCTTGTGCGCGGAGCGCTTTGCGGAGGCCTTCGCTGCCGGTGGCTTACCCGAGGGCGTGTTTCAGTTTCTGCATCTGTCGCACGAGGACTCGGCGCGCCTCATGGCGGATGAGCGCGTCAATGCCGTGTGCTTCACGGGCTCAGTGAGCGGCGGTCACGCGGTCGTCGCGGCGACCGCACGCGGCTTCGCGAGCGCGGGCCTCGAGCTCGGTGGCAAAGACCCGGCCTACGTGTGCGCGGATGCCGACCTGGCGCACGCGGTCGAGTCACTCACCGATGGTGCGTTCTTCAACGCCGGTCAGTCCTGCTGCGGTATCAAGCGCATTTACGTGAGCGCGCCGCTCTACGAGCGCTTCGTGGCACAGCTGGTCGATCTCACACATCGCTACCGGCTGGGGTCGCCGCTCGATCCCGAGACGACCCTCGGACCGGTGGTGCGCATCGCCGCCGCGGATGCGGTGCGGGCGCAGGTCGATGCGGCGCTCGCCCAGGGCGCACATCAGCTGATCGAACGGCGCCACTTTCCGCGCGACGAGCGCGGCACGCCCTATCTCGCCCCGCAGGTGCTGGTCGATCTCGATCACTCCTACCGCATCATGCGCGAAGAGACCTTCGGGCCTGCGGTCGGCATCGTCAAGGTCTCCTCTGACGAGGAGGCAGTGCAGCTCATGAACGACAGCGCGTTCGGACTCACGGCGGCGATCTATTCGAGCGATCCCGGGCGCGCCGAGGCGCTCGGCGATCAACTCGAAACGGGTACCGTGTTTCTCAATCGCTGCGACTATCTCGATCCGGCGCTCGCCTGGACCGGCGTGAAGAATTCCGGGCGTGGTTGCACGCTCTCGCGCGTCGGCTTCGAGCAGCTGACGCGCCCCAAGTCGTTTCATTTCAGGACGCGCCTATGAGCAACGCACTGCGTGGCAACTGGAGCTTCCCGACGCGCATCTGGGCGGGCGCGGGTCGTATCGCGGAGCTGCCCGCCGCCTGCGCCCAGCTGGGCATCGAACGCCCGCTCGTGGTGACGGACCGCGGCCTCGCGCAGCATCCGATGGTGCAAAGCGCGGTGCAGGCTCTTACGCACGCGGCCCTCTTCGCCGATATCAAGAGCAATCCCACCGCTGCCAACGTCGAGGCCGGACTGCAGGCCTATCGCGCCGGCAAGCATGACGGCGTGGTGGCCTTCGGCGGTGGTTCGGCGCTCGATACCGGCAAAGCTGTTGCATTCATGTCGGGACAAAAGCGGCCGATCTGGGACTTCGAGGACGTGGGCGACTGGTGGACACGAGCGGACCCGCGCGGCATCGCACCGGTCGTCGCCGTGCCGACTACCGCCGGCACCGGGTCGGAGGTCGGGCGCGCCGCAGTGATTCTCAATGAGGTGACTCACCAGAAGAAGATCATCTTTCATCCGCAAATGATGCCGGGCGTCGTGATCTCCGATGCCGAGCTGACGGTCGGTCTGCCGGCTCACATCACCGCCGCGACCGGGATGGATGCTTTCGTGCATTGCTTCGAGGCGTACTGTGCGCCGGGCTTTCACCCATTCGCCGACGGCGTAGCGCTCGGGGGTATGCGGCTGATCGCCGAGTTTCTGCCGCGAGCCTGCGCCAACGGACACGACATCGAGGCACGCGCGCAGATGCTCGCTGCGGCCTCGATGGGCGCCGCCGCATTCCAGAAGGGACTGGGCGGCGTGCATGCGATCGCACATCCGGTCGGCTCCTGGTTCGACACGCATCACGGCCTCACCAATGCGGTGCTGCTGCCTTACGTGATGCAGCACAATCGCGCGGCGATCCTCGAGAAGTCCGCGCTCATCGCACGGCTTCTCGATCTCACGCCCGCGAATTTCGCTGGTCTGCACGCGTGGGTGCTGAAGCTGCGCGAGAGGCTCGGCATTCCGCACTCGCTCGCGAAAATCGGCGTGGACGTTCGCAACGCACAGGTCATAGGGGAGGAGGCGCTGCGCGATCCTTCCGCGCCCGGCAATCCGCTGCCGCTCGATGCGGCAACACTCGAGCGCATCTTTCGCGCCGCGGTTGCGGGCGACTTGCAGGCCGCTGACTGAGCGATGAGTGCGCCGCGGGTGCTCGTGATCGATGGTAATGTCGCGGAGACGCGCAGGCTGCAGGTGGCCGCCGTCGGTTACGATCCCGGAACGGGCTACGCGCGCGTGCTGCAGCGCTTGCAGACGGACCTGCAATGCGAGGTTGTCTATGCAGCGGATGCGGACGCGGCACCGCCGCCAGGCGCGAGCCTTGCAAGCTACGACGGAGTCGCCATCACAGGCTCGGCGCTGTGCGTCTCCGATGGCGGTCCAGCGGTCAGCCGCCAGTTGGAGCTCGTTAGCGCGGTGTTTGATGCCGGCGTGCCGCTCTTCGGCAGCTGCTGGGGTCTGCAGGTTGCAGTGACCGTAGCGGGCGGCGCCGTCGCCGCCAATCCGCGCGGCCGCGAGTTCGGCTTTGCGCACCGTGTGTTGCTATCAGAGGCCGGACGCGAGCATCGCTTGTTCGCAGGCAAGCCCTCAGTGTTCGAGGCACCGACCGTACATCGCGATTACATCGCACGGCTCCCGGAAGGCGCGGTGCCGCTGGCGAGCAATGAGATGGGCGTGCAAGCAGCTGCCTTCTCCTTTCGGCGCGGCACTGCATGGGGCGTGCAATATCATCCGGAGTACGACTATCGGGACATCGCAGCCGTCGCTGGCCGTTATGGTTCGCTGCTGATCGAGATGGGTCTATTCAAAGACACCGCTGCGCTGGCAGATTTCATGGCAGATCTACACACCCTGCAGACCGCTCCCGGCGAGAGCGCGCTCTTGTGGAAGTACGGACTTGGGCCGGCGATGCGTGACCCTCTCATCCGCCTGGCGGAGCTCCGCAACTGGCTTGCCGCGCAGGTGCTGCCGCGACACGAGGCGAGGCGCTAGAACTCAACGCCAATAATCAGATCCGCACAGCCTGCAATGAGCGGGTCCACGGATGGGACTTTGCTAATCGTCCGGCTAACGAGGAGAGCAGCATGCGAGTGCAACTATTCCTGTGCTCATTCGCCATCGCCTGCGCCGCACCTACGCATGGCGCGCAGCCTGACACGCAATCGCACGCGCTGGCAACGCGGCTCGACGCCCTGGAGGCCAAGGTGGCCGCGATCGAGGATGTCAACAATGTTGAGCGCCTGATCCGGGCCTACGGGTATTACTTCGACAAGGGGCTGTGGAAGGAGACGACGACACTATTTGCCGACGATGCCGTCGTCGAGATCGCGCAGCGCGGGGTGTATCGCGGGCGCGCGAGTATCGAGCGGCTCTACGTTCAACTATTCGGCCATGGGCACCAGTGTCTGGCACCCAAGGGCCTCAACAATCACTTGATCCTGCAGCCCATCGTGACTGTTGATCGGGGCGGACGCGATGCCACCGGACGCGCCCGCATCATCGGCATGGTGGCCGTGCGTGACGGAGACTTCATGTTGCAGGAAGGGGTCTACAACTTGAGATTTCAAAAGCAGGGCGGCATCTGGCGCATCTCGAGCCTGCATTACTTCGGTGACATCTACGTGCTCCTTCCCGGCGCATTGAAGCAGTACCCGGTGCCGCAATCGGGAGTCAGCGCGGAGGTACCGCCCGATGCGGCGCCGACCACGCTGTATCAGTCGTATCCGGGGTACTACGTGCCGGAGTTCCCATACCCGAATCCCGTCACGGGCAAAGTCGTTGCAGTGAGCGAATGCAACGCCCGCAGCGGGCACTAGCGAGCGGTTACGGGTGCCGATGGAGAAGATCCGGCAGGTATGGACGCGGCCCTCGCTGCTGCTTGCAGCCGCGAGTCTCGCGCTGCACGCGCTCGCCAACGGTCGCTACGGCATCTTTCGCGATGAGCTTTACTTCATCGTCTGTGGTCAGCGACCCGATTGGGGCTATGTCGACCAACCGCCCGTCGTGCCGCTGCTCGCCTCATGGGCGCACGCCATTTTCGGCGATTGTCTCTGGGGCTTTCGCTTGCTCCCGGCGCTGGTGATGACGGCCACCCTGGCGCTGACCGCAGAGTTCACGCGCAGTATCGGTGGTGGCCGCTTCGCACAATGGCTGGCCGGCCTGTGCGTGCTGTTCAACGTGATCTTTCTCGCCCAGGGCCTGCTGTTTTCCACCGACATGTTCCAGCCGCTGACCTGGCTCGCTCTCGGTTGGATCCTGGTCAAGCTCGAGCAAACGAATGACGAGCGCTGGTGGCTCGCATTCGGTGCCGTCGCTGGCTTCAGCCTCAATACCAAGTATCTGATCGCGTTCTATCTCTTGGCGATCGGCTTGGGGCTACTCGCCACGCCGCTGCGCAGGTCGCTGCTGCGTCCATGGGTCTATCTGGGGGCTCTCCTCGCCGCAGTGATGGTGCTGCCGAACATTCTGTGGCAACACGCGCATGGCTGGCCCTTCATCGAGCTCGGCAAGGCGGCCGCGCATGGCAAGAACATCGAACTGTCCCCGCTCGAGTATCTCCTGCAACAGGTCCTGATCACCGGCCTATTGCCGACACTCGTATGGGCATGCGGATTGTGGGCGTGCGCGGTCAGACCGAAGTTTGCGGTAGCTCGAGCTTTCCCCATCGCCTGGTTGGCTCTGCTGTTCGTGTTCGACGCCTCGCACGGCAAGGACTATTACCTTTCCGCCATCTATCCGACTCTACTGGCATTTGGTGCAGTCTGGATCGAGGAACGGCTCCACAACAAGATCGCGCACCGCGCGGTGCTGGCCGGCGTTGTGGTCCTGGGTGCGGTGGCCGTCCCGCTGGCATTGCCCCTCCTGCCCGTTGAGCGCTTCATCCGCTACCAGGCAGCTATCGGCTTGCAGCCCTCCTCGGGCGAGCATCAGGTGCTTGGCGTGCTGCCGCAGTACTACGCGGACATGTTCGGCTGGGAGGAAATGGCTGAGAAGATCGCTGGCGTGTATCACGCACTGCCGCCGCAGGATCAGGCGCGCGCGGTGTTCTTTGGTAACAATTACGGAGAGGCTGCAGCGATCGACGTGCTCGGGCGCCGGTTGGGTCTGCCGCCCGCCATCGGCGGCCACAACAACTATTACCTCTGGGGTCCTCGCGGCCACGACGGTAGCGTCATCATCATCATCGGCGGAAGCACCCAACACTATGCCGATCTGTTCGACTCCTTCGAGGTCGCGGGCAGGATCACTACGCCATACGCGATGCCATACGAGACCGATAAGCCAATCTATGTGCTGCGAGGCATGAAGATGCCGCTTCAGGTTCACTGGCCGCAGGTGAAGCACTACGATTGAGAGCCCGGCTACAGCCGGTCAGGAGCATCATTGTGAACGCCCTTAACGATGTCTTTCCCCTCGACGGAGGTTGCGACTGCGGCCTGGTCCGCTACCGCATGCAGACGGCCCCGCTCTTCGTGCATTGCTGCCATTGCCGCTGGTGTCAGCGGGAGAGTGGAGCCGCGTTTGCCTTGAATGCACTGATCGAGGCGGATCGTGTCGTGCACCTGAAGGCAGAGCCGCAGATCGTCGATACACCTTCGAACAGTGGCAAGGGACAGCGAATTGCCCGCTGCCCAGAATGTCGCATCGCGCTGTGGAGCAATTATGCCGGCGCCGGCCCGGCGCTCCGATTCGTGCGCGTAGGCACGCTCGATGAGCCGGATCACCTGCCGCCCGATATCCACATCTTCACGTCCTCGAAGCAGCCATGGGTCCAGTTACCGACGGACGTGCCAGCGGTGCCGGAGTTCTACGATCGGGATCGCTACTGGCCGCCGGAGAGCCTCGCCCGGCGAGCGACGCTGCTGCCACAGATCGAGGCCTATCGGGCCTCACAGGCCTCTCGCTCTTGAGCCGGGGCACTCATTTGCGGAGCTCGATTTCAAATCCGATCCCGGACTCACCGATCTCAGCACCGCTGAATCGTGAGTTGCTCGCCATCTCGGCGAATTGCTGCCTCGAGTAGGCACGCGGGATCAGGAGATACCGAAACGTCACCCGGTAGATGAGCGAGTTCATCCAGCCGATGTGGGCCTCTTTGATGTAAGCGTTGATGTCGTGCAGCGAGGCATCCTTTCGCAGGTCGATGATCACGGCGCGCCCCTGCGGTTTGAGAGCTCGATGCATCTCATTCAAAGACTCGAGCGGCTGAGAGAAGTTCTTGAACGCCGCCCTGCACAAAATGAGATCGAATGTGTTGTCGGCAAACGGCATCGCCGCAGCGTTGCCGTGCTGGAAGTCCACGTTGACTGATGCCCGGCGCGCGTTGGCAGCGGCGATCTCCACGAAGGTCTTGCTGATGTCGAGGCCCGTGATCGCATACTGACCGCGCTTGGCGATCTCGATCGCGAGGTAACCGGGACCCGGCGCAACCTCCAGTATTCGGCTTCCGGAGGGAGTCGCCTTTGCCAGACGTTGCGCGAGCGCCCGAAATTCTGCCATATCATTGGCCGTGTTCCTGGCATACCAGGTGGCGATCCTGCCTTCCATGCCAATTCCTTTGTAGCCTTTATCCTGACTCAACTGCATTGCGGTTCTCCTGAACTATCTGACCTTCCTTCTGGGTGCTTTCTCAGCATGCCACTGCCTCCATTGCTTGAGGAAGCCGCAACCGTCTTTGCGAATGCGCGTGATCAGATCCCTTACAAAGACAAGCTCGGTTTCGAGCCCCGCGAGCCGATATTCGCTCTCGATCGCGAACAGGGGGGGCAGCTCCATGGCTTTTGCCTGGTGGAGCCCTGCTTTGATCTGCTCGATGTCCTTCTTCAGGAATTCCAAGCGGGTTTCAAGCACATCGGTAGCCTCTTCGGGAGGCAGCGCGGGCAATAGCGACAGTCCAGCCTCGAATTGCGGGTATTCCTTGATGGGAGTGCTCAGGATCTCACGCATCCAACCGCGCATCTCCTCTTCACCGGATCGGTTGATCTCGTACACGGTTCGCTCCGGGCGGTTGCCCTCACGCGTCGTCTTCTTTGGCGCGATGAATCCGGCTCTTACCAGCAGCTCGATCACGGTGTAGAGCGATCCGTAGCGCAGCTTGATACTGTCTTCCTTGCGCCGCTCGCGCAGGGTCGCCGCCATCTCATAGGGATGCATCGGGCGCTCGTACAGGAGCACCAGTACGGCCAAAGCCAGCGGGTTCGCGACGCGTCGTTTCATATCAGCAATCAGGCATAGCTAATCGTACACGAATACTCGTAGACGAATATACGGTTACCAATCGAACGCGTCAAGCGCGCGGCGGTTGGAGCGCGCGCCCTTGCGTTCTTGCTGTCGCCTCGAGCCGACGCGGAAACGCGGCGTCACGCGCTTGTCACAGGCCGCGCTTAGTTTCCCAGGCGCTCTCTTGAAGTCGCCGCTCCACCGCCCGCGGGCGAGGGCATCGGCGCCGATTTGTCACAAGTACTGGAGGAGCTTCGATGATCAGCGTTCTCAAGCGCACATTGCTCGCTGTCGCAGTGGCCGCTTTGCACCTCGTGAGCGCGCACGCCGCAGTCCAGCTCATCGCGACCAGCAGCACCAGTGGTTCCTACCAGGATCGCTCCGACGACACGTCGACAACGCTCGAGAACGGCGTTCCAGGCAATCGGCTCGGCGGGCTCGGCTCGGCCATCACTTACGCAGGCGGTGAAACCTTCCTGATGCTGCCCGATCGGGGCCCCAATGCCGTGTCCGGCTATGGCGGCACGAACATCGATTACACCGTGTCGTACATCAATCGTTTCCAAACGTATTCGCTGCATCTGCTGCCGAATGCGGACTACGACCCGGCCGCGGTCGCGGCGGGCACGGCGCCTTTCGATGTAGCGGGCCTGCCCTACATCCTGACGCCCTTTCTGCAGGCGACGACGCTGCTCTCCAGTCCAATCCCGCTCACCTACGGGCGGGCCGGCTCGAACGGTACTACGGAGATCTCCGGTGGCCCCACACGCTCGGGAGTGCCCCCGCTGAACGCCGTGAATCACACGTTCTATTTCACCGGCCGCTCGGATGGATTCGATCCCAACCACAACTCGCTGTGGCCGCTAGATGCGCGCTTCGATACCGAGGGCCTGCGCATGTCGAATGATGGCCGCGCGGTCTTCATCTCCGATGAGTATGGTCCGTACGTCTACGAGTTCGACCGCAGCACGGGTCAGCGCATTCGGTCCTTCGCCATGCCGGCAAGCTTCGGCGTGGCGCATCCGAATACGACCACCAGTACCGAGACGGGCACCGGCGTGCCGGTGGTCAACGGCAACAGCGAGGGACGCGTCGCCAACAAAGGTGCGGAAGGCCTCGCGATCACGCCGGATGGCAGGACACTGGTTGTGGCCATGCAAAGCCCACTGATCCAAGACGGTGGCACCAGCGGTGACTACATGGCGGATGGCTCCAGCGGCGGCACGCCATATACGCGCATCGTGACCATCGACATCGCCTCCGGCAGAGTCACGCACCAGTACGCCTATCCGCTCGATACTACAAAGACCGCAATCAGCGAGCTCCTGGCCGTGAATGGCCATCAGTTCCTCATCGATGAGCGCGATGGCTCCGGCTTCGAGACTGCAAACGACGACAACAGCGTGGCGAAGGAGAAGTACCTCTACGAGATCGACATCGCTGGGGCCACTGATGTCAGCAACATCGCCGACCTGCGCAAGGGCGGCTTCACGCCCGTGGTGAAGTCATCGACCCCCTTCCTGAACCTCGTTGCCGTGGTCGGTGCGGCGGGCATTCCCGCCAACAACGTTCCGGCAAAGATCGAGGGCGAGGCGTTCGGCGCGGATATCGAACTGAATGGTCAGACCGTCCATACGCTGTACGTGACCAATGACAACGACTTCCTGAGCTACATTGTCAAGGACTCGGGCACGCCGCCCGCCGATGTCGGCACGGTGCCGGCCGACAACCCCAATCGGGTCTTCGTGTTCGCCTTCGAGGACGGCGACCTGCCGCTCTACGCAACGACGCATCTCGGCGTCCAGCCCCAGCAGATCAGTCCGAATGCCGTGCACAAGCACTATGACGCGCCCTTCTTCGGTGGCTTCGGCGCGCCTCCGTCGGAGTGGTTCTTTCTGGCCGTGGTGAGCGATCTCCCGCACGGCCGTGCGATCGTTACGTGATGAGCGAGAAGGCTTAGTATCTGCCATGTGTCATACCGGCGGCCCACGACGTGACTTCGAAGACGCACTGGGAAGCAGTCTACGAGACCAAAGCGCCAGATGCGGTGAGCTGGTATGCCCCGCACCTGACCAAGTCGTTGCAGTACATATCGTCCGCCGTCACTGGCAACGATGCGGCAATCATCGACGTGGGTGGCGGAGAGTCGACGCTCGTCGATGACTTGATGAAAGCGGGCTATCGGGACGTCACCGTTCTCGACCTATCGGCGAAGGCCATCTCGGTCGCCAAGGAACGGCTCGGGGAGGCCGCAGGAAGCGTGAAATGGATGTGCGGCGACATCCTGGATACCGAGTTGTCGAGCGATCTGTACGACGTTTGGCACGATCGCGCGGTATTTCACTTTCTGATCACGGATCAGCTGCGTACACGATACATCGCCCAAATGCTCAAGTTCCTCCGGCCAGGTGGTTACGCAATCGTCGGCACGTTCGGTCCGGAGGGGCCCCCAAAGTGCAGTGGGCTGGAGGTTGCTCGCTACTCCGCCTCCGAGCTGCACGGAACCCTCGGCAAGTCCTTCGAGCTCATCGACAGTACTACGGAAGTCCATAGGACGCCGTGGGGCGCAACGCAACAGTTTGTGTACTGTCTCTGCCGACGGCGATAGAGGCCGCCATGTCGCAGCCGCGTTCGGGACTATTACGGGCCGTTCACGCTTGCAGTTGCGCTGCCGACGTCTGAGTGGCCCGGCGAGAGCCAGCATCGCGCTGCAGATATTGGTGGACGAATGCAATTGCCATGCTGCCCTCACCAACTGCGGACGCAACGCGTTTGACCTGGCTCAAACGCACATCGCCACAGGCAAAGATCCCGGGAATGCTCGACTCGAGCAAGTAGGGATCGCGACCGTGAGTCCAGCGCCCGCTCTTCAGGACATCGCTGCCCGTGAGGAGATAACCGCGCGCATCCCGCGCTATCTCCTCGGGTAGCCAGTCGGTGTCGGCATCAGCTCCAATGAAGACGAACAGTCCACCGCTGTCATAGCGCTGCAGGTCCTTGGTTGCTCCCTCGAGAATCTCGATTGCCGTCAAGTTCGTGGCACCGTGCACTGCGTGCACTTGCGCCTGCAGCTTGACTGCGATATTCGATCTGCCTCGCAGCTGCTCCACCAGGTATTGCGACATGCTCTTCTCGAGGGATTCGCCTCGGACTACGAGTGTCACGGTGCGTGCGTAATGGGCAAAGTGCAAGGCGGCTTGGCCTGCCGAATTACCTGCGCCAATGAGATGAATGTCGAGCCCGGCGGTCGCTCCCGCTTCGCTGCGCGCCGCTCCGTAATAGATACCCTTGCCAATGAGCCGATCGAAGCCATCGATCGCCAGTCGACGCCACGTGACACCCGTGGCGAGGATTACAGTGCGCGCGTGGATGACCTCCGCGCCATCCAGAGACAGCTCGTGTGTCGTGGGGTCGATCCGCTCGATTGAGCGGGTGACCAGAATCTCTGCTCCAAGGCGCCGAGCTTGCTGCAGCGCGCGGCTTGCGAGCTCGTCGCCGGAGACGCCCCCGGGGAAGCCCAGGTAGTTCTCGATGCGAGATGACGTTCTGGCCTGGCCTCCCGGTGCCTCACGTTCGACTACCAGCGTGCGCAGGCCTTCGGATGCGCCATAGACTGCGGCAGCCAGGCCCGCAGGTCCGCCGCCTACGATCACAGTGTCGTACTCCGCGTATTGCGCAGTCGTCTGCAGGCCAAGCATCCGAGCAAGTTCGCGCTTGTTAGGTCGACCGACCACCGCACCGTCGGCCATCAGCATTGGACAATCTTCGTCCTTGGGCGGTGACGCGGGCCAACGTGCCGGCAGCTCCGGCGAGTCGGGCATCAACCAATCGAAGCTAATCTGGTTGCGCGCCAGGAATCGGCGCAAGTCGCTGCACGGTGAATTCCAGCGTTGCCCGACGATTATCACGCGAGGCTTTGACGGCTGCGAAGCAATGCCCTGCAGTCCTCCCATGCGTTCACGCGCCAGTGCGCCGATCTTCGCAGCTACCTCGGGAGAAGCAGAGGCCAGCGCATAATATTGCCTGATGTCGATGCGCATGACGCGCGAGGGTTCTGAGGCTCGATACGCGGCGGGAAACGGGCTCCCCAGCGCAATGGGCACTTCGCCGAAAATGCTACCCGGAACGCGCCAACCCAGATGTCGTTCGACTCCGTCAAATAGTTTGATCACCTCGACTTTGCCCGCCAGAACTGCGAAAAGGGCCCGTTCTCCGCCTTCGTACACTGCGAATTCGCCAGCCTTGAGATGCAGATCCTCGGAGGTGCGCGCGAGTTGTTGAAGATCGTGCAACTCGATCGCGGAAAATAGCGGGATTGCCTTTACTTCATCAGCGCTAAGCATGATTGCGTGCGACCCATGCACCCTGAGAAGGGGTCGTCACCGACCCCTTTCTCCGGCTGGCGAAATCGGCGAGTCAAGCTTCGTGCGAGCCGCGAGGACTAGCCGCGCGGCTCCGGCACGATGCGGATGTACGGGCGCGGCGACTTCCAGCCCTGCGGGTAGATCTTCTTCGCCTCATCGTTGGACACGGAGCCCGAGATGATGACGTCCTCACCCTGTTTCCAGTTCACCGGCGTCGAGACCCGATGCTTCGCGGTTAGTTGCAGAGAGTCGATGACACGCAGCACCTCGTCGAAGTTGCGTCCGGTCGACATCGGATAGACGAGGATCAGCTTGATCTTCTTGTCGGGGCCGATGACGAAAACGTTGCGTACGGTTTGGTTATCCGCTGGCGTGCGCTTCGACGGATCGCCGGAGGCGGCCGCCGGCAGCATCTCGTAGAGCTTTGAGACCGAAAGATCGGGATCACCGATCATTGGATAGTTCGGGGCTACACCCTGGGTCTCCTTGATGTCGATCGCCCACTTCGAGTGGCTATCGACGGGATCCACGCTGAGCCCAATGATCTTGACCCGCCGCTTATCGAACTCAGGCTTGATCTTCGCCATATAGCCGAGCTCGGTAGTGCAAACCGGGGTGAAGTCCTTTGGGTGCGAGAACAGTACGCACCAGGAATCGCCGATCCACTCGTGGAAACTAATACGGCCCTCGGTGGTGTCTGCCTGAAAATCCGGAGCCGTATCGCCGATCTTGAGAGTCATGCCTACCTCCTAATATTCGATGTGTGATCTGACCCGCGGCCCGTCGCGCCAGCGATCGGGCATGCGGGTGGCCCTGGGATTGGGAATCATAGGGTACTGCGGAAGGACCGCTTACGGGCACCGAGGCACTGCGCCGGCTCGGACCGCGCTACGAACCTTGACGTTGCAGCGTCATGTGTCGTCGCCCCATCGCCAGTGAGGCGGTTCGCCCTTCCAATAGGCAACCGCAATGAGAACCGCGGTCATCACCGTCACAAAGGCGACGTGCGCCAGTACATGACCCCGCAATCCGATGCTCCTCATGCCAGCAAGCAGGATGGCGAACCACACAATGATCACCATCCAGCCCTGCCACGTGCTCGGAGGTCCCCAGCCCCAACCGTAGCGCTTCGCCGGAAACCAATAGCGCTTCGGCGCTGGGCGCGGCGATGCAGCCTTCACGCGCGGTTCCCCGGGCGTGGTGTGGTGGGGTGCGGCTTTTCCATGGATGCAGCCTAACCGTTTTGGGTTTGCAACTGCCAGGCTACGCACACCGCGATGCCGCCGACGTTGCCGGGACATCGCTCTCACGCGCGCTGCGCTCTAGGCCGCGATGCATCAACAGCTAGAATCGCGCGCAACAACCCGACCGGGTAATTCATCCATGGCAGCCGTCCGAGCCTACGAGCCGCGCCGCTTCAAAAGCGCCGTGCCATTTTACGAGCGCTACCGGCTCGGTTACCCCGAGCGACTACTCCGGCGCGTCCTCAGCTTCGCGGCGCTTGTGCCCGGCGATAGGGTTCTCGATCTCGGCACGGGTCCCGGACTGCTCGCGATCCCTTTCGCGGCGGCTGGCCTGAGAGTAAGCGCTGCGGACCCGGAACCGGACATGCTCGATGCTGCAGCAGATGCGGCGCGGAGCGCGGGCGTCACGCTGGAGCTGCTCTGCTGCAGCTCCTACGATCTCACACCATCTATGGGCCCGTATCGGCTTGTCACGATGGGCCGCGCGTTCCACTGGATGGATCGGCCCGCGACGCTTCGGATGCTGGACCGTATCGTGGCGCCGCGCGGTGCGATCGCCTTGTTTCATGATCATCATCCGGATACGACCGAGAATCGCTGGACGAAGGTGCTGCGAGAGATCGGAGACCGTCACGGTCGGTCCGCCGAACCGCACGTTGCAGAGCGACGCGCAGACGAGTATCGAACGCACGAGTCCGTGCTGCTCGCATCGGCATTCAAGGTGCTCGATGGAATCAGTGTCACGATTCAAAAGCCGATCACGGTGGACGAGATCGTGGGCCGGGCCTTTTCCATGTCCACTTGCTCGCGCGAGAAGCTCGGCACGCGCGCGGGTGCATTCGAGGCGGAGCTGCGCGCGGGGCTGGCGCTGCTCTCAGCGAGCGGTGAGTTCAGTGAGATCGCGAAGCTCGAAGCGCTCGTAGCGAGGCGGCCATGAGGCCGTCGGAGCTCAGGCGCTCAAGTTGGGCTGTTCGATCCGCCACTTACAATCTGCGCCCGTGGAGTCTAAGCTGCCCACCATAAGGCGGCCAGGTCAGTGGCCGAACACAACGAGGGACACGATGAAATATGCCTTGTTGTTCGTGAGACTCGTGTTCGCAGCCTGGATGATTCCAGCCGGCTTGAACCACTTCGTCTTCCTGTTTCCCCAGCCCATGGGCTCGAAACCTCTCAGCCATGAGCTGGTCGCAGCCCTGATCGACAGTCACCTGTTCGACATCGTAAAGGCGGTCGAGCTGATCGCAGGACTCAGTGCGTTGACAGGCTTCTACACCCCGCTCGCACTCATCGTGTGCATGCCTGTCTCGTTCTGCGTCTTCTACTGGGATGCGCCGCTCGAGGGGCATTGGACCTCGCCGGCGGCCTTGTTTGGCTATGCAGCACTATTCTGCAATGTGGTGCTTTGCCTGGCTTACGTACCCAGTTACCGGTCGATGTTCGCCCTGCGCGCGCAGCCGCTGACGTTGGGCGCGCCCGGGATACCGAGCGCCGCCCAGCTGGGGGTGCGGTCATGAGGCAGCTGGTGTTTGTCGGTCGCCTGATCTTCGGCGCCTGGATGCTGGCCAACGGCGCCGGCTACTTCTTCTCGCTGTGGCCCCTGCCCAGCGGGCATGAGCCGCTGGCCATTCAGCTCTTGGCCGCCCTTGTCCATTCACGGTTGCTCGACGTGGTTATGGCGATCGAGCTCATCACGGGGGCACTGATTCTTGCGGGCTTCTTCGTTCCGGTGGCGCTCTGCGTGGTGATGCCGGTCTCGACTTGCGCGCTCTATTGGGTGCTCCTAAATCATCAGCCCCTCAGCGCTATCCTGGGGCTCGCCGGCTTTGCGCTGAACGGCTTCTTGATGCTGGCCTACCTCGAATACTACAGAGGAGCGTTACAGCGGCACGCACTGATGGTGGGCGAGTCGCCGGCAGGGCGGATGTCTTGGGATTCCCTGTTCGTGAATCTCAACGGTCGCACCTCTCGCGGCCAGTTCGCGGCCGCCCTCATCACGTTCCTGGCTGTCGTGGCGTTGTACGTCTACCTCGCGGTGGGTCCCACCGGCCGCAACGCCCAGTGGTGTCTGCTGGCCCTGCTGTTCCCCGGCATCATCCTTCATGCCCGGCGCTTGCACGATATGGGGCACACCGCGTGGCTGCTGCTCGTCCCGGGCGGCCTGATGGTCGTGGCTTTCGCCATCTGGTTGCGCTTCCTGAGCCTGGGCGTCCAACTCGACGCCGCGGTGCCGCTGCTCGCGATCGTCGTCGCGGCCGGCTTCGCCCTCTGGGGCTGTATGGGCAGGGGGCAGGTCGATGCCAATAGTTACGGGACACCGCTGGCGAACTGAATCTGCGCCTGGGTCGGCGCCGCACCGGCTCTCGTTCGCCATATCACCATCACCCGGACAGTGTCGTTTGTTGCTCTGTGGCGCACGTCAACGTCGGGCCGAGACGTTGCGGTAGACTGCTGTCGTGTATCGGCGGGTACTCATTTTGGTGCTGTTGCTCAGTACCGGGCTGCAGAGCTGCCTAGTCGGCTACGCCGCGAGCCTTGCAATGGGCGAGGGCAATGGGTCCGAGATGGCAGTCGCCTGCCCACTTCACGCGGCGAGCCCTCATCATCATCCCCACCAATCGACGGGTTTGACGCAGGCGATGTCGTGTATGGCTCATTGCACCGCCATGGCCGCCGTCGTGTCATCAGCGCCAGTCCTTCCGATCGACACCACTCGCGATACACCCGATCGGGCGGTCGTAGCGTCGTTTCTGAGCGAACATCCTGTTCCGAGACTTCGCCCTCCAATCGCCTAGCAACTTGACCTGAGATTGGTGGCGCGCCTGATCTGCTGGCGCGCCAACTGTACAAGTTGTCTCGGCGGGCTCTCTCCTGAGCCTCGAGCGTCAAGTCGCTCGAACAGGATCGCTTGAATTCCAAGAGCGCTTACTTCGCCTCGCTCACGGCGAGCGCATTCATGCTCTCGACGGCCTCAGCCTTGGAGGCAGGGAGCACCGCGCCGGTGCCTTTGCCTTACGCTTGCCAACCCCATGAGGCCTGGGACAACACCATGAACATGTGCATGCCGACGGCCAGCTCGTCCACGAAGTGGCTCATCTCCGGCCAGTTCAATGTGTTTGGTGTACTCAGTTTCGCGCCCGGGCCACGGGGCATCAATCAATTCGCGCTGCCCAACATGTTCATGCTCGATACGGGCAGATCAATCGGCGAGCGGAATTTCGTCAATCTCGATCTGATGACCACGACGGAGCTGTGGACCTATCCGCAGCGTGGGTATCCTCAGCTCCTGCAGATCGGAGAAGAGCACGGCAACGGACAACCGTTCATCGATGCCCAGCATCCCCACAGTTCGCCGATCATGGGGCTGACCCTCAGTGACACGGTAAGCCTGGGAAGGGGAGGAGGACTCAAGCTGTTCTTCGCACCTCGCGGCGAGAGTACCGACGGTCCCGTCCCGTTCATGCACCGGGACTCGGCGCGGGACAATCCAGACGCGCCGCTGGGACATCATGTGGGTCAGGACGTAGGGCACATCAGCAGCACCGTACTCGGCGCTCAGTTTAACCTCGCTCGGACCACAATCGAGGCATCCGTCTTCAACGGAACCGAGCCGGATCCCACAAAGGTGGACTTGCCACTGGGTCCGATCAACTCCGAAGCGCTGCGCGTGACGTACGCTCTTACGGCATCTGACCGCGTGATGGGTTCGATCGCCAACGTTCAACAGGAGGACCCACAGTATCCGGGGAGCACCTCGGCAACGCGCCTGTCGGCTTCGCTCTACGATCACCTGGCACTCGCGAATCTCGACTACCTGGACCACGCATTCATCGTCGGCTCGATTCAACGCCATCCGAACCAACCCACCCTGTCGTCCGTGCTCGATGAAGCCCTGTTACAGCGGGGATCGTCTGCCTATTGGGGTCGCATCGAAGTGCTGCAGCGACTGCGTTCCGAGCTTGAGATCCCGGGCAGCCCTCCGGGTAGCGCCGACGAGAAGCACTGGGTGTCTGCGCTTACGCTCGGATACACATATTGGTCGCCGCTTCACGATGGGCTACAGGTCGGATTCGGGGGTTCATTGACGCTCGATGTAATACCCGGCGACTGGGCGAGCGCGTATGGCAGCCGGACCCCGCTAACCTTCCGCCTCATTGTTCAGCTCCGCGGTTCGGGTCACTGGCCGAAATGACCGGCGGTTCACCGGCGCACCGTCGTGTACGATTCTCGCTCGTTCAGGAGTCTGGATGCGACGTGGGCAGCGGCTCACCCTTCGCACGGCGCACCCTTTGTAACCGGAGGGAGGTTCGCCGCATATGAGAGAATTCGAACCCATGCAGGACCCGATCAGCACTCATCGCTACCGCGTAACTGGGCTGCTCATCCTTCTGTTTGGCATCACTTACCTTGATCGCGTCTGCATCTCGGTCGCAGGACCGCGCATGCAGGACGACCTCCATATCGGCCTGGCGGGATGGGGCTGGGTAACTGGCATCTTTGCTATTTCCTACTGCCTTTTCGAAATTCCGACGGGACTGCTCGGCGACCGAATAGGTCCGCGGCATGTGCTCACGCGGATCGTGCTGTGGTGGTCAGCATTTACTGCGCTGACGGGAGCTGTGACGGGCTACTACCCGCTGCTGGTCACGAGATTCCTTTTCGGTGCGGGCGAAGCGGGCGCGTTTCCTAATGGGTCGATCGTGGTGTCTCGCTGGTATCCGGCCGCGCGCAAGGCAACCATGGCTGGAGTGATACTCGCGGCGAGCCAGGTCGGCGGAGCGGCTGCGCCGTTGCTGGTAGTACCCATCCAGAGTGCCTATGGGTGGCGAATGTCCTTCTACGTCTTGGGAGCGATAGGGGTCCTGTGGGCTACGATCTGGCACGTCTGGTTTCGCGACACGCCAGCGGAAAAAAGCCCGTTGACGCGATTGAAGGCGGCAGAAGGGGCAAGTACGGTGGCCGTGACGACGCACTCCTTCCCATGGCGGGTTGCACTCGGATCCCCGAGCACGCGCGCGCTCCTGGTCACGGCATTCTGCTATGTCTATGTATACAACTTCTTTCAGACGTGGTTTCACACGTTTCTCGTCCGAGGTCGCGGATTCAGTGAAGCGAGTCTGTGGTTGTCTGCGTTCGCCTATGTGGTCGCAGCCTGTGCCAACCTGGCGGGGGGAGCGCTCAGTGACGCTCTCGTTCGAAAGCTCGGACTGAAGAGAGGACGTCGAACGCTCGGTGCGGCGGCATTGACGGTCGCGGGTCTGTTCACCGTTGCCGCAATGTTTTCCCGACAACCGATCCTCGTCGTGATGCTCTTGGCGACGGTTTACGGTGCGATTACCCTGCAGCAATCCGTCGTCTTTGGCGTATGTCTGGACATCGGGCGCAATCACGCGGGTGCGGTAGTGGCTCTGATGAACACGGCTGCGCAAATCGGCGGACTTGTGGGCTCCGTGGCCTACGGCTACATCGTTGCGCGCTTCGCAAGCTATGACGCACCGTTTGTGCCGATGGCGGCGCTGTTGCTCCTCGGCGCGGTTCTATGGCTGAGAATTGACGCATCAAAGGAATTGGTTGCGGCGCCTCAAACCGAGCTGGCGTCCGTCTCCGCGTGACGGCAGAAGTGCTCCGCCAGCTTCAAACCGGAGCGACGTCCTGAGATCACTCACAATTCACGCTCATGTCTCGGACACATGAGTACTACTTCTGGTGCTGATTCCCAGCTCACGAAGAGTCTTCGTGGACCAGCGGCACGCTGGGCCTCGCTGATTGAAGTAATCCTCGGAAGTTTGATCGTCTTGGGAGATAACGTTTGGCACATCTTGCCCAATTCGGTCGTCCTCCTTTCTGTGATGGCTTTGATTTCTTTCCGATTGCGCGAAGGCAATTGGAGCGCGATCGGCTTGGGCTTGCCGAAATCTTGGATGCGTACCGCGTTGATAGCAATCGCCGCCGTAGTGGTGCAGCAGGCGTTGGGTCAATTCGTTGTAGATCCGCTCACGAGGCATTTAGCGCACTACGCCGCAGGGGCAAACCCCATGCAGGGTATACACGAATATGCCGGATTCTTGGGCTGGCTCGGCATCATTTGGACGTATGCCGCCTTTGGCGAGGAACTCAGCTATCGGGCGTATTTGTTGAACCGGATGGCCGATCTCGGGGGCAATTCCCGACCAGCTCTCCTGCTGGCACTGCTATGGTCGAGTGCGCTGTTTGGCTGCGCGCATTGGTATCAGGGACCGGCAGGCGTCATTTCCGCGATGGTCAGCGGTCTTGTATACGCGGCTGCATATTTATTGACTGGGAAAAACCTGTGGACAGCCATCTTCGCGCATGGTGTTAGCGATTCGCTCGCTCTGGTTCTCACGTATCTTGGAGTTGCCAGTTAGTCGTTCAAACCCGCGGTCACTCTGGATTCTCGTAGTTGCGCTGGCGGCCCTGCCATCTCCGCGCCGAAATCAGTGGATCCGCACCGAGTAGCTCGGTTTATCCCGAGCGGGCCGCGACGCTGTCCAATTGACGCAGCCAAGCAAATCGGGTGCAATCGGCGCAGACCTTCATTCCAAGACAACCGAGAGAGGTCTGTCATGAACGTGAGCGCTCCGGCTTCCCGCGCGCGCGACTCGCACATCTCGCTGATCGTCGTGCTTGCCGCATTGGCGCTGGGGCTGCTCTGGTTTGTCGTGCAGCGGATTCATTATTTAACCGATTACTCACCCGCTTCCTACACTCCTTATTACTGGCCGCGTCGTGCTGGACTCGTTACGCACCTCACCGGTGGAGCGCTTGCCATTACAGCCGGACTCGTACAAATCTGGCTTGGACTCACGAATCGCGTGGGCACGCTGCACCGCATCCTCGGCAGGGTTTATGCCGTGGGCGTCCTGACTGGCAGCGTGGGTGGGTTCTACCTGGCAGTGACCATTCCAGGTCCCTGGATGCCGGCGCGGACTTCAACTCTCTCTCACCTGCCATGGCCACCAAGCTCAAACTTCAGCCGGCCAGGACCAAGGAGAAATTCTACTCGGAGGGGATTGGCGGCACCTCCGTGACCAAGTTCGTAGTGGCCAAGGACGTTGAGCTTGGAGGACAGAGCTTCCACAACGTTGCGTTCTCAGTAGATGTCTCAGGAAGTGACGGCTTGCTCTCGCAGAAGTTCCTGCGGTTGACGGATGCTGAGTGCGACCTCTTGAATGGAGTGGTACGACTCATTCAGCCGGAAGGCTGTGGAGACGCGCCGCTCGCCTATTGGCGTGGGACCCAAGACGTGGGGGTCATCGATATTGAGCGCGCCAGCTCGGATGAACCGCACATTTTCGGTAAGGCTCTGATCGATGGATATCATGCGCGAGTGTTGTTCGACAGCGGAGCGAACAAATCGATGCTGAGCAGGCCGGCGGCCGCGGGAGCCGGAGTATGGCCTTCAACACCCGGCGTGATTCCCGGCGGCCTCGTTGGTGGAGTTGGTGGTGGTGAGGTGCCGACGTGGATTGCGCAGTTCAAGGAGTTCAAGCTGGATACGGAGACGATTCGCAATCCCAAACTTCGCATCGGCGGTGTTACCAACACGGACTCCCTGAATCTTCCAGGGCGCGCCGACATGGTTCTCGGCGTCGATTTCTTTCTCTCGCATCGTGTGTACGTGTCCTACCAGCAACGCAAGCTTTACTTCACCTACAACGGTGGGCCGGTATTCAACTTGACCGTCGATCCAAGTCAGAGGGTCCTGAGCTCAACCGCCGATCTTTCGCAGCCACTGCCACGTAGCGGAAGCCCCTCAAAGGATGCTGCCCAATACGCGCGTCGGGCGCGCGCCCTCCAGGCGCGGAACCAGTACGACCTCGCGAGCGCGGCATTCGAGCAGGCGATGCAGCTTGCGCCCACGGACGCGCAATACGCTTAGGCATCTCCCAACCAGGCGTAGTCTTTCGTATACGCTGCCTTCCACGGTTGCTGTTCTCGCAGAGCTGGGTTTGCGCTGGCCATTTCCGTCAGGCGCTTGAGAATGAAACCAAGCTCCACCGGCATCGGTTTCTCCGGCCAGAGAGTTCCGTCGTTGTCGAAGACCGCGATTCGGGCCTCCGGAGGAACGAAGGCGGAGGATTCCACGTCGCTCACGCGAGCGACAAAAGCTTCAATAGAGCGCGTCGCGTCGGTGTCATTCCAAAGGCTAAGCGTGCCCATTTCGCCCTCTCCGATCTCACGACCAAAGCCGGTACGGTAGACGATCGGAACGGCGCCGCCATTGGGCTTTGGGCTTAGTCAGAGAGAGCCTTTGCCGCTGCGTCGGGCACCGGATCCTCGAGCACCTTGACATGCAAGTGTGTACTTGCCTATGATTAGGCAAGTAAGTACTTGCATGTAGGAATATGCCCGAGCGCCACGACACCGATCTGCTGTTCAAGGCTCTGGCCGACCCCAGCCGCCGCAAGCTTCTGGATCTACTGCACGCGCACGACGGCCGCACGCTCAACGAGCTGTGCGAGCACCTGGAGATGACGCGGCAGGGTGTGACGCAGCATCTCGACTTGCTCGAGGCCGCGAACCTCGTCGCCACCGTGCGGCGCGGCCGCGAAAAGCTGCACTTCCTCAATCCGGTGCCGCTGCAGGAGATCTACGAGCGCTGGATCGCCAAGTTCGAAAGGCCGCGCCTCAAGGCGCTGTCGGATCTGAAACGACGACTGGAGAAAGGAAATGGCTAGAGCAACTTTTGTCTACGTGACCTACATCCGCACTACGCCGCAGAAGCTGTGGTCGGCACTGACAGACGTGGAGACCATGAAGCAGTACTGGTTCGGCACGCGCTGCGAAAGCCAGTGGACGGCGGGGTCCTCTTGGAAGATGGTGTCGAGCGACGGCCAGATCTTCGATGACGGCGAGATCCTGGAGGCCGAGCCGCCCCGGCGCTTGGTGATCCGCTGGCAGCATCAGAACAGGCCCGAGCTCAAGGAGGAGGGCGAGTCGCGATGCACGATCGAGCTGGAACCCAGTGGCGCGGCGGTCAAGCTGTCCATCACGCACACCATCGAGCGTGATCCTTCGAAATTCATCGCGGCGGTATCCGGCGGTTGGCCGAAGATCCTGTCCAACCTGAAGTCCCTGCTGGAGACCGGCGCCGTCGTTCTGCAGGACCCCTATCCGGCGGGCACTCAGCGCTAGATGCCTGGCGAGCCGTGGCCGGTCGCGACCGCCCTTGAAGGTCGATGTACCAGTCGCCGGGCCTCGGCCAGAGGCCCGGCGCTCGCGCGTGCTAGCATCCTGACGCTGACAATGTGAGGTGTCCGAGCAGGATGAATACTTATCTCCCGGCCGAAGGCGGCACGTCCTCGCGCGGTTTTTTTGGCCAGCCGCGCGCGCTTGCGTATCTCGCCTTCACCGAGGCATGGGAGCGCTTCTCCTACTACGGCATGACAGCGCTCCTCGTGCTGTACATGACCGAGTCACTGCTGCAACCGGGCCACATCGAGCATATACGTGGCTTTGCTGCATTCCGTGGCACTCTGGAGAGCGTGTTTGGACCGCTGGGCAACGTTGCCCTCGCGTCGCAGATCTACGGGCTGTATACCGGCTTCGTCTATTTCACGCCCGTGCTCGGCGGCTGGATCGCCGATCGCTGGATCGGCGCGCGCAATGCCGTGGTACTCGGCGCCGTGCTCATGAGCGCGGGCCAGATCGGCATGGCGTTCGATGCGACCTTCCTGGTCGCACTTCTCCTGCTCATCGTCGGTTGCGGCTTCCTCAAGGGCAACATCTCAACGCAGGTGGGCACGCTTTACGCACCCGAAGATGCGGTCGGCCGCACGCGCGGATTCTCGATCTTTTCCATGGGAATCAACGTCGGCGCGACGATCGGGCCGTTGCTCTGCGGCCTTGTGGCGCAGCTCTACGGTTGGCACGCGGGGTTCGCGCTTGCCGGGGTGCTGATGCTCGCGGGACTGGGCACCTATCTCGCAGGCTATCGGAGTCTCGCGGATTCGGTGCGCCGCGCCGCCGCGCCTGAGCGGACCGAGGGTGTTGCCGAGCCGGCTCCATGGCGGATGGTCGCCGCGCTCTTCGCGGTCATGTTCATCACGATCTTTCAGTCGGTCGCCTACTACCAGAATTCGAATATCAGCCTGGTCTGGATCCATGAGCACGTCAAGCTCAATGCGCTCGGATTCCACGTGCCGGAGGCATGGTTCAATTCCATCGATCCGCTGGTGAGCATTCTCGCGGTACCGCCACTATTCGCATTGTGGCGCTGGCAGGGTGCCCACGGCGGTGAGCCTGGGGAGCTCGGCAAGATAGGCACCGGAGCATGGATCGCCTGCGCCGCGAATCTGCTCCTCGTCGCAGGGTGCCTCTCGGGTCGGCAGGTGCCCGCGCTCGTGCCGGTTCTCTACGACGTGCTGCTCGGCGTGGCCTTCCTCTACTACTGGCCAACGCTGCTCGCGCTGGTGTCGCGCCGCGCGCCGCCGCGAGTTCGCGCGACGCTGATGGGCGCGGTGTTTCTTACCTTGTTCTTATCGAATCTCATCATCGGCGCGCTCGGCACGCTTTACGAGCGCCTGGGGCCGCTCGCCTTCTGGATGCTGCACGCGGTGATCGCCGCGGTCGGCGGCGTGCTGGCGCTGCTGCTGGGCGCAAGCCTGCACGGACTTCTGGACGCTGCGGCGCCTCGCACGAAGCCGGCTGAAGCGAGCGTCACCGCCGAAGCCTGACGCCTCCGGCAGGCACTTCAGCCTAGATCGGAAGACTCCGAGCCGCGGTCAGTTGATTGATGAGTTGCATGAGCTCGTTTGCCAGGAACGGCTTGACGAGCACGGACACACCGGAGGAGGCGACCGCCTCGATCGTCGTCGACCTGATATCACCCGTCATTACGATTGCAGGAACATTCCAGCCAAGCGCAACACGCAGAGCCTCAATGCTGTCCACACCATTCATGGGACCCGGCAGGTTGTAGTCGGATAACACGAGATCTGGCCGCACGCTCTGCTGCTTGATCAGGGTGATCGCCTCAGTTGCGGTGGCAGCTCCAACTGCGTCGATGCCTCTCAAATTCAACAGCTTGTGGAGTGCCGATCGGACGGAAGTCTCATCTTCGATGACGAGGATCGTGCCGCGGAACGGCTTGGCGCCAGCATCCGACTTGGGTACTGATTCGGAAGCACCGGCGTGTGCTTGCCCCCGCGGGACCTCAATGGATACACCGGTGCCCTGCCCAGGCGTGGAGCGCACGTCGACCTTGTGGTCCAGTATTTCTCCCAGCCGCCTGACGATTGCCAGGCCCAGACCAAAGCCGCCACGCTCGGGATCACGATAATATTCTTCGAATATATGAGGCAGCCGGTTGCCCGGGATTCCGATGCCACTATCCCAGACCTCGATACGAACCTTCTCGTTGGCGCGGCGGCAACCCAGCAGAATCGTCCCGCGATCAGTGTACCTGACTGCATTCGATAGCAGATTGCGGAGCATCTCCTCGAGCATGCGCTTGTCGCTGCGCACGACGAGATCAGACGTGACCACGCGCCATTGCAAGCCCTTCTCCTCGAGCGGGCGCGTGATGTCGCTTGCCAGCGAATCGAAGATCTCATTGACGGGGAAGTCACTGAAGGAGGGGCGCAGATTTCCAGTTTCGAGTCGATTGATATCCAGCAGGCTCGACAACATGCTGGACATGGTATCGATCGAGTGGCCTATGCCAGCGATGATCTTCTGCCCGTCGCGATCCGGATGCTGCTCTTCAAGCATCCCCTGCAGGAACCGCAAAGTCTGCAGCGGTTGTCGCAGATCGTGACTGGTGGCAGCGAGAAAGATCGACTTGGCCCGATCGGCGTTCTCTGCGCGCTTCTGCGCCCGCGAGATCTCCTCCGCGAAGCGCTTGCGCTCGGTGATGTCGGTCGTCAATCCCCCGATGCGCATAGGCAATCCGTTTGCGTCGAATTGCGCGCTGGCGACTTGCTCGAGCCACACATCGCTCGCGCCATCCCCCCGCAGGTAACGGAATGTCACCGAATATGCGGGATTGCCCGGATCGATGCCGCGTATGCAGGCCGTTACTTGCGGGCGATCATCTGGATGGACGCGTCCCAGCATCTCGGAGCCGCTGAGAACATCCTTCGATCCGAGGCCTAGGATCAGCGACGCGTTCTGGCTGTGACGTACCTGATCGGCGGCGAGATCCCACTCGAAGGCCATCACGCCTCCGGCCCGCAGCGCCTCCTGCAGTCGAGACTCCCGCTCCAGAAGCGCGATCTGTTGAACCTTGCGTTCGTTGAATAGGGCAGCAAGCACCAGAGTGCTGAACGAGATCGCCAGAATGCTCGCCTGGGCATACTGGATGCGCTGCTCCCATGGCCAGCGCGAATCGCCGAAGATGCCGATGGAAAAGGTGGTCGTCGCGACGATCGCAATGGCGCATATGAACGTTGCGGCGGTGGCAAAGCCCGGCGGCAGACGCGCAGCGATCCAAACGAACACCGGGCTCACCGAGATGATAGCGAGCTCAAGCGTCCACGGCTCATTCGGCAAGAACACCAGCAGCGCGCAGAGGATAAAGACCACCGCGAGCGCCGCGGCACCCTCGGTCACTTGCCGCGTCGAGGCCGGATTGCGCGCGAGCGACGTTAGACCGATCAGGAGCGGTGCGACGGTGAGGGTGCCAAGTGCGTCCGAGGCGAACCAGTGCAGCCATATGATGGGTACCGATGCGGTGGCACGGTGGAACCAGGTGAAGCCCATCGTCCCGACGATGCCCGAAAGAGCCGTTCCCGCGATCGTCGCCGCGAACAATCCGATCACGCGTCGCAGCGCGCCGAGATCAAATGGCGAGCCGTGCATGCGCTCGATCAGGCCTGCCACGATCGCGGCCTCACCGGCATTGGCGACTGCGAAGAAGGTGGAGCTCCAGATGTCGCGATCGCCGAGCAGATTGGCCCAGATGGTCGCAGCCATCACACCGACGACGACCGGCCAGCGAACCGCAGAACCCGCGACTATGAGAACGCCGGAGGCGACGCCCGCGGCCGGCCAGAACACGGCCACGCCGTCGGGTTTCTCGAGGAGAGCCAGGCTGAGCCGCGCGGCCAGGAAATAGGCGATCGCCACGGCCAGCGTTGCGAAAATGGAGAAAGCCCACGGCGGCAGCCCTGCCATCGGCTTGCGTACTGCGATCCAGGTGCGCTCCGAAAGCAGCAGCATGCTCGGCTACCCGCGCTGACCGGAGAAGGTTCTCATCCCGGTACCTGGCCGAAGCTGCTCAGCAGCGTTGCCAATTCGAGTGGCGCGGTGACCATCGCGTCATGACCGCTCGAGAGCTCGTGATAGTCCTCAATGCCAGCTGATTGCTGCGACCGCGGGCCGCCGCGTGGCTTATTCCCGATGCAGTTTATGTATGTGCGCGGCACCTTGTATGCGTCCCGGCTACGGAAATGCACAGCCTCACAGAAGCTTCGGTACGGATGCGGAACGAGCTTCGGCATCACCCAATCGATGTCCGCTTGCTGCAAGAGGCCCAGGGATTCAGGCGCAGGGATCGGGATGCGCCAACCGTCGCCCCGTGCCTTGACCTGCTCATCAATGCGGCTGCGAAACTCCGGGCTCGCGCAGTCCAGTAAGCACTGGCCACTCCGCGGGACGATAGCATCCAGATACACCAGTCGCGCCAGCCGCTGCGGCAATCGATCTGCCACGGCCGTGATGACCATACCCGCGTAGCTGTGTCCGACGAGGATAACATCGCTCAGAGCGGGCTCTTCGAGCACTTGAAGCACATCGGCTACATGGGTCTCTAGAGAGACCGAGGGGCTCAGCAGATGTGCGCGCTCGCCGAGGCCCGTCAGGGTGGGCGTGTACAGGCGCGCACCAGACTGGATCAGCCGCTGGCGCATCCGCTCCCAGCACCAGCCTCCGTGCCAGGCCCCGTGTACGAGGACATAGGTTGACACTTCGACCCCCAGGTATCGGTCTGAGGCCAAAGTGTAGTCTGTGAGCGGCGCTAAGTCTCCAGCAGAGGGGTGTCAACGATCGGCGAGTTGAGATGCCAGGGAACTGGAGCACCGCAGGAGTGTTTTATTTGCCATCGGCACCGACATGCCGGAGGGCACTATGCGAGCGGTCCTGGGCACACTGGGCATTCTGTTCATCATCGCCTGGCTTATCCTTTGGCTGGCGGTCAAGATCAGCTTCGCAGCCATACACGTGTTGCTCCTGATCGGCATCGCCCTGATCGTGATCGGGCTCGTGCGTGCCGCATCTGCAGGATCCGCGTAGCGGCCTCACGCGTAGCGGAACAACGCCTTGAAGCCGTAATCCATGTGCTGCTGAATGTGGCAGTGGAACAAGGTGAGCCCCGGCTGATCCGCCACCAGATCGACCGTCACGCGTCCGAAGACCGGCACGATCACCGTATCTTTGAGGATGCCGCTCGTCGGCTTGCCGTTCACGTCGACCAGCTCGAAGAGATGTCGGTGCAGATGCACCGGATGTGAGTCATCCGTGCGATTGCGCAGCACCAGCCGATAACGCCGGCCTTTCTGCAGCACGAACTCGCGCTCGTGCGGATAAGGCTTGCCGTTCACCGTCCAGAGATTGAATTGACCGGCGCCACTCGGGATCTTCTCGAACACCATGTCGATGACATGATCCGGCGCCGGCCGGTGCGGCGCCTGGGCCGCCGGATGTCCGAAAAGGGTGTAGTCCCACTGCGCGCCCGGCCGCAGCGCCCACTGCGGCTCGCGGTGCTGATTGGCATATTCCACGACCACGCCGAGGCCTGCGTTGCGCGTCGGATCATCCGTCGCCCCGAGAATCCAAACGCCCGGCTGCTTCATGTCAACGTAGGCATCGATGCGCTCTCCCGGGCCGAGGGTGAGCACGCTCGCCGGGCGTGAGACGGGCACCGAATTGCCGTCGAGCGCGAGAACCTGAAACTCATGGCCAGGAAGGGCGAGCGTGCGGTTCTCCACGGCGCTCGCGTTGAGCAGATGAAAGAGCACGCGCATGCCCGTGCGTACGCGCAGCGGCTCTCCGGCACCGAGCGCCTTGTCATTGATCGAGAACAGCTGCGTGGTCACCTCGAGCCCGTTGGGGCGCGAGTCGAGCACCGCGGGCTTCTCCGGCTGAGGTCCGCGCGCCTGCTGCTCGTCCATGTCGACGGGCTGATCGGTATAGAAGGGCTCCCAGTCGCGCAGAGCGAGGAAGACCTCGCGGTCGTAGTGGCCTGGATCGGCACCCGAATCGATCATCAGAAATCCATACTGTCCGGTGTAGCTGCCGCGATGCAGATCGCCCGCAGCCATCGCGTGCGAGTGATACCAGCGGGTGCCGGCTGGGCGCGGCGTGAACTGATAGCGCCGGCGTGCGCCGGGCGGAATGACGGGCGTGCCTTCCTCTTCCGCCCCGTCGATCTCCGGGGCGACAAACAGCCCGTGCCAGTGAACGAGCTCCGGAGCGTCGGTCTCGTTGAGCACGTCGATCGTCACCGGCTTGCCCTCGCGCAGTCGCAGGACGGGTCCTGGTGAGGTGCCGTTGTAAGCGATCGTGCTGACGAAATGACTCGGGGCGATCTCGAGCGCCACCGGCGCGATATGCAGCGTCACATCGGCACCACCATTGTGCTGGGCGCCGTGCGACGGCATCGGCATG
>Ga0335077_10000891_pt1 | contig 34203 bp, 29 predicted proteins | sample Lox_Sample_31_FD_207151 | JGI IMG/M metagenome (GOLD analysis project Ga0335077, IMG submission 207151) | Soil microbial communities from Loxahatchee National Wildlife Refuge, Florida, United States - Lox_Sample_3.1 | ecosystem: Environmental > Terrestrial > Soil > Wetlands | place: USA... | reverse complement strand
GAACCAAGTAGTTCGTCCCATCGACCTCCAGGCCGTGACCGGCGAAATACACGACTGCGATGTCGGCTCCTTGGAGTTTGTCGCCAAAATCGCGGATCGAGCGGCGCATTTCGACAATGCCGAGGTTTGACGACTTTCGACAACGTCGAATCCTGCTCGTTGCAACAGCAATGACACCGCTGTGGAGTCATTGGCGGGATTGGTCAGCTGTGGTGCGTTCTTGTACGCGGAGTTGCCGATGACGAGAGCGACGCGCTTTTCGGCAAAGGCCCCATCGAGCATCAAGAGGGAAAAAATTATCGCGCAGCACAAAGTGAAAATTGCAGTTTTTGACATGCATGATCGCTTCTCGGCAAAAGCCCATTTACAATTTATTGGACCGCTTTCGCAGGGTCAATTCATTCCTGCCGGCTCGGCAGAGAGATACATTGCATTGCCTTGCGCCATCATAACAGAGAGACGAGCGCGCCGCCGTGACGTTCGATGCGGCCGGCAATCTCAAGCTCGAGCAGCACGGTGCGCACGATCGCGGGCGATGAGCCGGAAAGCCTGACGAGATCGTCGATCGCCACCGGCGTAGGACCGAGAAGTCCGAGGATTCGCGCGCGTTCGTCGGCGCCGGGCTCGGCAGGTGGAGGTCCGACGCGCTCGGGTTCCTCGATCGGCAATTCGATCGGCCGGCCGAGGATCGGCCGCAGCGCGGCAAGAACGTCGGCCACTTCGGTGACCAGCGTGGCGCCCTGCTTGAGCAATCCATTGGTGCCTTCGGTGCGTGGATCGAGCGGCGAGCCGGGCACGGCGAATACTTCGCGGCCCTGTTCGAGCGCCATGCGCGCGGTGATCAGCGAGCCGGAGCGCCGCGCGGCTTCGATGATCAGCACGCCGAGCGCGAGGCCGGAGATGAGGCGGTTGCGGCGCGGAAAATCGCGCGCGCGCGGCTCCCAGCCAAGCGGCATTTCGGTGATGGCGGCGCCGATGCTCAAGATCGACGCCAGCAGATCGGCGTGCTCGGGCGGATAGATGTGATCGTGACCGCCGGCCAGCACCGCAACGGTCCCGGTTGTCAGACTGGCGCGGTGGGCCGCGGCATCGATGCCGCGCGCAAGGCCCGAGACGATCACGAACTCAGCCTCGCCCAGTTCGCGCGCCAGACGCTCGGTGAATTTGACGCCGGCGGCGGAGGCATTGCGCGAGCCGACGATGGCCACCATGGGCTGCGAGAGAATGGCAAGCTTTCCGCGTACCGCGATGAGCGGCGGGGGATCGTCGATCATGCGCAATCGAGGCGGATAGTCGGGCTCGCCGAGGGCGACGAAAGTGACGTCCAGACGGCGGGCGGCCGCGATCTCCCGTTCGGCTTCCTGCAAAGAGCAAATGCGTGCTGGTTTGATGGCGCCGCCACGGCGCGCAAGGTCGGGCAATGCGTCGAGCGCCGCGCGCGCCCCGCCGTAGTGATTGATGAGGGTCCGAAAGGTGCGCGGGCCGATATTCTCGCTGCGTATGAGCCGCAACCAGTCGAGCCGCTGTGCGTCGGTCAGGCGGACGCCCCCGTCGGTTTCGTTCGTCCCCACGTCGTTCCCCCGGCCTCAAACGCCGATAGCATCGCGCAGGCAGCCGCCCGCGACAACAGCCTCGCGTTTGTAAACGCGAGTGGGGCCGGTTCAGGCGCCGATCTTGCTCTCGGTGCCTTGCAGCAATCGGGCGATGTTGGCCCGGTGCGTGAGCATGAGCGCGATGGTGAGACCCAGCGAGAGGAGAGCCAAATCGCGGTCTCCTTGCCACCAAATGTAGGCCAGGGTTGCGAGGCTCGCGATCAGTCCGGAGAGCGACGAATAGCGCGTGATTGCGGCGACGAGCGCCCAGACCACGCCGAAAACAAGCGCGGCCATCCAGGCAAATCCGATCCATATGCCGATATAGGTGGCGACGCCCTTGCCGCCCTTGAAGCGCAACCAGACCGGAAACACGTGGCCGGCGAAGGCGCCGAGGGCGGCGACAAGCGCCGGATTGCGGCCCCAGAGCGCAGAGGCGATCAGGACTGCCGCGGTGCCTTTGAGCATGTCGCCGATGAGCGTGACCGCGGCCAATCCCTTGCGGCCGGTTCGCAGCACGTTGGTTGCGCCGATATTGCCGGAGCCAATGGTGCGGATGTCCTGCGTGCCGGAGAATTTGGTCAGCAAAACTCCGAACGGGATCGAGCCCAGCAGATAGCCGAGCACAAAGGCGGTCATGAGGGGAGCAATCATACGTATTCGTAGATGGTCCGTCCGGCGACGATCGTGCGGACAGCGCGGCCCTGCATGCGCGCCTCGTCAAACGGGGTGTTGCGGCATTTGGATTTGAGTTCGTCGCGGTCGAGCACCCAGGGGACATCGGTGTCGATAACGATCACGTCGGCAGGCGCGCCGGGGCGAAGCGTGCCGCCCGGCAGGCCAAGCAGCTCAGCCGGACGGCTCGACATCGCCTTGAGCAACACCGGCAGTTTGAGTTTGCCTCCGTGAACGAGGCGGAGACCGGCGGTCAGCATGGTTTCGATGCCGATGGCGCCGAAAGCGGCCTCCGCGAACGGCAGGCGCTTGACCTCAACGTCCTGCGGGTTGTGATCGGACATGACGACGTCGATCAGTCCCTCCGCGAGCGCTTCGACCAGCGCATTGCGGTCGTCTTCGGAGCGCAGAGGCGGCGTCATCTTGAAGAAGGTGCGGTAGGGGCCGATGTCGATCTCGTTGAGCGTGAGGTGATTGATCGAGGCGGAAGCGGTGACGGGCAATCCCGCATCCTTGGCTCGGCGCAGCACTTGGAGGGATTCGGCGCAGGTGAGAGACGCGGCGTGGTAGCGGCCATCGGTTAGTGCAACAAGACGGAGGTCGCGCTCGAGCACGATCGTCTCGGCGGCTTTGGGCACGCCGATGAGGCCAAGGCGCGTGGCAAACTCGCCATCGTTCATCACGCCTTCGCCGACGAGATCGGGATCCTCGGTATGATGCACGATCAGCGCTTCAAAATCGCGGGCGTAGATCAGCGCGCGGCGCATCACCTGGGCGTTGACGATGCTCCTGGCGCCGTCAGTGAAGGCGACCGCGCCGGCGGCCTTGAGCAGGCCGATCTCGGCCATCTCCTGGCCTTTGAGCCCCTTGGTGAGGGCGGCCATGGGGTGCACGTGCACGATCGCGGTATCGCGCGCGCGGCGTTGCACGAAATCGACGACCGCAGGGTCGTCGACGGCCGGCGTCGTGTCGGGCTGGCTGATGATCGTCGTGACGCCGCCGGCGGCCGCGGCCTGGCTTGCGGAGGAGAGCGTCTCGCGGTGCTCGGCGCCAGGTTCGCCGACGAAGGCGCGCATGTCGATCAGGCCGGGCGCGACGACGTTGCCGCGGCAGTCGACGATCTCGGTGCCTTCCGGGACGCCGGCTGCGCCAATGCCGCGCTTGGCGTCGCGGATCACGCCGTCGGCGACCAACAGGTCGCCGGCAAAATCGAGATCGCGCGACGGATCGACGATCCGGGCGTTGGCGAGCAGGATCGGACGGCGATCGGACAGCATCACGATTCCTTCCGCTCCGGTGTTCCGGTCGTTGCCCTGCACGCCTCGATCACGATCGTGCATCCGATTGCCAGGAATACCAGCGCGATCAAACAAAATCTCAAGTTCGAAAAGCGGAGATCCTCCGACAACAAATATGCGAAGCCGCACACGATGATGAGTGTTGCCGTCCATATTCGGCGCATCATCCGACTGCGAATAAGACCGAGAAAGTTACCCATGGGTTTCACGCATTGGGCAAGTTTCGCGACAGCGCTTCCAATACCGCCATGCGCACGGCAACGCCCATCTCAACCTGTTCGCGGATGAGCGACTGCGCGCCGTCGGCCACGATGGAATCGATTTCCACGCCGCGATTCATAGGACCGGGATGCATCACCAGCGCATCGGACTTGGCGTAAGCGAGCTTCTTCTGATCGAGACCGTAATAGGCAAAATACTCCTGCGTCGAAGGCACGAACGAGCCGTTCATGCGCTCGCGTTGCAGGCGAAGCATCATGACGATGTCGGCGTCGTGGAGACCTTCGCGCATGTCGCGGGTCACTTCGACGCCCATGCGCTCGACCCCGGTCGGCAGCAGCGTCGAGGGCGCAACCACACGCACGCGCGCGCCGAGCGTGTTGAGCAGGATGATGTTGGAGCGTGCCACGCGCGAGTGCAAAATATCGCCGCAGATCGCAACGGTCAGGCGCTCGATGCTGCCCTTGCGGCGGCGAATGGTGAGCGCGTCGAGCAGCGCCTGAGTGGGATGCTCATGGCTGCCGTCGCCGGCATTGATGACGGAGCAGTCGACCTTTTGCGCGAGCAGCTCGACCGCGCCGGAGGCGTGATGACGCACCACGATGATGTCGGGGTGCATGGCATTGAGCGTAACGGCGGTATCGATCAGCGTCTCGCCCTTGCGGATCGAGGAGGAGCCGACCGCCATGTTCATCACATCGGCGCCGAGCCGCTTACCGGCAAGCTCGAACGAGGCTTGCGTGCGCGTCGAGGCTTCGAAGAACAAGTTGATCAAAGTGCGGCCGCGCAGCGATGCGGTTTTTTTCTCGATCTGGCGGTTGAGCTCGACGAATTCCTCCGCGAGATCAAGCAGCCCGATGATATCGGCGCGTGAAAGCCCTTCGATCCCCAGCATGTGTCGGTGGCCGAGGACGAACGAGGATTTCGAAACGATGTTCATTAAAGCGGCACCTATAGGCGCAGTTCGCGGCGGCGGCAAGGCCAAATTCGGCCTTCCACAAGAACTGGTGAATGAGGCGTGTTAGGGTCGCGTACGACCGGATTCGCCATGCCTGCCGCTGCCGATAGCCAAGATACCCTGAACCAATCGCCGCCCTATGTGGATGTCGACCTCTATGGCAGCGACCGGCCGCTGATTGATGCTCTGGCGGCGAATGGCGGTGCGGGCGAGACGAAGCCGCTTGCTCAATTCGGCCGACGTTGGGGCACGGCCGAGATGTTCGAGCAGGCGCGGCTCGCCAATATCAATCCGCCGACTCTGCGTAGCATCGATGACAAGGGTGCACGGCGTGACACGGTCGAATTTCATCCGGCCTATCACCGGTTCATGGCCGAGAGCCTCGTTGAGGGCCTGCACGCCTCGACTTGGCACACGGATGCGACGCACGCGAACGCGCCTGCCGAAGTCGCGCGGGCGGCGCGGTTCTACATGGCGGCGCAAGTCGAGAACGGTCATCAGTGCCCGGTGACCATGACGCGTGCGGCGGTTGGGGCGCTTGCCACGGAGCCCGCGTTGAGCAAATCCCTGCTGCCGAAAATTCTGGCGCGCGAATACGACCCGAGTTTTCGGCCTTGGTGGGAGAAGACCGGAATTACGCTCGGCATGGGCATGACCGAGAAACAGGGAGGCACGGACGTGCGAACCAACACCACGCGCGCCGAACCTGCGGCCGAGGGCTACCGCATAACCGGAGAAAAATGGTTCATGTCCGCGCCGATGTGCGACGGGTTTCTGGTGCTGGCGCAGGCGCCGGCGGGGCTTACGTGTTTTTTCATGCCACGATTTCGTCCGGACGGCAGCGTCAATGCGCTGCATTTCGTGAAGCTCAAGGACAAGCTCGGCAATCGCTCGAATGCTTCATCGGAAGTCGAGTTTGCAGGTGCCTTTGCGATGCGTGTCGGGGAAGAGGGCAGGGGTCTGCGCACCATTCTGCAGATGGTGCAACTGACGCGGCTCGATTGTGCCATCGCCTCGGCAGGAATGATGCGGATGGCGCTGGCGCAAGCGCTGCACCATTGCCGGCATCGCAGCGTGTTCCAGAAGCGTCTGGCGGACCAACCGATGATGCGCGCGGTGCTGGCCGACATGGCCCTGATCGCCGAGGCAGCGATTGCGCTGGTGATGCGGCTCTGCCGCTCGTTCGACCTTGCCGCCAGCGATCCCATGGAAGCGGCGCGCGCGCGGCTGCTCACGCCGACGGTGAAATATTGGATCTGCAAGAGCGCACCCGGATTCGTCTATGAGGCGATGGAGTGCCTCGGCGGCAACGGCTACGTCGAGGACAGCGTCATGCCGCGGCTCTATCGCGAGGCGCCGGTGAATGCGATCTGGGAGGGCAGCGGCAACGTCATGTGCCTCGATGTGCTACGTGCGATCAGCCGCGACGAGGCCAGTCGTGCCGTGCTTGAGCAATTGGCACGCGAGAGCAAAGACATTCCGGGATCGGCCGAGGCTGCGGGCACAATCGCAAGATCGCTGGACAGTCCCACCGCGGAATTTGGCGCGCGTGGCGCGGTCGAGCGGCTCGCGCAGCTCGCGGCCGCAGCGGCGTTGACGGCAAGCGCGCCGTCGGCGGTCGCTGAAGTGTTTGCGCGTACCAGGCTTGCTCGTGCGCGCGGTGATAATTACGGCACCGCGGAAATCGAGCGCGCCGAGTCATCGATGCTGCTCGAGCGCGCGCTGCCCGCGACCTGAAGGGTCCATTCACGGATACGTTATCCGATCGCAACCCGGCCATCGGCTGCGCGTTGCCATCATAGCTGATGGCGAGTTCGCCGATCAGCAGGCCTTGCCGTACGGCGGCCGTCAATTGAGTCCCTACGATTAAAGTCAGAAGGAGAGCTCTGATGAAGAATACAATCACAAAGGCCGCTGTCGTACTCGGCGTAGCTTCGACATTGATGATTGGTGGCGCGAGCCCGTCGACGGCCCGCGATCGCTGGATCGGCCCGGCCGTGGGTTTCGCAGCCGGGGTCGCGGTTGGCTCCGCTGCAGCCAACGCCAACGCCTACTATAACGGGTGCGATCCGTATTACGGCTGCGGGCCGCGTGCATACAGCGGGTATGATGCCTATGCGTATTCGCCGGGGTACGCCCCTCCGACCTATTACGGTCCGTATGATCCCAACTACACCGGTCCCAACCGCGAACGCCAGGTCGATCACAATTTCTAGAAGGCTCATTGTCGAAGTCAGTGCAGGAAGCGGACCGAATGCTCCGCTTCCTGCATCGTCAAGAGATTTGCCGATGCTCTCTCTTCACGATGCCACATCTCAGCCACGATCCATTCAATCCCAGTTCATGTCCAGCGAGGCATTTTCCAATCCAGAAGACGCATCCTGAACTCACCGCCAGCGGGGCCCTGACGGCACAAAGCGGATCGAATGGTCCGCTTTGTTGCTTTTTGGCGCACCAATTGGCGGTGCTCGCTCTCGCGAGCCGCATCAGAGCTGCATCAGCCGGTCAAGCGCGCCTTGCAAAATGTAGGCGGCGGCGTGCGCATCGATGACGGCCGCTCGCTTGGCTCGGCTGGCGTCAGCGGCAATCAGCGCGCGCTCGACGGCGGCGGTCGAAAGCCGTTCGTCCCACAGTGCGATCGGCAAATCGGTGAGCTTTGCGAGATTGCGCGCAAAGGCGCGGGTCGATTGCGCGCGCGGGCCTTCCGTACCGTCCATGTTGATCGGCAGGCCAAGGACAAAACCGATGGCACGGCGCTCGGCGGCGAGCGCAAGCAGAGCTTTGGCGTCCATGGTGAAGACCTTGCGTTTGATGGTTTCGACCGGAGCCGCAAGGCGCCGGTCGGGATCGGACGCTGCGACGCCGATGGTCTTGCTGCCGAGATCGATGCCGATCAAGACGCCGCGCGCGCGCCAATGGCTCGCGGCCTCAACCAGCGGCAGGATGAGGGCAGGCATCGGGTTGAGGTAGCATGATCGCCGTGCCGAGACACTTAAGAAATTGTTTCGTAGGACCAGCGGCCTATTCGGGGCTTAAGCGTCGTTTAATACAGAGCCACTATGGATGTTTTCGGGATTTCAGCAGGTCGAAAGCATACATGCGCGTCGTCTTGGTCGATCCGAGCCGCACAGCGACGAAATTCATCAGCCGTCTGCTTGAGACGCGTCAGCATGAAGTGCGTTGCTTCGCGGACGGTCGCGAGGCGCTCGCTTACATAAAATCCGATCAGGAAGTGGGCGCGCTGATCACCAGCGCCGAGCCGCTGTCGATCTCCGGCCTTGAACTTTGCTGGGAGACGCGGTTGATCGCCTCCAGCCACTGGCCGATTTACGTGATCATGATGTCGTCCAGCCAGGACCAGGACAAGATGATCGCGGCGCTCGATCACGGCGCCGACGACTTCCTCAACAAATCGCCGCAGCCGGAGGAATTGTTCGCGCGGTTACGCGCGGCCGAGCGGTTCGTAAACATGCAGCGCGAGCTGATCCGATTGGCGACGACGGATTCACTCACCGGCATGTTCAACCGCCGTGCGTTCTTCGAACGCGCCAAGGCGCTGTGCGCGCGTGCTGCCGCTGGTGAAAAGCTTGCGGCGATGATGGTCGACATCGATCACTTCAAGCGCGTCAACGATACGCACGGTCACGACGTCGGGGACGCGGCGCTTTGCGCGGTGGCCCACGAATTGATGAACGAACGCGTGCTGCTCGGACGGCTCGGCGGCGAGGAATTTGCGCTGTTGCTCGAGGGCCGGTCCATGGCGGACGCGGTCAATATGGGCGAGCGGATAAGGTCCAATATCGAGAAGCTCGAGATCGAGAGCGGCAGTGTTATTTTGCAGCTGACGTGCAGCTTCGGGGTGAGTGAATGGCTGCGGCACGATACGATCGACCGTATGCTCAAGCGTGCCGATATGGCCCTGTACGAAGCCAAGCTCACCGGCCGCAACCGCGTGGTGGCAGCCGATCATGCGATGCTGACGACAAATTACGACGAGGTCGGCCGCCTGGTTCGCAGCGCTGCCAAGAGCGCTTGAGCGGCTGCGGAAACGCCGCGTCCTCAGCATCCAAAAGGCCGACTTACGGACGGGCAGACGATAAAGGGATATCAAGTTGCTTGACCTCAATCGGGGCGCGAATTTGAATGCTGGCCGGTCGGGATGGCGAGGAAATGGGAATGGCCAAAGAGATAGACATGCGCCGGTTCGCGCGCAGCGCGGGCACGACGCTGAGCTTTCAATCGGGCGCGACGGTATTCAACAAGGGCGATAACGGCCAGTGCATGTACATCGTGCAGTCGGGCGTCATCGAAATGATGATTGGCGACAAGGTCATTGAGGTGGTCGGCCCGAACGAGGCGATCGGCTTCATGTCGATGATCGACGATCACCCGCGCTCGTCGACGGCGCGCGTCAAAGAAGCATGCGAACTCTCGGTGATCGACGCGCGAACATTCCGCTTCATGGTCGACGAGGTGCCGAACTTCGCGCTCTATATCATGGGCGTGCTGGCGCGCCGCATTCGCGGCATGGGCGAGGTGATGTAGCCGGAACTGTTGAAGACGTTTCCCGCTCAGGCCGGCACGAAGCGTATTCGCGTGCCCCAAGGGTCGGTTGTCTCCAACCCTGACCCTAAGGGTGAGACCGTGGCTCCCGCCGATTTGAGCTGTTTGGCCACCGCCTCCAGGGTCGCGGCGCCATTCGCTTGAATTTCGAACCATGCGAGACCGGCGCGTTTGTCGTTGCGCGGGCCAGCCGCCTGGCTGTGCCACACATTGGCGCCGACATGGTGATGATAGCCACCGGATGACATGAAGGTCGCGCCGCCGCGCCGGCGAACGACGTCGAGCCCGATGACGTCGCGATAAAATTTTTCCGCCAGCGCAACGTCGCCAACCCGCAGATGGACGTGGCCGATGCGCAGACCCTCGGGGGCGGTTGGATAGGTCGCAGTTGCCGGATCGATCTCGCGCACGATGGCGTCGATATCGAGCGGCTCGGTCTGCATGACGATCATCTTGTCGCGGTCATACTGCCAACGTTCGCGCGGCCGGTCATTATAGACCTCGATGCCGTTGCCTTCCGGATCGTCGAGGTAGATCGCTTCGCTCACGTTATGATCGGACGCGCCGGTGATGGGCACGCGACTCTTCGCAACGTGCATGATCCAGCGCGCATGATCGGCGCGGGTCGGCATCAGGAACGCGGTATGATAGAGCCCGGCCTCGCGCGGATCGTCCGGGAGCGCGTCAGGACGGTGGATGAGTTCGATCAAAGCCATGTCGGCAGTGGCGAGGACTGCGCTGTTGGCGGTGCGCTTGAGCACCGTCAATCCGAGCAGGGTACGGTAATAGGCTTCAATGCGATCGAGGTCGCGCACGACCAACCCGACAGCGCCGATATGCAGTGGCGTGCGGCTGGCGAAGGTGGGGATGGCTGACAGGTTGGTTGCGTCCATGGCCCTAATATTGGCGCATTGCGCGCTCGATACAACCGTTTCCGTATTGGAAAGAGCCGCCCTTCGCAATCTACGAAGGTATTCCCAGGGCGGACAGTGGCATTGGCGCCGGTCCAACGACATATTTTGCCACATCATGACGATTTGGGACGCCATCCATGTGGCCGGATCTCCGCCTTATCGCGCTGTTTAGGATCAAACACCCAATCGTGCTCGCGCCGATGGCGGGCGCCATGGATTGCGAACTCGCAGCGGAGGTGGCTAACGCCGGCGGGCTTGGCTCGCTGCCGTGCGGGATGCTTACGCCGGATAAGATTCGCGACGAGGTCGACAGATTCCGCGCGCATACACAGGCGCCGATCAATCTGAATTTCTTTTCGCATGCAGCGCCCGTGCCCAACAATGCACGTGAGGCGAGATGGCGCGAACGGCTGGCTCCCTATTACCGCGAGCTTGGTGTCGATCCAGCGGCTCAAGCACCGCAAACCAATCGCGCGCCGTTTGATTCCAATGCCCTGCGAGCCGTGCTCGAGATCAAGCCCGAAGTTGTCAGCTTCCAATATGGCTTGCCGGACGAAACGTTGCTGGCGCCGTTGCGCCATGCCGGCATTCCAATTGTCGGTTGCGCCACCACGGTTGCCGAGGCGCGTTGGCTGGAAGCGCGCGGCGTGGCGGCCATCGTGGCGCAAGGAGTCGAGGCCGGCGGTCATCGCGGCATGTTTCTCGACAGCAATATCGCGGGGCAGGTGGGAACCTTTGCGCTCGTGCCGCAGATCGTGGACGCGGTGAAGGCGCCGGTCATTGCCGCCGGCGCGATCGCGGATGCGCGCGGCATCGCGGCGGCCTTCGCGCTTGGCGCGGCCGGCGTGCAGATCGGCACTGCCTACCTGCGTTGTCCGGAATCGAAGATCGCGGCGCCCTACCGGGCCGCCCTTGCGTCGGTGACCGATGAAACCACCGTGCTCACCAATGTGATCAGCGGCCGGCCGGCGCGCGGTATCGTGAATCGTCTCATGCGCGAGCTCGGTCCCATGTCGCACGACGTACCCGAATTTCCGCTGGCCGCAGGGGCGCTCGCCCCCTTGCGCGCCAAAGCGGAAGCAGCAGGCTCCGGCGATTTTTCGCCATTATGGTCGGGCCAGGCGGCTTCGCTCGGACGCGAGATGCCGGCACGGGAATTGACCGCAAAACTGGCAGCCGATGCGCAGGCGATTCTGCAGCGGATGGCGACGTAGGCGGCTTGTCGCGCGGAAAGCGGCTTTGCTATAGGCTGGCCTTGGAGCCCGGGATTTGAATTCATGGCCGTTGACGCCCAAACCGTCCGCCGCATCGCGCATCTGGCGCGTATTGCGGTTGCCGATGACGAAGTCGAGCACCTGAAAGGGGAGCTCAATGCGATCTTGGCGTTCGTCGAGCAGCTGTCGGAGGTCAAGGTCGACGGCGTCGAGCCGATGACATCGGTCATACCGATGAAGATGAAGCAGCGCGAGGACAAGGTGACCGATGGCGGCATTGCCGACGACATCGTGAAAAATGCGCCGGCGACGGGGGATCACTTTTTCGTCGTTCCGAAGGTGGTCGAATAATGTGCGACGCCTGCCTCGAGATGGAGCTCTATTTCGCCTACCTCAACGAGGTCGAGGCGCAAAAGCAGCTCGAGAAGCAAAAATCGCAGCCCTGGCAGTGCGAGGTGACGGTAATCCCGCAAGATGATGCGAAGGCGGCGCCCACTGCCGCGCAAGCGCCGACAAATCAGTCGCGCTTCGTGGGCGAACCTGAATGACGCAACTTACCTCACTCACGCTCGCTGAGGCGCGGGCGGGGCTTGCTAAAAAGCAATTTTCGGCCGCCGAGCTTGCCGACGCGCATCTTGCCGCGATGGAGCGCGCGCGATCGCTCAAGGCCTTCGTGCTGGAAACGCCGGAGAAGGCGCGCGCCATGGCGAAATCCTCCGATGCGAAGATCGCCAAGGGCGAAGGCGGCCCGCTCGAAGGCGTTCCGCTTGCCATTAAGGACATGTTCTGCACCAAGGACGTGCGCACCACCGCATGTTCCCACATCCTCGATAATTTCGTGCCGACTTACGAGTCGACGGTGACGGCGCAGCTCTGGCGCGACGGCGCGGTGATTCTGGGCAAGACCGCCAATGATGAATTTGCCATGGGCTCGTCAAACGAGACGGCGTTCTGCGGGCCGGTGATTTCACCGTGGCGGCGCAGGGGCGCGAATACGCCGCTGGTGCCCGGCGGCTCGTCCGGCGGATCGGCGGCGGCGGTGGCGGCAGGTCTCTGCCTCGGCGCGACCGGCACCGATACCGGCGGCTCGATCCGCCAACCGGCGGCATTCACCGGCACGGTCGGCATGAAGCCGACGTACGGGCGCTGCTCGCGCTGGGGGATCGTGGCGTTTGCGTCCTCGCTCGATCAGGCCGGCCCGTTCGCGCGCACGGTACGGGACGCTGCGTTGCTGCTCAACTCCATGGCGGGTCACGATCCGAAGGACACGACGTCAGTGGATCGACCGGTGCCCGATTACACAGCCGCCGTCGGACAATCGATCAAAGGCATGCGCATCGGCATTCCGAAGGAATACCGAGTCGACAAAATGCCGGCCGAGATCGAGAAGCTTTGGCAGCAGGGGATCGCCTGGTTGAAACAGGCCGGCGCCGAGATCGCCGAGATTTCGCTACCGCATACCAAATACGCGCTGCCGGCCTATTACATCGTGGCGCCGGCGGAAGCGTCGTCGAATCTGGCGCGCTACGACGGCGTGCGTTACGGGCTTCGGGTGCAGGGCCGCGATATCATCGGCATGTACGAGCGCACGCGCGCGGAGGGTTTTGGTCCGGAAGTCCGCCGACGCATCATGATCGGCACGTATGTTTTGTCGGCGGGCTATTACGACGCCTATTACATTCGCGCGCAGAAGGTGCGGACGTTGATCAAGAGGGATTTCGAGGACGCGTTCGTGGCGGGCGTCACCGCCATGCTCACACCCGCCACGCCGTCAGCCGCTTTCGGCATCGGCGAAAAGGCCGGCGCAGACCCGATCGAGATGTATCTCAACGACGTGTTCACGGTGACGGTGAACATGGCGGGCCTGCCCGGCATTTCGGTTCCGGCGGGGCTCGACGGCCAGGGATTGCCGCTTGGTTTGCAACTCATCGGCCGACCCTTCGACGAGGAATCGCTGTTCTCGCTGGCCGCCGTGATTGAGGATGCGGCGGGCCGGTTTACGCCAGAGCCGTGGTGGTAGTCACTCGGGGAGACCTTGCGATGACCCCGGCTGCTTTCAAACGGACCTTGACCCATCCCGTTCCACCCAAGGTGCTTGCGCCGGCGCTTACCGCGCTGTGGTGGGCCAAGAGGGGCGACTGGGAGAAGGCTCACCGCATCGTCATGGACGAGCATGGCCGTGATGCGGCCTGGGTGCACGCCTACCTGCATCGCGTGGAGGGCGACGAGGCCAACGCGCGTTACTGGTACACGCAAGCGCGGCGGCGGCCGGCCAGTGGAACGATTGACGATGAATGGGATGAGATCGTCGTCGAATTGAGCGGCGCTTGAACGCAAGCGTCGTGTTTTCAGCCACCGACTTCGAGGCCGTGTTTTTGAATGACGGTGCGTGCTGCTGGCGCGATCAAGAAATCGAGCAGCGCCCGCGCCGCCTCCGGCGCTTTCGCATTCGTATGAATGCCGGCCGAGAATACGGTGACATGCTGGATTTCCGGCGGCAGTGGGCCGACGAAATCAACGCCGGAGAAGTGCACGAGTTCGCTCACCTGCTGAAAGCCGAGCTCAGCCTCGCCGCTGGCCAGAATGGTGCCGACCGTGCCGCCGGACGGCACTTGCCGGGTCTTGGCCTTCACCTCGGCGGCGATGCCTAAGCGTTCGAACAGCCCCATCAGGTACACGCCGCTTGGGCCGGTCGAGTAGCCAACGGTTTTGGCAGCGAGCAGGGCCTTTTTGATGGCCGTGCCCGAACTGATGTCGGGCTTGGGCGCGCCGGCGCGCACGGCAACGCCGATGCCGGTCTTGGCGAGATCGACGCGGGGGGCTTTGATCTTGCCCTGCTTGATCAGGTCGTCGCCGGCTGTGCTGGAGACGATGACGAGATCGTAGGTCTCGCCGGCGGCCATGCGTTTCATGATGTCGACGGTGCCGGCCCAGGTGGTCGTCACCTTGCGACCGGTCTGGCGCTCGAATTGCGGAACGAGTTCAAGATAGGCTTCCTTCGTCGCGAGCGACGAAAGCACCCTGATTTCTGTGGGTCCGGTCATCGCCCGGCAGTCTAGCCACGGGCGTGTGGGCGCGATAGTTAACCGATATGGCTGCGAACAAGAAACTGATCAAAGGCGCGACCGGCGACTGGGAAGTCGTGATCGGCATGGAGGTGCATGCGCAGGTCACGTCCAACGCCAAGTTGTTCTCCGGTGCGTCGACGGCGTTCGGCGGCGAGCCGAACTCGCATGTCTCCTTGGTCGATGCCGCGATGCCGGGCATGCTGCCGGTGATCAATGCGGAATGCGTACGGCAGGCCGTGCGCACCGGTCTCGGGCTCAAGGCGAAGATCAATTTCAAATCGGTGTTCGACCGGAAGAATTATTTCTATCCCGATCTGCCGCAGGGCTATCAGATCAGCCAGTACAAGTCGCCGATCGTGGGCGAGGGCGAAGTCGCGGTCGACATGGCCGACGGCGAGACGATCAAAGTCGGCATCGAACGGCTGCATCTGGAACAGGACGCGGGCAAATCGCTGCACGACCAGCATCCGACCATGTCTCTGGTCGATCTCAACCGATCCGGCGTGGCGCTGATGGAGATCGTATCGAAGCCGGACCTGCGTTCCGCCGAGGAGGCCAAGGCCTATCTGAGCAAGCTGCGCACGATCATGCGTTATCTCGGCACCTGCGACGGCGACATGGAAAAGGGCAACCTGCGCGCCGACGTCAACGTCTCGGTGCGCAAGCCGGGCGCGCCGCTCGGCACGCGCTGCGAGATCAAGAACGTCAATTCCATCCGCTTCATCGGCCAGGCGGTCGAGTACGAGGCGCGGCGGCAGATCGACATCCTCGAAGACGGCGGCAGGATCGAGCAGGAGACGCGCCTGTTCGACGCGACCAAGGGCGAAACGCGCTCGATGCGCAACAAGGAGGAGGCGCACGACTATCGCTATTTTCCCGACCCGGACCTGTTGCCGCTCGAATTCGACGCGGCCTTTGTGGATAAGCTCAAGGATGAACTGCCAGAACTGCCCGATAAAAAGCGTGAAAGATTTGTGCATTCATATGAACTGAATCCGCAAATTGCTGAAATTCTTGTCGCTGAACGGGCGCTTGCTGATTTTTTTGAAAAGACATGCGTTGCCGCTGAAAGGGATAATACCTTTGGACCGGGCGTCGTCGCGAATTGGCTGATAAATGACGTCCTTGGTCGCCTAAACAAGGATGGCATTTCAATTGAGCAATCGCCAATCTCGCCAGATCAGCTCGGCGCCATTATCGGTTTGATCGGGCAAGCAGTCATTTCCGGCAAGATCGCCAAGGATTTGTTCGAGATTGTCTGGAAAGAGGGCGGCGATCCGCGCGCCATCGTCGAGCAGCGCGGGCTGAAGCAGGTCACCGACGTGGGTGCGATCGAAAAGATTGTCGATGAGATCGTCGCCAAAAATCCCGACAAGGTCGAGCAGGCCAAAGCAAACGAGAAATTGCTCGGCTGGTTCGTCGGGCAAGTGATGAAAGCGTCAGGCGGCAAGGCCAACCCGCAAGCTGTGAATGAACTGTTGAAGAAAAAACTTGGGATTTAATTCGCGGCGTTTTACGTGGCGCGCGGAATGGATACGCGCGCGAAATTTGATGCAAATTTGCAAAATTCGGATGCAACTTTGGTCGCGGAGCTTCGGTCCGAGCGAATCACTTCTTTACCGATTCGCTCAATTTCGGTCTTGCACGCATCTTTGTTTGGGCGAAAAACGGCTGCCTGTGAAAAATTTTCCACGGTCAAAAACGCGCGCTTGCGGCGCATTCGCAGCACGCTTGCCGCGATGAACGAGGCGATCGCGCGCAAATGGACGCGGGCCCACGGATTCACGCCGCAATATTGCAAATAAGCGCGATTCCACGCGGGTTTTTGCAGCATCAGAAAATTTCACCAAAGCGGCAGATTTATGAAACGCATCTGCGGTTGCGACGCGCATCCACATCGACATTGCGCGTTCGTTGCGACGCGCGTGCGGCGCCACGGATGCGTCGTATCGAGCAAAGTCACTGTTTTTTTCGCGCGGCTGTAGTAATCCGATTGCAGTGCATGTCGATTCGCGACTGCACTTTGCGACGTCGCCACTTTGATACCAGGAGGGCAGCATGGCGAAGAGGAGAAAGAAGGCAGCAGCGAAGAAGACCAAGAAGCGGCGTAAGAAGAAGTAGAGTTTGCCGCTCTTAAGAGTCTTCGACGGTTAAGCGTGTCGAAGATTTCTCCAAGCGGGCCGGCAAGCGCCGAGGAGCGATAAGCGATAGCTATCCACCACGGCGCGTCGGCACTGCAAGACAACAGAGGGCGTCGGAGAGACAAGGGTCTCGCCGACGCCCTCGGTGCGTTTTGGGCTCTTAGTGATTGATCGCGGACCGAATTGTTGGCTTTGGCGCACCGCACCTCGGTTTGTAGTCGAGGGGCGCGGGTTTGAGGGCTCGCGCGCCCGCTTCACGTTGCCACCAGTTGCCTTCATCTGCGCGAGCCGACTTGCCAACGAAAAAATAGACGACTTCGACGTTCCGATGCTGGCCCTTCCAGGTGTGGTTCATGCTGCCGCTGATCAAAATATGCCGGTCTATGACGATGGTTTTCTTGTGGGCGATCCCGCTAGGCGGATCGTCAATCTTGGGCTCGATGTTTTCGCCTAAGAGGTACGCGATATAGCCGAAATACCGCTTCTGTTCGTTTGTCCTGTCGAGTAAGACGCGCACATCGACGTTTCGGCGCTTCGCTCCGACTAAGGCCTCGATGATAGGGCAAGACGTGAACCCATACGCCTGAACCAAAATCTGCCTTTTGGCAGCCTCGATAGCCGTGACGATCCTGCCAGTGCAGTCCATTCCGGGTGTGAAGCAGGTCTCGACAGAAGGTCGTGAAGATTTTGCGGGCAAAGTGGAGAGTGCCAGCATTCCAACTGCAAATGTGATGCGGTAAAGCATTGTTTTCTCCTAAGTGATTGCCTGTTGGGGGACAAACCAAGGACTCAAAGGCCTCCCGACTTGCGGCGCGCAGGTTGCGTCGCAATCCATGGAGGTCAGCAGGTCGATCTCAAGCTAAAGGTTGGAACCGTTCGCTCAGGTATTGCCCGACAGCCGCTTCATGCAGGCGCCGTTGAACTGCGGCCACTTCTGGCCGCCGTCAACCGTCTTGCCGTTCTTAACCTTCCCGGCCGCCTTGAGATCGGCCCATTCCTTCGAGCATTGCTTGCGATGCTCGGCGGCCGTCTTTTGCGCTTCGGACTGTTCTTTCTTGGCGTCTTTCTTCGCATCTTCGGCATGGGCCGAAATCGCCATCGGCGCAGTGAGCATCGCGAATGCCACCGCCGCCGCAGACAGGTATTTCAACATGGGTACCCCACTCCTCACAGTTGCATGCGTGGGGGAGCATATCATCTAAGTGTATTGCCGGTACAAGCCTGCTTGCTTGGGCGCGGCAAAAGCTCGATAAAACCTATATTTGATGAGATCTCGGAGGGTGCTATTTCATGGCCAAATCCAGCAAAGCAAAAGCGGCAAAATCGAAGTCACGGTCCAAGCCGAAGTTGCGGGTGATCGCCGGCAAGGGTCCGCGCAAACCGATCGATTTGTATTATTGGCCCACACCCAATGGCTACAAGATTTCGATCATGCTCGAGGAATGCGGGCTGCCCTATACCTTGATCCCGGTGAATATTTCGCGCGGCGATCAGTTCAAGCCCGAGTTCCTCAAAATCTCGCCGAACAACCGGATGCCGGCGATCGTGGACTACGATGGCCCGGGCGGGAAGCCGATCTCGATCTTCGAGTCCGGGGCGATCCTGCAATATCTCGGACGCAAGACCGGCAAATTCTATCCGGCCGACGAGCGCGGCCGCGTCGAGGTCGATCAGTGGCTGTTCTGGCAGATGGCGAACCTCGGGCCGAAAGCCGGCGAAGCAAACCATTTCCGCAATTATGCGGCGCACGAGAAACAGCAGTACGCCATCGACCGTTTCACCAATGAAATGAACCGAATCTATGGCGTGATGAACACGCGCCTGAAGGATCGCGACTTTCTTGCCGGCAAATATTCGATCGCGGATATCGCCTGCATTGGCTGGGCGACACGCTACGAGCGGCAAGGCCAGGATATGAACAATTTCCCGAACGTGCGGCGCTGGATGGATACGATCCTGGCGCGGCCGGCGGTCAAGCGCGGCATCGGATTGCGGGTCGAGGCAGCAAGTCAAGTGAACATGCAGGATCCAAAGGTGCGCGCCGTGCTGTTCGGTCAACGCGCCCGCTGAATCACTTTCGGCAATCTTGGATTGCGCGTGAGCACGCTCAGTTGCTGCGCGTCCAGATTTGCGCGTCGCACCACACCGCCGAGAGCACCATCTCGCAGCCTTCGACTTTCAATCGCGTTCCATCGAGCATTTCGATGCTGGCTTGGTATGTCTTGCCGTCGTCGGGATTGTAAATCCGGCCGATCCATTTGTTGTCTTCGCTTCTGCGCTGCATGCCGAGGATCACGCTGACGCCGAGCATGGGACGGCTGCGCAACTGCGGTTCGACGTTGAGCTTGTCGGTTTGCGGTCTGCCGGTTCCGGCATCAAGCGGTTCGGAAAGCCATGCGACCGTGCCGCAGATGGCCTCGCCGCACGGGAAAATACGCACCTTGGCGGTGCCGTCGGCGATCAGCCAAAGCCCTATCGGATCAATGGCATAGGCCGGGTTGAAGGCTGCCACGGTAATGAAAAGTGCGCCAGCCAAGCAATGCAATCGCAGCATGAAAGAATCCCGCCCGGCCCCGAAGCACGTTACGGAACGTGCACCCGCAAGGCAATATATCGCCGGCGCGATCAGTGCGGGATGAAGATCGCGTGTCAGATTGGTTACACTTGGTTGGTTACACTTGGCGGAAATTAGGAATGCCGCCATGGTTATCTGGGCCACAACGGCGACGGTTTATGGAGCGTCACCGCGATTGCGAAGGCGCGAGTCTTCCGAGGTTTATCTGCTTAACGGAGCGTTGGCGCAAAGCAATGACTCAAAAATTTCATCGCTGATTCATCGCAACGTTTAAACTGTCGTTCAAATTTTCTCCTGAAGATCGCGACGCCTGGCCGAAGTCCGGTCCGGGCGCAAAGGGCGCGAAGTCCGGCCCCGTCGCCGGGCGCGCGCTACGGGAGGCAACGATGGATCGTTCGACGTCCGCGGAACGTTCAAGCCGGGAATCTGCTGAACATTCGTCCGAGGAGCTTTTTGCCCTCGGCATGCAATGCTCGATCGGCGGGGAAGCGCCGACCGACCTGGTTTCGGCGCACAAATGGTTCAATCTCGCCGCCATGATGGGCAACCAGGATGCGATCCGGCTGCGCCGCGAAATCGCCGCGCAAATGTCGAATGCCGAGATCGGCGCTGCGCAGCGCGCCGCGCGCGACTACATGAAACAGCATCCGCAATCGTTTGCCTCGCCGGCGCCGCGGCTGAACGCGGCTTAAGCCGCACAGCGGTTATCCTGCGCTGCCTTGCCAAGGCCACGATGGTGGGGCATAGCGGCCTCAGCGGGAACGTGGCCGAATGGCTGAAGGCATCTCGACGGCCCATACGCAACGCAGCATCTTTGTATCAATTCTTGCCCTCTTGCTTTCATTCATTGCTAGCCTTGCAACGGCAAACCATGCTTGGAGCGCCGGATGAATCGAAAGGAACGCCGCGCCGCACGCAAACAAGGCCTGGCGGATGCTTCGGCGCGGTCGTTGCCGGCGGAGCAAATCACGCGGATGTTTGCGCAGGCGGTTCGGCATCGGCGGAACGGCGAATTGATCGAAGCCGAAGCTCTGTGCCGTAGCATCCTTGCGGCAAATTCCACGCATGCTGGCAGTCTCCACCTGCTTGGCAATATGGCGCTGCATTTCGGTCGGCCCGACGCTGCGGTCAAACTCATCGACCAAGCGATCGCTTCGCGTCCCGGAGTTGCCGCGTATCACGATGATAGGGGGCTTGCGCTCAATGCGCTTGGCAGACCACACGAAGCGGTGACGGAATTTGGGCGCGCCATTCGCCTTGATTCCGGCAGTGCCCGCAGTTTCAACAACCTTGCCGTCACGTTGCTCGCGCAGGGCCAGCATTCGGAAGCTGCCGCGCAATTCGTCAATGCGCTGAAACTCACGCCGGAACTTTTCGAGTCCTACGGGGATCTTTGCGCAACGCTCTACAAACTCTATCCGTTCATCGAAAAGGCCGTCGGGCTCGCATCGACGGCATGGCCGCGTCGGTTGGCGATCGATGAGTTGTTCGGATCTGCCGGATTGGCAGCTGTCGCAGACGAGCCGCTCTTGCGCTGCCTGCTTGTTTCAGCGCCGGTCCGTGATATCGCACTGGAGCGGCTGCTGACCAGCATTCGTGCTGGATTGCTCAAAATTGCGATGGACGAAACCGCGAAGAGTGACCGTGCTCTGCGCTTTTGTTGTGCGATGGCGCAACAGTGTTTTATCGACGAATATGTATTTGCGACGACTGCGGAAGAGCTCGAATCCGCCGAGCAACTAAGGCAATCGCTGGCCGCGGCGATGGCGGCAAAAAACCCGGTCGCGCCGTTCAAGCTTGCCGCATTCGGATGTTACTGCAAGCTGGAAACGTTGCCGGACGCACAAATGCTGCTCGCTATGGATTGGCCGGAAGTGTTCGATGAGCTTCTGACGCAACACTTGCGTGAGCCGGCGACTGAACAGCAATTGCGCGAGTCGATTCCGCTGTTGAGCGCAATTGAAGACGTGACGTCGCTGCGCGTCAAACAGCAGTACGAAGATAATCCCTATCCGCGCTGGATCTTGCCGCCGTCCAAGCAGAAACCGATGTCCGTGGCCGAATATTTGGCCGAGAGGTTTCCGTTCGCTCCGCTGAAGGTCGGCGCCCCGACCGAGGGTGCCGAGATCCTAGTGGCAGGTTGTGGGACGGGCAGACATCCGAGCCTGGTGGCGCAATTGTTTAAAGGGGCGCGCGTGCTCGCAGTCGATCTCAGTCTTGCGAGCTTGGCCTATGCGCAGCGCAAGGCACGCGAACTGCGTTTAAGCAACATCGACTACGCACAAGCCGACCTTCTGACACTTGGACGTCTCGGCCGGACATTTGACCTTATCGACGCCGGCGGCGTGCTGCATCATTTGACGGATCCGTCGGCTGGTTGGCGCGCGCTGATCAAAATGCTGCGGCCAAATGGATTGATGCGTATCGGTTTGTACAGCGAGATCGCTCGCCGTGATGTTGCGGGTGCGCGCGACTATTGCGTTGAGCGTGGTTATCGACCGAACGCCGAGACCATTCGCGCCGTGCGACATGAACTGATCGCATCGCGATTCAAGAGCCTTGTGCGGTTCAATGATTTTTTCAGTCTGAGCGAGTGTCGCGATCTGCTGTTTCACGCGCAGGAGCATCGTTTTTCCATTCCCCAAATTCGCGAATTCATCGATGCCGAGGGTCTCCGACTGATCGGATTCGATGCCACCGAATCCGTCTACTCGACCTATCGCAAGCGCTTCCCCGATGATCCCGCGATGCTCCGGTTTGACTATTGGGATCAGTTGGAAACGGAGCAGCCGGATACGTTTGCTTCGATGTATCAATTCTGGGTGCAGAAGCAGTGAGCGCCGCGCCTTGCCAAGGCCATGGTGGTGGGGCATATCGGCCGAAACGGAGACGTGGCCGAGTGGCTGAAGGCGGCGGTTTGCTAAACCGTTATACGGCCTTAAAGCCGTATCGAGGGTTCGAATCCCTCCGTCTCCGCCAGCTTACTGCAGCTCAATTCCTGCGAAGCGCTGGCGAAACTTTGTGCCGCTCACCGCGCTGTCAGCTGCCACATCAACGATCGGCATCGACCAACGCTTCGATTTGGCGTCGACGTAGCACGGACACTGCGTTTCACATCGCTGCGGATCGGCCGTGAAAATTTCGCGATAGCCGTTCGGCCTCATCGAGGGGCCTGGTGCCAGCTCACGGCCTATACGAACGATTGCTCGAGCGCGCGCTGTTTTTCGACAGCATCGGATTGATCATCGCCGCATGGACAACTTGACGGACAGTGCCGGTATCATACGGCTCAAGGTTTCTCGGGGTTTCGAGCTTTGGACCAAAGCGATTCGTTTTCAGATTTTGCGGATGGCAAGGGCCGTCAACCTGCCCGCCCCACTGGCAGGAATGTTGCGAAAACCGCGAGGAAAGACGAGTACGGGGCTGGCGCGCCTGATGCTGTCCGGCATGTTGGTAATGCCTTGTAAATGCTAATTAATCCCGACAGCGGAAACTGGCTTACAGGCGCGGTTTTATGGTTACCAAGGGGTTAATCCTGCGTGTTATTTGTGCAACATGGGCCTGAAAACAGCAGTGAAAACCTGTGAGCACGCCGCTTCTTTATTGCCTGTAAGGTCCGTTCCGTTAAGGTGAGCGTGCGACGTGGGGGGAGTTCCCCGGGTCGCCCCGTTCGGTATTTCCATTGGGGGCTTCTCCAGCCGGGAACATCGAGTGGTACACGGGGACTAAGGGGACCTTCCAGGGGTGCAAACCGCACCCGGCGGAGACGGAACCCTCCCAACGGTAGGAAGAACTTTGGAGGTTCATATGAAGATGGTGAAAAGCCTTCTCCTCGGTTCTGCGGCAGGTGTCGTCGCAGTAGCTGGGGCACAGGCGGCCGATCTTCCCGTCAAGGCCAAAGCGGTCGAATACGTGAAGATTTGCAGCTTGTACGGCGCGGGGTTCTATTACATCCCGGGCACTGATATCTGCATGAAAGTGGGCGGATATGTGAGATACCAAGCAGACTGGAACCCGGGTAACAACGTCTCGGCCGGTCCAATGCTTGGCGTCGGTGGCATTCAAAACCGGATCAGTGGTTGGTCCGACATGCAGCAGCGCGCTCGTGCGATCGCGACCTTCGATACGCGCACGGCGAGCCAATACGGCGTGGTCCGCACCTACCTGGTGCTGGGCGTCTCGCTTGATACCGTCGCGGCACCGTCTCCTGCGATGGGTGTCTATGCGAACCGCGCGTTCATCCAGTTCGCGGGCTTCACCTTCGGCAAGACGCAGTCGTTCTTCGACATCATGCCGACGGCGACCATTGCTTACAATGCCGGCTTCTTGCACTCGCCGGATACGGGTGACGTTGGCGAAATCGTGGCTGCGTATACTGCGAACTTCGGCGGTGGCGTGTCGTTCACGATCGCCGGCGAACAGCAGCGCACACAGTCGATCGTGAATACGAACCTCACGAGCCAATATGTGTTCGGTACTGCACCGCCCAACCACCTCGTCGGTGGCCCGGGTGGCGGCGTGCCGGATATCGTCGGCTCGTTCCGTATCGACCAAGCCTGGGGCTCGATCCTCGTGGCTGGCGCGGCGCATGCCGCGAGTGCCGACTATTATGGCGCGACGGAAGCCACTGGACATCCCAGCAACGTATGGGGCTGGGCTGGCACGGCTGGTTTCGTGTTCAACCTGCCGATGATCGCTCCGGGTGATCGTCTGATGGGTGTGTTCACCTACGGTCATGGTGCAACGCGCTATGTGTCCGGTCAGTCGATCGGCGCCGGTCCGGCCTTGTCCTGGCAGGGCGGCAGCATCGGCTGGGGCTTCTTCGACGATGGCGTCTACGGCGGTACAGCTGGTACGACCGGCACCAACGTCGAGCTGACGACAGCTTGGTCTTTGACGGGTGCGTTCGAACACCTCTGGACCCCGGCCCTGCGTACGTCGCTCTATGGCACGTACTTTAAGGAAACGCATTCCCTCACAGCAGCGACAGCGATCTGTAACGGGTTTGCGGCGACCTTTGGTTCGGTCACGGCGGGTAGCGTTGCCACTCCGGCGACTGGTTGTAATCCCGACTTCTCGATGTGGGGTATCGGTTCGCGCACCCAGTGGGAGCCGGTCCGCAACCTCTACATCGGCGTGGACGTGATGTACCAGAAGCTCCAGACGGCGACGCTTAACGCGGCTAATGTTGTCACCACCACTGCGACGATCGGTGGCAAGGAAGCCGCACCTTATGCGATCGCGGACCAGAGCACCTGGACCGTTACGTTCCGTGTCCATCGCGACATCGTTCCTTGATCGCTTGATCGAGGTTTGATTTCGGCAACCCCCGGCGGTGAACCCGCCGGGGGTTTTGCTTTGGGCGCGGAATTCGTTTCGGAAAAGCAAGAGCTTTGCAACAATGCGAGGAAGCGCGTCGACCTTGCTCCAGCCGTCAGTGAATGCGGCGATTTATGCCGCTATTCACGCGGGATAAATGTGATCGGGTTGCAGCTTTGCTTGATAACGCTCGTACATGCTTTCCAATGCCTTTTCGATATGTCGCGTAAACAAGGGCGTATTGAACAGCGGGGCGGAAAGGCGATTCTGTGCGAGCTTGTTTCGAATTAATAGCAGCTTGTCCGGATTTGCTGCCAGTTCCAAGGCCATACTTTCGTATTCCTCTTGCGTCCGCGTAATCAATTCAGGCAAGCCCATCGCGTTCAGCACGCTCGCGCCCACTCTTCCGGCGAAGGTGCAGCCAATCTGCGTCAAGAAGGGAAGGCCGGCCCAAAGGGCATCGCTCGCAGTCGTATGGGCGTTGTACGGCAATGTGTCCAAAAACAAGTCTGCCACCCGATGTCTGGCCAGGTGCTCCGGCAATGACGGCATTCGATTCGCAAAGACGAGGCGTTCCGCGGCAATGCCTCTTGCGGCGGCCTCCTTTCTCAAGTTGGCAATAGCACCGTCGTAATCTGTCTTAAGCCAGAGCACGCTGCCGTCTGTTCGCCGCAGGATCCGCATCCAACAATCGAAGACGCCGGGAAGAATCTTGAAAATATTATTGAAACAGCAAAAAACAAAATCCTGTTCGGGTAATCCAAATTCGGCGCGAGTCAACGGTTTGTCCGAGATCGCGCGTTTGCCGTCGTTGGCCTGATAGCTGTCAGGCAAGTAGGCAATTTTCTCCGTATAAAAAACTTGATCCCTCTCGGGAACCAGTGTCCGATCCGCAATCAGATAGTCGATGTAATCCGTGCCCATGGTTGCCGGGTATCCAAGGTAGCTAACCTGGATCGGGGCGGGGCGGCGCGCGAAAATGCCTGGACGCGCGCCTTGGGTGAAGCCGTTCAAGTCGATCAGAATATCTATGCGTTCGTTCCTAATGCGCGATGCGATCTCATCATCGGTCATATTTCTGGCATCGATGAATTGCTCGAACGAGGCTTTCAATCTCTGACGCAAGGGTGAATTGTCGTCCGGCCCGGTCGATATCGCGGTTATTCTGAATTTCGACTTGTCATGGCATTCGAATAAACCGGCCAAGAGATAGGACACCGGGTGCTCGTGAAAATCAGGGGACAGATAGGCAATCGCAACCCTGTCGTTGCGGTAGATTTCGCCATTCCAAAAGGGCTTATCGGAAGGTGGCCATTTCTTCGCAGCCCATAGCTTGGCACATTTCAGTTCATCGTCCGCCGATTCAGAAATCCCGAGCAGGTTAAAAGGTTGGGTGCCGGCTTTCCCATCTCTGACGGCCGCAATCAGATGCTTGCGTTCCTCAGCAAGATTGCTCCAATCGCAACAATGCATTTTGGCATGCAGGCGGACCCCTTCCAGGAATTCAAAATCCGGTTTTAGCGCCAGTGCCTTGTCGTAGGCCTCAAAGGTCTCGCGATAGAGTTTGAGTTCCCAGGACGTGCTGCCGAGACCGATCCATGCTTCCACCGATTGCGGCTTCAGCGCCAAAGCTCTGTTGTAGGCAGCTAGAGCATCAATATAACGCTTGAACTCGTAGCATGCATTGCCGCGGCCAACCCAGGCGTCGGCTGTATCGGGTTTGAGCGCGATTGCTCTGTCGTAAGCGGCAAGCGCCTCACTGTGACGCTTGAGTTCGGTAAACAGATTGCCGCGGTCAAGCCATGCTTCGGCCAGATTGGGTCTCAGCGCCAGCGCTTTGTCGTAAGCCACCAGCGCTTCCTCATAGCGCTTGACCGTATGTAGCGACCGCGCTTTGTTGAAATGAGCGCCATAGTCGCGCTCATTCATCGAAATCGCTTTGTCGAAATCGGATATGGCACGATCATATTGTTGTAAATCGTTGAAAACGCTGCCGCGCGCATTCCACGTCTCGCCGGATTTTTCGTTCAGTTGAAGAGCGCGATCAAATTGCTCGAGGGCCTCTATCGGTTTGCCGAGCTTCTTGAGAATCATGCCGTGGTTATAAAAGGAAACGTCGGAGTTCTGACTGAGACTTAAAGCGCGCCCGATAAACGGTTCGGCCTCGGCAAAACGCTCCTGACTCATCAGCACGACCGTCAAGAGATTTAATGCCGCAACGTGGTTCGGATCGCTTTGTAAAAGTGCTTTGAAAAGGCTCTCCGCGTCAGTCAATTTTCGAGCGTTGATCGCGATGATCGCTTCTTGGAACAGGTCTTCCGCGGGGGTCATTCCTTGCCATCTAAGCGGATTAACGCTATCCCTTTCGCCGGAAGAAGCGTGCGATTTTGTTTAGATATTTGCTGGAGAATACCAAGCAACTTGAGCATGCTGTCAATGCCAATTCGGTATTCCGGCCATAGCTTCGACTGTAGTTGCTCCTGGGTAATTTCGGGAACGACAGATTGGCTGCCAAATTCAACAAGCACTGAGCTTATTTTGTACATTTCAAATTCGTTGCGGACGGTGTCGTAATTCGTTGTATCGAGCCGCCAAGGTGCGACAAAAAAATCTCGATTAAATTGAACAATATCATTGCGGGCAAAATCCATATGAAAGGGGGCTTCGACCCAAGCAAAAATGCGGGTTTTGGCCGGTATCATGTCCTGAATAGTGCGGATGCGGGCGCGGCCCTCCTCGCCAAGGATTGACGTTTGCCATTCTCTATATTCCGGGGTCGTCGAATAGGAAATTTCGGTGTGCTCGGTGGCGACTCGTACGATACGTTGGAAAAAGCTCTTGGCGAAAATAACCATGGATGCGGTCTGCGTAATCGATACGGCAGCCAGGAGAGCGATGTAGCTTTTCGAAAATGTCGGTTCCGCCGGTGCAGGGATTGCAAGGGTCGTTAGCGCAGCGATGGTGAGAAGAAAGGGTACGGAATACCGCAAGGATGCCTCGTTATTTACATAACCGGCAGCACCTACGTAGACACAGAGACAGCCAATGCCGGCTGCTAGCCACAGCCATGACTGCCAGTTTCCTCTACGCTGAAGAGCCTGATAGAGACCGATCAAGATCAGAAGCATTACGCTAACAATAGCGAACGCAAAATCAATTCGTGTCGATCCATAAAGTGTCGGCTGATTGCGAAATGCCTCGGCGAAACTGTACGGAACGACACGCGCGGGATCGACAGGAATGGAAATTGATCGCTCATGCAGCAACCGCAGCAGATGATCAGACGAAACGATTAGCCATGGCAGAATGGCGGTGAGTCCGTAGACCACGATCGCGAGCATTGCGACCACAGCTGCACGCATATTTCGTACTAACATCCCGGATGCAATGATTGCGAGGAACGGTATCGCAAAAAATATCGCTGTATTCTTAAATGCGACAAGTGCGGCTAAAGATGTCGCAACGGGTATCGCGGATCGAAATCGATTTGCGCTGTCGGATTCAGACAGCATAATCGAGGTTGATAACACCAAAGTTAGCAGCAAAGCTGAAGTTGAATAAACTGTAGAGAGGTTGACGATCATAGGATTGATAACAATGAAAAATATCCATGCCAATCCAATGAATATCCATGAGGTGTTGTGCTGCCTGCCAAATTCAGCCAGCAGCAATAAGCTGAGCACAAAACAGAAAATAGCATCGAATGCCGTCACGCTTGTCAGTGGCAGCCAGGTCATCCCAAGTGCCTGAAAGAAAGCATCGGCTCCAAATCCGGCCAGGCCGAGAAGATCATAGGGATTTCCGGCCACCGAACCGGTTTCGCGCATTCGAACGATGCGCGGAAGATAAGTCAGAAAGTCGTCGTGGTGGTTGAAAACGCGCGTGGGAAGCAGTTCCTCGGCGAGGAACAAGATAATCACCCCCGCGAAGGCCAAAAATACGAAGTTCGGCAGATTGGCGCGTGAAAGAAACGGTTTCTTTTGCCATTTGTACAACGATGTCGCCACGAAGATAGCGCCGAAAGCCACGCCCAAATAGGCGATGACGGCAAGGACCGATGCTGTTGCCAGGCCTAATGCGTTGAGAAGTCCTCCAACGAAAGTCAGAACAACAATGCCCAGCCCCGTTGCATAGGCATGCGCTACCTTTCGGTCGCCGTTCAATATTCGATTGACCGCGCGTCCCCACCCGTAAATCGTCAGCGAAAATCCAATCAAACCCAGTAACGACGCGATCGGCAATTATTATTCCCCAGTGTCATTGCAAATCATGCGAGGCAATAGCAACGTCCCTCAATTTTAATGTTGGCACGTTTTAAACATTCTGCGCAATGCATCATTGTGAAGCATTTGATTGGCGTTTCGATGCTTGAAAAAGATTTTTACCAACTCTACCACCTTCAAACGCTTTGTCAGCGTCTGCTGTCTTCAAATTTTGCCGTTCCTGGCTTAGAACAGGCCAGGATCCGTTGCGGCGGCACAATGCGCGGGGACAGACGATGAATCGCAAGATGCGGCGCGCTGCCCAGTCCGGCGCAAGACAGCCACCGACGCAGCCGCGCCACCCCCCCATCGATCCCGAATTTCTCAACGCGTTTCTCGATCGCGGTTGGGCGCTGCTCGCAGCCGGCCGCGACGACGAGGCGATGGAAGTCGCCAAGAGCGCGCTGCATATGCAGGAGACGGCGGACTCCCTCCGTTTCTTCGTCGAATGCGCCAAGCGCTGGACCTATTTCCCCGGCGCCGAAAACCTGCGCGACGTGTTGGCCCGCGCTTTGCGCGAGCCGCTGGCGCTACCGCTCGACCTCATCGGCATTACTCGTGGAATCCTCAATCACGACCCGGTTATTGGCCCCGCGATCGCGCACGCCTCGGTCGCTTGGCCACGCCGTCTTTCATTGCAGGAGCTGCTCGGCACGAACGGTCTTTCCACCATCGCATCGGATCAGCTGCTGTTGGCAATGCTTGAGTCCGGCAAGATCGTCGGCATTGATTTCGAACGGTTTTTTACCAGCCTGCGTGCCGGCTTGCTTGAAATCGCCATCGGTCAGAGCGGCCGCTCCGATGACGGCGCGCTGCAGTTAGCTTGTGCCCTGGCGCGGCAATGTTTCATCAATGAATATGTTTTCGCTCTGATGCCCGATGAGGAAAGGCGCGTCCGCGAGCTGCATGACAAGATCACCAAGGCGCTTGCCGCAAACACGGCCATTGCGCCGCTTATTATTGCCATGCATGGCGCCTATTTCGGTCTCGACGGCTTGTCCGCACCCACACTGCTCAAGCGCTCCTGGCCGAAGAATGTGTCCGCGGTCCTCGATCAATTGATCCGCGCGCCAGCTGCCGAACGGCGCCACCGCAAATCGATCCGGCAGATCACGCCGATCACCGACCGCACCTCGGTCGAAGTGCAGGAGCATTACGAGCAGAACCCCTATCCGCGCTGGGTCAAGCTGCCGTTGCAGGCGCGTTCGATGCCGGTTGACGATTGGTTCAGGGTTTTCATGCCGTTCAGCGGCTATCGCGCGAGCAATGTCAGTGCGCCAGAGGTGCTGATTGCTGGTTGTGGCACTGGCCATCACTCGATCCTGTTCGCGCAGAGCTATCCAGGCGCAAAGGTGCTCGCCGTTGATCTCAGTATGGCGAGCCTCTGCTACGCCAAGGAAAAATCGCAGGCGATGGGGCTGAACAATATCGAATATGTGCAGGGCGACATTCTCGAGCTTGGCACATTGAACCGCAGCTTTGATATCATCTCATCAGGCGGCGTGTTGCATCACCTCGAAGAGCCGGAAAAAGGCTGGCGCACGCTGCTATCGCTGTTGCGGCCTGACGGCTGCATGCAGATCGGCCTCTATAGCGAATTTGCGCGCCGCCATCTCGTGATCACGCGCGACTGGCTCGCCGCGCGCGGCTATGGTGCCACGCCTGCCGACATCCGCCGTGCCCGGCAGGATATCGCCGCCGCTCACGAGCCCGCACTCACCGATATTCTGCATTGGTCGGATTTTTATTCGATCAGCGAGTGCCGCGATTTGCTATTTCATCAGCACGAACGCCGCTTTACCATTCCGCAAATTCAAAAGTTCCTGGACGAAGTCGGTTTTAAATTTCTGGGCTTCAGCATCCGCGACGATATCCGCAATCAATTTCGTCAGCGTTACTCCGCTGAGCAGGAGTCGGACCTTGGGCTCTGGCACAAGTTCGAGACTGAACACCCCGACACGTTCCGACAGATGTACGAATTCTGGATTCAGCGTCGGGTTCACTAGATGCTAGGGAATCGTTAAATGAACTGAGCTGGTGAAACGATTGACAAGCAGACGTTGTTCGACGATGGATTTTCCAGGATAATTCACTTTGGCCTGGTCACCATATGTCCTCTGCCAACGGGGAGAGGGAGCAAGCCGGTCAGCTAGCCAACTCGCGGCCATCCATCAATCTAAAATTATCCTGCTCTCGGCTGCAGTTAGTGAATGCCGCCGCTGCCGCCGCGGCGTAGGTCCGCTTCGATCATCATGCGAGTGCCGCCGCCGAAGCGCATGCGATAGATCTGCAGGTTTTCCAGGATCCGCTGCACATAATTGCGCGTCTCCGAGAGCGGAATGCGCTCGACCCAATCGATTGGATCAACCTTGGGATCGCGCGGATCGCCGTATTTGGCGATCCATTCCTTGGCACGGCCGCGGCCGGCATTGTAGGCGACAAAAGCGAGAATGTAGGAGCCGCGATAATCTTTCAGGTCGTCGGCGAGCTCGGCGGCGCCAACCTGGGTGTTGTAGACCGTGTCCTTCAACAGCCGATTCTGATCGAACGGCACCTTGTATCTTGCGGTGACATCCTTGCCGGCCGCCGGCGTCACCTGCATCAGCCCGAGCGCGTTAGCGGTCGAAACGGTCTTCGGATTGAAACCGCTTTCCTGGCGCGCAATGGAGTACAACACGGCGATATCAAGTGGCGGGCCAAGCGGCTCGTAGCGCGGCATGCCGACCGTCGGGAAAGCGTAAACGTCGAACGGCAAGCCGCGGGCGTGCGCTGCCCTGCCGACCAGAAGCATGGAACGGCCGTCCTGGTAATGCGCGGCGAGCTCGCCGATCATCGCCATCTTGCGGACGTCGTCGGAATATTCGCCGGCGTCGGCCGCCATGATGGCGGCGAGATCGCGTTCGCCGACGTGATAGAGCAGCTCGTCAGCGCGCACGACCTCATTCTTCAGGAATTTCGAGCGCTCCTCGGAGGCGAGTGCGGGCGCGGGCTGCAGCACCATCTCGCTGCGGTTGATCTTGGTGCTCGCGATTTGGCCGTAGTAGGCAGTCGGAAATTGGCTGGCCTCTTCGTAATGACTACGCGCTTCGGCCTGATGGCCCAGCGCCTCGGCAGCGCGGCCGCGCCAATAGGCGGCGCGTGCCTTGGCAACGGGATTGTCGGTGTCGAGCGCGACCTTGTTGAAGTGCTCGAGCGCGAGCTTGGGATCATGCAGGAAGCGCAACGCGATCCAGCCCGCCATGAAGGGCTGTTCGACCCGGTAATTCCCGCGATTGGGCGGGATGGCATCGCGGCATACGGAATAGGCGGTCTTGAAATCGCCGATGTCGAGCAGATCGCGTGCGAGTAGACGCCGCTCCATCCACCATTCGTCGGCGTTGTTGATGTTGGGATCGTGCGCGGTCAGAATCAGCGCGCCGGCCTCGGCGATCTTCTTCTGCCGCCGTAACAGCTGGACACGGCTGAAAATATAGCCGGGGTCGTTGCGCGCGCTCGTCGGCACGCCGTCGAGCAGGGTTGCGGCATTGTTCTCCTTGCGGATCACCGCTACACGCGCACGCGCGATCGCAAGGTCGACCCCGTTGAGACGACCAGCCGCGCGCATGCCAGCATCGATGTCCTCGACAGTCAGCCGCCGATCCATGCGGATCTTGTGGTCTTCGCGGGTGAGATATTTCTCGAACAGATCGTAGGCGGCGGCTTCGACGTCGGGCGTGAAGGGGTCATTGCGCCATGCGTCGCGGACCAACTCTTCGGCTTCCTGACGCTCGCCCTGCGAGGCGAGCGCGCGCGCCAGGGCAAATTTGCCCTTGGCGGTGAGCGGCTTGCTGCCGCGAAAGAACGCCCGCACGGTCGAGGCTTCGCGGCGTTCCTGCCAAAGCATGGCCTCGGCGCGGCGGTGGAAGAACCAGATGCTCGGCCAATCGGGATTGTTGGCAATGAACGCCGAATAGCGGTCGAAGCTCGCGTTGTTGTCGTCGGCGCGCAGATACAGCCATTCGATCACCTTGGTGGCGACCGGGTCCTTCATGCCGCGGGCAAGCTCGAGCGCGTCCTTGTGCTTTCCGTGGCGGATGAGATCAATCGCCTGCCGGACCGCATTGAGGTCGGTCAACGGCGGCAGTTCCGTGAGCGTTGCTCCGGCCGGTAGCGGTTCGGGAGCGGGGGGCGGGGTAACCGTTGCGGCCGGTGTCGGTTTGTCCTTCGGCGCGGCGGACGGCGCATTCGAATTGTTGGGGCGCGGCCGCGGAAGTGGCGGGTCCTTGGCGACCTTGGAGGTCGTTTCAACCGCGGCCCGGCCGGGATTGGGCGCGGGTTCTGCTGCAATGGTTGCACAAAATCCAAAAAGCCCTGCAAGCGCGGAGGTAGAGAGTAATGTCAGACGGCCATGGGCTGTCACTTTCATCCCTCTCTGGCGGTTCGCTGGAATCTTATCGTATCAGTCTACTCGATTGATAACACTGGCGAAACACTAACATCCACGGATTTTGGAGGTTTCATGGCAAGGCCCTGCAGCATAAGCAGTTCCGGCCATTTCGTGTCAGGCCTTTCATCCGCCGCAGCGACCCGATATCAATGCATGCTGGCCGTTAACGTTCCGCTGCGGCAGCGGACGCGCCAGATTGTATCGAGGACCATGTCATGACGGCCAAGACGCGTTTCCGGGGATCGTTCACCGCGCTGGTCACCCCGTTCCAGAACGGCCATGTCGATGAAAAGGCATTTCGTGACTTGGTCGAGTGGCAGATCGCCGAGGGCACCAATGGTCTCGTGCCGGTCGGCACGACCGGCGAAAGCCCGACGCTTTCGCACGCCGAACACAAGGATGTGGTCGAATGGTGCGTCGACCAGGTCGACGGCCGGGTCCCGGTGATCGCAGGCGCCGGGTCCAACTCGACCAAGGAGGCCATCGAGCTTTCGCAGCACGCAGAGGTCGTCGGCGCGGATGCTGTGCTGATCGTGACGCCCTATTACAACAAGCCCACGCAGGAAGGGCTCTACCAGCACTTCAAGGCGGTCAATGACGCCATCGGAATTCCCATCATCATCTACAATATCCCGGGTCGTTCGGTGATCGACATGTCGGTCGACACCATGAAGCGGCTATATGAGCTAAAGAATATCGCGGGCGTGAAGGACGCGACCGCCAATATGGTACGCGTGTCGCAGCAGCGGGCGGCGCTAGGGGAGGGTTTCAATCAACTTTCGGGCGAGGATGCCACGGCCCTCGGGTTCATGGCGCATGGCGGGCATGGATGTATTTCGGTCACCTCGAACGTGGCGCCACGGTTGTGCTCGGAATTCCAGAGCGCGTGCCTGAAGGGCGATTTTGGCGCGGCGCTGAAACTGCAGGATAAGCTCATGCCGCTGCACACGGCGCTGTTCATCGAGACCAATCCCGCCCC
>Ga0335077_10000890_pt1 | contig 34204 bp, 29 predicted proteins | sample Lox_Sample_31_FD_207151 | JGI IMG/M metagenome (GOLD analysis project Ga0335077, IMG submission 207151) | Soil microbial communities from Loxahatchee National Wildlife Refuge, Florida, United States - Lox_Sample_3.1 | ecosystem: Environmental > Terrestrial > Soil > Wetlands | place: USA... | reverse complement strand
GCACCCCCGCCCCCGGGGCGTCCAGACCGGCCGCCGCCACCGCCACGCATACCCTCTCCTCCGGAACGCGGCCGCTCGATCTGGCGCGGTGTCCGGGAGCTACCGTCAGGCACTGCGCGGGTCCGCGCCCGATAGTCCCGATCCAACGGCTCACGGGGGGAAGTTGAGGGAGAGACGGGGCGGAGCCCCGGCGAGGGGCGATTGGTCTCAGGCCGCGGGGGTCTCGCTGTCGGCCGGTCGGCCCCTTCATTCCGCCAGGTGTTGCCCTCTCGGGTCTGCCACCCGGTAGCGGTACGGCGCCTGATCTGGCCGTCCTTCGATACGAACACGTTGTTCGGCCTCACGCCGTTGCGACCCACCCAGGCCCGACCGACGCCGCGTGGCCCCACCGGCGCGGATCGCGCCACAACGAGCGGACGGACCTCAGGTCGGTTGTAGATGTTCCGCGGCAACGCGCGCCCCGGTCCGTACCGAGCCAGCGCCGAATACGGCCGCGGACCCACGTAGGGATAGTACGGGCGATAGCCACCGGGACCGAACCACCCTCCGCCGTACCATCCCCGAGGCCGGTAGTGCGGTCGGAAGCCCCCGCCCCATCCGATCGAGACGGAAAGGAAGCCGGAGCTGTACACGCCTCCGAAGCACCAGCCGTACCAGGGCCAATAACTCACATGCAGCCCCCACGTCCACGGCCGCGGCCAGTAGTAGGCGCGTCCCACATACGGTGGATACCACCAGCCTGTGCCATACACGACGGTCCCGTAGTACGGGTACATGCCCACGTACCCCGGGGTGTACCCGTCCCATACGTAGTCCGGCGTGCTGTCATAGACATCCACATACTTCACGCTGTAGTCCGGGTTGCTCGGCGGAATGGATTGCACGGCTCGCGGTACCGAGTCGCTCACCTGCCACGGCCCCATGGGGTCCTGCGCGACGTACCAGACGGCCTGATCGCACGCGTAGTACAAGCCGTTGATCCGGAGCACGGCCGTGCTGGAGTTGACGGCATACTCCAGATCCGCTCCCTGGACCGGCTGAAAGTCCGGCTGCCCATCGTAGGTCACGTCGAGGTGTGCATCTGTGCGTTTGATGGCGGCGGTCTGCGGGATGGCGGCGTCGGCCATCGCGTCGGCCGCGGCTTCGGTGCCCGGCACACTCGCCAGGACTTCCGCCTTCGGTGAGTCACTGGGAATGTCACGGAAGGTGGCTGGGAGATGATCCGGCCGCACGTACGCCCATGGTCCCTCCAGGGTGTGGCTCTGGTACCAGCGCCCGCTCAGCAGGATGAAGTAATCCTGCGAATCGAGGTCCTTGAAGAGATCGGTGTCGCTGTTCGAGATGTAGAGCAGGTTCGTTCCCCGGAGCGGGATGAAGGCGGGGGCCCCGGTCGTCACGACCAGCTCCGACGGAACGGTCGCCGTGAGAATCCGGCGCGGTGGACCGCTATCTTCAGCCGCCGCCGCGCTGTCGGGTGGCACCAACTCGGACACCTGCGCCGGTGGGGAGGAGATGTACTCCCAGGGTCCCAGCGGATCTCGCGCGCTGTACCAGTGGCGTCCACCGTCCAGATAGTAGGTTCGGGTCGCTGGGTCGAGGATAACCACGAACGGCGTGTTCACCGCCCGCTCGTAGGGCTCGCCTTCCATTGGGCGCAGGAGTGGCTGGCCGTCATAGACCACCAGCACGGCCGGCTCCCGAGCGAACAGGATCTTGGGAGCCTCCATCTTGAGGTCCACCGCTTCGGCGCTGGTTGTCCGTGCAGCCTCAACCGTGGCCGTGAACCGCGCCAGCGATTCCGTGGTGCCCCATCCGTCGGCGCCGGTTTCAATCTCGGAAGCCACGTGAGCTGAATCGTCTCCGCTGATCCCGGACATGCGGAGCCGGTCGACCTTGAAATCGGCGAACTGCACCGTGCCCGCGTCGCGATCAATCAGGACCCGGGCCGTAAACCAGAGGGCGCCGAAGGTCGGCTCGGTCTGGCCATCCCTGGTAAGCGAGATCGCCGCCCGGCCCGCGAGGGTTCCTCGCGACAAGCTGTCCACCTGCGGCTGGTACACGACTAGCGTGCCCTCGGAGGCCTGCACATCCCGGGGCCAGTGCGGCTCTGGCGCCTGGGCATGGGCCCGTGCGACCCCGCCGAGGCTGAGGAGAACGATCCCCAGACCCGGGAGCGCGACATGACACGATTTCATGGGCAACCTCTTCCTTCGGCAGTGAGGCGCGGCCGGGCTTCCCGACGCCGGATTCGGGTCGGGACTTCGGCCTCCATGAAGTCTACGTCCTTCGTGGGAGAAACGTTGTGCGGGGAGACCAGGCCGCCAGCGGCGGGGTTTCGGATCGACGTTCAATGCCCGAGGCGAGAGTCGAACTCGCACGGGGTTGCCCCCGGCGGATTTTGAGTCCGCTGCGTCTGCCATTCCGCCACTCGGGCCGAGTGGGCCTCCAAGTTCACCTGGCTCCCCGGGAATGGCAATGCCGCTACCCTGCGCAGAACTCGTGAGCGGCACTACGTTTCGCGCATGCCCATGCCCAAGCCAACCAGGGGGCCTCACCCCTGGCACGACATCCCCACCGGATCGTCGCCACCCGGCACCGTCAACGCGATCATCGAGATTCCAACCAACGAGCGCAACAAGTACGAGTTGGACAAGGAGCTCGGCATCTTCCGGCTGGACCGAGTGCTGCATTCAGCGGTCCATTACCCCGGAGACTACGGCTTCCTGCCACGGACCCTGGGCGATGACGGCGACCCGCTCGACGTACTGGTCCTGACGACCATCCCCGTGTTCACGGGCTGCCTCATCGAGTGCCGCCCGATCGGCCTGTTTCATCTGGTAGACCGAGGCAGAGCGGACGAGAAGGTCCTCGCCGTGCCGGTGAGCGACCCCTATGCCGACGGCATCCACGAGCTGGGCGACGTCCGTCAGCACACCCTCAGGGAGATCGAGCACTTCTTTCAGGTGTACAAGGACCTGGAGGGGATTACGACTCGGACCCGCGGATTCGAGGGCGCGACAGAGGCTCGAGAGGCCATCACCTACGCGATGGCGCTGTACCGCAAACGCTTTGGTGACACTGGTCGGAAGGCCATCGGGAGACGCAAGAGGAGCTGAGGCGAGCGGTCAGGAAAGGTGGTCGTCTTCCTGGAGGGCGAGCGGCGGGCCCAGAATTTCCCGCCAGATGATCGCATCCTTGAGCTGGGAATACCCTGGCGAAGGCGGGCTGGCCACCGTTGCTGCGGGTTGCGGGCCCGAAGGCGGAGTTGCCGCGGCGACTCGCGCTCGGAGCGCTATCCGCGGCGCGGGCCGAGCGACCCCGGCGGTGTCGTAATCGAAGACTTCGGACGCGGGCGCGGCCTCCTCCACCCGAAGCCGAGCTTCTTCCTCCTTCAGACCCTGCGCCGTGAGCGAGGTCTGCTCCTCCTCCGGTGTGGCACCGAACTCCGGTCCGCCGCCGATGCGACCGAGCGGGCCGCGCTGGTCCTGCGCCACCGCCCTTACCGGCGGCGGCCGCATCGCCGCACGGGGCGCCGAGGCGGTCTGCGCTCGTCTGGCTTCTTCCATCTGCTGGAGCAGTGCCTGCAGGGTAACGCTGGCCTGTCTCGGTGGTTGCGCGCGCGGGCCGGGGGGCGCTCTCCTCGACGTAGGCCGGCTGGGCGGGGACAACGCTCGGCCTATCCTCACAATAAAGAAGATGATCAGTCCCGCGGCGACGAGCCACTGCGCGCCAACGTCCGCGTAGAGTACCCTCACGACGGGGGGCCTCCCGCGGCCGTATCGGTCTGGCCGGCGATCGCCTGGCGCATCGACGTATCGGCCTGGAGGTTCTTGTAGCGTTGGTAGTCCATGACGCCGAGGTTCCCCTTGCGGAACGCGTCGGCCATCGCGAGCGGCACCTGGGCCTCCGCGGCGATCACGGCGGCGCGCTGCTTCTGAGCTTCCGCCTTGAATTCCTGCTCCATCGCGACCGCCATCGCCCGCCGCTCCTCGGCCTTGGCCTGCGCGATCCGCTTATCGGCCTCCGCCTGATCGGTCTGCAATTCGGCGCCGATGTTCTTGCCCACGTCCACGTCCGCGATATCGATGGACAGGATCTCGAATGCCGTGCCCGCATCGAGTCCCTTGGCGAGCACCGTTTTGGAAATCATGTCCGGGTTCTCGAGCACGGCCTTGTGGGTTTCAGCCGAGCCGATCGCGGTCACGATGCCCTCGCCCACCCGGGCGAGGATCGTCTCCTCCCCGGCCCCTCCGACCAGCCGGTTGATATTGGCCCGCACCGTCACCCGGGCGATGGCCAGCAGCTGAATCCCGTTCTTGGCCATCGCGGCCACCTTGGGCGTCGTGATCACCTTGGGGTTCACGCTCACCTGCACCGCCTCGAAGACGTCCCGGCCGGCGAGGTCGATGGCGGTGGCCTGCTTGAGTGACAGCGGGATGCCGGCCTTGTCGGCGGAGATGAGCGCCCGCACTACCCGTTCCACGCTTCCGCCGGCGAGATAGTGACCTTCGAGGTCGTTGAGCGGAACGTTGAGGCCGGCCTTGTGGGCGTTGATGAGCGGGTTGACGATCGCCGACGGGTTCACCTTCCGGAATCGCATCCCGAAGAGGGTGAGAAACGGGACTCTGACGCCCGAGGCCCACGCCGTGACCCAGAGACCGATGGGGATGAAACGGAAAATGATGACCAGCGCAAGGAATCCGATGACCACGAGGGCCAGCAGCAGGCCCGGCGCGACCGATCCGATGTCATCCACGAATTGCCTCCCGCGTTAGTGCTTAGCCAGCCTCACGACGTGGCGGTAGCCTTCGGCACGGACGACCTCGACCCGCGCCCCGCTCGAGATGTATTCCCCTTCGGTGACGACGTCGATTCGCTCGCCGTCGACGGTCGCGACTCCCGCTGGTCGGAGGTCGGTCGCGGCGGTCCCGACGCGGCCGATCAGCTCCCCGCGGGGAAGCGCCGAGACATAGCCTGCTGTGGACTGGGCCGAATCCTGGTGGATCAGGCCGGCGAAGCGTCGGCTGTTGGGCAGGTGGCGGAGCCAAGTGAAGGCAACGGCAGCCGTGATCAGAATGCTCACGGCCAGGACGGCCACCGCGCGCACCACGTCCGCTCCGGTCGGGAAGGTCCCCACCATGGCAAGCACAATAGCGGCACCGATCAGGAGCGCCCCGAGCACGCCAGCAAACCCGAAGCCCGGCAGCAGGAATACCTCGACCCCGATGGCGAGGACTCCCAGCCCGAGCAATACCACCACCTCAAGCCCGGCCAGGCCCAGGATTAGGCTGGACCCGAAGAAGAGACCCAGCGCCACGAATCCGATGAGCAGCCCGAGTCCGTGCGCACCGGCTTTGATCTCCGCAAGAATCGCGAGAATACCAATGGAAAGCAGCAACGGAGACACCAGTGGGCTGGTGAGAAACCGCACCACCATCTCGGCCCAGTTGACGTCCACGGCCTGCACCGCCGCGCCCGGGAGACCGATCTTGGACAGGAGGTCTGCTTCGTTGTCCGCGACTCCCTTGGCGTAATTGACGCGGAGGGCCTCGTTGGTGCTCAACGTCAGCAACTGGCCCGGCTTGGCGAGCCCGGGAGCGCCGAGCTTCTCGTCCACCATGGCCTCGGCAATCCGGGGATCGAGACCGCGAGCTTCCGCCAGCGCGTGGAACTCGCCGCGCATCGCCGACACGTACTTTTCCGGGAGCTTGTCGCCCTCGCCGTTCACGGGCGTCGCGGCGCCGAGGACGCCGCCAGGGCGCATGTAGATGCCGTTGGTGGCGAGAGCGATCAGGGCCCCGGCGCTGTAGGCTCGCGGATCGACGAAGGCGTAGACGGGAACCCGGGAGGCGCGGACCGCGTCCGCGATCCGCTCGGCGGCATCCACTCGTCCGCCCGGGGTGTCGAGATCGAGGTACACCGCCTGTGCCCCGGCCTGGTTAGCCTCCCGCACTCCACGAGCCACATACGGAGCGAGGCCGCTCTCGATGGCGCCGTGAACCTCGATGCGGTAAACAACGGGCGGAGCGGCCTGCCCGAGCAGGACGCCGGGAGTCGCCGCGAGGAGACTCAGCTGGAGAATACGGGACCGGAACCGCATGCCACTTCCTCCTTCATCAGGAGTGAAGGTAGCGGCGGCGATGCAAAATGGCAGGGGCTCCGCGCTGCCTGCTCAGGGGCGCAGCCGTTGGCGCAGGGGTCCGGCCGCTCCCCCGCGCGCCTCTTGTGCCTCACGAATCCGATCGAGCAGTCGCTCCCGAAGAATCAGGAATTGCGCCACCTGGACCGGGTCGAGAAAGGCCGACAGGTCCCGAACCTCATCCTTATAGCTCTGGGCATAACGCACTCTGACATCGAGCAATTGGTCCGTGAAGCGGGCGACGCTGTCCTTGTTGGCGGCAATGCCCGGACGCAGTTCTCCCGCCAGCGATTGGCGAGCCCGGCGCTCTTCCGCCTCCAGGCTGCGCCGCTTCACAAAGTAACCGCCGACGACATCCCGCATGCGCGCAGCCTGCTGGTCGCTGAGACGCAGCTCCTCCTGAACCCGTGCGGTGAAGCGATCCTCGATCTGGCGCCGCAGCTCGAGGGCACGCGCGGCCGGGTCGGGCTCGCCCTCCTGAGCTGCCGCCGGTCGCGCCACGGCAACGAGACAGCCCAGCACGATGAGCGTGATCCGCATCAGCCCTCCAGAGACCGGAGCACCTGCTCCAACTGCGCGTTCCCAAGATCGCCGAGCGCCGGTGTATCGGGAGTCGACGATGCGCCCAGGGGTGCGTCGAGTCCTTCCAGCACAGTTTCCAGCTGTGGCGCGCTCAACCCTTCCAATTCCGCGATGGGAAGGTGAAACGGCGGCTCGGCCGTCGCCACCGTATGGCCGCTCCTCTCCCGCAGGCTCACCGAAACGACCAGCGCCACCGCGGCCGCCGCGGCCAGCCCTGCCCACCCGACGGCACGCCAGCGCGCCCGGCGCCGCAGGACGCTCAACCGAGCTACCACTCGGTCCCCGGTGCGCCCGGTGTCGAGGTCGCGAGCCGCTGCCGCACCCAGGTGCGAGGCGGCCTGAACCAGGCGCCACGCAGGCGCGCATTCCGGACAGCTCGCGAGATGCGCCAACTCCTCTGTCGTCCACGCATCGCGACCGTGCGCCACCAGCGGCATACGGTCGATCAGCAGCTCACAGATCGTCATGCGACCAGCTCCTTCAGACGTTTCACGGCATGATGGTAATGCACGCGGGCGGCCCCGGGCGTCGTCCCCAGCGCCTCAGCGATAGCGTCGTACTCCATCCCCTGCTCCGCCCGCAACAGAAAGACCTCCCGTTGCAGGCGGGGCAGCGTGCGGAGCCCGGCGCGGAGTTTCCGTTCGGTCTCGTTCGCCTCGAGCGTGGCGGCCGGGTCGTCCGTGGCGGACAGATCGCTATCCTCGAGCGGCACGATGGTCCGACCCCGGGCCCGGCGAAACGCATCCTTGAGCAGGTTGCTGGCAATCGTCATGAGCCAGCTCCGGAACTGGGCCTCACCTCGCCATCCATCCAGGGCACGGAAGGCCCGAATGAAGGTCTCCTGAACCAGGTCATCCACATCTCCCGAGCTCGCTCCCGCCGACCCCAGAAACCGGGCCACCGCCACGGCATGCCGGCCTACCAGCTCGGTAGCCCCGCGCTCGTCGCCGCCCCGGTAGGCGCGGACGAGGTCGGCATCCGTGGGTGGCGCGGGAAAGGGACCGGCCGGCGCGCTCATTGGCTGTACGGAGACGGCCCCGGTCGAGAGTTGTTAAGTCGGCGCACCGGCGGAGGATGCAGTAGCAGACAGTCGCCCGCAAGCGGGGAGCGGCTAGATTCCCTTCACCTTGGAACCCCGAGCCAGCGCCGTGACCGATGTCGTGATCACTCACGCCTGTCGCACTCCCGTGGCCCGCGCCGCCGGCGCCTTGACCGGGCTCCGCCCGGACGACCTCGCCGCGGTTGCACTCAAGGGCCTGCTTGACCGGGCCGACCTCCCCCCCGACCAGATAGAGGATGTAATCCTCGGCTGTGCCAATCAGGCCGGGGAGGACAACCGGAATGTGGCCCGAATGGCGGCCCTCCTTGCCGGGCTCCCGGTCACCGTTCCCGGACAGACCGTGAATCGCCTGTGCGGATCGGGCCTGCAGGCAGTAGCCGCGGCGGCCCACGCGGTCCGGGCGGGAGAAGGAACGCTGTTCCTCGCCGGCGGTGTCGAAAGCATGACGCGCGCCCCCTACGTGATGCTCAAGAGCGAGAGCGCCTGGAACCGGACCCCGCCGGCAATCGCCGACAGCACCGTGGGCTGGCGGTTCACCAATCCGCGTATGCCCAAGGAGTGGACCATCTCCCTGGGCGAGACCGCTGAACGGGTGGCCGAGCGCTATCGCATCTCCCGGGCCGAGCAGGACGCCTTCGCCCTGGAAAGCCAGCATCGGGCCCAGCAGGCGCTTGCCAACGGCGTCTTCGCCGATGAAATCGTGCCCGTCACCGTCACAGACCGCAAAGGGACCGTCACCCGCTTTGACCGCGATGAGCATCCCCGAGCGGATGTGACCGCCGAGAGCCTGGCGCAGCTCAAGCCGGCCTTCGTGCAGGACGGGACGGTGACGGCCGGAACGTCCAGCGGCATCAACGATGGCGCCGCGGCACTCACCGTGCTGAGCCGCGACGCGGCGGAACAGCTGGGACGGAAGCCCCTGGCCCGCATCGTCGCGAGCGCGGTCGCGGGAGTCGACCCCTCGGTCATGGGGTTGGGCCCCATTCCGGCGACGCGGAAGGCGCTGGAGCGCGCCGGACTCACGGCTCGGGAACTCGACCTCATCGAGTTGAATGAGGCCTTCGCGTCGCAGTCCATCGCGTGCATCCGGGAGCTCGGCTTCGACCCCGGGCGAGTCAACATCTATGGTGGCGCGATCGCCCTTGGGCATCCGCTCGGCGCCAGCGGTGCCCGTATCCTGACCACGCTGGTCCACGCCCTGGTCCGCACGGGCGGGCGCTTCGGGCTCGCCACCATGTGCATCGGTGTGGGCCAGGGAATCGCCCTGATCGTCGAGCGCTGCGGCTAACCGGATGCCGCCCTACGTCATCGCGCATCGCGGCGCGTCGGGACATGCGTACGAGAACTCGGCGGCCGCCTTCGAGCGCGCCATCGCCCTGGGCGCGGATGGGGTTGAGTTGGACGTCCACGCCACGCGGGATCATGCCCTCCTGGTGCACCACGACTTCGAAGTCCCGGGGATCGGGCCGATCGCCGACCTGCCGGTCGCGGCGTTCGACGCGTACCGGCTGCCCAACGGCGAGCGAATCCCCACCCTGGAAGAGAGCCTTCGGATCCTGGCCGGTCGCCGGGTCTGGGTCGAGCTGAAGACGCTGCCGGCGTCAGCCGACGACCACCTGCTGGCGGCGCTCGAGCAGGGCCCCAGCCCGGCGCTCTACGCCGTCCACGCGTTCGATCACCGGATCGTGGCGAGGCTTGGCGATCGGCGGCCGGAGCTTTCGCGGGGCGTGCTGCTCGCGTCGTACCTGCTGGACATCCTGCCCGCCATCGGCGGCACCGGGGCGGACACCCTCTGGATGGAAGCCCGTCTCATCGATGGGCAGCTGGTTCGTGAGCTGCACGACGTCGGCGTGAAGCTCATTGCGTGGACGGTCAACGACGACCGCGCCGTCCGCCGGCTGGCCGCACTCGGAGTTGATGGTCTTTGCGGCAACTACCCGGACCGGATTCGAGCCGCCCTGGCCTGAGATCGATCCAGAGGAGTCGCGGCCCCGCGCGGGACTCGCTACCTTCTTCCGCTCGCACCAGCCCCCCTCACCGGGCTCAAGCTACCGCCTTCCCACAACCCGTTGCGTGTCCATGCTGCGCTGCTCCCATCTGCTGGCCCGATTGGCTCCACTTTGCCTCGTCTCCGGCATCCCGACCGCAGTCGCCGGACAGACGGGGAGGATCACCTTCGAGCACGTTACCCTGCCTAATGGGCTCGATGTGATCCTCGCCCCGGACTCGAGCACGCAGGTGGTGGCGGTCGACGTCTGGTACGCGGCCGGGTCTCGCGACGAGGCGCCCGGCAGCGCCGGGCTGGCCCGTCTCTTCGACCGCCTGATGTTCGCCGGCACCTCACACATTCCGTCGGGCAGGTACGGGCCGATGGTGGAGGACATCGGCGGTCGCGGCTCCGCCGACGTGAATGAGGAGGCCGCGCGTTTCAGCGAGAGCCTCCCTTCAAACTATCTGGGACTGGGGCTCTGGCTGGAAGCAGAGCGCATGGGCTCGCTCTCGATCACCGATTCCGGGGTGACGCAGGCGCGACTCGGAATGCTGGACGAGCTCGGTCAGCGCGTCAACGACCAGCCGTATGCGGCGGCCATCGCGGACGGAGTGGCCGCCCTCTACGATTCCGCGGCCTGTTACGGCTACAGTCATCCCACCATCGGCAAGGTTGCCAGTATCACCAGCCTGCGCACTGCGGCAGTCGATTCCTTCTACCGACGGTTTTTCACGCCCAACAATGCTCGACTGGTGGTGACCGGGGACTTCGATCCAGTCACGGCACGCTCACTCATAATCCGGTACTTCGGCTCCCTGCCCCGCGGGCCAGATCCTCCGGCGGTAGCCTGCACACCGGGGTTCGGGAGCGGGGCCCGAACCCGCTCGGAGAGCATCGGCGGGAATCGGCCGTCGGCGGCAGGGATCTTCTACCGCATCCCCGCCCACGATCACCCTGATTCCCCGGCCCTCGAACTGCTCGGGATCATTCTGAGCCAGGGGGCCGGAGCTCGTCTGGCGACGGCCCTGGCCCGTGACGCCCGGATGGCGGTCGCGACCCAGGGAGGGATCATCGATGACCGGCGCGGCCCTGGCGCGTTCGGGCTCTTCGCCGTCGCGGCCGAAGGAGTGACGCCCGACTCGCTGGCCGCTCACCTGGCCGCGCAGGCCCGCTGGGCGGAGTCGGACAGCCTGAGCGAAGCAGACCTGGAACGGGCCCGGGCCATCTACCGCGCGACCTACGTCACCGCCCTGGAACGGCCGGTGGACATTGCGGAGCAGCTCCAGCACGCCAGCACATTCCACGGCAATCCGGACGCGGTGAACACCGAGCTGGACCGGGTCGAGACCGTCACGGCGGCCGACGTCCGCCGCGTCGCGCACACCTGGCTGGTGCCGAACAATTCCCTGGTGTTGCTCGTGCCGGTGGAGGCCGCCCCATGAGGACCGCTCCTCTCGCCCTGATGGCGGCCCTGGTTTCCGCGTTGCCGCTCGCTGCCCAGGAGGCCTCCGGTCCGGCCCCGCTGCCGCTCAAGCGTTTCACCGTTCCGTTCGTCACCGAGGCCGTTCTTCCCAACGGTCTCCGGCTGATCGTCCTGGAGCGCCATCGGCAGCCCGTGGTATCGATCGCGCTCTCGCTCCCCGCGGGAACGTCCTACGATCCACCTCAGAAGGAAGGGGTGGCCGACATGCTCGCGGCGCTCTTGACGCGAGGCGCCGGGAAGCGCGACGCCAGCGGTGTCGCCACCGCGATGGAGGCGGTCGGCGGCACCCTCGGCGCATCGGCAGATCCGGACTACGTCACCATCCAGGCCGACGTGATCTCGAACCAGGCGCCGTTGGCCCTGGAGCTGATCGGGGATGCAATTCTCCGCCCTCGCCTGGACTCGGCGGAGATCGAAGGGTACCGGAGCCAGGCGGTCGCTTCGCTCGAGAGCGGCCTGGGCGAGGTTGGCACTCTGGCGGCGCGGATCTTCCTGTTGGGCACCTACCGCAACGATCCCTACTCCCGCCGGGCGACCCCCGAATCGATGCAGGCCATCCAGCGCGCCGATCTGCTCGCCGCCTTGAAGGCCCGGGTGCGCCCTGCGGGGAGCATCCTCGTGATCGCGGGCGACATTACGCCCGCCGCGGCACGCCGCCTGGTGCTTGCCGCCCTCGGCGCCTGGAAGGGTGCGCGGCCCGTCTCCCTCCCGCGAACCCCGATGCCTCCCGCACCCGGGGCGATTCTTCTGGTGCACGCGGGCGGCGTCCCGGACGCCAGCATCATCGTTGGCCATACCACGTTCGCGGGCAACGACTCGGCGTATTACGCCGCGGCAGTGCTGGGCCGGGTACTCGGAGATACGCGCTCAGGGCGCCTGGCTACTTCCCTGGCCGTGCAGCACGCGTGGTCTCCGGTGGCGGGGGCATCGTTTCTCCGGACGGCGCGGTTGGGCCTGTTCCAGGTGACCGCGGACGCGCCCACCGAGGTGGCCGATTCGGCTCTGGGTGCGATCTATGACGAGGTACGACGCCTCCGTCGGGATCTGGTGCCGACCGACGAGCTGACCCGCGCAAAGCTGTTTCTGTCCGGCTCATACGCCTTGCGGATCCAGACCGTCAGCCAACTGGTCAGCGCGACGACCGACGCGCGGCTCCTGTCGCTCCCGGCCAACTACGTCTCCACCTACCGCGCCAGAATCATGGCGGTCACGACCGAACAGGTCCGCGCGCTGGCCCGGCGGATCCTGCCCGATTCGGGGACCATCACGGTTGTCGTTGGCGATGCCGCCCGCCTCTACAAACCGCTGACTCGCTTCGGCCCGGTGCGGATCTTCTCTTCCGAGGGCCAGCCGCTTTCCCCGGACGCCATTCAGCCCGAGAACACGCCGCTGGAGTTCGACGTGAGCGCCATGGACACGAGCCTGGACTCTCTCGCCATCCTCGCCCAGGGGAGGACGGTCGGACTTCAGGTGACCAACCTGGTCCGCGCGCGGGATACCATCACGTACACCGAGCACACGGTGCTGGGCAACGCGCTGTCACAGACCACCACGCTGGTGTTCGACTCCGCGGGTCGCATGCGACGCCTCGATCAGTCGGGCTCGATCCAGGGTCGAAACCTGCGCATTCAGATCGCGTATGACAGCAATCGGGTCCGCGGGTCCGCGGTCGTGCCGAGCCCGGCCGGCTCCAAGACCCTGGCTATCGACACCACGGTCAGCCGCTCCATCGTCGACGACAACGGCGTGCAGGCGATCCTCCCGATGCTCAAGTGGGACGTCAATCGTCGGTGGACGTTCGACGTGTTCGCGGCCTCCGAGAATCGGATCCGGAAGCTCACACTCACGGCGGCCGACCTGGGCCGTTTCACCGTGCCGGCGGGGACCTACGACTGCTACCGAGCCGACCTGGAAGGGGGCCGCCAGCGGATCTCCTATTACGTGACGAAGGCTGCCCCGCACCGGGTGGTCCGCATCGAGATCGCGAACTCTCCTATCGAGTTCGTAGCGGTGAATCCATGATTGCCTTCCCCAAAGCGACGGCGTTCATCTGCCTGGTCGGCCTGGGCTGCGCTCCAACCAGCCACCCGGCACTCTCGGGCGTGCAGCCGGTGGATTCCCTCACCGCGAGTTGGGCGCGGCCCCAGTACCCCTCGACCTACCACCGCCATTCCAACTCGCCGGTGTTCATCCGGAACGCCACGATTCTCACCGCCGCGGGGCCGGAGCTGACCCACGCGTCGATTGCCTTCCGCGACGGCCGAATCGTCGCGGTCGGAGCCGACCTGACTCCCGACCCCGACGCGACCGTCATCGATGGAACCGGGAAGTTTGTCACACCCGGCATCATCGATGTGCACAGTCACATCGGGGTCTACTCGGCTCCCGGCACGTTCGCCGAGAGCGACGGCAACGAGGCCACCAATCCGAACACCGCGCAGGTGTGGGCCGAGCACAGCTTCTGGCCGCAGGACCCGCAGATCGACCTGGCCATCGCCGGCGGGGTGACGGTCATCCAGGCGCTCCCCGGGTCGGCGAATCTGATCGGGGGTCGCTCAGCCACGCTGCGCCTGATCCCTGCGCGTACCGTGCAGGAAATGAAGTTCCCCGGGGCGCCTTATGGCCTGAAGATGGCCTGCGGCGAGAACCCCAAGCGGGTCTACCAGAGCCGCGGCCCATCCACCCGCATGGGCAACATGGCGGGCTACCGCGAGGCCTTCATCCGGGCCGAGGCCTATCGCCGCCGCTGGGACCAATGGCTGTCGACCCACAAGGGCGACCCGCCCGAGCGCGACCTTCAGCTCGAGACATTGGCCGAGGTGCTGCGCGGGCACATTCTGGTGCACAACCACTGTTATCGCGCCGATGAAATGGCGCAGATGCTGGACCTCGCGCGCGAGTTCGGCTTCAAGATCCGCGCCTTCCACCACGCGGTCGAGGCGTACAAGATCGCAGACCTGCTCGCCCGGAGCGGCACGGCGGCGGCGGTGTGGTCGGACTGGTGCTGCTTCAAGATGGAGTCCTTCGACGCCATTCCCCAGAACGCCGCCCTGCTCCAGCAGGCCGGCGCTCGGGTGATCATTCATTCGGATGACGCGATCGGGATCCAGCGGCTCAATCAGGAGGCGGCGAAGGCGATGTACGCCGGCCAGCACGCCGGCATTCCCGTGACTCGAGAGCAGGCCATCAGGTGGCTCTCCGCCAATCCGGCGTGGGCGCTGGGTATCGACTCGGTGACAGGGACGCTGGAGCCGGGGAAAGCGGCCGATGTCGTACTGTGGTCGGCCGACCCTTTCTCCATGTACAGCACGGCGGACCTGGTCTTCAACGACGGGTGGCTCGTGTACGACCGCCACGATCCGCATCGCCGGCCCGCCAGCGACTTCGACCTGGGCATCACATCACCTGGAGCGGGACGATGAGGCGCCGTGGAAACCGGCTGCTGCTGCTCGTCGGGCTCGCCCTCGCCTCCGGCGCCGGAGCGGCGGCCGCCCAGACCATCGCGATCACAGGCGGAACGCTCTACCCGGTGTCCGGTCCGCCGATTCCCGGCGGCACTGTGCTCATGCAAGACGGCCGGATCCGCGCGGTCGGTCGCGACGTGACCGTTCCCCCAGGTGCGATTCGGATCGATGCGACGGGCCGGTGGGTGACGCCTGGCCTCTTTCATGCCCGCACCACTCTCGGACTCCAGGAGGTCGGATCGGTCCCAGGCACCAACGAGTCGGAGCAGAGCGGCGAGGTCAAGGCCTCGTTCAACGTGGCCGAGGGTCTCGACCCGGCGACGCCGCTGATTCCCATCGCGAGGCTCGAAGGCGTGACGACGGCGCTGACGGGGCCATCCCAGGGGCTGATTGCGGGGCAAGCCGTCCTGATCGATCTGCTGGGAGAGCAGGTCGATAGTCTGCTGGATCGAACCCCAGCGGCGATGGTCATCAACTTGAATGAGTCCAGCAAGGAGGCGGGAGGCGGGAGCCGCGCCGGCGCGCTCTTGCGGCTGCGCAAGCTCTTCGCGGACGCGGCGGAGTATTCCAGACGCAAGAGTGACTACAGCCGCAACCAGATGCAGTCCCTCTCTGCCCCCGCGCAGGATCTCGAGGCGCTCGGCCCGGTCCTGGCCGGTGCCCTCCCGGTGCTGGCCACTGCCAATCGGGAGAGCGACATCGCGAGCGCGCTCCATCTTGCGAGCGAATACCACCTCCGGCTGATCGTCCAGGGCGGGGTTGAAGCCTGGAAGCTCGCCCCCGAACTCGCGGCGGCCCGGGTACCCGTGATCATCAATCCAATCAACGATATCCCCAACTTCGATGGGCCGGGCGCGCGGTTTGATGCCGCGGCACTGCTGGATCACGCCGGGGTCCCGGTGATCATCGTCGAACAGGAAACCGGCGGACCGCGGAACCTCCGCTGGGCCGCCGGGCACGCGGTGCGCTTCGGGATGCCTTGGGATCACGCGCTGGCCGCCGTGACGTTGACCCCGGCAACGGCGCTGGGGGTCGCGGACCGCTTTGGCTCTCTGGAGGTCGGCAAGGTGGCCGACGTGGTGGTGTGGAGTGGCGACCCGCTGGAGTTCGCCAGCGAGGCGGAGCACGTCTTCATTCGTGGAGTCGAAGTGCCGCGGTCCAGCAGGCAGACCGAACTGCTGGACCGCTACCGCCAGCTGCCGCCCGCCTACTGAGGACCTAGCGGACGACCTCCGCCTCTCCAGTCGTGGCGCTGGCTGGCGGCGGCGAGTCGTTGACCGTCACGATCTGCCCCTTGCGCGCCGCCATCTCGCGCTCCACCCGGGCGATCTCCGCGTCGTGGTGATCGATTCGCTGGAGCCACGCGTCGATCTCGAGGGGATCGACGGTGCGCCCGCGTTCCCTGCGGTGGAAGAGATACCCCAGCCGGCGCGCCGCCTCGTCGCGCTCCCGCTGGATGCGGAACCGCTCGAGTTGGAGCTTGCCTTCATCCAACGCCTTCTGCGCTCGCCGGCCAAAGGCCTCGAGTTCTTCATTCAACCGATCGATGATCCGGGCCATCAGGAGCCTCCCTCGGGTTCCGGCGCAATCTAACCGACGTTGCCGCAGAGCACGATGTTTCAGGCCGAGGCGGCCCCCCCAACGAAAGCGCGGGAGCCGAAGCGTACGCTTCGGCTCCCGCGCCAATTATCACCGTTGGCTCAGCTGACGCTGGCGGCCGCCGGATAAACCGAGACCTTGAGACGCTTCTTGTCCTTCCGCTCGAACTTCACCACACCATCCACCAGCGCGAAGATCGTGTGATCGTTGCCGAGCCCCACGTTCTTGCCCGCGTGAAACCTGGTGCCCCGCTGCCGCACGATGATATTGCCGGCCACGACCTTCTCCCCGCCGTAGCGCTTCACGCCCAGGTACTGGGGGTTGGAGTCCCGACCGTTGCGGCTGGAGCCGACGCCCTTCTTGTGTGCCATGGAATCCTCAACCCACCTTGACGTCGGTGATCCGGACCTCGGTGTACTTCTGCCGGTGCCCCGTCTTCCGACGATAGTTCTTCCTGCGCTTGAACTTCCAGACGTAGATCTTGGGGCCCTTGGCCATCCCGACCACTTCGGCGGTGACCTTGGCTCCCTTCACCAACGGCGATCCCGCCTTCACCGAGGTTCCATCCGAGGTGAGCAGCACCTCGTCAAAGGTTACCTTGCTGCCTGGCTCGAGCGCGAGGAGCGGCACCTGCAGAGTGGTTCCTTTTTCAGCCCGGAACTGCTTCCCGCCGGCTCGAATGATGGCGTACATGGAGCAACCTGTGGTAAGGTACGGGGCCCGAAAAGCCGCTAACTCTAACCGGCAGCATGGGTTTGAGCAAGGGGGCCGAGCCCATCAGGCCACGGCGTAGATGTCCGTCACGTCCCGCCCTCCCGGCCGACTCATGAGGCGGAACTCATCCACCCGCATCATCGGGTCATCCCGCAGCTCGAGTTCGAGCCCGGTCAGTTTGCCGAGAGCGTGGATCAGCTTTGGCTCCTCCTCGAGGAGATACAGCGCGACCTCCGGATGCACCCGGACAGCCAGCTGCCGCTCCCGACGCTCGCGCCCGGCCCGCCGCAGCGACCGCTCGAGCCGTCGAGCGACGACCTCGGGCGTGAACACCCGTCCGGTGCCCTTGCAGTCGGGGCACTCGGCGGTCATGGAATGCCAGAGGGACGGTCGGACCCGCTGCCGGGTCATCTCCACCAGTCCCAGCTCCGAAACGGCGAAGGCCTTGGTGCGAGCACGGTCGCGCCCCAGGTGGGTACGGAGTTCCTGCAGGACCCGTTCGCGGTTCTGCCGGCTCTCCATGTCGATGAAGTCGCACACGATGATGCCGCCGATGTCCCGGAGGCGGATCTGGCGGGCGATCTCCCGGGCCGCCTCCAGGTTCGTCTTGAGAATCGTCTTCTCGGGGTCCTTCTTCCCGGTGTAGCGGCCGGTGTTCACGTCGATAGAGACCAGCGCCTCGGTCGGCTGGATGATGATGTACCCACCGGTGGGCAGATCGCAGCGGGCCTTGAACAGGTCCCGGATCTCATTCTCGATGTCGAACTTGTCGAACAGGGGGACGTTCTCGTTGCAATACTTGACCCTGGCCTGCAGCTCAGGGTCCACCTGCTTGAGATAGGCCTCGATCTCGTTGTAGAGCTCTTTCGAGTCGACGTGCAGCGCATCGACCTTGGCGCTGAAAAGATCCCTGATGATTCCCCGCGTGAGCGACGTTTCCCGCTGGACCAGGGCGGGAGCGCGCACAAAGGTCTTCTTGCGGTTGATCTTCTTCCAGAGCGCCAGCAGACTCTCGACTTCGCGCCGGAAGTGCTCCTCGGTCACTTCCTCTGCCACCGTACGGACGATCATCCCACCCGCATCCTTCGGCAGGTAGGCCGAGACCATCTCGCGAAGCCGGGATCGGAGCTCCTTGCTCTCGATCTTCCGGCTCACCCCCACTTTCGAGGCGTACGGCATGTAAACAAGGAACCGACCGGGGAGGGAGATCTGCGCGGTGACCCTGCACCCCTTGGTCGAGATGGGCTCCTTGGTCACCTGGACCAGGAGCGTCTGGCCCTTTTTCAGGATGTCGGAGATATCCGGAAGCTGCCGGCGGGACCGCACCTCGCGCTGTCGCGGCTCGCTCTGTCCATTGCCCTCGCCGCCTTTCCGCGCGCGGGACCGCCCACCGTTACCTCCACCGTCTTCCGAAGGCTCCCCCTCGGCCTCCTCAAAGGCCTCGTCGCCCTCCTCGCCGGTGGGTTCCTCATCCTCCTCGGGTTCGAGGAGATCGGATGCATGGAGGAAGGCGCTCTTTTCGAGGCCGATGTCTACGAAGGCCGCCTGGATGCCAGGCAGGACTGCTTCAACCCGCCCGAGGTAGATGTCGCCAACGATGCGGCGGTGGTCCGGACGGTCTACCAGGAGTTCGACGAGCCGGTCGTCCTCGAGGATGGCCACGCGGGTCTCCCGCTGGCTTCCATTGATAAGAATTTCGCGCTTCACGCGTGGAAACCTCGACCGGACGATCGAGAATGGCCGCGGCCGCATTGCGCCAACGGGGTCCGATGCCGGTCCTGAGTGTCTGATGCCCGACAGGGGCCGGAGCGAGCGTCAGCAACCCTCGCTTCACCGGAAACTGTCGCGCCTGCTCCGGCACGGGCGGGTGCCCGATCCGAAGCTCGAAGTGAATGAACGGTGCTACGGTATGCCCGATCGCGCCTGCGAGACGGCTCCCCCCGTCGAGGCAGGGTCGCGAGAGGCCTGAGCAGAGCCTGCGAACTGCGCGCGGTGAGACCCCCGAAGGCCGTCCCTCCGCAAATCCCGGCCAGGAGCGGGGATGTCGCCCGGAGAACCGGGCGGCGCACACCCCCGTCAGCGATAGTCCTGACCGCGTCATTGGCATGGTCTAAATATGGGAATGACCGTGGCTTAGGGCAACCTCAGCCCACCAGATCCCCCAGAATCTGGCGGGCGATGACGATGCGCTGAATCTCGCTCGTCCCTTCCCCGATCTCGCAGACCTTCGCGTCGCGCATCATCCGCTCCACCGGATACTCGGTGGTATAGCCGTACCCGCCGAAGATCTGGACCGCCTGGGTGGTGACCCGCATGGCGAGCTCCGAACAGAAGAGTTTCGCCATCGCCGCCTCTTTCTTGAATGGCCGTCCCGTCTGTTTGAGCCAAGCGGCGTGGTAAAGGAGGTGCGTGCCGGCCTCGATCCCCAGCGCCATGTCAGCCAGCTGGAAGTGTACACCCTGAAAGCTCGCGATCGCCTTGCCGAACTGACGGCGGACTCCGGCGTAGCGCAGCGCCTCCTCGTAAGCCCCTTCGGCGATCCCCAGCGACAGCGCCGCGATCCCGATGCGACCAGCATCGAGTGTCTTGAGGAAATTGGTGAAGCCCTCACCCGGCTTCCCCAGCAGGTTCTCGCGGGGAACCGCGGCATCCTCGAAGATCAGCTCGCGGGTATCGCTGGCCCGCCAGCCCATCTTGTCTTCCTTCTTGCCAGCCCGGAACCCCTTGATCCTCGGCAGGCTCTCCTCGTGTCCAACGCCAAGCCGCCGGCAGGTGTCGAGATCGCAGGTCTCCTTGGTCAGAATGAAGCTCGAGATCCCGCGGTTTCCATTGCCGGCCCCGGTTCGGGCCGTGGCAACGAAGACCTCGCCGACGCCGGCGTGGGTGATGAAGACCTTGGAGCCATTCAACACGAAGTGATCGCCTCGCTCCACCGCCGTCGTCGCGGTCCCGCCCGCGTCGCTGCCGGCCCCGGGCTCGGTGAGGCCGAAGCCGCCGAGCACCCGGCCGGAGGCGAGCAGCGGCACGTATCGCTGCCTCTGTTCGGACGTCCCGAACTCGACGATTGGGGAGGTTCCGAGGTTGGTGTGGGCGCTGATGGTCAGCGCGTGGCTGGCGTCGACCTTGGCCAGCTCGTGAATCGTGATGTAGTAGGACAGTTGATCCATGCCGGTTCCCCCCAGCTCTTCCGGCCAGGGGACCCCCAACAGGCCCAGCTCGCCCATGCGCTTGACATTCGCCCAGGGGAATTCCGACGCACGATCGAGTTGACGGGCCACCGGTGCCACGTGTTGGCGGGCGAAGTCGCGCACCATCTCCCGAACCTGGTGGTGCTGCTCCGTGAAGTAGAGCGCGTGATCCATGTCCGATTGGGTCGTTGGGGTGCCTGATAAGATAATTTCGCCCTGCTCCCGGCGCCGCGTCGCAGTTGGCTCGGTCACGCGCGCTGCGAGCCGCGCGCCGGGGGTGCTACCTTCCAAGTCGGAACGCTCGGCTCGCCTTCGGGGCAGCCGCCTCCTCCACAGGAGCCCTGATGTCTGAACTTACCAGGCCGCGCTCCGTGCTCCTCGCACTCAGCGCCCTGCTCATCCTCGCGGCTTGCGGTGAGTCGCATTCACCGACCGCCCAGCCGACGGGCCTTGTCCTGATTCCGGTTGATAGCGGCTACGATTTCTCGGTGTTCGTCACGGCGCCGCCAGGGGACCGGTCCCGGCTCCTGATCGTGCAGCGGGATGGCCGGATCCTGCTCCGGAAGAACGGGGTGCGCCAGGACTCGGCCTTCCTGAATCTCACCGGGCTCACCAGCCCCGCAACCGGGGAATACGGCGTCTACAGCATTGCGTTTCACCCACAGTATGCAACCAACCGGCGGCTCTTTGTCTATTACGCCGACCTGAACGGCAACAGCCAGCTCGCCGAGTTCCAAGCCGATCCCAGCTTCGACCACGCCGACCCGGCCTCGGAGCAGATCATCCTGAGCCAGGCTCAGGACTCCACCACCGTCCTCTACGGCGGCCTCATAGGCTTTGGCCCGGACGGCAAGCTCTACGTCGGGTTCGGCGACGGGAGCCCGGTCGACTCGGTGACCTTCAGTGCCCAGGATTCCGGTTCGTTCCTGGGCAAGTTCCTGCGGATCGACGTAGACGCCGGGTCGCCGTACGCCATCCCACCCGACAACCCGTACGTCAATCGGCCGGGGTGGCGGAAGGAGATCTGGCAGCTCGGCCTCCGCAATCCCTGGCGATGGAGCTTTGACCGTCTGACGGGAGACCTGTGGATCGGGGATGTCGGCCAGGATGCGTGGGAGGAAGTGGACTACCTGCCGGCCCCCGTCGTTGGGGGAAACAACTTCGGGTGGCCGTTTCTCGAGGGGACGCACTGTTTCTCCCCGGCGACGGGGTGTGATTCCACCGGTCTCGTCCTGCCGGTGCTCGAGTACCCGCATCACCCCGCGTGCGCCATCATCGGCGGCTACGTCTACCGGGGACAGAAGTATCCGGCGCTCCGGGGCACCTACTTCTTCGGCGACTACTGCAGTGGCTTCGTCCGGGGAGTGCGCTGGGCCGGCACCAGCCTGGTAACAGCCTACACACCAGTTTCGGCCCCGCTGATCAACGACAACGTGGTCTCGTTCGGGGAGGATGCGGCCGGGGAGATCTACGTCGTTATGGCCTCGGGACGGATCTACCAGATCGGACTGGCGGGATAGCCCGCGGCCGGAGGGGCCGTCATGACCTGAGCAGGCCGACCAATCGCCGAAACCGGCTTCCGCTTCGCGAGCACACGTCGCACCCCGCGCATTCCTTCATCGCCTCCCCGAAGTACCCGAGCAAAGTTCGACGCCGGCATCGGGGGAGCGCCGCATAGCGCTGCATGACCTCAATGCGCTCACCGGCCGCCCCCCGGCGCAGGGTCACGCGCTTCCAATCCGCAGGCGCGGGCGACAGGCCCAACTCCGCCTGCAGGCGGTCCGCAGCCTGAACGATGGCATCCGGGTGTCTCCGCCTGAGATCAGGATCCGCCCACAGCGCCTCGACGATTCGACGCGGCGGGAAGGTGACATCCAGCTGTCGGCGGTGGATTGCGGGATCGGACGGGTGATAGAACAGCACGCAACGCGCGGGATGCCCGTCACGGCCGGCGCGCCCTGCCTCCTGATAGTAGGCCTCCGGAGTCGCCGGGATCGACCAGTGGACAACCAGCCGCACACGCGGAGCATCGATCCCCATGCCGAACGCCGACGTGGCGACGACCACCTCAAGCTCCTCCCGCACGAACTGTCCGAGGACCTCCGCGCGGCGCTCCCTCGGCAGGCCGGCGTGGTAGGCCGCGCTCTTGTACCCGGAGAACCACAGCGCTTGGGCGACCGCGTCGGCGCTGTTGCGGGTCGGGACATAGACGATGGCGAGGCCGGTGCGCGGTCGGAGCAGCTCGCGGACCCGGGGAAGCCGCTCCGCGGGGCCCCGGAGGATGTCCACACTGAACGCGAGGTTGGGCCGATCGAAGGAGCCCAGGTGCAGGTCGTGCCGACCAAAGGCGAGGGACCGCACGATGTCTTCGCGAACCTGGGCGGTAGCGCTCGCAGTGAGGGCGATCGTGGTGGGCCGGCCGAGTTCCTCCCGAACTACCGAAAGCTGACGGAACGCCGGGCGGAAGTCGTGTCCCCACTCGCTGATGCAGTGCGCTTCATCGACCGCGAGGAGGCAGGGCCGGACGCCGGCCTTCCGGAGGTCCAGCGCGACCCGTGGGGCACGCTCCGGCGAGAGGTACAGGAGCCGCACCCGGCCCTCGGCGATCCGCATGAGCACCGCGTCCTGCTCCTCGGGCGTGCCCAGGGAGTTCAGGGTGTCGGCCGTGATCCCGCGGAGCCGGAGCGCGGCCACCTGGTCCTGCATCAGCGCCAGCAGCGGTGAGATGACGATGGTGAGGCCGCCCAGCACGAGCGCCGGAACCTGAAAGCAGATGGACTTGCCACCGCCGGTTGGAAGTACCGCGAGGGTGTCGCGTCCGGCAAGGACGGATTGGACTACCCGGCGCTGCAGGGGCCGGAAGTCGCCATACCCGTAGTGTCCGTGGAGGAGGCGCCGGGCCTCCGCAACGCGTTCGGCGAGCGGCAGCATGGGCGGACCATACGCGCCCGATCATCTCCGATGGGTGTCCGTCGGACGCGAAGCCCGGGGAATCGAACGCGAGATGCTAGTCGGACTCGATCGCTTCCGTCCGATGGCGAGCCTGCCACCGCTCGATGACGCCCAGCACCAGCGCGCCCAGCAGAACCGCGATGGCGCCGCGAACGAAGCGGTGATTCTCGAGGGAGACACCCACCAGGGCCAGCCCGAACCCGGCGAACGCCAGGGCGAACTTGATCCGTCTCATCGCGAGAGGAACGCGCTTACGGCTGCGCGGAAATCGGGGTGCAGCCTGGCCAGCGCATTGATTCTGGCCCCGAGTGCAATGCCTTCCGGGAAGGAGAGGTCATCCAGCTCGTACAGCAGTCGCTTGATGAGCGCGAGAGCGGAGCCGCTGGCCCCGGCGAGCTGCTGCAGCAGGTCCCGCGCCGCGGCCTCGAATGTCGAGTCGGGAACCACCCGGGACACCAAGCCGGCGTCAAACGCCTCGCGGGCCGTCAACGTTCGTCCCGTCGCCACCAGGTCGAATGCGCGGCGCTCCCCAAGCTGACGGCGGAGCATGGTCATCACCATGGCCGGAACGAACCCTCTGCGGATTTCCGGATAGCCGAGCTCGGCACTCTCCGCTACCAGAACGATGTCGCAGGCGGTCGCCAGGCCGGCTCCCCCCGCAAGCGCCCGGCCCTGGACCAGCGCCACCACCGGCTTGGGGAGACTTCGAATCGCCGTGAAGACCGCTCCCAGGCGCAGTGCGCTCCGCTCGTTCTCCTCGGGCGGGCGGTCCACGGAGGCCAACAGCTCCTCGAGATCGGCGCCGGCGCAGAAGTCCGCGCCCGCGCCGCGCAACGCCACCACGCGGACATCACTCTCGAGTTCGCTCCGCTGCAGGGCACGGAGCATGCCCTCGACCATCCGGCTATCGAGGGCATTGCGCTTCTCTGGCCGGTCCAGGGTGATAGTAAGCACGCCACCCGCGAGTTCCTCACGCAGGCTCATGCTCGAGTGGCTTTCCGAACAAGGCTGGCCGGCGCCGGGATCCGCATCCGCAACAGCGCCGTCGAGTACACCTTGCCTTGAGCGTCGGTCTTGAGCGAGATGGTGCCGCCACCATCGAGTGCGCCGTGCAACAGGAAGTTCAGTGCGCGCAGATTGGGCAGCTCGAAGCGCTCGACGCTCCGCACCATGCGGCGAAAGTGGCGCTTCACCCGGGCCGCCGTGACCTCCTTGACCAGAAGATCGTAATAGCCGGGCTCGAGCGCGATCAATCCTACGTTGGCGGTGTCACCCTTGTCCCCGGACCGGGCGTGGGCGAGCCAGCGAAGCTCAATCGACGGCATGCGGGCGCCTCATCCTTCGAGCAGTTCCACCTTCACGAACGGCTCCACCTCCCACCGGTCCAGCAAGGCGGGCCAATAGGCCACGATCTCCTGTACGTCGGGCCGCCCGCCCGCGAATCCGGTCACGCTAGGTGGGCCCGTGAGCACCAGCGGCGCGATCTCCCGGGTAAAGCGTTCGACGCTCTTCTTGTCAGGCGAGCGGACACCCACCCGCAGTTGCACCTCCGGTACATCAGGACTCGGCGCTCCCGCCAACGGGCCATGAGTCGCATTGACGCCCACGAACTCGGTGAGGATCTGCTCGAAGCTGAGCCCAAGCGCCTTGAGCCGCGCCCGGAGAATCCGATCGGCCGCCCGTGCCTTGTCATACGCTTCGGGCCAGCTGTACACCAGGGTCCCCACGGCTTTGTACCCGTAGAAGTAGGCGATCGAAACCTTCAGCTTGTCGGTTCGCTCCCGCCCCCGGATGCCGAACACCTCCACACGGTCCTTGCCGGCCGGCCGAAGTCGGATCGAGGTGAAATCGGCGACGCCGTCGGGTGTGATATAGGAACGCGGGTCCCCCATCTCGTACACCAGCTGTTCCGTCACGCTGGCGACATTCACGACGCCGCCGCTGCCCGGGTGCTTGGTCACTACGAAGCTCCCGTCCGCGCGTGCCTCGATAATCGGGAAGCCCGGGTTCTCGAGCCCCGGCACTCGGCGCCAACCCTTGAGCAGATTACCGCCACTCGACTGCGCCCCGCACTCGATGATGTGACCCGCCACCGTCCCGGCGGCCAGCCGGTCCCAGTCAGAGTGCGCCCAGCCGAACTCGTGAGCGAGTGGCCCCAGGGTGAGCCCGGTGTCGGTGACCCGGCCGGTGATCACGACCTGGGCACCGCGCGCCAGGCTCTCGACGATCGGCGCCATGCCCAGGTATGCGTTCGCGGACAGCACCCGGTCACGGATCTCGGCGAGCGGGCGGCCGGTGTCGAGATCCTGCATCGCGTGTCCCCGCGCCAGCAGGTCGTCCAGGCGATCCAGGATGTCGTCACCGGTCACGAGCGCAATCCGGACCCGGCCGCCCAGGCCGAGCCGGTGCGCGGCCTCACGCACGGCCTCCGCGCACGCCCGGGGGTTCACGCCGCCCGCATTGCTCGTCACCTTGATCCCCTTGGCGACGATATCGGGCAGGATACGCTCCATGAGGGGCACGAAGTCCCGCGCGTACCCCAGTCGCGGGTCGCGCGATCGCTGCTTTTGCATGATGGACATCGTGACTTCGGCCAGGTAGTCCATCATCAGGTAGTCGATCGGTCCGTCCCGCACCTGGTGCACCGGGGCCTCCAGCCAGTCGCCCCAGAAGCCCTGCCCGGCGGCCACTCGAACGGTGCGCTCCGTCATGGGCGCTTGCCTTCCGGGAGCGGCAGGGCAACTTCGCGGGTCCAGGCCCGCTTGCCGTCCAGGAGGACCACGATGCCGAGGGGTACGAACCCTTCGGTGAGCGGAAGGGTGCTGTCTCCCGGGATGATGCGAAGCGTGCCCGATTCTCCTGCCGCGAGCTGCACGGACTGGCGGGGCAACCTCGTGACTCGGGACGAATCGGCGTAGAGCCGGATCGAAACCGTGGCCGTCCAGCCTTGGTCGGTGCCGGGATCGGCGAAGCCCGGGAAGAGCTCTACCTCCGCCGGAGCGGGGCTCCGCGCCTGCCCGGAGTGCGCCGGCAGATCGACATGGAGCCGGCCAAAGGCGTAGTTGAGCGGCGACTTGCCGATCTGTCGGCCGAGGGAGTCGAACAGGGTCACGCCGAAGTCCGTGAAGCGGGGCCACTGGGCGCGGTCCATCTGGACGTCGAGCACCGCGTGGGCGGCCCAGTCAGGAATCTCGAAGCGCACGTGCTGAGTGGCGGAGCCGCGCGCCGTCACCTGCTGATCGCGCTCCGCGCCCACCATGGCGACGAAGGTTTCGCCCGAAACTGGCTGGCCGCTCACGTTGGTGAAGTCCACCACGAAACCGTCCTGGGAGCGGTGGGCGGGCTGGATGGTGACGGGGCCCTGGTGGACCGTGACCGACGCAAGCGCGCCCTCAAGCGGCGACGCGACCGCCACCGCTTCGTAGATGCCGGGTACCACGTCCCGGGCATCGACCCCGTATTCGCCGGCCTGATCGCCGAAGCCGGCGCCCAGCCCGTTCTGTTCGCGGTACGGCTGCCCACCCGGCTCGTTCAGGAAGGCGAGGATCTGCTGCCCTTCGGTGAGTGTGGCGTACACGACGTCGAACGGGCGGTTGGGTTCCGCCGGGAAGAACAGCCGGCCTTCCCCACCCTCGGGAATCTGCCCCTGTAAGGGGGGGATCGCGGTCCCCGTGTCGCTGACGACCACGGTGTTGATGAGGCGGAAGATCGGGCCGGCCAGGGTATCGTCGGTCCAGGCGGTGACGATGCCAGTGTGAACTCCGGGTCGCATGACGACGTCGGTCTGGTATCCGATCGTCACCGTGTTGGTCCCGGCGTGCAGCTGCAGCCGCGCTGGGATCTTGAGCCACGAGGCGGCGGTGCGGAGCGAAACCGCGGCTTCACCGGCGCCGGCGGGGAGGCTCACCTCGAAATTCTGGACCGTGTCGACATGCTCCCCCTCCCGCACTTCCTGGTACGCGGCCGTCAGCCCGTGGCCAGCGGCACGCACCGTGACATCGGGGACTGGTCGCGCGGTGGTGAGCCACCGCCACGCGGCGCCCACATCGGGCTCTCCCGTTCCCTCGTCGAGATAGCTCGCGCTTCCCAGCGGGCGCGCGGTCACCATGAGGGCCTGCCGGATCTCCCTGGCATCGACTCGACGCTTCTGCTGGGCCAGCCCCGAGATCAGCAGCGCCGCCAGCCCGGCCGCGTGCGGGGACGCCATGCTGGTGCCGCCCTTGCGCTCATCTCCCACATTCCAGCGCGGCACGGTTGAGTACGCGAGGCCGGGTGTGACTATGTCCGGCTTGGCCAGTTCCCCGCCCCGAGAGCTGAAGTACGCGACCGGATCCCCGCCCTTCTCGCTCGCGCCCAGGAACACTTCGGGAAAGGTGGCGCCCACGGTAATCGCCCGGCTGGTCGACCCGGGCGACCCGATGGTGGAGAGGCCGGGACCATCATTCCCCGCGCTGATCGCGAAGACCAGGTCGGGATTGGCCGACAGCACCGAGTCGATCAGCGCATCGATGCGGGCCTGTCCCTCGAACTCGTTACCGACCCCGAAGCTCATGTTCAGCACGAGCGGCAGGCGGTGGCTCCGGGCGAAGTGGACCGCGTAGTCGATCGCGCGGATCATGCTCCCGGTCGTGGAGATGCCGCCCTGGGCATCGTTGGCGATCTTGAGGCCAAGGAGATAAGCGCCCGGCGCCACTCCGTTGAATCCGGTTACGCCGTAGATGTTGTGTCCCGCGGCGATCCCCGCCACGTGGGAGCCGTGCGCGCTGGTATCGAAGAACAGATCCAGCAGCGGCTCCCCTTTCTGCTCCCGGAAGTTCACGGCGAGGTCGATCGTGGGGCGGCGGCGACCGGTGTGCCAGGCGAAGGTTTCGCGAGCCACCAGGTAATCGTGAACCGGCCGCTCGTTGGCGAGGGACCCGTCGCCATCGGTATCCGCGAAGAGCACCCAGCCATCGGTGGCACGCACGACCACCACCGGCAGGGTATCGGTCCCCACCCGGTTCCCATTGAGGTCCGCCGCCGGCATCGGGCCGAGTGAGAGTTCCGTTACCACTCCGCCATACACCGTGTTCCCGACCGCTAGCGCGCGCAGCCGCGAGGCGCCGGTGAGTGTGTGACCCGCGATCGAGATCTGGTCTCCCTGCACGCTCACTGGAGTGAGCGGCACCGATCCTTCCCCGGAAAAATCCCTCAGGTCGAGGATCTTCCGCTCCCCGGTCGTGGTGGTACCAAGCCCGGGGATGCCCGGATCGATTCCGCTGTCCAGGATGCCGATGACCACGCCGCGGCCGTCGCTCGTCGGATGTGCGGCCAGAAATTCCTCGACGCCCGTGGGCTTGAGCGGCATCCAGCCCCGGCGCCAGGCTTCGGATGGCGGGAGGATGGGCGTCGGCTCGGAATCGCTGCGTGCCACGGCGCCCTTCCCCTCGGGACTCGGCGCCGCGGACTGCTGTGCTTCCGGAGCAGGGGCAGCGGTTGACCTGGCCGCCGGTCCGCAACCCGCCAGCAAGGCAACCAGCAGCGCGGGAGCGTGGAGCGCTCGTCGTGTGCGGGCGCGGGCCTGCCGCTCGGACAGCAGCCGGCCTGAAACGTGGTGAGGGCTCACAGCGGCGGGAGAACGAAGGGGCCGAGGTGGGGCCCGGTGTAGCGGCTGGTCACCCGCAGCAGAAAGCTCAGCGCCTCCCGCGTGTCCTCGACGGTGACGATGGCGTCCACGAAACCTCGGGCAGCGGCGTACTTGGCATCCAGCTGGTGCTCGTAGTCAGCCCGCATGGCCTCCGCCGACGCCCGAACCTCCGGGGCTGGGTCGCGCCGCTCGACGCGGGCCCGCGCCAGCTCGACGCCGTGCACCGCCTCCACCGCCGACTCGCCCTCCATGACTGCCATCCGGCCGGTGGGCCAGCTCAGAATGAAATCGGGATCGAAACCCTGGCCGGCCATCGCGTAGTAGCCGGCGCCCGAGGCGTGATTGACGGTCAGCACGAGCTTGGGCACGACGGCGGTGGCCATCGCCTCCACAAATCGGGCTCCCGCCCGAATAATGCCGGAGTGCTCCGCCTCCGTTCCCACCATGAACCCGCTGACGTCCTGGATGAACAGCAGCGGCAGTCGTTCCCGGTTGGCTGTGTCGATGAAGAAGGCGGCCTTTTCGGCGCTCTCGGTATAGATGATGCCCCCGATGCGTGGCATCTGACCGCTCTGGCCCTTGATCACAGCGCGGGCGTTCGCCAGCACGGCCACAGGATGACCTTCGATCCACGCGTGCCCACAGAGCAGCTCCTTCCCGATGTCCGGCTGGAATTCCTCCAGCCGCCCGCCGTCCACCAGACAGGCGAGGAGAGCATGCATATCGTAGGACATCCGGTGGTCGGCAGGGAGGATCTCGTACAGCTCCGTCGGTGATCGCGCCGGCGGTTCAGGAGTGACGATCCGGTGCTCCGCGCCGGAGGGCTTCGGTAGCCGGGCGAGGTAACCGCGGATCATGGTAATGCACTCACGATCCGTCGAGGCCCGATAGTGGGCCACGGCGGAGGTAGCCGTGTGGGTCGCCGCTCCGCCGAGTGTCTCCGCGTCGACCACCTGCCCCGTGGCCCCTTTGACCAGGTTGGGGCCCCCCAGCCCCATGAAGCTGGTTCCCTCGACCATGAAGATCACGTCGGAGAGCGCCGGGAGATACGCGCCTCCTGCGACGCAGCTTCCCATCACGGCGCTAATCTGTGGGACGTTGAGATAGCGCCGCATGAGCGAGTTGTAGTAGAAGATCCGCGCCGCTCCGTATTGCCCGGGAAAAACGCCGCCCTGATACGGAAGGTTGACGCCGGCCGAGTCGACCAGGTACACGATGGGGATTCGCTCGCGCATCGCGAGTTCCTGCGCCCGGAGGATCTTCCGGATGGTTTCAGGCCACCACGAGCCGGCCTTGACGGTCGCATCGTTCGCGACCACAACGGTCTCATGTCCCTCGACGACCCCCACGCCCGTGATGACCCCGGCGCCGGGAGCCTGACCGCCGTACTCATCGTAGGCCATGAGCAGCCCCACCTCGATCCAAGGAGCCCCGGGATCCAGGAGGGATTGCACCCGCTCGCGCGGGGCAAGCTGCCCCTTGGCATGCATTTTTGCCACGCGCGCCGCGCCACCTCCCTCGCGGAGCCGCGCGGCCAGGGCCAGGTACTCCTCGGTCAAGGTGCGCAGGCGGGCCGCGCGTTCCGGCGGGGGCTGCGGGGCCTTGGAAGCGGTGTTTCGCATCAGCTCTTGAGGTGCTCCGCAGCCCAGGCCTCGATGTACTCGATCAGCTCCGAGGTCGGCGTGCCGGGCCCGAACAGACGCCCTACCCCCTGCCCCTCGAGCGCGACCATGTCTTCGGGGGGAATGATGCCGCCGCCCGTCAGCAGAGTGTCCTCGCGCCCGGCCTCGTTCAGCAGGCGGCGTACCCTGGGAAACAGAGTCAGATGCGCCCCCGACAGGATGGACAGCCCCACCACATCGACGTCCTCCTGCACGGCGGCGGTCGCGATCATCTCGGGGGTCTGATGGAGGCCGGTGTACACCACCTCCATGCCTGCGTCCCGGAGCGCCGCGGCCACGACCTTGGCACCGCGGTCGTGGCCATCCAGGCCGGGCTTCGCAACCAGCACCCGGATCGGGCGGGACCGAGTGTGCTTCTCCCGAGCAATGGCCATGGGCCCCATCAAGGTTGAGGGTTCAACACCCGGCTTCGGAAAGCGGGCCAGGACCATCGAGGAGACCGCGGACCGCGGCCGCGACATCGGTCGCGGTCACGACATCGCGATCGGCGTACACGCCGAGGGGATCGAGGAGCACCACTTCCATTCCCGCGCGCCGCGCGCCGATCACGTCGACCTCGTAGATGTCGCCCACGTAGAGGGCCTCCTGCGGCCGAACCCCCAACCGGCTCAGGGCGGCCTCGAAGATCCTCGGATCGGGCTTCTCGAAGCCCACCAGCTGCGAGTCGATCACCACCTCGAAGAACGACAGCAGGCCCGCGGCAGCGAGCCCTTCCTCGGCGCGGCCGTCGCTGTTCGAGACCACCCCGAGCCGGTACCCCGAACCTCGAAGTCGCTCCAGGGCCTGGACCGTTCCGGTCCGGATGCCGCCCCAGAGGTGGCGTTCACGGTGCAGGGCCAGCAATGTGTCCCGGGTAACGCCCATCTGGCCTTCGGGAACGCCGGCCAGCCGAAACAGCGTCTCGAGGTAACGTGAGGCTCGTTCGCGGTCGGTCGCGGCCGACCGCTCCAGTACCGCGGCCGCCTCTCCGGCATGGGCCTCGAGACCCGCTCCCGTGAGCGGAAGACCGGTCGCCCTCGCCACCGCGTCGGCCATTCTCGGGTAGTCGAGGAAGAGCAGCGTATTGCCGGCGTCGAACAGGACGGCCTTGAGCCTCAACGGAATCGGAGCAGCCCCGCGAGACCGGTAATGGCCTTCCGCGCCGACGGGTCGTACAGGACCTCGACCTCGACCCGCTGGCGGAGCGCCTCTTCGATCGCATCGTCGATGACATCCAGCACCGCGTGGACCTGGCCGTCGTTGCGCAGTTCCGCCTCACGAAGCGCCAACCGGCTGGTCCGCCCGGAGCGGTACCCGGGGCTTTGCTCGTCGCCGTCGACCAGCAGGGTGCGCACCTGACCCCGACCCAGCGCGCGCAGCGTGGCGTCGATACCGTCTACCGCCCACCCGGAGCCGAGCGAGTCCTCGAGGCCGTGGCCGATCGACCGCTCCGCCTCCCGCTCGAAGGCGGCCCGGGCGGCGAGAGTCAGCTCGTAGACCATTGCGGGCTTGGCCTCCTTCGGGTTGAGGCTCACCACACCCATCAATCGGTCCGCCAAGTAGGGATGGAGAAAGGCGGCGACGGCGCCGGCCTCGGGTCCGGGCCCCGCCAGCACGATGCCGTGCACGGGGCGCCGCCGGTGCAGGTCGAAGAGCCGGTCCGCGATGACGGCGAAGTGGCGCTGCTTCTCCTCCCGGATCCGGTTGTGGTAGGTGTGCTCGCCCTTCCCGGGTGAGTCCGCCCGGTCACTGTGAAACCGCCCCCCGCGGGTGGCATCCGCTCGAAGATCCTCCAACTCCCGTGCTCCGAACGCCGTCACCTCGAAGAAGCGCGCCGAGGTCCGGTCCAGCACCACGGTGAGAAGGGTACCGATCTCGTCTTCCAGGGACGCGAGTTCCCGCACCAGAGCGGTCCGGTCAACGGCGAGGCGTGAGCGATGGACGCTGGGCAGGCCGACCAGCTCGAACAGCTTGAGAGGACGGCAGGCAAAGACGGCTACTCCCTGAGTCGCCGGCAGGCCGCCCGGCTCCTTCAGCGCATCGTAGATCCGCTTGAGATCCCCGCTCACCTCGTCGCGCACGGTCCGGGGAAGCCCCAGGCCGTCAAGGCCCCGTTCGACCTCGCGTACCCGGTTCTTGAGCTTGATCAGGTACTTGCCGCGCGCCCGGTCCCTCGGTTCGACCTTGAGGTAGCACGTGACAATGCGATGCTCGTCGGTGCGGAGACGAGTGAGCTTCGAGAGCAGTTTTTGAATGTCGGAGGCCATTGGATTTCCGCCGGCACCAGGCCGGCATGGGTTAGAAGAAGACAGGTTCCCGATACGCCCCGTAGACCTGCTCCAGGACCTGCCGGATCTCATACAGGGTTGCGTAGGCCCGCGCGCAGTCGAGCATCGCGGGTATGAGGTTCCGATCCTCCACCGCGGCCGCCCGCAGGGCCGCAAGCCGCTCATCCACCAGGCGCTGGTCGCGGGTCGACCGCAGCGTGGCCATTCGGCTCCGCTGGGCCTCCTCCGCCTGGTCACCGATCCGGAGGATCTGCACCGGCGGCTCCTCATCCTCGATGAACTCGTTCACTCCCACGATGACCCGGCGGCGGCGCTCGACCTCGACCTGCATCCGGGACGCGGACCGCGCGATCTGGCGCTGGAACCAGCCCGACTCGATGGCCGCGACCACTCCACCCTGGGCCTCGATCTCCGCGAAGAGCCCCGCCGCCTCCCGCTCGAGGCCGTCGGTGAGCGCCTCGACGTAGTAGGACCCACCCAGCGGGTCGGCCACGTTGGGCACGCCGGTCTCGTACGCCAGGATCTGCTGGGTCCGGAGCGCGATGCGCACCGACTCCTCCGTCGGGAGGGCCAGGGTCTCGTCGAGCGCGTTCGTGTGCAGGGACTGGGTGCCACCGAGCACCGCCGCGAGCGCCTGGTAGGCGACCCGCACGATGTTATTGTGAGGCTGCTGTGCGGTGAGGGACACGCCGGCCGTCTGGCAGTGAAAGCGCATCTGGCAGCTGCGTGGGTTTCGCGCGCCGTAGCGCTCGCGCATGGTCCGGGCCCAGATGCGGCGCGCGGCGCGGAGCTTGGCGATCTCCTCGAAGAAGTCGTTGTGGACGTCCCAAAAGAAGGAGAGGCGCGGCGCGAAGCTATCCACATCCAGGCCCCGCGCGATCCCGTGCTCGACGTAGCAGAACCCGTTGGCCAGGGTGAACGCCAGCTCCTGCGCGGCGGTGGCTCCCGCCTCCCGGATGTGGTAGCCGGAGATCGAGACCGTGTTCCACTTCGGGGTATGGCGCGCCGCCCACTGGAAGAGATCCACGATGATCTTGAGTGCCGGCTCGACCGGGAAGATCCAGGCATGCTGTGCCATGTATTCCTTCAGCATGTCGTTCTGGATCGTCCCCTCGAGGCGGCTGATGTCCACGCCCTGTCGCTCCGCGGCCGCCACGTAGAAGCAGAACAGCATCGCCGCCGGCCCGTTGATCGTCATCGATGTCGAGACCCGATCCAGCGGGATCCCGGCAAACAGGTCCTCCATGTCCTGAAGGCTGGATATGGCGACGCCGCACTTCCCAACTTCCCCCTCGGCGCGCGGGTGATCGGAGTCGTACCCCATCAGGGTTGGAAAATCGAAGGCGACGGAGAGTCCGGTCTGGCCGCGCGCCAACAGAAACTTGTAGCGTTCGTTCGTGTCCGAGGCCATCCCGAAGCCGGCAAACTGACGCATCGTCCACAGCTTGCCGCGATACA
>Ga0335077_10000888_pt1 | contig 34257 bp, 27 predicted proteins | sample Lox_Sample_31_FD_207151 | JGI IMG/M metagenome (GOLD analysis project Ga0335077, IMG submission 207151) | Soil microbial communities from Loxahatchee National Wildlife Refuge, Florida, United States - Lox_Sample_3.1 | ecosystem: Environmental > Terrestrial > Soil > Wetlands | place: USA... | reverse complement strand
CGCGATCGCCCGGTCGACATCCTCGATGTACTCCGCCACCTGCGTGCAGGCGATGACGTCGAAGCTCGCGTCGGGCTGATCCACTGCGGTCGCGTCGCCTAGGCGATAGTCGAGCCATGTGCGCTGGTTGCGCTGCGAGGCAAGCGCGATGAGCTGCGCCGAGACGTCGATGCCCAGAACGCGGCCGGACGGTCCCACGACGTCGGCCACGCTTTCGCACAGGAAGCCCGGGCCGGAACCGAGGTCGACGACCGACTGCCCTGCGAGCAGCCGCAGCTTCCCCAGCGTCGCGGCGCGCTGGCCGACGACGTCGGGCGTCTGGTAGAGCGCCTCGAGGCGCCTCGCCGCGTCGTTCGCGAATCGGATCCCGCTCATTGCGCGTGTTGGAGGCTTGCCGATGAACGACCGAAGGCGACTTGCGATTGTCGAAGAGTGCGTGCGACGACTACGATGCTGCGGAGCCGCCCGCATTCTGCCTCCCTTCGGGAAAGGAAGTCCAATGATCCGCCTGTCTCGCGTGCTCCTCCTTCTGCTCGGAATCGTTGTCGTCGAAGCGTCGCCCGCGTGACGATCAACGATCGCGGACCGACGCGGGCCGGACGCGTGATCGACCTCTCGAGCGCCGCCGCCGCGAAGATCGGCCTCCGGAAGAAGGCGATGGTGCCGGTCAAATCGGCCTCCGGAAGAAGGCGATGGTGCCGGTCAAGCTCGAACTGGTCGGCGAGGCAGCGAAGAAAGTCGCGAAATTGGCGCCGTCGAAATCGAACACGCAGCTAGGCAAAAAAAGGCGCCCCGGGGGACGGGGCGCGAGGCGAGACCGGGTTCGGGATGACCCGCGAGGGTCGGGGGGATAAACCCGGCCTGGATCGGGGCGAGCGCATGGCGCGCTCGCCAGTCGCCGCCAAAGTACGGCATCCGACGTGCGAGGCGCAATTGTCCCAAGGTGCAGGGAGAGTGCTCCCCCCGGGGAGGGGCCGATCTGCGGTGGCAGCTGCGCGGACACACCGCGGCCGCCCGGCCGCGATGGCGCGCCTATCTGATTTCTTTCCAGTTGCCGGCGATGTAGCCTCGTGCGTCGACCGGCATCAGCACCTTGCCCGCGACCGCACGGTCGCCGTCGCAGCTCCAGTCGTAGATCGTCGCGTGCCCGGTCGCCGACATCGGGATCACCAGCGATCCGCGATTGGCGCGGCACCACGCGCTCGCGCCGGGCAGCGCTCGACGCGTGTCGGCCTTGAAGCAGTGGAGGTTGGCGCCGACGTAGCACGCGAGCAGCTTCGGACCGGCACAGCGGACATAGGCGCCGCCCCGCATCGCGCTCTCGTCCATCTGGAACGCCCTGGCCACGGCTGCGCTCAGGTCCGCGGGGACCTTCGCCGGGGCGGCGTGCGCGGCGTCGGGACAGTACGGCCTTTCCGCGGGAGCCGCGCCTGCGGATACGGAAACCGCGGCAACGCATGCCGCGCCGAGCACGGCCAGCCAATTCGTCGAAAAACGCATGCAAGTCCTCCGCGCCTGGCCGCGAGCGTTCCCGAAAACGCGCAGGTTTGTCAGGCTCGTCGGCGCGACTCATACTACGCCCTTTCAACCGCATCCAATGCCACCGCCCCTCGCCGCCGCTCGCGCTCAGGCCGCGCCGATCGAATCCACGCGACGGCTGCTGTTCCGGCTGTGCCTGTCATTCAAGGCACTCCTGTCGGTGCTGGAGATCGTGGCCGGGGTCCTGGGCTTCGTGCTCAGCCAGCACGCGATCGTGCGCTTCGTGACGGTGCTGACGCAGGACGAGCTCACCCGCAACCTCGACGACTGGTTCGCGCAGTCGTTGCGGCAGGCGGCGGAGGATCTCTCGATCGGCTCGCAGCGCTTCGCCGCACTCTATCTCCTGAGCCACGGCATCGTGAAGACGACCTTGATCGTCGGGCTGCTGCGCCAGCGGCTCGCGTACTATCCGCTGTCGATCCTCGCCTTCGGCCTGTTCGTCGTCTATCAGCTCTTCCGCTTCCAGACGACGCACTCGATGTGGCTGCTGATCCTGACCGCGGTCGATATCGTGATCATCGCGATGACCGTTCAGGAATACCGATACCTGCGCCAGCGCTCGCAGCCCATGGCGGGGCTGAACGCGCTTTGAATCGTCGACCGCGACGGCCCGCACGTAGCGCGCCCTGATGCTGTTCGAGCCGGATCGCCACGAAGCGCTGGAGGACGTCGCCTGGGACGAGTCGCGGGCACGCGAAGCGATCCGGTCGATCGTCGGCGATATCGAGGAGAACGGCCGCGGCGGGTGTCTCTGGCCCATGCATCCGCTCGACGACGAAGGCGATTCGCCGCGCGGCGGTTGCAGCAGCCTCTACCTCGGAAGCGCCGGCGTGCTGTGGGCGCTGTGGCAGCTGCAGCGCGAGGGCGCGGTCGAGCTTCGCGGCGACCCGGTCGAAGGCATCCGCAACGCGGACACGGTCTATCCGCGGCAGCCCGATACCGGAGAAGTCGTTCCGTCCTATTTCCTGGGCGAATCGGGCATCCTGCTCGCCCTGTGGCGCCTGACGGGCGCGAGAGCCGCCGCGGATCGCCTTTACGCCTCGGTGCGCTCGAACGTGCAGAACCCGACGAACGAGGCGCTGTGGGGCGCACCGGGAACCATGCTGGCGGCGTGGCACCTGTGGAAACAGACCGGCGAGTCGCGCTGGCACGATCTGTTCGTCGAGAACGCTGACGCAGTCTGGTCGACCTGGCACTTCGACGAGCGCGCGGGCTGCCACGTCTGGACGCAGGCGCTGTACGGCAGGCTCGTGCAGTATCTCGGCGCAGGCCACGGCTTCGCCGGCAACGTCTATCCGCTACTCAAGGGCGCGGCGCTCCTCGATGCGCCGCGTCGCGAAGCGCTCTACGACCGCTGCCTGGCCACGCTGCGCGCGACGGCGCAGCGCGAAGGCGATGCGATCAACTGGCGGCCCGGCTTCTTCGATCCGCGACCCGGCGGCGCGCGCATGCTGATGCAGTGGTGCCACGGCGCACCTGGAATGGTGACGGCCATCGCGGACTTCCCGCCGCAGCGATCCGCCGAGCTCGACGCCATGCTGGTCGCAGCGGGCAACGCGATCTGGCGAGCGGGCCCGCTCGTCAAGGGTTACGGCCTGTGCCACGGCACCGCCGGCAACGGTTACGCCTTCCTCAAGCTCTTCCGTCGCACGGGCGATCGAGTCTGGCTCGACCGCGCGCGCTCGTTCGCGATGCACGCGCTCGGGCAGCTCGATCGCATGCGAGCGCGATTCGGCCAGGGACGCTATACGCTGTGGACGGGCGACCCCGGGCTCGCGGTCTACGCGTGGCGCTGCATCCGCGGGGGCGCGGAGCTGCCCGCGCTGGACGCTCTCTCCTAGGCGTCGCCCGCTCGACCGGCTCACTGCCTCGATTTCTCCCTCGCCAGGTCCTGGCGAACCGCGGCTGCAGCGGCCCGTAGAGGCGAAGGCCTCGGCCGCGCCGTCGATGCACAGCATCAGCCTTGGCGCTAGAATGTCGCGCGCTCTGTGCGCAGGAGATCGGCGACGCCCGGACTACCGCACACGACGCTCCACCCGACATTCATTGGCAGGCTCATCATCGAACCTCCATCGCGCGCTCGGCGGCCTTCCCGCCCTCTCTCATCGAGCGAAGGCGGCAGTGCGGCGGACGAGCGAGATGAGCTCTTGGACCTGCTGTACGGCTTTCGCACGACGTCGATCGTGCTCGCGGCGCTCGCCACCGGCGTGCTCGATGCCTTGCGCGCTGCGCCGAAGGACGAAGCGAGCGTCGCACGCGAGACGCGTGCGCATGCGCCGTCTCTCGCTCGATTCCTGCGTGCGCTCGAGCGCCTCGGCATCGTGCAGCGCGAAGCGGGAACCATCGGCCTTACCGCGACGGGCCGCCGCCTGGCCGAGCCCGATGGCGCCTTCCTTGCGCGCGCCACGCTGATCGGCGACGAATACATCGCGGCGTGGCAGCACCTCGCGCACACTGTCATGACCGGTGAAACGGCGTTCGAGCGCGCCTTCGGCATGAGCGCCTGGGACTACCGCGCGCGACGCCCCGATCTGTCGGCGGCGTTCAATCGCACGATGGCCGATCACCGCGCAAGCGCGAGCCGCATAGTGCTGGCAGCCTACGATTTTTCGCATGCGCGCACGATCGTCGACATCGGTGGCGGCCCCGGGGGGCTGATCGCCGACCTGCTCGCGGCGCACCCCCGCGCTCGCGGCATCGTCTTCGACCAGCCGCACGTCGTCGCCGAAGCGCCCGCCGTGTTCGACGCCGCCGGCGTGTCGGACCGCGCGTCGATCGTCGGCGGATCGTTCTTCGAAGCCGTGCCGGCCGGCGGCGACATCTACCTGCTGCAATATGTCCTCCACGACTGGAGCGACGAGCGCTGTACCGCGATCCTGCGCAAGTGCCGCACTGCAATGGACGCGCATTCGCGCCTGCTGATCGTCGAAGACCTGATGACGGCGCGGTCGATCCCGAACGACCACGTCGTGATGCTCGACCTCCAGATGATGGTCATGCTGGGGGGACGCGAGCGTACGCGCGAGGAGTTCGACGCGCTGCTGTGCCAGGCCGGATTCGAGCTCTTGTCGACGATTCCGACGGGTGGCGCCGGCTGCGTCCTGGTCGCGGGCCCGGCGCTCGACGCGCCTCCTTCCGACGTCCCGTCGTGAGCGCTCGCACGGCAGAATCGAACGATCCGCACTGGAGCGCTGTCGCCCATCACTGGCAAGAGTACGGTCCACCGCTGCGCCCGTCGCCGGCCGATATCGCCGCGATGGAGCAAAGCGTCCGGTCCTGGCCCGGCCGACCGGTGGTGCGCGGACTGCGCGCGCTGCTGCTCGGCGTCACGCCGGAGATCGCCGCCATGGCTTGGCCGGACGACGCACATCTCACGGCCATCGATCGCTCGGAGGCGATGATCGAGCACGTGTGGCCGGGCGACATCGCGGGCCGCCGAACCGTTCGCCAGGCGGACTGGTTCGCCTGCGACTACGGAAGCAACGACATCGTGATCTGCGACGGCGTATTCGCGATCATGCGCTACCCGGATCAATACGTCGCCCTCGTCCGCAAGATCGCCACGTCGCTGGCCGAGGGCGGGTTTTTCGTCACGCGCACGTTCCTGCAGGCCGTCGTACGCGAAACGCCGGCGAATGTGCTGCGCGACCTTGTCGACGGGAAGATCGGCAGTGTCCACGCCTTCAAGTTCCGACTCGCGATGTCGATGCAGCCGAGCGCGGCGGAAGGCGTGCGACACGCCGACGTATTCGACGCCGCGCAAAAAGGCGGCATCGATTGCGACACGCTGTCCGCGCGCACGGGCTGGTCGGAGATCGAGATCGATACGCTGCGGCTCTACCGCGACAAGGACACGCGGCTGTCCTTCCCGACCGCAAGTGAGATGGCGTCGGTGATGGCCGAGCACTTCGAGACCATTGGAGAATCGCGCTCCGACTACGAGATGGGGGATCGATGCCCGGTGTTGACGTACCGGCGGCGATAGCGGCGATAGCGCCGGCAGATCCTGGCGTACTACCCAGCCCGCCGCCGGCGCGAGCGCTTGTTCCGGCTCTCGCGCTCTCGCTGCAGTTCGGCGGGTCCGACACGGTCCGCAAGCCGAGCGGATATTGCGCCAGGGTCAGTCGCGAGATAGCATTCCGCGCGCCTGCCGCCACGCGGCAGCCCGATCGCGCAGCGGCATTCATTCTTCGCGCATCGTAGGCCAACGAACCATCCGGGGGGTATTCATGACCGTGCAACACGAGCACTGCCAGCGCTCTCTCGATCGCCGCACTTTCCTGAGCTCGTCCTTCGCGATGACCACGCTCGCCGCCGTCGGTGCCGTCACGCTGAGCGGGATTGCCTATGCCGACGCGCTGACCAGCGCGCAGCGCGAGAAGTTGACGCCCGACGACATCCTCACGCTCATGAAGAAGGGAAACAAGCGCTTCAACAGCGGGAAGCGCGAGGATCACAACTACCTTGCGCAGCAGCGCGCCAGCGCCTCGGGCCAGCATCCGATGGCGGTATTGCTGAGCTGCATCGACTCGCGAGCGCCGGCCGAAACGATCATGGACCTGCGGATCGGCGACATCTTCAACAGCCGCGTGGCCGGCAACATCGCCAATCCCGACATCCTCGGCGGGATGGAGTTCGCCTGCAAGCTGTCCGGAGCTAAGGTGATCCTGGTGATGGGCCACACCTCTTGCGGCGCGATCAAGGGCGCCATCGACAACGCCGAGCTCGGCAATCTCACCGGCCTGCTCGCGAAGATCAAGCCGGCGGTCGCGGCGACCAATTATTCCGGAGAGAGAAGCTCGAAGAACTATGCTTTCGTCGATGCCGTCGCGCGCAAGAATGTGGCGCTCACGATCGCCAACATCCGCAAGGACAGCCCGGTGCTCGCCGGCATGGAGTCGAGCGGGGCGGTCAAGATCACGGGCGCGATGTACCACCTGGCGACGGGAGTCATCGACTTCTTCGCTTGACGATCCGCGTCGCCGCGCCCGATGCCGCCGGATCTCGCGGCCTTTCATCTCGACCTCCGCTTCATGGCGCCGCTGTCGGAGGAACGCGCCACCGAGTTGGTCGACTTCGTCTCGCAGAGCCTCGACGGTACGGTCGTCGATGTCGGCTGCGGCTGGGCCGAGCTTCTGATCCGGATCCTGGAAGCGACGCCGGGCGCAAATGGGATAGGCATCGACCTCAAGCCGGGCTCCATCGAGCACGCGCAAGCCGTCGCTCGAACGCGCGGCGTTGCGGACCGAATCACACTGATCGAAGGCGACGCCAAGGACCGCCTTCCCGCTTCCGCGCAGGCCGCGATATGCATCGGAGCGAGCCAGATCTGGGGACCTCCCGTCGAAGCGAAGCTGCCGCTCGACTACCACGGCGCTCTCAAGGCAGTGCGATCGATGCTCGAACGGGGAGCGCCGGTGATCTACGGCGAAGGGATCTGGGCTTCCGCGCCGACCGCGGCGGCAATTGCCCCGCTGGCCGGGAGGCTCGACGAGTATGTGACGCTGCCCGATCTGCTCGACATCGCGATCGCGTGCGGCTTCGAAGTGATACGAGCTCACGAGGCTTCCCTGGACGAGTGGGACGCCTTCGAGTCGGGCTTCGTCGCGCGCTATGCGCGATGGCTGGCCACCCATCCGGCCGATCATCCGGAAGCGCAGGGCGTTCGAGAATCGGCCGCGAGGCAGCGCGCGGCGTACTTCCGGGGCTACCGCGGCATCCTCGGGATGGCCTACCTCCAAATGCTGGCCGTCTAGGCGGACAGAGGCGCGGGCATGTCCATGCGATCGAGCCATGCGGTCTACGCGGCGGTGATGATCGGCCTGGGCCTCCTCGGCCTGATCTACGGGAATGCCTGCCTGATCTGGGAACAGATCCCCGCGAGCCTACCCGGCCGCCCCGCCGTGATGTTCGCCTGCGCGATGGTCGCCCTGGGGACGGGGATCGGGCTCCTGCTGCGCCCGGCGCTGACTCTGGCTTGCCGCTTTCTGGTCGCCTTCCTGCTGTTGTGGCTGCTGCTGCTCAAGCTTCCGGGACTCGTGCTGGCGCCGCAGGTCATGGTGCGCTGGGAATCGTTCGCCGAGACGGCCGCAACCCTGGCCGGAGGCTGGTCCCTGTTCGCGGCCTACGCAGGCGCCTGGGAGCGGCGGCATCTGGGTTTCGCCGTCGGCGAGCGCGGGATCCGGGTCGCCCGGCTGCTGCTGATCGCGGCCCTGCCGATGATCGGGCTCAGCCACTTCGCCTACGCCGATCTGACCGCGAGCCTGGTCCCGAAGTGGCTCGGCTTCCCCGTGGGCTGGACTTACCTGACCGGCGCCGCGAGCGTCGCCGCCGCGGCAGGCATGCTGTTCGGCATCGTGCCGCGTCTCGCCGCAAGCCTGGAAGCTGCGATGCTCTGGATCATCACGCTGTTCGTCTGGATACCGCGGGTCGCCACCGCGCCCGCGGCTCAGGAGAACTGGGCCGAGTTCGCGATCTCCTGCGCGATCGCCACCGGTGCGTGGTTGGTTGCCGACACCTATCGCGGCGTCCCCTGGCTCGCAAGCGGCGGCAGGGCGCGCGCGGTATCCTTCGACGGATGACGAGCGCTGTTACGGAGATCCGATCGGGTGACTGAGAGCCCGGTACAGGACGAGCTCGGAAGACGACGGCGTCCCCGCCACGTCGTCGTTTACGCCTGGGGCGTGGCGATTCTGGTCCTCGGCCTGCTCAGCGCAGCACTCATCTACGCGCTCGTGCCCGACGACGCGGACGCAGACGCCGACGCCCGGATAGCGTCTGAGAGGATGTACCAGCACAACCTCGAAGTCATGGGAGGACGCTTCGCCGTCTACGCCGACGAGTTCGACCGGTGGTTCGCGGCGCTGTGGCATGGAAAGGAGCTCGCCTCCACCCTCGCCGTGCTTTCCACCGCGGCGGGCCTGGCCTGCATCGGCATCGCCCGCCTGATGTCCCGGACATCGCAGGGGGGGAACGCGCGTAGCTGATCGCCCTGCCCCCGGCCCGGCGGGCCGCCCGGCTGCATGGACTCGCTCCCTGCCGAGCATACCGGTTGACTACAGAAGTCGCGACGGTAAGAATGGGGGGGTCGGATCGGAGCTGGCCTGGAATCCCTGGGCGATTCGATACAGCGGTAGAAAGTGCCCGATGAGCCAGGCTGGTCTGCCTTCGAACTTCCCCCCACTGCGCTTCGTCCTGTCCGCCACCGGCGAGGCAGCGTCGCACTACGAGCTCGGCCTGATGTATGCGAACGGCCAGGGAACGCCGAGGGAAGAGGTCGAGGCGGCGCGCTGGTTTCACAGCTCCGCCGAACAGGGTCATCCCCGCGCCCAGTACATGCTGGGCTGCATGTACAGCGTCGGTCGCGGCGTGCCCCAGGACGACGCCGCGGCGCTCGCGTGGCATCGCCGAGCCGGCGACCAAGGCTACGCCCGCGCCCAATACGCGCTTGCTCGCATCTACGCCTCGGGCAGGGGCGTGCCGCAGGACCACGCCGAAGCGGCGAGGTGGTATCGGAAGGCGGCCGAGCAAGGCTTCGCCCAGGCCCAGAACGACCTCGGCGTCATGCACGAGATCGGTCAGGGCGTGGCGCAGGACCACGTCGAGGCCGTCGCCTGGTATCGCAAGGCCGCGGAACAGGGCCAGGCCCATGCCCAGAACAACCTCGGCTTCATGCACGAGCGTGGGCGAGGAACGCCGCAGGATCATGCCGAGGCTCTGAAGTGGTATCGCAGGGCCGCGGCCGCGGGGAATCCGAACGCGCAGCTCAACCTCGGCGTGATGTACGAGCGCGGTCAGGCCGTGACCCAGGACTTCGCCGAAGCGGTCAACTGGTTTCGCAAGGCGGCCGATCGCGGGCTGGTCAGCGCCCAGACCAACCTCGGCTATCTGCTCGAACGCGGCCTCGGGACGCCGCAGGACTATGCCGAGGCCGCGAGGTGGTATCGCAAGGCCGCCGAGCAGGGCGGCGCGCAGGCCCAGAACAATCTGGGCGTCCTGTGCCAGGGGGGCTACGGCGTGGCGCAGGACCACGCCGAAGCCCGGGAGTGGTTCCTCAGGGCAGCCGATCAGAATTTCGCCGTGGCCCAGTACCACATGGGTGTCATGTGCGAGAGCGGGTACGGCGCGCCCGTAGACTACGCAGCCGCGCATCGATGGTTCCGCGCTGCGGCCGATCAGGACAACGCGAGCGCTCAGTTCGCCTTGGGCGTTCTGTACGACCGCGGCCGTGGCGTTGCGCAGGACTACGCCGAGGCGGTGAAGTGGTACCGCATGGCCGCGGACCAGGGCTTTGCCGCCGCCCAGCTCAATCTCGGCATGATGTACTTCTACAGCCGAGGGGTCACGCAGGACTACGTCGAGAGCCACAAGTGGTTCAACCTCGCCTCGTCCCTGTTCCTCCCCTCCGAGCCGGAGAACCGCGCCCGCGCCATCCGGAATCGCGAAATCGTCGCGACGAAGATGAGTCAGCAGCGCATCGAGGAGGCACAGAGTCTCGCTCGCGACTGGAAGCAAAGGCCGTCGGGGTCGCGGCTCGAAGCCCGCTCGAGCTCAATGACCGGTTGGCGCTAGGCCATCGAGCCAGGCACCTCGCAGTCGAGTATCGGGCGGCGCGCGGCTTGCGGGCGAAGCGACCATGCTCGCGCCGGTCGTTTGCCGGCATCGCCATCGTCGCCACCCGAGATTTCCCCGCAGTGCTCGACGCTGCAAAGGGAGGATAAGATGAGGGGCGCCCTGAAGTGCATAGTGGCTATCGCATCAGCCCTGGCGTGCGCGCTGGGGACGCTGGCCGCGCAAGCCGCCGGCTATCCCGTTCCGCAGGAAGGATCGTGGACAGCGCGCGACTTCCGCTTTCACTCGGGCGAGGTCATGCCGGAGCTGCGCCTGCATTACCGGACCATCGGCGCGCCCACGGGCGAGCCGGTGCTCGTGCTGCACGGCACCGCGAGCTCGGGCGCGGCGATGCTCACCCCCGCTTTCGCCGGGGAGCTTTTCGGGCCGGGGCAGCCCTTCGACGCCTCGCGCTACTACATCATCATTCCCGACACGCTCGGTCATGGGAAGTCGTCCAAGCCCTCGGACGGCCTGCGCATGAAATTTCCGCGGTATGACTACGACGACATGGTGGGCGCGCACTACCGCCTGCTGACCGAGCATCTGAAGGTGAAGCACCTGCGTGCGGTCATCGGCAATTCGATGGGCGGCATGGAGACCTGGATCTTCGCCGAGAAATACCCCGGTTACATGGATATCGCTGTGCCCATGGCCTGCCTGCCACCGTTCTGGCGATCAATGCCGCCGACGACGAGCGCAATCCTCCCGAGCTCGGACTGCTCGATCGCGAGATCAAGCGGGTCAGGAATGGCCGGGTGCTGCTCATTCCGGCGAGCGAGAGCACCGCGGGCCACGGCACCACCGGCATGGCGAAGTTCTACCGACGCGAGCTCGCCGCTCTGCTGCAGTCGGCGCCGCAGCTCGCCCCCTGACGCCGACAATCCGTCGCAGGAGTCGGCGCACGATCCGGCCGCCGCATCGTAGTGCGTAGCCGGCGTTCGGACGACGCTGACTATTGCCCGTGATCGCGGTAGTAGCCGCGATAGCCGTAGTAGCCGTCGTCGCGATAGTAGTACCCGTGACGATGATAGCCGTCGTCGTACGAGACATAGCCTGCAGGCACGACGACGCAGCCGCCAAGCAGGGCGGCGAGAAGCGAAGCGATGACGAGGCGTGTCATAACGGGCTCCATATGCGGAAGACCCTGATTCGACACTCGCCTGCGTGGCAAGTGCGGCGCGATCGAATCCAAATCGAAAGCGCGCGACGCGCGTAGTCCTGCGGACGACGCACGAATCGACGAGCGCGACGGGATCGGTCGGACGCGCTCCGATGAGCTCGACGCACCGGCATGATGCGACCACTCAATACCGCGATGCAGGCGTGCGCATCGCGGGAGCGACGCGCCGCTTCACGCCGCCAGTCTCAGAAGTTATGAATCTCCACTTCGAGGATGCTGTTGCCGATCAAGTAGAGGAGATTCGGTTTCTGCGGATTGATCTTGAGGATCCCGTCGACCTGGCTGGCCTTGAGGGTCTGGTCCCCTTCGAGCAGCGTCCAGGACGCTCCGCGATCGTTGCTTCCGAACAGGCCGCCCTGCGTCCACGCGTAGAGCCGCGCCGGATTCTGCGGGTCGAGCGCGAAGTCGATAACCGCGGGCAGCCCGGTATCGGCGCCCGCGAACGTCGAGCCGCCATCGCTCGATCGTGCCAGGTAATGCCGCTGGGAGCTGTCCTCGATTACCCCGAATTGTGCAGACAAGTAGACGTTGCCCGACGCAGCCGGGGAGACCACGATGCGATCAGGCGGAGTCGCGAGAAAGCTCGTTTCGGTGAAACTGAGTCCGCCATTAATCGACTTGAACAGGTGCTCCTGATAATCCAGCTGCGAAAGGCCGCTCGCATAGATGACGTTTCGATTCACAGGGTCGATCGCGACCTTCGTATATTGATCTTGAGCCGTTTGTCGAAAGGTCGACCCTCCGTCGGTCGAACGGTAGAAACCGGGAAGCCCGCCGAAAACCCCATCGGTCGCAAAGTAGACGTTGTTCGGATTCCCTGGATCGACCGCGATCTGGGAGTTTTGCTTTCTGAACTCCTCGCCTCCGGTGTCGACGAAGCTGCGCGTCCACGATTGGCCCGCGTTGGTGCTGCGGAAGAGACCGTTGGTGAACGTGCCGGCGAAGATGAGCTGCGGGTTCGTAGCTGCGATCGCCAGCGTCCTGACCCGAGCGTTGGGATCCGTCGGATCGACCGGATCGACCAAATGCTGGTAGCTCTTGCCACGGTCCTGGGTCTTCAGCACGCCGATACCTTCCTTGAAGGCCACGTATAGGCTCGGAGTCGCGGCGCTGTCGAACGCCGCATCGTTGGTCAGCGTCGCCTTCCAGCCGGTGCTGATCGAAGCGAACGACTTCCCGCCATCGGTCGAATCCCGTGTCGCTGCGCCGCGACGTGCCGAGCGCACTCAGGACGGAAAGAGTACCGAAGCCGAGGCGACGACTCGAGCGAGCGCAGACGAAGCTGGAGAATGCAGGTGTGAAATCGCCTCAGGTGCGACCGACAAAGGAAGGCGGGGAGAACGAGCCAAGCTCTCCCGGCTGCTACTTCATCGCGGCGCCGACGATGTCGACGCGTCGCGCTCGACCGGGGACAGGGTCAGGTTGCACGCGATCGAGATGCGGGGACGCGTGCCCCGGTACGAATGGACATAGTGCTGGAGCCAACCCGGGAACACGACCAGCATTCCGGTGCGCGGGCGAATCGTGAACGTGGAGCCCGGATCGAGTCCTGGGATCGGCCGTCCGCCGCGACGGGGATCGAGCACGGCGAGCGCCCCGGAATCAGGCGAGCGCTCGAGATCGGCGTCGCCGGCATCGACGTAGTAAGTCGAGGACCAGTGGGCGTCGCCGTGCTCGTGCGCGATCGTGTAGTCGCCGTTGTGCATGACCATGGCCCAGGCCTCGGCGGCGACGCGCCATGGCGATGGAGGAAGACCCATCGCGGCGACAGCCTTCGACTGCGTCGCGCCGACGTGATCGACGATCAGCTTCATCACCGCGCGATAGCAGGGCTCCGTGCGCAGGGCGAGATCCGCCGGCGAGTGCCAGCCGCCCGCATTGGAGCGACGCATGCCCGGCGTGGTCCGTGCCTCCTCCGACAGCCGTTCCCGGAGCTCCCGGTTCATGTCCTCGACGTTGGCCACGTCGTAGACCGAGAGGGGCGTGTGGAAGAGGACGAGGTGTTGTTCCACGGTGATCGACGTCGATCGGGACCCGACGCGAGGAGCGCGTCGAGCGTCACGCGAGCATACACCTGTCGGATACGTGGCGAACCGGTCAGCCGACTCCTTCGCGAGCTCGAGCGCCGGGGCCTCCGTGACTCAAGCCGCGCTCGCGAGGATCTCCCGGGCTTCCGACAGCTCGACCGCGGCGAACTCGCCGGGCAGGTTCGAGCAGAGGTCGCGCAACGCCTGGACGCCTTCGTCCGGTCGCCCGAGCTCGATGGCGGTCCGCGCCAGGGTCGTTGCCGCACGGAGTCCGAGCAGCGGCTGACCTTGCGACCTGGCGACATCGACCGCCGCGCGCAACGATTGCACCGCCTCGTCCTTGCTGGTGCCCTCGACGCGCATCAGGCAGAGCCCCTGCAGGCGGTACAGCTCGGATACGAAGATGCCGACGCCGGGTTCCGTCACGGTGGCGAGCGCTGGACGAACCACGTCCAGTGCTTCTGCGAACCTCTCCGCCTTCTCCAGGCCCTCGGCAAGCAGCGCGGCGTAGTAACGGAAGAACGGGCCCACCGCGTAGGCGCGCGGAAACTCGGTCTCCATCGCCGCGACCCCGGCATCGAGGTCGCCTCCGAGCGCATGCGCCCATCCGAGGATCATCGCCGCATGCGAGCGATAAGGCGGCATGTTGTGCCGGTCGGCGAGCTCGATGGCCTGTTGCGCATAGCGCTCGATCGCCGGCCGGTCGTGCGCGAGCTGCACCACGATGAGGGCGGTGATCAGTGCGTGGCCACGACTGCTCGGTTGCCCGAGCTGATCGACCAGCGCGAACGCGCCTTCGAGCTCGCGGGTGGCCTCGACATGCCGGCCCGACCCGGTGAGCGCGATCGCACGCACGCCATACGCGCATACGCCGGGATCGTGACCGCCGAACACGGGACCCATCCAGCTGTGCTGGGCGCGTTCGTAGCGCCTGACGCCCTCGCGCGCCGCCTCTTCGGAGAGCCGGAGGTCGCCCCGGAACAACGCCGTCGACCAACGGCAATGGAGCGCTTCCAGCAGGAGGTCACCGTCGATGGCTTGGCGGCCACCGAGCGCCATCAGCTCTTCCGCGCGGTCGCGGGCGCGATCCAGGCGGCGGGTGGTGAGCGATGTGTACCAGAGTCCCCACGTGGCCTTGAACAGTGCCGTCTCGTCGCCGGAAGATTTGGCATGCTCGTGCGCGCGCTGATAGACGCTCTCGAGCTCCGGGCTTTGATTGCCCTTGATGATGGCGATCTGCGGGCCGAGCTTGAGCAGCAGGCCCAGCTCGCGCTTCGTGCGGTCAGGTCCGGCCGGAAGCTGCGCCAGCTCGTCGAGCGCGCCGGTGAAATGCGCGACGGCCTCGGCGTACGACGAGCGCGCTGCAGCGCGATCGCCGGCGCGCTCGCGATAGTCCGCCGCCAGGTCGAGCAGGCCCGCGTGATGAAAGTGATGCGCCAGAACCTCGGGCTCGGATTCGGCGACGTAGGCGAAATTCTCCGCGAGGACGCGTCCAATCCGCTCGTGGATCTGCGCGCGGCGCGCGCGCAGCAGGTTCTCGTAGGCCGCGTCCCGAACGAGCGCATGCTTGAAGCTGTAGCTTGCTTCCACGCCGCCGCTTCGGCGATAGGCCAGCCCGGCCTCCAGGAGCCGCAGCAGACCGGCGGTGAGCTCGGCCGCCGAATACGAGACGACCGCGGCCAGCAGCGCATGCGAAAACTGCTGCCCGATCACCGAGGCGACCTGCGCGATCTCCTTTGCGGAGCCCAGACGGTCGAGCCGCGCCAGCAGCGAATCGTGCAACGTGTCCGGCACCGCGGGGTGCTCGGGCGTCGAGGACTCGAGCACGCTTCGCGTCAGCTCCTCGACATAGAGCGGCACGCCGTCGCTCTTGGCGACGATGTCGCCCAGGAGGCAGGTGTCGAGCAAGCGCGGCGAGGCGATTTCGGCCACGAGCTGCGCCGCCTGCGCCTCCGTAATTCGCGCGACCTCGATCGAGGACACATGCGGCCGCCCCGTCCAGGGTGACGCGAATTCCGGCCGCGCAGTCACCAGCGCGAGGAGACGCGTGGCCGCGATGCCGTCGATGAGGCGCGTCCAGAGCTCCTTGGTGGTCGGATCGATCCAGTGCGCATCCTCGAGCAGCAGCAGCACCGGCGCGTCGGCGGCGAGCTGCGTGAGCACGTTCACGAGTGCCGCCAGCGTTGCCGCCTTGCGTTGCTGAGGAGGCAGCTCGACGGGCGGATAACGATCGGTCGGCAACGAAAGCAGGTCGGCGATCAACGCCGTCTCGGGCTGCGGCGGCGTGTCGTCGGGCCCGCCCAGCATCGCTTCGAGCTTTGCGAGCTTCACCGCGTCCGGATCAGCAGGCGCGAAACCTGCCGCGCGCTCGAAATGCCGGATCACCGGGTGCAGCGCGCTGTTGGTGTGGTATGGCGAGCATTGGCAGGTCACGCGATAGCAGCGCTCCCCGGCGACGAGCTCCGAGAGCGCATCGGCCAGCCGAGATTTGCCCATGCCCGCTTCACCGGAGATGAACACGACCTGGCCCTGGCCATCGATTGCGCGATGCCAGCGGTCCAGGAGCAGCGATGTCTCCTCGCGGCGGCCGACGAAGGCCGCGCGACCCGCGGCGCGCGCCGCGAAGCGGCTCTCGGCGGCTCCTTCGCTGAGCACGCGCCACACCGGCACGGGCGCCGCGAATCCTTTGAGCATGTGCTCGCCGAGACTTTCATACTGGAACCGCTCGCCGAGCAGTCGATGGGTGCGCGGGCCGATGATGATCGCATCAGGATCGGCGAGTGCCTGCAGGCGCGCGGCGAGGTTCGGCGTCTCGCCGGCGATCGTGCGCTCTCGCGCGGAGCCGGTGCCTACGACTTCGCCGATCACGACGATGCCGGTCGCGATGCCGATGCGCGCCTGGCAGGCTCGTCCGTCCGGGCGCCTGATTCGCCTGACCGCATCGACGAGCGCGAAAGCCGCTCGCACTGCATGTTCCGCGGCGTCTTCCATGGCCACCGGGTAGCCGAAGTAGGCGAGCACGCCGTCGCCCATGAACTTCGCGACGAAGCCCTCGAAGCGCACGATGATGCCGGCACATGCGTCCTGGTAGCGGCGCAGCAGCGCGCCCGCGTCCTCCGGGTCGAGCGCGCTCGCGAGCTCGGTCGATCCCACGAGGTCGCAGAAGAGCACCGTGATTTGCCGACGCTCGGCTTCGGGTTCGGCTTTGCTTGATGCGGCGCGTGCAGCCGGCGCTGGTTGCGCCGGCGCTTCGGCGCGGCGCTTCGCGTCGAGCGCGCGCAGAAGCTTGCGCCGATGGCCCAGCGACAAGCCGAGCTTCTCGAGGTCGGCTTCCGACAGCTCTCCCAGGACATCGAGGTCGATGTCGTTTTCGGCGAAGACCTCGGCGTATTGTGCGAGCCCCTGCGCCTCGAGCCAGTGCTTGATATCGCTCACCGGATCCGCACCCCCCTGGGACGGCGAGTATACCCTTGCCGTGAAAGCATCACGCCCAAGAAAAAGGCCCGGCAGGTTGCCCCGCCGGGCCTTGGATCGCGGTACGGACGCTCGATTTAAGGCGACGTCGCCGGCACCGGGAGGAGCAGCGCCTGTGACGTGCCCGAGACGTTGTCCGGAGCCAGCAGCATCTCGCCGAGCGCAGGCGTGTTGCCGAGCTCGGTCGCATTGACGCTGACCGTCGCCGAGCCCGACCCGTTCGGGGCTACCGCACCTCCGCCGCTGAACGTGATCGCCGGAGTGAACGCATTGAAGCTGCCCGTGCCAGGCATCTGCGCGCTGGTCCCGTCGATCCCATAGTAGTACACCTGATACTTGAACCGCGGGTTGGCGGCCGTGAGCCCCAAGCTAGCCCTGGTCACAGGCAGTTGTAGGTTCGAGTTGTCCGTCGGCTGCGTCACGTTGAACAACAGGGCCCCGTTGCCGTTGATGATGCAGTTCGCGTCGGTCGGGAAGAGCGCGGTCGAGTACGTCGTCGTAACCCCTCCGAAGGCCGACTGAACGATGCCGATCAGCACGAAGTTCGGCGTGAACCCCGGGGCGCCGCTGGTGTCGATGCAGACGTCGATTTCCTGCCCGGCGAGCGGCGTGGAAGTCCGGTTGTGGGTGTTGACCCCGAAGATGACGTTGGTCCCGGACAACCTCGCACCCACGGCCCGGACGTCGTTCTGGGTAACGTTTTGCGCCGTCGACTGGTATAAACCCAAGGTGTAGAAGGCCGGCGTTCCGGCAATGGCCCCGCCCGCGTTCGTGAGGCTTACGGTGTTCCCGGACAGGGTCGCCGCCAGGTTCGAGCGGCTGTGCGCCACCAGGTAGTAAGGCACCGAGAGCTTGACGTTGCCGTTCAGCCGGGAGTTCGACGGCGTGAGCTGCACGTATCCGCCGACGTCCTGGAACGCCGTACCGCCGCCGACCGAGGCCGCGGGCACGGTCAGGTTCACCGGGAAGGTAGCGTCGCTGTTGGCGCCGACGATGACCGAGGCCGGTGTCGTAACCGTGGTGCTGGCCGGCCCGACGGTCTTGGTCACGCCGATGTTGAACTGCACCGCCTTCGGGCCCGCGTTGTGGACCGTCACCTGCTTGGTCGCATTGAAGTCGCTCAGCAGATCGGCGAACCCGAACGACAGGCTCTCGTCCGGCGTGCGCACCACCGCCTGGGTCGCAGTCGCGAACTGCGCCTGCACCAGTCCGGAGCCTTCGTTGCGCGGCGTGTAATCGCCCAGCATGGTCGGGCTTGCCGTTTCGACGACCGCGGCGCGCAGGTCGGCGACCGACCACGCCGGGTTCGCCTGCTTGACGAGCGCAGCGACGCCCGCCACGTGGGGCGTGGCCATCGACGTGCCGGACAGGATCTCGAACCCGTTGCCGGTCCCCGATGCCGTCGACACGGTCGACACGCCGGGCGCGGTGACGCCGGGCTTCAGCACGCTGTCGCCGATCCGCGGCCCTTGCGAGGAGAAGCTTGCGATCTTTTCGAAGCCGGGATTGGGAGTGATGCCCGCATTGGTGCCCACCGCGTTGGTCGCGACGTTGATCACGCTCGTGTTGGCCGGATCGGCACCGAAGAACGGGATCGTGACCGGCTCGTAGATATTTCCGTCAGCCGGGTCGGGAGCGCCACCGGGGATCGGACCCTCGTAGGGCGGGAACCCTGGTGTGCTGTTGATCATCAGCGCGGCGGCGGCGCCGAAATGCTGGGCCGCGCCGGCGCGGAACACGCGCGCGCAGGTGCCGCGCACGGTCACGACGAGCTTGCCGGTGATGTCGATCCCGCCGTTCTTGGTCTTGTCGTACTCGTCCGGGTTGCAGCCGAGCGATATCGTACTGTCGGGGTTTCTCAGCACGACGACCGGCCAGCTTGCGCCGTTCGTGAAGGCGCCGCTGTTGGAGTTCTGGACGGTGATCGTCGCACTGGGCGTGAGCGCCAAGCTGGCTACGGGGAGCCCCGCCAGCGCGTCCGTCGCGGCGACCGAGATGGCACCGTCGTAGACCGCAGGAGCGCTCGTGATGTACGGCTGCAGGCCCGCGTTCCCCGATGCCGCGACGACCACGATGCCCGCAGAAACCGCGTTGGCAATCGCTGCGCCCTCCGCCAGGTCGCCGCTGTCGGTGTTGCCGACGTTGCCGAAGTTCGACCCTAGCGACATGCTGATCACATCCACGTCGGCCAGGACCGCCGCGTCGATCGCCTCGGCGACCACGTCGGTCGACCCGTTGCAGCCGAAGACGCGGAACGAGTAGAGGTCGGCCAGCGGCGCCACTCCCGGCCCGATCCTGAACGCGCCCGGCGTGTACGCGGCTGCGCTGTAGGGTCCGTGGAAGGTCGTGCCGTCAGCCTTCACGCCGAAGCCGGTGGCAGTGCCCGCCACGTGGCTGCCGTGCCCCACGTTGCCGCTCGTGTACTCGCAGTCGAGCGGATTCGGATCCGGGTGGGGGACCGGCTGGTACGTCGCATCGTCCGGGTCGGCGTCGTAGTCGTCGCCCACCAGGTCAGTGCCGCCCTTCACCTTCGGTGCAGCGGGTCCGAAGAGCGAGGGATCGGCCGGCTGCGTGTCCGTCGCCTTCGCCGCGTTGTAGGCAGCGACGGTGCCGGGGCCGCCGAAGTTGGCGTGCGTGTAGTCGATCCCGGTGTCGAGGATGGCGATCTTGATGCCCTGACCCTGGATTTTTGCCGGTCCCTGCCATACGAGCGGTGCGCCGATCAGCGGCACGCTGGTCGCATTGGCCCGGTCGTACACGCCGACGCCCTTCACGGCGACGACGCCGGGAATGGAGCGCAGCTCCTGCACCCGGCCCTCCGGTATCGACACCTTGATGCCGTTCAGCGCGCCGTGGAAGGTCGCGAGGACCTGGCCGCCGCGGCGCTCGATCTCGGGCGTCATCCTCGCGTGCTGTGCCGCGCGCAACGCCTTGATCGTGTTCTTCTCGGACGGACTGAGATGGCGTCCCATGCGCTTCTGCATGTCGGCGACGGAATCGCCCGCGAACATGACGACGACGGTCCGGTACCTGTAGCCGGGCGCCCTGTGCCCGACGGGCGTCACCGGCGAGTTGTCGCTCAGGCTCTGCTGTACCTGCTCAGGTACCTGCGCGTTCGCGCCGAGTCCATATCCCAACGTGGCAACCGCGGAAAAAAACGCTACCCCTTGCAAGAACGACCTCATCGCCCCTCCCTGGTGTCGATGTCACTACTGTGCGCTGCAGGCCTGCACTCTACAGCCTGTTCGCGAACGCGATCAAGCGTGGCGGCGAGCGCGCTCCGAGGGAGCTCGCCGGCCGCCAACCCTATTCAGACGAAATTGCTTTTCCCCGCAGGACTTCGCTTCAGGCGCTGCGACGGCGGCGGACGAATGCGATCAATCCGCCGGCCAGCGTCACCAGCGCGAGCGACCCCGGCTCAGGGACCGCCGACACGCTGTCGAAATCCAGGAACGCCGGGCCGTCCGAGAAGAAGAACGCCAGCTCGGTCGACGTCGAGGTCGCGGTAAGGTCGAACGAATATTGCACGTACGGAGACTCGGCCAGGTTGCTCAAAGCGAGCTCCGGCGTCCCGCCCCAATCGAATTCGAAGGAGTTCGGGATCGGGTTCCCGAACGCGTCGCTTTCGACTTGCAGCCAGAAGCTGATGTGATATTCGCCTCCGGGCACGGTCGTGATCGTCTGCGAGATCTCGCTGATGCCGTCGGGGTTGCCGAAGAAGGCGGCGTACGTGCCGGCTTGCGGAGCTGCATCATCGACCCCGTCGAACACCGGATCGATCGATATCGTCCATCCGGTGAAGTCTCCGGTCTCGAAGTCGCCATTGACGACGATACTATTGGGGCTGGCCTGGCCCGTCGTGCTCAGGAGCATAGCCGCGGCTACAAGACAGCCAGCCAACAGATCCGATATACGCTTGCCCATTTACCCCTCCCTGAAGTCCGCGCGGATGCGCCCCACCCCCTGATGGCACGCGCACCCGTCACGAATTAAATGTGGCGTCCGAAGGCAGGAAGCATGCCGTGAGATGGTTTTTGTTCAGAACCAGTCGGTTATCGCTGTACGCCACAGCCTGGACCTCAGAGGATGTAAAAATAGCTGACAACGCTGACGGGGGACGCGCGGGCCCGGATCGCAGACGCTTTGCGGCGTGCCGGCTTGGAGCGCCAATGACTGCTGCCCACGCACGGCAATCAAACCTCCAGCGCGTAGCCGACGCCGTATACCGAGCGGATCAGCTCGCTCGAAGGGTCTGCATCGTGCAGCTTGCGCCGCAGGTTCTTCACGTGGCTGTCGACCGTGCGATCGCTCACCACGCGTCCGTCGTCGTAGAGGTGATCGAGCACCTGGCCGCGAGAGAAGATGCGTCCCGGCTGCGACGCGAGCAGGCGCAGTAGCCGGAACTCCACCGGAGTGAGGTCGAGCGACCGGGCGTCGAGCGTCGCGCTCAAGCGGTCCTGGTCGAGCGCGAGCCGGCTCGCCGCGAGCACTCGCCCGGTGCTGCGACGCAGGATCGCCTTCACGCGCGCGACGACTTCCCTCGGGCTGAACGGCTTGCAGATGTAGTCGTCGGCGCCGAGCTCGAGGCCGAGCAGCCGGTCGATCTCGTCGACGCGCGCCGTGACGACGAGGATCGGCACGGCGGTGAAGGCGCGGAGCTCCCGGCAAACGGCAAAGCCGTCCCGGCCGGGCAGCATGATGTCCAGCAGCACGACATCGGGTTGCCACTCGCGCACGATGCGCGCAACCGCGCGGCCGTCGGCCTCCACGCGCGTCTCGAACGCCGATGCAACGAGGTAGTCGGTGAGCACGCCGGCGAGCTTCGGCTCGTCCTCGACGATCAGGATGCGCGGCGGCCTGCCCGTCATGTGCGTCTTTCGTTCAACGGCAGCCGCACGCGAATCATGAGCCCGCCGAGGGACGATGCCCGCGCTTCGATCGTTCCGTGATGGGCCACGGCGATCGCGCGGCAGACCGCGAGCCCGAGTCCCGCACCGCCGCTCGCTCGACTGCGCGAGCGCTCGACCCGGTAGAGGCGATCGAAGATCCGGTCCAGCGCTTCCGGGGGAACGCCGGGGGCCGAATCCTCGACGTCGACGCGCGCGTACATCCCCTCCGAGGCGAGGGTGACCCGTACCCGGCCGTCGGGATCGGTGTAGCGGATGCAGTTCGCGAATACGTTGTTGAAAAGCTGCGTGAGGCGCTCTCGATCGCCCACGACCCGAAGCGGCGTACGCTCGCCCGGCGCGAGCTCGACCTGCAGTGGGCGTCGCGCGAACGACTCCGCGAACGCGTTCAGGGCGGACTGCACCAGGGTCGAGAGGTCGAGCGGCGTCATCGCGTAGCTCAGAACGCCCGCGTCTTCGCGAGCGAGCTTCTGCAGGTCCTCGACCAGCCGCGTAAGCGTGGCGAGCTCCGTGCGCAGCGACTCGAGCGCCTGCGGGGTGACCGGACGCACGCCGTCCTGCAGCGCCTCGAGCTCCGCGAGGCACACGGCCAGCGGCGTGCGGAGCTCGTGCGACACGTCGGCGAGAAACTCGCGGCGCGTCTCGTCGGTGCGCTGCAGCGTGCCGGCCAGAGCATTGAAGTCGCGCACGAGCTGGCCCAGTTCGTCGCGCGACCGGGTGTCGACGCGGACGGCAAAGTCGCCCGCGGCGAGTCGATGCGTCGCGTGGACGAGCCGCTTCACCGGCGCGATCAGGCCCCGCGCGAGCGCCCACGCCACCAGCGCCGCGAGGACGACGGCGAAGGCTGCGATCGTCCAAGTGGCCTCCGATTGCTCCTCGAGAAACCGCAGGTCGGGCGCGACGAGGCGCGGTTGGGGCATGACCACCCACCCCACCGTCAGGCCGTTCGCGTCGACCGGCACGCGCGTGCCTTCGCCGCCGGGCAGGCCGTCCCCTGCGATGCGCGTTCCATGGATGTCGACGAGCATCGCGCGCGGCTCGCGTCCGATCTCGCTGCGGCGCGGGTCGTCGGGCGGAGGCGGTCGCGGCGGCGGCCCGAGACCGCCCTTCGGCGGTGGTGGCGGTGGCGGCGGCCCGCCGTCGATGCGCTCGCGCATGAACGTCGCGCCGCCGCGCCGCTCCTGCGGCGGTCCGACGGGCCGAGGCGGCCCATTCGCGTCGTTGATCGCGTTCCACAGACCCGCGTTGTCCTTGAGAAACTCCCAGCCGCCGTGCTCCGCGTAGGCGTCGCCGAGGAGCGCGGCCAGGGCCTCGACGCGCCGGGTCTCGCGCTCGCGCACGTAGTCGCGGAAGCGCGCGTTGCTGCTCAACTGCAGTGCGATGACGAACGCCAGCGCCACGACGACATTGGTCGCGACGATGGCGAGAAACAGGCGCGTCTTGATGTTGAGCCGAGGCAGCAATGGAGAGGCGGGAATGCGCGAGATGAGGAGAGGCGGCCGGTCGCCACGCCGCAAGCCGCCCTGGCCCAAAGGGCAGTCCTGCCGTCGGGCCTCGACGGAATTATGTCACGGCGCGCTGCAGGCGCCCCGCGGGAACGGTCTCAGCGGGGTGGTGGCGCGCTCCCCGGTCGCGGCGCCGCTTGTGCGGCCGAGATGACGATCGCCTGCTGGCCCGTGGACAACGTCTGGTAGAACGCGTCCGCCTCCGCGCGCAGCGCTTCCATCGCGGTCGACGTCGACTGGTGCTCCGCCGCGATCGCGCTGTCGATGGCCAGCAGGTCCGGCGATCCGCTGTCGAGCTGGCTGGCGATATAGGAATCCAGCGTGGCCCGATTCGACGCGGCCTGGGTCGCCGCGGTCTGCGCGGCAGTCTGCAACGCGGTCCATTGGGTGAGTTGCGACGAGCTCAGGCTGAGCGTGGACTCGACCCGCGTATCGAGCAGCAAGGCCGCGAGCAGCGGCGGCGCGCCGGCGCCTCCCGGCGGCCCACCGTGCGGTTGCGCTTCGGATCCCCCCGCGAGCAGCAGCGCCGCGACGAGGGCAAACCACCTCAGCACACGCGAGCTGCGTGTCATCGATCGATGCATGGTTACTCCTTTCGATGGTAGTCGTTCGAATGCGGGCCGGCCGTCGGCCCGCACCCGGAGCAGCATCGCCGAACAATGTGCGGGAAATGTGCAGCAATCGTGGATTCGCACGAGGCCGCGGACGAGCGGCCCCGCTCTCCACATTTGCTGCACGGTTGCCCGCGACGATCCCTGCTTCCCGACCACGCGAGCCGATCTCGACCCCGTCATGCCTGAATCGAAACTTCGCCTGCACGACCCCGACGCGTCGCTTACGCAGACCGTCGCGCTGCTGGAACGGCGCGGCTTCCACCCGCGCCGCCGACTGCTGCGCAGCATCGCCGCCGCCGCGCTCTCCTTCCCGATCAAGGCGCTCGCCTGTTCGATCATCCCGACCGAAACGCAAGGCCCCTTTCCCGGTGACGGCAGCAACGGCCCGAACGTGCTGACGCAGAGCGGGATCCTGCGTTCCGATATCCGGTCGAGCTTCGGCAGCGCGGGAACGGCGATGACGCCGGGAACGCCGCTCACCCTGACGCTGAGACTCGTCAGCACGATCGACAACTGCACGCCGCTCGCCGGCTTCGCGATCTACATCTGGCACTGCAACGCGACCGGTCGGTACTCGCTCTATTCGCCCGGCGCCACCGCCCAGAACTGGCTGCGCGGCGTGCAGATCACGGATGCCGACGGACAGGTCACGTTCACGACCATCTTTCCCGGTGCGTATTCCGGCCGCTATCCGCACATCCACTTCGAGATCTACGCCGGCGCCGCGGCCGCCGTTTCGGGAAGCAACGCGCTGAAGACGTCGCAGCTCGCGATGCCCGATGCGGCATGTCGCCAGGTGTACGCGCAGACCGCGCTGTATGGATCCAGCCTCGCGAACCTGGACGCGACGCCGCTCGCTCAGGACATGGTGTTCGCGGACGACGGCGCTGTCCTCCAGACGCCGACCATCAGCGGCAGCGTTTCGACCGGCTATGCGGCGGCGCTCGAGATCGGAATCGCCGCCGAGCCGGGCGCGTCCAGTGCGCCCGACGTCGATCAGCAAGGATTGACCGGCGTGTGGTACGAGCCCGCATCGAGCGGCCAGGGCCTCGCCCTCGAGGTGTACGCCGACCTGCAAGGAGCCGGGCGCGGCTATCTGCAAGGCGGCTGGTTCACCTTCGACGTCGCGCCGGCGGGCGGGGTCGACAAGCAGCGCTGGTACACGTTCGGAGGCCCCATTCTCGCCGGCACGTCGTCGGCGAGCCTGCCGCTGCATCTCAATACCGGCGGCAATTTCGATGCCGCACCGGTCACGAACGGGCAGCAGGTAGGCAGCGTGACGATATCGTTCTCCTCATGCACCGCCGGCGAGTTCGCGTATGCCTTCAGCGACGGCTCCGGACGCAGCGGCACCATTCCGATCACGCGGATAACGCCCAACGTCACGTGCTCGGCGACCGCGAACCGGCCGACCAACGCCGACTTCGCGCTGTCTGGCAACTGGTACGACCCGTCGACGTCCGGGCAGGGATTCATCGTCGAGGTCAATCCCAATGCCCCGGTGCTCTTCTTCGCCTGGTACACCTACGCGACGAACGGCGCGTCGCTCGGAGAAGCCGGCCAGCGGTGGTTCACCGGCCAGGGCGCGTACAGCGCCGGGGCGAGGTCGGCGAGCGTTACGCTCTACGAGACCACGGGCGGCATTTTCGACACCGATACGCCGGCGACGCAGGCAACGATCGGGGTCGGATCGGCTACGCTCACGTTCAATGGTTGCGAGAGCGCGACGCTGGCTTTCGACTTCACTGCCGGGCCGAGCATCGGAGCCACGGGCATGATCGCCCTGACCCGCGTCGGCAGCACGCCCTCCGGCTGCGCCAGCTGATGCGCGTACGCCGTATCGAGGGCTCCGGCCTCACGCAAGCCGCATGGAGAGCTCGACCCTCGTGGCCGCTTCCCGGGAGCTGGTCACGCCGGCATCGCGCCGCGGCGCTTGCGCGTTCCTTGCTCTTGCGTCGGCATCGACTGCGTCGCCGGCGGTGCCGGCAGCGGCAGGTTCATCACCGTGCGCTCGACCTCGGCGAGATGCGCCGCCGTATCGGGCAGCACTGGCACGTCGTAGCGCGGCAGCGCGCCGAGCCCGATCGCCGCGGTCAGGTCGCCGCAGGTTGCGCGGCGCCACGCCGACAGGTTCGGGACCTCGACGCCGAAGCGCGTCTCGATCAGGCGCAGCGTCGAGGTGTGGTCGAACGTGTCGCCGACGACGTAGCCGCCGTGGCTCCAAGGCGAGATCACGAGGCAGGGAACGCGAAAGCCGAGACCCGCGGGCAGTCCGTCGATGAACTCGCCTGGCGTGCCCGGCGGCGGCGTCGGCGGCGGCACGTGGTCGAACTGGCCGTCGTTCTCGTCGTAGTTGAGGATGACGACCGAGCGCGCCCAGACCTTCGGATTCGACCACAGGGCATCGAGCACGAGCTTCGTATGATGCTCGCCCGCGGCCGGCAGGTAGTCCGGGTGCTCGCTAGCGTCCGACGGCGGCACGATCCACACGACCTGCGGCAGGTTTCCCGTGGCGAGGTCGTGCAGGAGCTCGTAGAGCGGCCGGTTGACGAGCCCGTTCTCGCGCAGCTCCGACACTCTCGGGGCGTCCTGGTACTGGTTGAAGTACTTCACGACGTTGCAGCCGTAGTCGTCGTAGTCGTGGTAGATCCGCCAGGTGATGCCGGCGCGCGTCAGGCGTTCGGGGTAGGTCTCCCACGCGTAGTGACGCCCGCTGTTGCTGGTCGCCGGCTCGCCGTGGCGGCCGTCGGCGCCGATCGAGGCCGTCATCAGGAAGAAACGGTTGGGGTGCGTCGGCCCCATCAGCGACGCGTGGTAGCCGTCGCAGACCGTGAACGCGTCGGCGAGCAAGTACATGAGCGGAAGGTCGTCGCGCGTCATGTACCCCATCGTCAGCGGACCGGCGTCGCCGTCGAACCTGCGCATCGTGGCGACGAAGCTGTCCATGCGGCCGTCGTTGAAACACGCGTGCAGCGGTCTCCAGCTGTGGTTGAGGTCGGTCAACCGCTGCGCGCTGCTGCTCCGGGTGTCGAGCCGGAACGGCAGCACATAGCCGTCGGGGTTGGCCTCGTCGGGCTGGTAGAACACGCTGCGGCCGCTGGCGAGCATCAGCGCGTCCGCGTCGTCGTAGCCGCGCACGCCCGCGAGCGTGCCGAAGTAGTGATCGAACGAGCGGTTCTCCTTCATCAGGATGATGATGTGGTCGATGTCGGAGAGCTTCGATGCCGGCTCCGTGCGCAGCATGTCGGCGCACGACGCCAGCGCCGCGGACGCGGACAGCGCCCCGGCAGCCTGCAGGAAGTCGCGGCGGGTAAATGCGCTCATCGGCAGTGCCTGAAGACCGGGCGCCGCCGAGGGCTCTCTCGCAGGGTGCTCCGTGATGCCGTCATCCGCTTCTCACATCTGCGCAATTCGAGCGCCAATATCCACCCGTCGCCGCGCTCGGTCAAATGCCTGAGGAAACCCGTTTGGTCCTGTCCTGGTCGAATGAATCGGCAGGTACTCGCCTGTCGGGGTCGAAGGCAGACGAAAGGCCAGGAATGACTGACGAAAGCGCAGCCGCGAACGATCCGCGCCGCGCGAGATGCACGAGCGGGCGGTCACCTGACGGTCCGAAGGGTCTCCGCCGATCGTCGTCTGCAACCTGCGTACAATAGGTCCTCATGCGCAATTCCAAGGCGAGCGATACACTGCGCTGTCCTGGCCTATGAGTCGCGTCGCCGTCACCTATCGCGTGCGCAGCGCTCCCGCCGACGTGTCGGCGGTGGCGCAGGCGATCGCCTTCGAGCAGAGCGTCGAGCTTCCCCCCTCGGCCGTCCACGACCCCGAGATCGCGGCGCACATTGCCGGCCGCGTCGCAGGATGGCGGAGGCGCGACGACCATCACTTCGACGTCGACATCGAATTGGCCGTGGCAACCATGGGCGGGGATGTCGCGCAGACCGTCAACATGCTGTTCGGCAACTCTTCGCTGCAGGATCACGTCGAGCTCGTGGACGTCCGCTTTCCGCACGAATGTCTCACGATGCTTCCCGGCCCGCGCTACGGCCTTAGCGGATTGCGGACGCTCCTCGGCGCACCGGACCGCCCACTCACCTGCGCCGCATTGAAGCCCCAGGGCCTCCCGGTCGAGCGGCTGGCGGCACTGTGCGAGACGCTCGCGCGCGCGGGAATCGACGTCATCAAGGACGACCACGGCTTGGCGGACCAGGCGTATTCGCCCTTCGCGGATCGGGTGCGAGCGTGCCTGCGCGCCATCGATCGCGCGCGCGCCGGATCGGCGCATCGCGCGGTCTACGCGCCCAGCATCGTGGGCTCGCCTCGGCGCGCTGCCGCGCAGATTCGTCTCGCGCAGGAGGCCGGCGCGCAGGCGTTGCTGCTTGCGCCTTCGCTTCTGGGGCTCCCGGCCTTTGCCGAGCTCGTGCGCGAGGACATCAAGGTTCCGGTGATTGCCCACCCGTCGTTCGGGGGCGCGACGCGCATCGCGCATCCCCTGCTCATCGGCACTCTGTACCGCGCCCTTGGCGCGGATGCCGTGATCTTTCCGCACGCGAGCGGCCGCTTCGCACCGCCTCCCTCGGCGTGCCGCGAGCTCGCGGAGCGTGCGCGCGCGCCGCTGGGATCGCTGGCCCCCGCGTTGCCGGTTCCCGCCGGTGGGCTGCAGCTCGACACGCTTGACGACGTGATCGCGTTCTATGGCCACGACGTCATGCTGCTGGTCGGCGGCTCGCTGTTATCGGACCCGAAGCGTGTCGGCGAACGCGCCGCTCAGTTTGCCGCGGCCGCCCGGGCGTCCGCGCCCACAGCCCAGGGAGCCAGCGCTTGAACGATTCGGCCCGGTTCCGCAAGCACGATCCCGCGTTTCGATGGGAAGGCGTCGAGACGCGGGCCTACAAGAACGATCCGGGAGTGCCCTATCGCGACGTCACTCGACAGGTGCTCTTCGACGATCCCGCCTTGCGCTGCGAGCTTCGCTACTTCGAGGTTGCGCCGGGCGGCTACACGACGCTCGAGCGACACGAGCACGTGCACGCGGTTGTTATCCAGCGCGGGCGCGGACGGGTGCTCGTGGGAGACGCCATCGCCAACGTGATGCCCTTCGATCTGGTTCGCGTCCCGCCACGAACCTGGCATCAGTTCCGCGCCGACGAAGACGCGTGCCTGGGCTTCCTGTGTCTCGTCAACCACGAGCGCGACCGGCCCGAGCTACCCGATGCCGCGGCTCTCGCCGCGCTTCGCGAGACAGCCGAGATTGCGGCGTTCATTCGCACCGAATAGGACGGACGACTGCTTTACCGATGCACCGCCGGGATCATGACTCCCCGCCGGCGGTGCATCGTGCGTGGCGACAGGAGGGCTACATCTGCACCCAGCTTCCTTCGCACGTGGGACCCGACCTGAGCGTGATCCACTTCCCCAGGCAGATGTTCTTTCCCTTGCCACTACCGGGAACCACGAGGCGCTTTCCGGCGATGACGTTGGGATCCACCTCGAGCACGCCCGGAGAGACCTCTTTGCTGACCGCCGCCAAATCGACTGTCGGTGATGTTCCGGTCACTCGATGCAAAGCAATCGGCGGCTCGCCTGGCTTGTTGATTATCTGCTTCTCCGTCGGAGGCTGTTTCTCCGTCTGAGCGTATGCGGTGCCGGCGCATACGAGCGCACCCGCTACCAGCGTTACGGCCAGTATTCCGAAGTTCATGCCTTGAGTCTTCATCTTCTCTTCTCCCCGAGTGAAGTGCGGATGCGCATCTGCATCGTCAGGCCGCACCCGCGCATCCCGCGAGATGGTGCGGACTCGCCTAGCGGCAACCAGCGGCGCATAGCCTCGCCGGCCCTGATCCGTTCGGTTGGCCGTTGCGCGTAGGAACTTACCCTGATTTGAGCGGTTAGGCCACGTTGTGTGAAAAAACACAGTCCGGGTCCGCAAGCCATCCGGGAGTGCGAATTTACCCGATATTAATCAATTGCTTTGACGCCAGAGGCGGCCTGGTCGAGGCCGAAGCCGATGCTGTACGTGAAGCCGAATAGCATCGGATCGCCGTCGAAGTCGGTTCGCGGTTCCGCTGGAAGACCTCTTGGCCTCGGGAGGCTTCCACGGACCCACACCATGCCGGTCGGCGACTTGGGATCCTCGCTGTGCGGAAGGTCTAACGATCCTAGCGCTCGATCCCGCCAACCGCTTCACGCTTCGAAAAGAACAGCGCCGCCAGCTTGTCGGCACCCAGAACGCGCCCGATCTCCGAGAAGGCGAAGAATGGAACGAAGGCCACGATCAGCACCAGCACGCGGGCGGCGATTTCGTAGACACCGATGTCGCCGATTTCGCGCAAACCGCCCAGCAATCCCTGCTTGTGAATCCATCCCTCGACGAGGTGCTCAACGATGCCGAATAGCAGCACAAGGACGCCGAACAGGAGCGACTTGTAGATCACCGGGACGATCAGCGGCTGGTCTTCAAAACGTCGGCCGAAGCCGAACATCTCGCCGATCAGGACGACCTTGGCGATGATCAACGCCTCGATCAGAGCGATCCCATAGTGCAGATAGGCAGTGCCTGTTTCAGCGACGATCAGCCTGCGATAGACCGTGAACGAGCCGAGGAATACCCACAGGTACAAGGCAATGATCCAGAAACGCTTGAGCTCCTCGATCGCCCGTTTCTTGAGATTTGCTTTGGTCTCGCTTTCCATGTCGGGTCCTTCCGCGGGTGACCACTCAGTCAATCGACCGATGCGGGTTGGCACGCGCGCTCGTCAGCCGGGAGGGGCCGGCTGGAGGCGGTGCCGGGCATCGAGGGCCAATCCTGACGCAGACCCGCGGAGCGGGCAAGTCAATGGGCCCATCGACCCGGGCTCGAACCCAGGGCGCGCGTCCGTCCGCTTTGGCGGCACGCCGTGGTGTCGCCTGTGCTACGCTATTCGCGTAGGCATAACCTCTTGCCAGTGGGCGATGTCGCCGACATGAACGTGCTGCGTTATCGCAGAGTAGTCGCCACGGTATGCGCGATCGCATTCGCGATCCTCGCTTCCGTTGCGGCGAGCCACTTGCACATCGGTGCCGACCAGGATGAAGCGTGCGCTGTTTGCGCCGCGTTCGCAGGGAAGCTCGAAAGCCCGGTTGCCCAGCCACCCGCCCTCGCGCCCGTCGCCCTGGCCTTCTGGCGGTGCGAGGTTCCGCAGGACGCCCAGGTCCGTCACCGCCTCGTCGTCATCCTGCCGCCTAGTTGCGGCCCTCCGGAAGTCGCGTAGCACGCGGCGGGCGCCTGGCGCCCGCGACTCATTCCTCGTTCCTGCAGCCCGATCGTGGGCTGCTGGTGCTATGCGCGCAAAGGAGCAACGATGTCGACGCCCTGTTCCGGGCAGCGGCTGGCTGCATGCCTTGCTGCTTCCCTTTTCGTAGCCAACGCTTTCGCTGCAACGATCCACGCCACAGTAAAAGATTCCTCCGGCAAGTTCGTGAGCGGTGTCGCCGTCACGCTGCTCGATTCGAATGGCAAGCAAGTCGCGGCGCAGACGACGGATGTGAAGGGTGTCGCCAGATTTGCTGACATCCCCGCCGGGCATTACACGGTGGCGAGTGGCGACGCCAGGTCGACGCCCGTCGACGTTGCCCAGGACGCCGAAGTCGCTGTGACCCTTGCTGCCTCGGTCCTGGCCCAGATTCCCAAGCTAGAGGTCACGGCTGCGCGTCTCAAAGAGGCGCGGATCGCGCTATCCCCCAAGATCGGCACGACGGTCTACACGCTCGACCAGCAGCTCGTGGCCGAATACGGCATGGGCGAAAACACGCCCATGAACGAAGTACTGTTGCGCTTCCCCGGCATCGCCCAGGACTCCAAGGCGTCGGGATCCATTCACGTTCGCGACGAGCACGCCAACGTCCAGTACCGCATCAACGGTATTCAACTTCCCGAAGGGATCAGTGGATTCGGCCAATCCGTGGACAGCCGTTTCGTCGACCGCATCGACTTCGTCACGGGAGCGGTCCCGGCGCAATACGGCCTGCGCACCGCAGGGATCGTCGATATCGAGACCAAAGACGGATCCTCGGTACCGCCGGGCGGCAGCATCGGCGTTCTGGCCGGCGGCCACGACATGTTCCAGCCGAGCGCGGAGCTCGTGGGATCGAAGGATGCCCTGAGCTACTACGTCACGGGCAACTATCTGACCAGTACGCTCGGCATCGAGAACCCTTTGCCGACCCGCGACGCGATCCACGATCGTACCCAGCAGGTCCGCGGTTTCGCGTATCTGTCCTACCTGTTGAACAGCGATACCCGCTTGGGCTTGATGGCGGGAACGTACCAGGGCAACTTCCAGATCCCCAACAACCCCGACCAGGTTCCTTCGTTCTCGCTCACGGGCGTCAGCGATGTGAACACCGGATTCAACGCCCGGCCCTCGTCAGACCTTGACCAGCGCCAGCGCGAGGTCAATCACTACGTCGTCGCCTCCTTGCAGCAGAGCCTGGGCGCCCTTGACTACCAGGCGTCTCTCTTCTATCAGTATTCGAGCCTGCACTACCTCCCGGACACGCAGGGCGGCGACCTGATCTACCTCGGCGTGGCATCGGATGTATTCAAGGCCAACTCAGCTACGGGAGTGCAGGCGGATGCCTCCTACAAGCTCTTGGCAGATCACACCCTTCGCTTCGGTGCGGCTTTCACACACCAGCTCACGCGCAGCGAGAACTCGGTGGGTGTGTTCCCGGTCGACGAGGCGGGCAATCAGACGAGCAGCGATCCGCTGACGATCGCCGACGACTCAGACAAGAGAGGAAATCTCAGCAGCCTCTACGTGCAAGACGAGTGGCGCATCGATCCGAGGCTGACGGTGAACTACGGCTTAAGGTTCGACCATGTGGCCGCGTTCACCAACGAGCATCAGTTCAGCCCGCGCATCAATGCGCTCTGGAAGATCACGGATGCAACCGCTATCCATGCTGGATATGCCCGGTATTTCACGCCGCCGCCGCAGGAGCTCGTGCTCCAGGAATCGATCGACAAGTTCCTCGGCACGACCAACGAGCCCGAGGTCAAGGTCTCGGATGCGGTCAAGGCGGAGAGGACACATTATTTCGACGTTGGCCTCTCGCAGACCTTCTCGCCTCAACTCACCGTCGGGATCGACGCCTATTACAAGAGCATCACTAATCTTCTGGACGAGGGCCAGTTCGGGCAGGCTTTGATCCTGACGCCGTTCAATTACGCAGAGGGATATGCGGAGGGCGTCGAGTTTTCGTCGACGTACTCCGGTGGGCCTTGGAGCGGCTACCTCAACTTCGCCATCAGCAAGGCGAAGGGCAAGAACATCATCTCGGGGCAGTCGCTCTTCGAGCCGGATGAGCTCGCCTACATCGCCGACCACTTCATCTACCTCGACCACGATCAGCGTTATTCGCTGTCGGGCGGCGTCACGTACCGCTTCGGTCCGAGCCGCGTGAGTACCGATCTCATCTATGGCAGCGGGCTCCGCCGAACCCCGGATGGCGCGCCGCCGAATTCGGGCAAGCTGCCAAGCTATGCGACCATGAATATCGCCTATGTCCGTGACTGGGATGCTCCGCAGGTGGGCCATCTGGAGGGTCGTGTGGGCATCACCAATCTGTTCGACAAGACCTACCTTCTGCGCGACGGGTCGGGGGTGGGTGTCGGTGCGCCGCAGTACGGGGAAAGGCGGACGTGGTTTGCCGCGCTGTCCCATGCCTTTTGAGCACGCGCCAAAACCTCGGATCGCTGGTTGACGACGGGCCTCGTCAAGTATGCCGCGTGTTTCCCGCATCCCTCCTAGCTGCGCTGACCGCTGATGTTCGCAGTCAGGTCCGCGCCATTGCCTGCACTCGTCTCTGTCAAACCGGGTGCAGGCTCTCCAGTTCTTTCAGACGTTTCAACGCTTCCTGTTGCCTGAGGAGTCCGTAGCCGATGCCGCTGGCATTCAGCGAACTGCCCATTTGCTAGGGATACTTGTCGTAGTCCTTGAAGAATTCCCTTATCTTTCCCTGGATCGGAACGAGGAGCCAGATGTTGCGCGCGAGGAAGTCGATCGCGCCGCCCCTTCTTCCAGGCCTCGCGCGTAGGGATCCATGTAACTCGGAAAGTTGCTCGTAGTCGTGTGCCTCAGCCTGGGCCGGCGGAATGTTGCCGATCGGTTCCAGAAGCCGATGATGATTGAACCAGTTTAGCCACTCGAGTGTGGCCAATTCCACCGCCGCCAGGTTGGGCCAACGCCGGCGATGGAGCGAACTCCATAGACCTCGAAGTTCTCCCGGTGCACGCGCTGCACCTCGGGAATCAGCACAGCATCCCGTTTGGCGCGGTCACTGCGCAGATCCGGATTGGGGCGACGGGCAGCATGCGCAAAATACGTCGACGGGGCGATCGGCAAGACCTTGCAGATC
>Ga0335077_10000886_pt1 | contig 34270 bp, 26 predicted proteins | sample Lox_Sample_31_FD_207151 | JGI IMG/M metagenome (GOLD analysis project Ga0335077, IMG submission 207151) | Soil microbial communities from Loxahatchee National Wildlife Refuge, Florida, United States - Lox_Sample_3.1 | ecosystem: Environmental > Terrestrial > Soil > Wetlands | place: USA... | reverse complement strand
ACGTCACTTATGAGGATAATCCCACGGATCATATAAAAACCGAGTTCGCTTTCGACGTGATTCAGGTGTCGCACAAGCTGTATGCGCCCGACGATTTCCGGAATTTCATCGGATTCGAGGTGTCGGGGCCGCTGCTGGAGCGCGCGTTCCAGGACACCTACGGGATCGGGATGAAGTCGATTTTCGGCGACCTGGATCTGGGGATCGGCACGTACCGGTGGACGGTGGGGAAGGTGATTCCGGAGATGACCAAGGTCGCGTGGGATTCGAAGCGCGACGATATTGAGCGGCTTTCGCCGCACATCACCCGCTCGCGGTTTGTGTACGCGATGCCGCGGCGGGATTACCAGCGGCTGTGGGACCGGCGCTATCGCAAGCCCGGCATCTTCACGCGGATGCTGGCGTTTTTCTTTCGCCTGATTCCCACCGTGGGTCCGTTCCGATTCCTGTCATTTCGTCCGGTCCCGGCGAAAGCGGAAACGGATTTTCTGCATAGTTTCGATGTCACGGTGGGGCAATATCGGACGGCGCTCGAAGAAATCCGGCGCGGACGCGTGCAATTGACGAATTACAATCTGGACACGGGCGAACTGGTTCGTCCCGGGGTGTATCGGCTGGCGGATCAGACCTACGCGCACCTTGTGGACCGGCTGGCGCGCGCACATTTCGCCAATGTACCAGCGGCGATGCGCGCGGATATCATCGCGTATTTCGGCCGCGCGGACCGGTCGAAGTTTTCGAAGAAGACGCTTGCGGAAGTCGAGGAGTTGAAGGGGAAATAGCCGCGGGCGGATCAGCCCGTGGATTTCGATCCCAACCCGAACGACGGCGACTGCGCGGTTCCACCGATGTGAAGCGGGATCACCGCACCGGCTTGGTTGGTCGAAAACAAAGGATTGAGCGCTTTCAGCAAAAACGACTTCACGCCCGTGACCGTTTGCGACAGCTTGGCCTGAAGCCTCGCGCGGCCGTGCAGGTCGATCTTGCGAGTGTCGAGTCCGTAGGTTCCCGCGAGGGCAACGCTGACGCCGGGCACCTGAAAGCTCAGGTTGCTGAAGGCGATGGTCCCGGTGCTCAGCTTGAAGGTCCCGTGAAAATTCGAGGCGACGTTTTCATCCGGCGGCTCCTTGGGATTGCCGCTGCCGCGATGGCTCAGCTCGTTTACTTTTTCCTGCACGTTGAGCTTGGAAAACTCCGCCCGGGCGATGGTAAAGCGGCCGGCAAGCTGCAATTTGTCGACGATATCGACGGCCCCCGGGGGAATCACGATGGTGCAGGTGAAGCTCACCAGGCCGTTCATCGTGGGCTGGCCGGGCACGGCGAGGCGCAGCATGTCCGCGAGCTTTCCGTTGCGCACCCTCGCATCCAGCCTCACCGTTTTGCCCTGCTCTCCCGGCTGCTGGTCCACGCTTCCGTGCGTCTCGATGGGCGTGTCGCCCAGGCGTCCGTTCACCGCGTCGAGAAGCGTATTGCCGTTCATCCCGTCCACGACCGCGTGGAACTGAGTGGTCAGGTGCATGGGCTGGCCGCTTACGCGCAGGCTGAAATCAGGCGTGTCGGTGGCGCCGGCGACCTCGATCCGGTCCAGCACTCCTTTATAGGATCCGCGCGACGATAACATTCCCGCGATTCCCTTGAACACGGAAAGGTCGGCGTGGTCGAAGGTGTAGTCGCCGGAAACAGGCGTGAGCGCGGGATCGGCTTGCCATGGCCCGATGGTGCCGGTGCTGTGAATTTCGCCCGGCGGACGCACGTTCTTGAGAATCGTTTGGAAGTGCATCGCCTTGCTTTCCCCCACGCCGGTGATGGTGAGTTGCTGCAGATCGAATTCAAGCGGTTGCTTGCCGGGCTTTTTGGGAAGAACGCGAAGAACGGCGCCGTCGGTGACGAGACGATCGATCACCAGGTGCGAGGTTTTCGGCGGAACAGGCTTTTCGCCTGCGCCGTCCTTGCGCGGCGGTACCACGATGACGAGTCCTTCGAGGCGAACATTGCTCACGCGTTCGCCGAGGACCACAAGCCAGTTCGTCTCGGCGGTGAACTTGCGGATGGTGATGAGCGGAGGCAGGCCGGGGTCGGGTCGGTAAACTACGTTTTCCGCGGTTACGGCGACATGAGGCAACAAAGTGACGTTCAGCCGTCCGGTCTGGAATCCTTTGCCGTATTGCTCGTCGAGCTTGTGCCGCAAGCGGTCGCGAACCAGCGCGGAAAGCGCCCGATTGCCGAACACCAAAGCCGCCGCGATCACCACGGCCGCCGCGATCAGCCACCCTTTCACCCGCATCGCGCGTACATGCGGTGCAATTGGGGAGCCAGTCCGGCGAGCAACGTTACTTGTACATTTCGGGATAGGCGCGGCGCTGTTGTTCGGCGATTTCGAGAGCGTCGCCGATCTGGATCAGCGGACCTTTGCCGATGCCGGGGCAGAATCGCGCGGCGCGCTTCCATTCGTCGCGGTCTTCGACGAGCTCGGGCCAGAAAGGGAAGGTGCGGCATTGGGTGGGCTTGGCGGGATGGATCGAGCAGCCGTCATCGAGCAGGAAGGGGCACTGTTTTTTGCGCGGTTTACGGAAGCGGAGCTGATGGCGCGTGCGATAGACGTACTTTTTTTCGAAGGCGCGCGGCGTGAGGGAGACGAATTTGGCGGCGCGCGCGAGATCCTCTTCGGTGAGGTAGACGTAGCCGGACTGATTGCAGCAGTTGGTGCAGCCGGGCTGGCACTCGAAGCGCAGATTCAACGTGTCGTCCTCGGTTGCCAGATGGCGGTGTGGCGGACGGTTTCTATGGTGCGGCCGGCATGCGCAATATTTACATCGAGGATGACGAATTCGTGCCCTTTGCGCTCGTATCGATCTGCCACGCGAGCGCGCACGTGCAGCTCGTCGCCGTCTTTGGCCGATGCAAATTTACGAACTTCGCTGGCCGCGTGAATCCACGGGCCGAGCCGGTAATTATCGACGAAGATCTGATTGGCGAGCGCGAGCAGGATCGCGGGATGGACGCGGCCGTGGAGCTCGGGCGCAAGCGGAGCGCTGACGCGCGACTGCGCCAGGTCGATTCGCGGAGCGATCGCGCCGAGGATGGTCCCCGCGGCGAGCGTTTCGTGCGAGGGCGGCTTGCGCTCGAGCGGGCGCTCATCCGCCGGCATGGAGGGTCGTTCGCAATGCAACCACGCGATGGCGGACGCGCGGCCGGTCACCTCGATGCGCGCGCGGCCGTCCGGCTGCGGCTGCACGCTGACCGCGATTTCTTCGTCGTGATAGACGGGCTGATGAAAACGGACGTCCATGGCGCCGCGCTCGAGCCAGTCGGGTCCGAAGTGCTGGCACGCGGCCGCGGCGAGGTAGCCGTAGACGGTAACGCCGGGGACCAGTCCGCCGCGAAATCCATATTGCGTGGCGACGGAATCGTCGTGAATTTTGTTTTCCGAGTCGGGCGCGGTGTTCACGGCGCGGACGTGCATTTTTATTTATTATGGCCGCGAATGGACGCGAATGAACGCGAAGGTGGAATGTGAGCCGCTGATGCGACGGAATTCCGCCGAGCCGGGGAGAGTTTGCGCGTATCCTTTTTGCTCGTCCACGCATCGAAATAGTAGACTAAATTCTTAGCGTTACACGAGCTCTGGATGCGATGTGTGTTCTTATTTTTCTCCGCTGCCGCGCTTGTTGCGGCAGCCTCGCCCGGCCAGGACCAGGCGCGGGAACTGTATCAACGCACGGAATATCAGCGATCGCTCGGGGTGCTGCTGCACCAGCCGGAAAAGGACGTCGCAACGTTACGGCTGATGGGGCAGGATTATTTCATGCTCGGCGAATACAAAAAAGCCACTGATGCGCTCGAAAAGGCAAAGGCGCGGGAGCCGGGGAATCCGGAAACGCTGTTGTGGCTGGGACGCGCTTACGGGCGGCGCGCGGAAACGGCCAACGTGTTCACGGCGGCCGGTTACGCGAGTAAGGCGCGGCAGAATTTGGAAAAATCCGTGAGCCTGGACCCGTCCAATAAGGAAGCCACGGGGGACCTGCTGGATTTTTATCTGGAAGCGCCGGGATTCATGGGCGGAGGATTCGGGAAGGCCGAAACGCTCGCTGAGACGATCGGGAAGAGTGATCCGGCGGAGGGGCATTACGCGCGCGCGGTGATCGATGAGCGGCGCAAGGATTTTTCGGGCGCGGAGCAGCAGTTGCGGCGCGCGCTGGCGCTGGCGCCGCGCGAGGCGTCACGCTTTGTGGCGCTGGCCAAGTATCTGGGCGAGCATGGGCAGATCAAGGAAAGCGACGCGCTATTCCAGGAGGCGGCGCGCATGGCACCCAACGATCCGCGAGTGGCTTTCGATCGCGCGCAGACTTACGTCGAGCAGAAACGCAACCTGGCCGAGGCGCGCGACCTGCTCAAGAAATATCTGCGCTCTCCGCTGACGCCCAACGATCCTCCGCGGGAGAAGGCGCAGGAACTGCTGAAACAAGTCGCGGGGAGCGGGTAGTGGCGAGTGGAGTGCGCGCATTCCGCCACATAGAAGCTCTCCGGTCGAGCATGGAAGCGCTGCGCGCCAACAAGTTCCGCGCGTTTCTCACCGGACTGGGACTGGTGATCGGCAACGCCTCGGTGATTCTGGTGGTGACCATTTCGCTCACCAGCCGGGATTACATCATCGACCAGATCCAGCGCATCGGGTCGAACCTGATTTACGCCAACTACGAGGCGGGCAACAACGGATCATTCGCGGCGGCAAACGCGGACTATGTGAAGGAGTCCGACGTGGACGCGGTGCGCGACAAGCTGGGATCGCGCATCGTGGCCGTGACCGGCGTGATGAATAGTTGGGACCGCCTGCGCGTGGACGGGCACGATGAAGACGTGAACATCATTGGAACCGACGAATACTACTCCAAGGTGCGCAACCTGGACCTGCTCGCCGGGCGCTTTTTCGACGCCGACGACGTGCGCGAGCGGCACCCGGTGGCGCTGCTGATGGAGAAGCTGGCGCGCAAGCTGTTTGGAGGGCAGGCGGCGGCGATCGGGCAAACCATCCGGCTGCACGGGCTGCAATTTTCCGTGATCGGCACGTTTCGCGAACGCGTTTCGAGTTTGGGGCTCTCGGAGCTGACCGGCGACAACGTGCTGATCCCTATCACCAAGCTGAAATATTTCGCGCAGATCGAGCGCATCGATCCGATGTACGTGCAGGCGCGGTCGGCGACGGACGTGGATGCGCTGACGGCGGAGATCCAGTCGATTCTGGAGGGGCGGCACCGGCCGGGCGCGCGCTACTCGGTGCAGAACCTGACGGAGATCCTGGCGACGGCGAAGAATATCGCGGCGGCGCTGACGGCGGTGCTGGTGATGGTGTCGGCGATCGCGCTGATCATTTCCGGGATCGGGATCATGAACATCATGCTGGTGACGGTGACGGAGCGGACTCGCGAAATCGGGCTGCGCATGGCGGTCGGGGCGGCGCGGCGCGACGTGCTGGAGCAGTTCCTGGCGGAGGCGGTGCTGATCAGCGTGGGCGGAGGGCTGGCAGGGATTCTGATCGGGACCGCGATTCCGCTGAGCGTGCAGTTTTTCACCGACGAGATCGCGATTCCGATTTCGCCGCTGTCGATCGCGGTGGCGTTTTCGGTGTCGCTGATCGTGGGTCTGGTGTTCGGCTTGCTGCCGGCGAGCCGTGCGGCGCGGCTGAATCCGACCGAGGCGTTGAGATACGAATAGTCACCCGGACGGCGCCCGCGCATGGCTTCAGCGTTGCTGCCGGAGCAGCGCTGAAGCGCCGCGCGGATTGAAAATCCGCCGTCCATTCGTCATCTGCGGCTCACAAATCTGTTCCCCTTCACGGCGAAGCGCAACGGCAGGTCGGCTGACCTCGTAATTCCGATTCTCCTGGAAGTTTCAATTTCGAAATCGGCGTTGCCTTCGCACACGACGATCGGTCCGCGCGTCACATCCCCGCCGTTGTGAGCCAGCGTGATCCCCAGAGCTTTCGTCAGTTTGCCCGGTCCGCTCGCCAGATTCTCGATGCGCTCGACGCCGCGGCGCTCGCGCATCCGATCGATGCCGGTCAGGGGTTCGAGCGCGCGGATCAGGACGCAGCCGGCTGTGCCCTCGGGTTCGGCCACCAGGTTCAGACAGGCGTGGATTCCGTAGTTCAGGTACACGTAAGCGTGGCCGGGCGGGCCGAAGATGACGCGGGTGCGGGGCGTGAGCCCGTGAGCGGCATGAGCCGCGAGATCGCCCACGCCGAGGTAGGCCTCCGTTTCGACGATGCGGCCGGAGGTTTCGCCGTGACGGACGATTTTCCCCAGCAGCTCGCGCGCGACCTCGACAGCGTCGCGGGAGTAAAAAGAGCGAGGGAGCGGGACGGGCCGCTTGGTCGAAAGTACCCGGCGAACGCCCTCCACCACAGTCGCGCGTGCACTCACAGGTCGAGCTTGCCGCCGAGGGCCATGTCTTTCAGACGGAATTTCTGGCGGATAGAAAAACCGCCGATTTTCGCGGTGAATTCCACCTCGCGGTCGGCTTCGGTGATCGGCGTGGTCTTGGGGAAGGCGAGCAGAAGCTCGAAAACGCGGCCGCTTTTTTGAACCGCCAGGTCGTCGGGCTTGAGGGCCGGCTTGCCCTTGACGCTCAGAGACGTGTGCGGCAGGACCGACTGCTTGAGCGCATCGGCGTCGCCGGCGACCGCCGATCCGGGCAGGCCGCCGACGGCGATGATGTAGTGATCGAGCGGCGTGTCCAGCGCCTTTTTCGCCGCCTCGGATGTGCCGGCTTCGCTGCCGTACTTTTCTTTCACAATGGCCTGGCGAACGGGAAGCGAGCTTTGCCAGCGGACCACCAGGTCGATCATAGGAACGGCGCTCGATTCCGTGCCGGGGTCGCCGCGCGATCCGGCGTAGCGGCCGAGGCCGCCTGGATCGGAGGCGCCGGCGGGTCCATTGCTGGTGGCGCTGATCTGGCCGGGATCGGGTTCGGTGTCGTGCGAGCGGGCGCGGCCGCGTTCGCCTGCCGACGTCACTCCGCCGTTGCCGCCCGAGACGCTGAAGGACTTCGACCAGGGCGAATTCTGGAGAATTTTCTGGACCTCCTTCGGATTCCATTCCGTGAAGGGTTTGGATTGCCAGAAATCCGTGGCGAAAAGAGTCAAGGCGAAGAGGGCGGCGAGAAAAGGCGCCTTTTTCATACGAAAGGCAGTATAGCGCGGAGTGGGGTCCGCGAACGGTATGGTAAATTCGTGCCATGCGGCTCCGCTCGGCCGTGCTGCTGCTTGCGACGGCGCTGATCGCATGGAGCGTGGTGCGCGCGCAGCGGCCGTTCCGTCAATACCAGGCGCTCGAATACGAGGATTTCCCGCTGCCGCCGGATTGGAAGGAAACCACGGAATGGACCCGCGCCCGCCTGCACTACTCCAGCATCCGCAGCAATCGCTGGCGCGGCGGCGATCTCCAGTGGACCATGGATTATCCGCGCTCGGACCGGCATCTGCTCCAGGGCGTGCGGCGGCTGACGCGCATCGATAGCCGCAGCGTGGAGCAGGTCGTCGATCTGGACGGAAAAGACGACGTGTACAACTGGCCGATGATGTACGCGGTCGAGGTCGGGCACTGGTCGCTGCGGGACGAGCAGGCCGCGCAGTTGCGCGAGTTTCTTTTGCGCGGCGGATTCCTGATGGTGGACGATTTCCACGGGTCGGAGCCGTATCGCGGCGTGTACAACGAATGGGACGTGTTCATCACCAGCATGAACAAAGTCTTTCCGGACCGGCTCATCGAGGACATTCCCGACAACGATCCCATCTTTCACGTGCTGTATGATCTGGGCGAGCGGTTCCAGGTGGCGGGCGCGCAGTGGTTTCGCAGCGGCAGGACCTACGAAGCGGGTGAAACCGGAAAAGTCCCCCACTGGCGCTGCATCCGCGACGACCGGGGGCGGATCATGGTCGCGATCTGCCACAACATGGACCTGGGCGACGCCTGGGAGTGGTCGGACGACCCGCACTATCCGGAGAAATGGGCGTCGCTCGCGTATCGGATCGCGATGAATTACTTCGTTTATGATTTGAGCCACTGAAGAAGGAAGTGGGAAGTAGGGAGTGGGCAGTCGGCGGCGCGCACGCTGACCCCACTTCCCACTTCCACTTCCAACTTCCCACTCCGCACTTACCGGCCCGTGCTACCCTGCGTGTAGGCCCGCACGGGCCGCGATCGATGCGCCTCCGCTCGGCTGTTGTTTTGTTGTTGGCCTGTCTCAGCACGTGGGGGGTCCTGCGGGCGCAGCGGTATTTTCATCAGGAGCCCGGCGTCGAATACGAAACCTTTCCGCTGCCGCCGGATTGGCAACAAACTACCGAGTGGACGCGCGGGCGCCTGCGCTATCCCTCGATTCTGGCGCCGCACGGATATCCGGACGGTTACCGGCGCTGGACGGTCGATTATCCGCGCTCGGACCGGCATCTTTTGCAGGGCATTCGCCGGCTGACGCGCATCAACGTGCGCAGCGTGGAGCAGATCGTCGATCTGGACGGAACCGATGACGTGTATAACTGGCCGCTGATGTATGCGGTGGAGGTGGGCTACTGGAAGCTGACCGACGAGATGGCGTCACAACTGCGCGAATTTCTCCTGCGCGGCGGATTTTTCATGTGCGACGATTTTCACGGCACCATCGAGTGGCAGAACTTCACCGACAGCATGAAAAAGGTTTTTCCGGACCGTCCCATCGTGGATATCGATAACAAAGACCCCATCTTCCACGTCATATATGATCTGGACAACCGGTTTCAGGTGCCGGGAGCGCAGTGGCTGTACACTGGCAGCCTGCACGAATACGATGGATACGAAGCCAAATGGCGGGGCATTTACGACGACCATGGACGGCTTATGGTGGTGATCTGCCATAACATGGATCTGGGCGATGCCTGGGAGTGGTCCGACGATCCGCGATATCCGGAGAAATGGGCCTCGCTGGCCTACCGGATCGCGGTCAACTATTTCATGTACGATCTGACACACTGATATAACCGATGTTCGAGTTTTTATTCAAGTATCCGGAGCAGGTATTTTCGCGTGGAACCTTCGTGCTGCTGGGGGATTGGCCGAAGTGGGCGCTGTTTGCCGCGATCGCGCTGGCCGGCGCGGGGCTGGGATGGCTGATCCTACGGCGGTCGGCCGGCTCGTTGCGCGTGAAGGGGTTCCGCAGCGCGCTGGTGTGGCTGTTGCAGACCGCGCTTGCGGCGGTACTGCTGTTGATGCTGTGGCATCCGGCGCTGAGCGTGGCGACACTGCGGCCGCAGCAGAATATCGTTGCCGTCGTGGTGGACGATTCGGCGAGCATGGCGGTGGACGACGCGGGGCACGGGTCGCGGAGAGGCGCGGCGGTCAACGTGCTCGACTCCGGCCTGCTTGATTCGCTCGAAAAGCGGTTTCAGGTGCGGCTGTACCGATTGAGCGATTCGCTCCAGCGCATTCAGAAGCTCGACCAGCTTAACTCCTCGGGACAATCGACGCACATCGGCGATAGCTTGAAACAGGTTCTGGCGGATGCGTCGAGCCTGCCGATCGGCGCGGTGGTGCTGCTGAGCGACGGCGCGGACAATTCTGGTGGAGTCGATCTCGAAACGATTTCCGAGATCCGCCGGCAGCGGATTCCGGTGCATACCGTCGGGTTCGGGCGCGAAAAAATGGCGCACGATATCGAGATCAGTGACGTGCAGGTGCCGCAGCGGGCGCTGGCGGAATCACGCCTGGCGGCCGATGTGAGCTTTCATCAGCACGGATATTCGGGCGACAAGGCCAAGATCACGCTCAAGGACGGCGGGAAAGTGCTGGCTTTCCGCGAAGTTACGCTTAAGGGCGACGGCGTCGAGCAGACTGAGACGGTATTGTTCAATGCAGGGGCGGCGGGAGTGAAAACCATCGAGACAAGCATCGATCTGCTTCCCGGCGAAGAAAACACGAAGAACAATAAAGTGACGCGGCTGGTGAATGTCGATCAGCGGAAACCGAAGATCCTGTACATGGAGGGCGAGCCGCGCTGGGAGTTCAAATTCCTGCGCCGGGCCGTTGAAGATGACCAGAGCATTCACCTGATCAGCATTCTGCGCACCACGCAGAACAAGAACTACGTGCAGGACCCGGGATCGGAGGCGCCGTTCCTCAAAGACGGATTTCCCACGCGCGTGGAGGATCTGTTCGGCTTCGACGGATTGATCATCGGTTCGAGCGAGGCGGCGTATTTCACCACCACGCAGCAGCAGTTGATTCACGATTTCGTCGACCGGCGCGGCGGCGGCCTGCTGTTTCTGGGGGGAAAAGATTCGCTCGCCGACGGAGGGTACGCGAAGTCGCTTCTGAACGATCTGCTGCCGGTGGTTTTGCCGGACAAAAAGGACACCTTCCGGCGCGTGTATCCGGACGAATCCGGCGCGCTGCATAACGTTGCGACGGTGGAATTGACGGCGGCGGGGCGCGACAGCTTGATCACGCGGCTGGATGAAGATCCGGAGAAAAACGTGGAGCGGTGGAAAAAACTGCCGTACCTGATGAATTTTCAGGATCCGGGTCATCCCAAGCCGGGCGCGGTCGTTCTGGTGGATGGGATCGTGGATGGAAAGAGGTTTCCGCTGCTGACTACCGAGAACTACGGGCGCGGGCGCACGGCGGTTTTCGCGACGGCGGGGAGCTGGCGCTGGAGAATGCTGCTGCCGCTCGCCGACAAATCGCACTCGATGTTCTACACGCAGCTTTTGCGCTGGCTGGTGAATGATACGCCGCGCCGCGTGGTGGCCTCGACGCCGCGGCAGGTGATCGCGGATGAATCGAAGATCACGTTGCACGCCGACGTTCGCGACAAAACGTATCTTCCCGCGGGCGACGCGACGGTGGAGGCGCACGTTCTGGGCCCGGAGGGAGTGGCCGACGGAGTCGAGCTGCAGCCCGATCCGCTGGAGCAGGGAACCTATTCGGCGGAATACACGACGCCGAAGCCGGGATCGTACCTGGTGGAAATGGTGGCCAGGCACGGCAACGAAGAGCTGGGGCGCGACGTGATCACGTTTCGGCGCGAAGACGGCGTGGCTGAGAATTTCCGCGTGGAGCAGAATCGCGAGCTGCTCGAAAAGCTTTCGTCGGAGACAGGCGGGCACTATTACACGGCCGACCAGGCTTCGAAACTCGCGAGCGACATCACCTATTCGGAAGCCGGGATCACGGTGCGCGAGACGCGTGACCTGTGGGACATGCCGGCGGTGTTTTTGCTGCTGCTGATCCTGAGATCGGGCGAGTGGCTGCTGCGCAGAAGCTGGGGAGTCATATGACTCGGCCGCAAATGAACCCGAGTGCAAGCCAAGCCTTGCGCAGAAATTTATTTGCGTTCCTTCGCGTGCATTCGTGGCTGATTTTGCTTTTGCTGTGCGCGGCGTGGGCTCGTGCAGATACGTTTTATCTGACTGTCGCGGGGCTCGGCGGGGAGCAGGAGTATGAGCAGCGCTTCGAGGGATGGGCGAAGGATCTCGACAAGCTGCTGAAGACGGCCGAGCCGACCGCGCACGTCGAAACCCTGATGGGCGCCGCAGCGACGAAAACGGCGATTGAGGCGAAGCTGAAGGATATCGCGGCGCAGGCCAAGCCGGATGATTCCGTCGTGATAATGCTGATCGGCCACGGCAGCTTCGACGAGGTCGATTACAAGTTCAATATTCCCGGTCCGGACATTTCGGCGACAGAAATCGGGAACCTGCTCGACAAGATTCCGGCCAAGCATCAGCTGGTGGTCAACATGACCAGTTGCAGCGGAGCGTCGCTGGTTTCGCTCGAGAAGCCGGGCAGAGTCGTGATCACGGCTACCAAATCGGGAACCGAGAAGAACATCACCTATTTCCCGCGCTACTGGGTGGAAGCGCTGCGCGACCCGGGGTCGGATTCGGACAAGAACCAGGCCATCAGCGCGCTCGAGGCATTCAAATACGCCGAGGAAAAGACGACGAAATTTTTCGAATCGCAAAATCGCCTGGCGACCGAGCATCCCATGATCGAGGACACCGGCAAGGGCGAAGGGACGCGCGCGCCGGGACCGGAAAACGGCGAAGGGTTGCTTGCGTCGCACTTCACGGTGATGCACCTGGGCGCCGTCGCCGCGCAGATCAACGACCCGACGAAATTGAAGCTGCTCAAGCGCAAAGAAGAGCTGGAGCAGTCGATCGACGAGCTGAAATACAAAAAAGCGTCGATGGATTACGGCGAGTACCGCAAGCAGTTGCAGGGATTTCTGATCGAGCTGGCCAAGGTGCAAGAGGAGCTCGATAAGTGAAGTTTTTCGCCGTACTGGTCGCCGTGGGCGTGTCGGTTGCCGCGCAAGCTCCTCGAAAACCGATGTCCGCTTCGGAGAGAGTGGCCGAGTGCGCGACGCTGCGGAATCATGGCGAGCCGGAGGCTCGGGCGTGCTATCAGAAGCTGATTGAAACCAACGATCCGGCGCTCCAGGCCGAGGGTTTTTGGGGCATCGGCGATTTCAATTCCGCCAACCAGCTCTTTCAGGCGCTGATCAAGGCGCGGCCCAAGGACGCCGAGGCGCGCGTGCGCTGGGGACGGATGTATCTGGACCACTGGAACGGCGACGTGAAGGATCTGCCGACGGCGGAGGGTCTGTTCGAGGAAGCGGCGGGAATCGACAAGAATAACGCGGACGCGGTGCTGGGCATGGCGCTGGTAGCGGCCGACAGTTTCGCGAGCAGCGCGGCGCAACTGGCGCATCGGGCTCTGGAGATGAATCCCAAGCTGGTGGAGGCGCAGGAACTGCTGGCCCGGATCGCGCTCGAAGACAACGATGAAGACAAGGCGCGCGCCGAAGCCATGAAGGCGCTGGAGATTTCGCCGGAGGCGCTGGACGCGATGGCGATCCTGGCCTCGATCGACTGGCTGGACGACAAGAAATCGACGCCGTGGATGGAAAAGGCGCTCAAGATCAATCCGAGCGACGGGGAAGTGTACGCCATCGCGGCGCACTTTTTCGATATCAACCGCATGTACGATGACGAGGTCTGGGCGTATCGCAAAGCAATCGAATTGAAGCCCGACCTGTGGAGCGCGCGCAGCAGCCTGGGCGTCGCGCTGATGCGCACGGGCCACGACGCGGAATCCGAGAAGATGCTCGAAAGCGCGTATAACGCCGGGTTTCAGTCGTCGGAGACGGTGAACACGCTGCGGCTGCTCGACACTTACAAGAATTACGACGTCATCAAGACGCCCACCACGGAGCTGCGGCTGGGGAAAAAGGAATCGGCGCTGCTCCAGCCGTATTTTCAATCCGAGCTCGACCGCGCGCTGGCGACTTACGAAAAAAAATATCACTTCAAGCTGACGCATCCCGTGCGTATCGAGGTGTATCCCAATCACGAGGATTTCGCGGTGCGCACGCTGGGCATGCCGGGGATCGGCGCGCTGGGCGTGACGTTTTTGGATCACGACGGATACTACGTCGCCATGGATTCGCCCGAGAGCCGGCCTCCGGGGCAGTTTCACTGGGATTCGACCATGTGGCACGAGCTGAGCCACGTGTACGTGCTGGCGATGACCACGCGGGCGCCTACGGAGAATGCAGACGGTCGTCCGGCGGTGGGTCCGTTCATGCCGCGGTGGTTTACCGAAGGTCTGGCGGTGTATGAAGAAACCGGTAACGGGCACCTGGACTGGGGCGACCGCCTGGACCCGGAAGCGATCAATGCGATCAAGACGAAAAAATTGCTGCCGATCGCGGAACTGGATCGCGGATTCGTGCATCCGACCTATCCGGCGCAGGTGGTGGTTTCGTATTTTCAGGGCGGCAAGATTTGCAACTTTATCGCCGAGAAATGGGGTTACGGGAAGCTGCTCGATATGATTAAGGATTTCGGGCAGAGGATTCCGACCGTCCAGGTGATCCAGAAAGAATTTCAGCTGAAGCCGGAGGAGTTCGACAAGCAGTTCTTCACGTGGCTGGATGAAAAGACGAAAGTCACCGTGAATGGTTTCGACGAATGGAAAAAGGGCGTCGAGCGGCTGAACCAGTTGGCGCAGGAAAAGCAGTGGGATGAAATCATCCAGAAGGGCACCGCGATTCGCGACCTGTACACGGACTACGTCGAGCCGGGCAACGTTTATGAGTTCCTGTCGGAAGCCTACCTGGCCAAGGGCGACAAGGCCAAAGCGACGGCGGAGCTGGAGCGTTACGCGACGGTCGGCGGGCGCGATCCTGCGCCGTTAAAGCAGCTCGCGCAGCTTCAGGCGGACGCGGGACGCAAGCAGGACGCGGTGGCGACGCTCGAGCGGCTGAACCTGATCTATCTGCGCGACGATGAAGCGCACAAAAAGCTGGGCGAGTTGTTTATGGATTTGCACAATCCCGACGGCGCGGTGCGCGAATTCCGCGCGGCGATCGCGTCGGGCACGGTGGACGCGGCGGGCGCGCACTATGAATTGGCCAAGGCCTTGCAGGCGGATCACAAGATCGATGAAGCGCGAGACGAAGTGGTGAGCGCGCTCGAAGTCGCGCCGGGGTACAAACCGGCCCAAAAACTCTTGTTGGAACTAAACGTGAAAGAATAGAACGATTGAAATGTCGACTACCGTAACCTCCCTCGATTCCACCGAGCTCAAGGGACGCATTGAGCGATTTCAGAAAGTGCGCGACGACATCATCGCGCAGATCCGGCGCGTGATCGTCGGCCAGGACGAAGTGATCGAACAGGTGATGATTGCACTGTTCGTGGGCGGCCACTGCCTGATCACGGGACTCCCCGGAACGGCCAAGACGCTGCTGGTGCGCACGCTGGCGCAGGCGCTGGGACTGGAATTCCGGCGCATCCAGTTCACCCCCGACCTGATGCCGTCCGATATCACCGGCACCGACATCATCGAAGAAGATCCGACCACGGGACGGCGCACCTGGACCTTCGTGCCGGGGCCGATTTTCGCGAACGTTCTGCTCGCGGACGAGATCAACCGCACGCCGCCGAAAACGCAATCGGCGCTGCTCGAAGCGATGCAGGAGCTGTCGTGCACGGTGCGCGGCAATCATTACAAGATCCGGCCGCCGTTCTTCGTGCTGGCGACGCAGAACCCGATCGAGCTTGAAGGAACGTACCCGCTGCCGGAAGCGCAGCTCGACCGCTTCATCTTTAATACGCTGCTCGATTACCTTTCCGCGAAGGATGAGATGGAGGTGCTGGGGCTGACCACCACGACGCACGTGGCGCAGGTGGAAGCGGTCACCAACTCCGAGGAGATCCTCGATTTCCAGCAGGTGGTGCGCATGGTGCCGATCGCGGATACGGTGGCGCGCTACGCGGTGGATCTGGTGCGCGCCACGCGCTCGACTGATGAGACGGCGCCGGACTTCATCAAGAAATACGTGAATTTCGGGGCCAGCGTGCGCGCGGCGCAGTTCCTGGTGCTGGCGTCCAAGGCGCGGGCGCTGATGCGTCATCGCTATCACGTCGCCTACGAGGACATCATTGCGCTGATGCGGCCGATCCTGCGGCATCGCATTCTGCTGAACTTCCAGGCCGAATCGGATCATCTGTCGCAGGACGACATCTTGAAGAAATTGCTGGAGGCGATGCCGGCTCCCAAGGCCTAAATAAGCCACGAGGGTGGCCTATGGAAACGTGATGATCCAGCGATTTCTAGATCCGACCGTGCTCGCCGGGATTTCCGGCCTGGACCTGGTGGCGAAAACTGTGGTCGACGGGTTCATCGCGGGACTGCACCGCTCGCCCGATTTCGGCTTCAGCCAGGAGTTCGCGGAGTATCGCGCGTATACGCCGGGCGACGATCTGCGGCATGTGGACTGGAACGTGTTCGCGCGCACCGAGAAAGCGTTCCTGAAGCGTTATCGCGGCGAGACCAATTCGCAGTTGACCATCCTGCTGGACGCGAGCCGGTCGATGAAGTTCACCTCGCACGGGGTCGAGAAGCTGGACTACGCGAAATTTCTGGCGGCATCGCTCGCCTACCTGGCGCATCAGCAGCGCGACGCGGCGGGGCTGATCGTGTTTGACGACGAGGTGCGGAATTATGTGCGCGCGTCGTCGCGGCAGGGGCAGCTCGCGCGGCTGCTGCACGCAATCGAGCAGGCGACGCCGGGGACGCGCACCAATTTCGCGCATCCCTTTCACGTTTTGCAGGACTTTTTGCGGCGCCGCGGCGTGGTGGTGGCGATTTCGGACTTCTGGGAGAATCCGGAGACGATCATCAAGACGGTGGAGCCGCTGCGCTATCACGGCTGCGATCTGATTCTGTTCCACGTGCTCGATCCGGAGGAAATTCACCCGAAATTGCGTCATCCGGTGCTGATGGAGGATCTGGAGACGGGCGAGGCGATGGAGGTTTCGCCGGATTACATGTCGCACGAGTACCGGCAGAAGATCGACGCGCACACCGAAGATTTGAAATCGCGCTCCAAGGCGGCGGGGATCGATTATTTTCTGATCGACACCAGCCGTCCGCTGGACGCGGCGCTGCGGGAGTATCTGGCGATTCGTAAGGGGAAGATGTGATGGCGGGGAGTGGGAACTGGGAAGTGGGTAGTCGGGCGGGTTTCTAATATGGGCTTTCTTGCGCCATGGTTTCTTGCCGGTGCGGCGGCAGTGGGGCTGCCGATCTGGATTCATCTTTTAAAGCGCCACAAGACCGATCCGCGGCTGTTCCCTTCGCTGATGCTGTTCGAGCAGCGCGAGCAAAGCTCGGTGAAGCACCGGCGTCTGGAGTATCTGCTGTTGTTTGCCCTTCGCGCGGCGATGATTTTGTTGCTTGCGCTGCTGTTCGCCGAGCCGTTCATCAAGCGCACGGCGACGGCAACGGATTCGAAGAAGCTGACCGTGGTGGCCGTGGATCATTCCTTCAGCATGCGCGCGGGCGACCGGCTGGCACAGGCGAAGAATGAAGCGCTGGACGTTTTATTCAAAGTGAAGCCGGGCGAGCAGGCGCAGGTGATCGCGCTGGGCTCGGGCGTGCAGACCCTGACGCAGCCGACCACGGATTCGGCGGAGCTGCGCGCCGCGGTCGCTTCTATTCAGCCGAGCGACAGCCGTGCATCGTTCGGAGAACTGGCGCGCTACGCACGCACGCTTTCCGAATCGGTGAAGATGCCGATTGAGCTGCACCTGGCGAGCGATCTGCAAAAAACCGCGATGCCGCCGGGGTTCACGGATCTGCGCCTGGACCCGGGAACCACGCTGGTGCTGCACCAGACCGGGCAGGCGGCGCCGAACTGGGCGGTGGAAAACGTGATCGCGCCACGGCGCGTGTACGACGTAAAGAAAGTCCGCATTCAGGCGACCATCGCCAGCTTTGGCGTGAACGAATCGGGGCCGCAGCACTCGCGGAATTTGATCCCAGTGGCGTACGCGGCGGAGCCGACCCGCACGTCGACGCGGAAAACCGTCACGCTGATGCTGAACGGGAAGGCGCTGGACACGAAAACGGTCGAGGTTCCGGATAACGGCCGCGCGCAGGTGGAATTTCTGGGGCTCGATGCACCTTACGGGTTCAGCCGCGGCGAAGTGAGGATCGATTCCGGCGACATTCTTCCGGCCGACGACCGTTTTGCCTTCGCCGTCGAGCGCACCGATCCCAAAAAAGTTCTGTTCATCGACGACGGGCGCGGCGACGCGCAGCTTTTCTATCGCGACGCGCTCGATGCGTCGCCCGACGCGGCGTTTCAGATGGAGGAGATGCGCGCCGAGCAGGCCGCGAACGTTCAGCTTTCCAATTACGCGCTGGTGGTGCTGTCCAATGTCGGGGCGCTGCCGGGCGGATTCGAGGATTCGCTTCGGAAATACGTGAGCGCGGGCGGAGCCATGTTGATCGCGCTGGGTCCGGCATCGGCGGCGTCGCCGAAGGTTCCGGTGATCGACGAGCCGCTGGACGGATCGAGCTACGCGGGGCGCGAAGGCGACCAGTTCCTGAGCGTGACCGATCTCGACGCGGGCCATCCCGCGCTGCACAACGTGGAGCGCTTCGACGGGGTGAAGTTTTACCAGGCGATGCGCGTGCACCCGTCAAAATCGACGGTGCTGGCCAAGCTCAACGACGACACGCCGCTGGTGCTGGAGCGCGCCGTGGGCGAAGGCAAGGTGATGGTGTTCGCCTCGACCTTCGACAAGATTTCCAACGATCTGCCGCTGCACGCGGCGTGGGTGCCGTTCGTGCAGCAATCCGCCGCGTACCTGAGCGGGGGCGGAGCCGAGCAGCCGGTGAACCTGACGGTGGATTCGTACGTGGAGCTGCGCTCGACCGACAAGAACGGGTCGGCCGCGGAGGTTCTGGGGCCGGATGGAAAGCCGCTTCTGACGCTGGCGGAAGCGGCGTCAGCCAAGAATTTTGAGCTGCCGAGCGAAGGATTTTTCGAGTTCAAGACCGCGGGCGGGCGGCGCAGCCTGGTGGCCGCGCACGCGGACCGGCGGGAGTCGGACCTGAACGTGATTCCCAAGGAGACCTTGGATTTGTGGCGCGCGACCGGCCAGACGGACCAGACGCCGCAGGGCGCTTCGGTGGCCGGCGACCAGAGCAGGAAGCCGTGGGGCCTGTGGCCCATCGTGTTGTTGATATTGTTAGGAGTAGCCATTGCCGAATCGGTCGTAGCGGACCGGTATTTGCGGCCGCCGGGCGAAGAGGCTCGAAAGGAAGCGGCATGAACACGCGCGAACAATTAAATCATTATCTGCGCGGGCTGGAGACGCGGCTGCGCTGGCTGGTGGTGTCGAAGGGCGCGGCGATCGCGGCGGGGGTGGCGCTGGGTGTAACGGTAGCGATGGTGCTGGTGACTAATGCGTTCGCGTTTTCGGCGACCAGCATGGTGGTGGCGCGAGTGGTGCTGTTCATCGCGTTGGCCGTCGCGCTGGGATTCGCGCTGGTGATCCCGCTGATGCGTCTGAACGCGCGGCGCGCGGCCAAACGCGCTGAAAGCACGTTTCCCGAGTTTCAGGAGCGGCTGCTGACGTTCGTCGAACGCAGCGACCGTGCCGATCCGTTCGTCGATCTTCTGGCGAGCGACACGGCCAATGTGGCCGAGCGCACGCAGCCGGCGAAAGTGGCGCCGCCTAAATCGATTTTCGGATTCGCGACATCGGCGGGCGCGGCGGGCGCGGCGCTGATCTGGCTGATCGCCGCCGGGCCGGGATATTTCGGCTATGGCGCGCAGCTTCTGTGGGCGGGACTTCCCAAGGGCGCGACCAGATCGTATTACGACATCCAGATCGATCCGGGCAACAAGCTGGTGCGCCGCAAATCGGACCAGATGGTGACCGCGACGCTCATGGGATTCCAGGCGCCGCAGGTGAAGTTGTTCGCGCGTTATAAGAGCGCGTTGAAATGGGAAGAAGCGCCGATGCTTCCGCGCGCGAGCGGATCGGCGTACGAATACCTGTTTGCCGCGGTGCCCGAGCCGGTGGAATATTACGTCGAGGCCGCGGGAATCCGGTCGAAGACGTTCAAGCTCGACGTGGTCGACCTGCCGGCGGTCAAGAAATTGAAGGTGACCTATCATTACCCCGAATGGCTGAAGCTGCCCGATGCCGTGGAAGATCCAGGCGGAGATTTGCGCGCGGTCGCGGGAACGGTCGCCGAGCTGACGGTCGAAACCGACAAGCCGCTCAAGAACGGGCAGGTGGAGCTCGATGACGGCTCGCACATCGCTCTGAATACGGTTTCGGGAAATACACTCACGGCGAAGGTCCCGATTCAAAAGGACGGAATGTATCACTTTGCCGCGGTCGATCAGGGGCAGAGCGTGCGCTTGAGCGAGGATTATTTCATCGAAGCGCGCGAAGACAATCCGCCGACGGTGAAGATCGTGCAGCCGCGGTCGGATGCCCGGGTGAGCCCCATCGAAGAGGTCCCGGTTCAGGTGGCGGCGGAAGACGATTTCGCGCTGGAGGGTGCGGAGCTGCATTATTCGGTCAATGGCGATAAAGAGAAGACCGTGTCTCTGCTGCCCAAGCGCGGAGTGAAGCAAGCCAACGGATCGGTCACGCTGTACCTGGAGGATTACAAGCTGGAGCCCGGCGATGTCATATCGATGTACGCAATCGCTCGCGATGCGCGCAATACGGCGCGCACCGACATCATGTTCATCGAGACGCAGCCCTATGAGCGCAACTTCACGCAGTCGCAGGCTGCCGGCGGCGGGGGCGGCGGCGGCGGGCAGGACGACCAGAATCGCATTTCGGAGCGCGAGAAGGAAATCATCGCGGCGACGTGGAACGAGATCCGCGGCGGCGCGAAGGACAAGGTCAACTCGGCAGAGAATGGAAAATTCCTGTCGGAAGTGCAGAACAAGCTGAAAGAGCAGGCGTTGTCGCTCGCGCAGCGCTCCACCAGCCGCGAGCTGGCCGGGCAGAATCAGGAATTCCAGAGCTTCGTCAAAGACATGCAGGCCGCGGCGGCGTCCATGGGTCCTGCGTCGGATAAGTTGAAGGGGCAATCGTGGAAGGACGCGCTGGAGCCGGAAACCAAAGCGTTGCAACACCTGCTGCGCGCCGAAGCGACGTTCAAGGATATTCAGGTGGCCTTCGGAGGCCGCGGAGGCGGCGGCGGGGGCGGGGGCGCGGGCCGTGATCTGGCCAACCTGTTCGACCTGGAGCTCGACACGGAAAAGAACCAGTACGAGACCGGAGGTCAGACGGCTTCGTCCGAGCAGCGCCAGAAGCAGATCGACGAGGCGCTGCAAAAGCTGGAGCAGCTCGCGCAGCGGCAGCAGGAGCTGGCGCAACAGCAGCAGAACCAGAAGCAGCAGACCTTCGAGCAGCGCTGGCAGCAGGAGATGCTGAGGCGCGAGGCGGAAGAGCTGCAAAAGCAGATGGAGCAGCTCCAGCAGCAGCAGGGATCGCAATCGCAGAACGGGCAGCAATCCTCCTCGTCCTCCGCGTCCTCCTCGTCGTCTTCGTCTTCCTCTTCGGCGAGCAGGTCGCAATCGCAGATGTCGCGATCGGGGGGAATGGGGACCAACGACCAGCGCCTGCAGCAATCGCTCGAGCGGCTGCGTCGCGCGACCGACGATATGCGCTCGGCGCAGCAGGCCTCCTCGCAGCAGCAGGACGCGCAGGGCCAGGCGCAGAGCCAGGCGGATGCGCGCCGCGCGGCGGATCAGCTCCAGCAGGCCAGGGACATGCTGAACGGGATGCGCCGCCAGGAAGCGGCGTCGAGTCTGGGCGATCTGGCGGACCGGTCGCAGGAGCTGGCCGATCATCAGCGCGACTTCGCCAACCGGCTGCGGCAGACCTTCGGCGACCAGTTAACCAATCCGCAGCGCTTCGGGCAGATGCAGCCGCAGCAGTTGCGCCAGCAATCGCAGCAGCTTGCCGATGAGAAGGACAAGATCGCCAACGACATTGACCAGCTCGAACGCGACATGCAGAAGTCGGCGCGCGACATGGCGGGAACGCAGCCGGCGGCATCGGCGCGGCTGCGCGACGGGCTGAGCGAGCTGCAACAGAACGAGGCCAAGGCGCGCTCGCAGTATTCGGCCGGCTACATCCGGCGCGGGCAGGGTGGATGGATGGTGCCGCGCGAGGCGCCGATCACCGAGACGCTCGACAAGGTGGCCGAGGATATGAAGAACGCCGAAAAGGCGCTCGGCAACGGTGTGACGCCGAACAACGGCGACACGCAGGCGCAGCGGTCGCTCGCGGAGCTGGAGCGGATGCGCGCACAGATGGAGCAGCTCGGGCAGCGCGGCCAGCCGAACGGACCAAACGGGCAAAACGGGCAGAATGGCCAGAATGGCCAGCAGGGCGCTCAACAAGGCGGTCAGCAGGGCGGCCAACAGGGCAACGGGCGTTCGGGCGGCGGCAGCCAGTTTGGAGGCGGAGACCGTTACGGGAATCGCTATGGCCAGCCCGGCTATGGGGGGCGATACAACGATTTCGGCGGTCCCGGTACGCAATACGGCCGGTTTGTTCCGGAGGGCATTTACAACAATCCGGATTACCGTCCGATCGATCCGCAGCGCATGCTGAACGACGCGACGCGCGGCCTGACGGAAATGCGCAACCAGTTCAAGGACAATCCCGACCTGATGCGCCAGATCACCGACGTCGAACGCGAGATCTCGCGGCTGCAAGTCGGCGATATCGGCTCGCAGGAGCTGGAGAATCGCATCAATCGCGTGGTGCTGCCGAACATGGAAGCGCTGGAGCTCCAGCTTCGCAAGGAAGCGCAGGTGGACAACGGCGACCAGGTGCGCAGCGGCGCCGGGGATAAAGTTCCGCCGGGCTACACCGACGCGGTCGCGGAGTACTTCCGGAAGTTAAGCAAGGGCAAGTAGCAGCGGCAATCCACACCGAACTCGCGGATCAGCGCAAGATCCGACTGGACCGGTGCGCATCTGCGGGAGACAAGAAAAATGCTGCGCGGAATGGACCTGCTCAACACGCCGATCCTGAATAAAGGCACGGCATTCACCGAGGATGAGAGGACGCGGCTCGGTCTGCATGGACTTCTGCCGCCGCAGGTCGAGACGCTCGAAGAGCAGGTGGTCCGCGCCTACGATGCCTATCAGCGCAAGGACGATGATCTGGAGCGCCACATCTACCTGCGCGCGCTCCAGGACACCAACGAAATTCTTTTCTACCGGCTGCTGCTCGATCACATCGAGGAGATGACGCCGAAAGTCTACACGCCGGTGGTCGCGCTCGCGTGCCAGCACTTCAGCCAGATCTACCGGCGTCCGCGCGGGCTGTTCATCTCCCACCCGCGCCGCGACGCGATCGCCATGCTGCTCGACAGCCGCCCGCATCGCGAGATCGACGTCATCGTGGCGACCGACGGCGAGCGCATCCTGGGTATCGGCGACCAGGGAGTGGGCGGGCTGGGGATTCCGATCGGCAAGCTGGCGCTGTATTCGCTGATCGGCGGAATTCATCCGGCGCGCACGCTGCCGGTGGTGCTGGATGTGGGCACCAACAATCCGGAGCGGCTGGCCGATCCCGAATATCTGGGCTGGCGGCATGAGCGCGTTACCGGAGAGGCGTATTTCGACTTCATCGATCAGTTCGTCACGGCGGTGAAGCAGGAACTTCCCGGCGCGTGCCTGCAGTGGGAGGATTTTGCGTCGCGCAACGCGCGTCCGATCCTGCAGCGTTATCGCGATCAGTTGCTGACGTTCAACGACGACATTCAGGGCACAGCGGGCGTCACGGTGGGCGCGATTCTGGCTGCCATTCAACTCACCGGAAAGAAGCTCACCGACTACAATTTTGTGTTTTTCGGCGCAGGCTCGGCAGCGATCGGCGTGGCAGACGGCGTTCGCGCGGAAATGAAGCGCCAGGGCCTGGACGATTCCCAGGCGCGCCGGCGTTTCTGGGTATTGAATCGCAAGGGACTGCTGATTGCGGGTCGCGGCGAGTTGAGCCCGGAGCAGCAGAGCTACGCGCAGCCGGCCGAAGCGATCGCGCGGTGGAACACCGACGGCAACTTCGGATTGGCGGAAGTCATCGCCAACGTGGACAACCCGATTCTGATCGGTCTCTCAACGGCGGGCGGTGCGTTCACAGAACCGATCGTGCGCGCGATGGCGACGAAAGTCGAGCGGCCCATCATTTTGCCGCTTTCCAATCCCACCGACAAATCGGAAGCCCGGCCGGCGGACCTGATTCACTGGACCGGCGGCCGCGCGATCGTCGCCACGGGGTCGCCGTTCGAGCCGGTGAAGTTCGGCGACCGCTGGTACCCGATCGCGCAGTGCAATAATGTCTACATTTTTCCGGCGCTGGGATTGGGGATCGTCGCGTCGGGAGCGCGGAGGGTGACGGACTCGATGATTCTGGCAGCGGCGCGAGCGCTTGCCGAAAATTCGCCCGCGCGACGCGATCCACAATCTATGCTGCTGCCCAATCTGCGCGACATGCGGCGCATGGCGCGAGAGATCGCCATCGCGGTCGGAATCGAGGCGCAGGCAAGCGGGGTCGCGGCGAAGACGTCGGTCGAGGAACTGCGCTTGCGCGTGGCGGCCAGCCAATGGATGCCGGAGTACGCGCGGACCGAGCGGTGAGCGCGAAACGTGATATTGAGCCGCTCGCTTACGCGAGGCGGCTGAACCGCTCCACCCCAGCCGCGAGGCTGCGGCTTTCGCCTTAAGGAATGCGGACGCGGTGCTCGCCGCAGGTCTCGAAGATCGACAGCAGGCCGGTGACGCCGAACAGCTCGCGAACACGCCGGCTCAGGTTGATCAGCTCCAGCTCGCAGCGGTTGGAACGTGCGGACGCGTACAGCCGCACGATGGTTCCCAGGCCCATGCTGTCCATCTTCTCGAGGTGAGTAAGGTCCAGAACGATCCGGCGGTCGCGCGCGACGAGCTCGCGCACTTCCCGGTAGAGCACATCGGTCACGCCCGCCACCAGCGCGCCGCTGCATTCCACCACGACCGGGCCGGCGTCCTCGCGAATTCGGAGATCCAGAGTCATTCGACGCGAGTATAGCAGGCCTTTTCCACATCAGGCTCTTTCCACATCAGGCCTTCCACAGCAGCTCGGCGTCGGAGCGGCGGACGTAATTGGCGTCGATTTCGGCCGGGTCGCGCGCGAGCTCAGGTTTGGTTGCGGCGATTTTGCCGATGGCTGCCGCGAGCGCACGCGGCGCGCGGCTCCAGCGCGGATCGGCGTTCATCGACGTGCCGGCGATGATTTCGATGTCGCCCGCGGGAAGCGACGCGAGCCAGGAATTGAGTGGCATCACCACTTCGTCTTCGGCCGCGTCCAGCGCTGCGTTGTAAACGCCGCCGTAGATCTCGCCGCGGCGGGCGTCGATGAGCGCGGCGCGCAATGGCTTAGACCCGAAGCACGCGATGGCGCGAAGATTCGAAATTCCCGCGGCCTTTTTCCCCGCCGCTTCCGCCAATCCTTTGACGGCCGTCAATCCGACGCGCACCCCGGTGAACGACCCCGGACCCGATGCCGAGGCGAACAGATCAATATCGCCGACGGTAACCCGATGCCGCGCCAGCAGCGCCTCGATTTCGCCGAACAGCACGTGCGCGAAGCCGTCGGGCGATGCGAGCTCGACTTGTTCAAGCACATCCGCGCCGCGAAGCAGGGCGATGCTGCCGGCCTCGCCGGTGGTGTCGAGCGCCAGAATCAGGCTCACGGGACGAGCCTGTAGACTTTGTCGAGCGTGTACGCCTTGCCGTTGGCGTTGAGCACGTTCACGCGCACGTCGAGGACCGCGGGCAGCCGGTCGGCGAGAGATTCAGGAATGTGCATGGTGCCCTGACGCCCGGTGCCCGTCACCCGGTAGCCTTCGTTATCCGCGTACACTTCGCCCACCCATTCCACCAGCAGCGAGCGCGTGCCGCGCGTGTCGCGAGTCACCTTGAGATCAAAGTACGGCGGAGTGGAGATCGAAACTGCGCTTTCGGCTTCCGGAGCGGTGATTTCGAACGGCGTGTGCCGGGGGTCCTGCTCGACTTCCTGCACTGGCACGGGCCGCGATTCGAACTTCCATGACCGGAGCATGCTCTCCTTGGTCGATTCGCGCGAGATGTGCAGAACCCAGGGATGCGATTTGTCCGGCGGCTCGCCCGTGAAGTGCTCGCCGTTATATCCTTTTTTCTCCTTAGTGAGCTCGCCGGTGCGCGGATCCAACCACGCGACGTCGTAGCCATGTTTTTCAAGCGTCACCTCGACCGGTCCGGGCTTCTCGATGAAAATGATGTATTCGACTCCGGGAAGCGCGAGCGCGCGCCCGCCGTCCAGGTCGAAATAGGGTTCCAGGTCCCAGTAACGGTTGCCGGACATGAATTCGTACCACGCGGTCATGTACGCGCCGGAGCCGGACGCGGGATACTGGCCGTTCATGGTGGCGTTCCACAGATCGGTCTCGTTTTTGATTCCGGTGTTGATGCCCGGTAGTTGATAAAGCTGGTGCTCCACTGCGCCGACGTTGGGATCAGGCGTTCCGTAATCGATCAATGACATCCAGTCGTCGCCGGTGAGCGGGCCGGCCGTGACCGAGGCGAGCGCGGTTCGGGGATGGTCGTAGGGGTCGATCTCTTTGAGCTGCGCCCCGGTTTCTTTGAGGATGCGCTTGGCGTGCGCTACGTGCTCGAAAGCCGGCACGCCCATCCAGGTGATGTTCATCGCGTCGAAGCGAGATACGATTTCGAGGAGGTACGCCTGGCGCGCCTGGCGGTCCTCCGGGAGCGACGCGAGCACGAGATCGGCCGTCATGCCGCGCGCGTTGATAGCCTTCACGCGATCGGCCGCTTCGCGCAGGTCAGCCGACGGCTCAAGCGTAACGCGCAGATGCGTGAATTTTTCGTTGGCCCGCTGCGCGACCAGAGCGTCGAACTGCGCGCGCGGCATTTTCACGAAATCATCGATCGCGGTGGCCATCCACAGGTGCGCTTTCGCGTTGCCTTGGTACTGAAAATGGTGGACGTTGGCGGTTCGGATGAAGCCGGGCGAATCGGAATCGGTGGCGATGAAGGAAAGCTCCAGGCCGTCCAGGCGCCCGGCGCTGCTGGAGATGCGATAGGTCCAGGTGCCGGATTCGGTAGGCGAAAAACGCACCAGCAGGTGCTGCGGATCGTCGTGGAAGGCGTGCATCAAAAAGGTTTGGTGGTGCGGCGAGCGAAACTCGACGTGCAGCTCCATGCGGCTCACGTCTTCGCCCGGCTGGAGGTCGAAGCGAAAGTCGCAGGGCGACCAGGCCGGCACCGATCCGCAACCCTGCGCGCACAATTTCAAAGCTGCGGGAAAGATCAGCCACCACAGACGCATCTGCTCCCACTATAGCCCGCGCAAATTCCGTCTTGACGCCGCCGCCGGTCCATGTTATATATCCGTTATAGATATATCGATAACGGATCTATGCAGCCACAATCCTTCCTTCCGCTCACGCCGGCCGTTTTTCACATTCTTCTGGCGATCGCCGATGACGAGCGTCACGGTTACGGGATCATGCAGGAGATCGCGCGCCGCACCGACGGACAAGTCGTGCTCGGTCCGGGGACGCTGTATGGAACCATCAAGCGCATGCTCGGCGACGGATTGATCGAGGAGTCAGGCGAGCGTCCAGACCCGGAAATCGACGACGAGCGGCGCCGCTATTATCGCCTGACGACGTTGGGCCGCCGCGTCGCCCATGAGGAGGCGAGGAGGCTGGCGCAGCTTGTGCGGATTTCGCGTCGCAAACATTTGCTTGAGGGAGCCTAGCGCATGGCCGACCGTCTTTATCGATTTCTTCTCCACGCGTATCCCGCGGAGTTTCGTGACGAATATGGGCCGCAGCTCGCACAGATGTTTCGGGACCGTCGGCGCGAAGCGGGCCCGCTCGCGACCTGGACTCTGGCCATCGTGGACCTGCTGAAAACCGCGCCCATGGAGCATCTCGATGTGTTGCTCCGCGATCTGCGCGGCGCGTTCCGGTTCGTGCGGAACAATCCCGGATTTGCGGCGGTCGCGGTGCTGTGCCTGGCGCTGGGATTGGGCGCGAATACGGCGATTTTCAGCCTGCTCAATGCGACCTTATTTAATGAACTGCCCGTTCCGGAGCCGCAGCGACTGGTCAGCATCGCGCGCGGCGGCCCCGGCGACAGGCCTCCTTTCTCCTATCTCGATTTCGAGGACCTGCGCGCGCGGGCAACATCGTTTTCCGGTCTGTTCCTCTATTCGGACTTGTTCACGTTCAAACTCGGCAGTCGCGGGCGGCTGGAAGAAGCCGGCTGCGAGATGGTGTCGATGAATTATTTCGATACGCTCGAAATCGGCGCAGCCATGGGGCGCACCTTCACGCCCGCCGATTCGGACCAGCCAGTGATCGTGCTCAGCAACGGACTGTGGCGGAGCCGGTTCGCGAGCGATCCCGCAATTCTGGGGCACGCGATGCGCGTGAATGGCGTGGACTTCACGGTGATCGGTGTGGCGCCGGCATCGTTTCACGGCGTGCTGATTCCGTGGAACACAGCGGCATGGATTCCCATCAAGCTGATGCCGCGCCTATTGCCGCGCGATGCCGGAACGCTCGCGGACCGCTTCGCCGACTGCTGCGGAGTGGCCGGGCGGCTGAACCCGGGTGTCTCGCGCCGTCAGGCCGAGGCGGAAATCCGGACCATCGGGACCCAGCTTGCGAGCGCCTATCCCCGGCCCCAGCCGATCACGCGCGAGCCGGGTTGGGACACGCTGTCCTTAACAAGCATGCGGGGCGTCGTGCCGAAATTTGTTCGCGCACGCCTGGCGACGCTCACCGGATTCATGCTGGCCGTCACCATGTTGGTGCTGCTGATCGCTTGCGCGAATGTGGCCAACATGCTGCTCGCGCGTGGGGTCGAGCGGCGCACGGAAATCGCAGTCCGGCTGGCGATCGGCGCGCGCCGTGGACGGCTGATCCGGCAATTGCTGACCGAGAGCGCCGTGCTCACGGCAGTGGCCGCGGGCGCGACCATTTTTCTGGCGGTTTCCGGACCGCGCGCCATCGCATCGCTTTCGCCATATTTCATTGATGCGCACATCGATGCGAGAGTTCTCGCGTTCTCGGTATTGGGCGCGCTGATCACCACCGTCGCGTTCGGTCTGGCGCCCGCGCTCGAAGCCTCGCGGACGGACATCGTTGCGACGCTCAAAGAGTATCGCGGCTCGCTCCGCGGGCGCTGGTTCGGACTGGGTTCGGCGCTGGCCGTGGCGCAGGTCGCGGTGTCCTTCGCGCTGCTCGCGGGCGCGGGCCTGTCCTTGCGCAGCCTGGGCGCGCTCGCGTCCACGGACCCGGGCTTCGATACGTCGAGAACATTTTTCGTGCGGCTCGATTTTTCAGAAAAACATTGGAATGCGGCGGGCCGGAACGCGTTTCTGGAGGATCTCTCCGAGCGGCTCGCTCACGTGACCGGCGCCGCTTCGGTGAGCTTCGCGAGTCATGTTCCTCTGGAACTTCCGGGAGCGGAAACAGCGCCTCTCGAGTTTGGCGAGCAGCACGGGGAAGTCTGGGTCGATTCGATTGCGCCGCGGTATTTTGAGACGCTCCGCATTCCGCTGATTGCCGGCCGCGCGATTGATGATCGCGATCGCGCCAACGCGGCTCCGGTTGCGGTGGTGAGCGAACCGCTCGCGGGACGCTTCTGGCACGGCGCGAATCCGGTGGGCCGCCCAGTGCGCCTGGACGGGATTTCAAGAACGGTGGTGGGAGTCGTGGCGCAAGTGAAACATCGATTCCCGGCCGAAGATGCATCGCCGGTGGCCTACATTCCGATCGCGCAGTCGGGTCCGCACGATCTCCGCGTGATCGTGAGCGCAACACGCGACCCGGCGGCCGTGATCGCGCCGGTGCTCGCGCAAATTCAGGCGGCCGATTCAGACGTAGCCGTGGTCCAGGTGAAGACCATGGCTCGCCAGTTGAGCGACGCACTTGGTCCGCAGCGCGGGACCGCGACGCTCGCGGTTCTCTTCGGCGTTCTTGCGCTGATGCTCGCGTGTCTCGGCATTTATGGTGTGGTCGCACACTCCGTCGTCGAGCGCACGCATGAAATCGGGATTCGCATGGCGCTGGGCGCCTCGCGCTTCGGGGTGATGGGGATGATCGTTGGCCGAAGCTTCGCGCTCGCAGCGGCCGGGACCGCGATCGGGGTCGTGCTGGCGTTGGCGGTCGGGCGCCTTCTCCGGGGATCCCTTTACGGCGTCGGTCCTGCGGACCCGGTCACGTTTGCAGCAGTCGCAGCGCTGTGGTTGATCGTCGCGGCACTGGCGGCGTGGCTCCCCGCACGCCGCGCCGCGGGACTCGACCCGTTGGCCGCGCTCCGCTGCCAGTAAGCGGCCCGTCACGATGATATGCTGAAAATCGTCTATGCGCTTGCTCCTCACCTCTCTCGCGATTCTCACCATCCTGCCTGCCGTCCAGGCTCAGCATAAATCCAGGGCAGCGGCCAAATCAGCCACTCCGGCGGCGCCGGCTTTCGGCAACGCCGACGCGATCAGCGAGGATGAACTGAGAATCTCCCTGTACTTTCTCGCCTCCGACGTGATGGAGGGCCGCAATCTTCCCTCGCGCGGATTCGACACAGCCGCGCTGTATATCGCCAGCCGCCTGGCCGAATTCGGGCTCAAGCCGATGGGCAGCACCAGCAACACCGACGGTCCGCTGCAACCCTACCTGATGCCGTTCGAGCTGGTCACCAAACACGTGATCGCGGAATCGGCCAAGGCGTCGCTGACCGCGCCGCCCGCGCGGGGAGGCCGCGGCAATTTCGGGGGCGGGGGACGGGGCGAGAGCACCGGTCCGCGCACCACTGATTTCGAATACTCCAAGGATTGGACCGTGGTCGCGGGAGGTCGCGGCGCGCCTCCGCTCACGCCGTTTGATGCGGACGGAAAGATGGCGTTCGCCGGCAACGGATACGTGATTCACAAGACCAACATCGATCCCTATCAGGGGCTGGATGTGCACGGAAAGATCATCGTGGTCGCGGGACTCCCGCCGGAGCTCGCCGCCCAGCAGGCGCGCGGACGCGGCGGCCGCGGTCAGAATCCGTTGGGTGAGGCGTGCAAGGATTTCCTCACGCCCGAAGAATATGGCGCGCAGAACGGCGCGCTGGCCGTGGTGCACGTCGCCGATTTCCAGCAGCTCGAGGCGATGGAGAATCCCAACGCCGCATTTGGCGGCTTCGGCGGCGGCGCTGGAGGAGGCCGCGGGCTCAACGGACCGCCCTATAGCGTCCCCAAGCTGCACAGCGCCGAGACGTGCGCGTCGGTCCCCGAGATCAACGCGGGCCTGGCGATGACCAGCGCGATCTTTCAGGACGAGAAAAAGAGCGGTCCTGAAATTTTCTACGCGGCGGGATCGAACGTGAAGCAGGATTCCTTTGAGCTCAACTCAGCCAAGACGCTCAAGCTGCACGTTCCCGTCAAGAGCGAAGCGGGCCACGCCGAAAACGTCGTGGCGATGCTTGAAGGCTCCGACCCGGTGAAGAAAAACGAGTACGTGGTCATCAGCGCTCATCTCGATCACATCGGTTTCAGCGCGCCGCTTCCCAACGGCCACAACGTGAACAACGGCGCCGATGACGACGGTTCCGGCTCGGTCGGCGTGCTGGCCATGGCGCACGCCTACGCCGAAGGCGCCGCGAAAGGCATCCGTCCGGAGCGCAGCATTATTTTCTTATGGAACGCGGGCGAGGAAAAAGGGCTGTGGGGCTCGCAATATTTCTCGGAGTATCCGCCCGTCGATCCCACCAAGATCGTGGCCGACCTGAACATCGACATGATCGGCCGCACCAAGGGGCCCGGCTTCACCGATCCCGATAAGACGCACGTGCTGGTGAATCCCGGAGAGATCCTGCTGATCGGTCCCAATATCAGCAGCGACGATCTGGAAAAAACCATCGAGACCGTGAACAACGGCTATCAGAAGCTGTCGCTGAACCACTTCTACGACGTCACCAAGCCCGACGCCACGCACGACAACCTGGGTCCGCAGCCCAACGGCCAGCGCATTTTCTATCGCAGCGATCACTATAACTTCGCGAAAATCGGAATTCCCATCGCGTTTTTCACCACGGGCCTGCACCCGGACTATCACCGGCCCACCGATACGCCCGAAAAAATCGATTACCACGAGATGCAGATTGTTTCCAGAACCATCGCCGCGGTCGCCTGGACGCTGGCGAATCAGGACGCTCGGCCGGAGATCAAGACGAACCTGCCGGAGCAGTTGGTGAAGGACATGAAGACCGCGAAGGAGCAGGGCTGGGGCAAGGTGACTCCGGTGATGGCGCCGTTACCGGGCGAGCCGCAGTAGTTTCGTGCGCCGCGAAAAAAGTGGCCGCGAATGCACGCTCATTGGAGTAAACGTTTTAGAATTCGCGTTTATTTGCGTTCATTCGCGGCCAATTCTATTTCGCAGTCTTCTCCCACGGATGACCGTGCGGACCCTCATCGCGATCCTCCACGCGATCGTACAAATGCTCCTCCGTCGTGGTGCCCAGCGACAGGTTGTAGAGACTCGTCAAGCCGAGCCCCTCGCGCAGGTCCTCATCGAAATCGTGCAACCTGTGCAGGTGCGCGGCGAGCGCGGGAATTTCGCGGCCCGACGGCGTCCGTAGGAACATCTGGTATCCCCGGCTGACCAGGATTCCGATTTCGTCGCCGATCAGCACTCCGGCCTTGCCGATCCGGATGCCGCCCTCCACGTTTTCGACAATCGCCGCGCAGCCGCCGCGCGTCACGCGAACGCTCGTGGCGGATTCGCGCGCGGTTTCGAAGCGGAATTCCTTCAATCCTGCGATGCGCTCATCGAAGGTCGGCTGATGCGGTTTTTCCCGGCGGAAGAACATAGAACACCATTATAATTCGTGAGTGTCTTTCATTCTCGCTCTAGACGAAGGAACCACCAGCGCGCGCGCGGCGCTCTATGACGATCACGGCCGCCGCGTCGCAATGGAATCGTCGCCGATCGAGTGTTCTTATCCCCAGCCCGGTTGGGTCGAGCAGGACGCAGACGCGATCTGGCGCGCGCAGGTAGACGCCGCGCGCCGGACGCTTGCGGCCGCGGGCGCTTCGGCGCAGGAGATCGCCGCCATCGGCATCACCAACCAGCGCGAGACGACCGTCGTATGGAATCGCCGCACCGGCCAGCCCGTAGCGCCGGCAATCGTCTGGCAGTGCCGCCGCACGGCGGCGTATTGCGACGCGCTCCAGCCGCGCGAGCTGATCGAAAAGAAGACCGGCCTCGTGATCGACGCCTATTTTTCGGCGAGCAAGATCCGCTGGCTGCTGGACCACAGCCGCGCGAATCCGGACGACCTCCTGTTCGGCAACGTCGATACGTGGCTCATCTGGAAGCTGACCAATGGCGCGGTGCACGCGACCGATCCCACCAACGCTTCGCGCACCATGCTCATGAATCTGACAACCGGCGAGTGGGACCGCGAGCTGCTCGACATCTTCGCCATTCCGCACTCAATGCTGCCGAAGATTGTGCCGTCGTCGGGCGTTTGCGGCGTCGCGGTGCGCGAGCACCTGGGCGCGGAAATCCCCATCGCCGGAATCGCGGGCGATCAGCAGGCCGCGCTGTTCGGCCAGGCGTGCTTTTCCGCGGGATTATCGAAAAACACGTATGGCACCGGATGTTTCGCCCTGATGCATGCCGGAGGGAACCTTCCGGTTTCGAAAAACCGTCTGCTGTCGACCCGCGCCGCATCGCCCAACGCCGGCGCGCAGTTCGCGGTGGAAGGCAGCGTGTTCATCGCGGGCGCGGCAGTGCAGTGGTTGAGAGACAAGTTGCAGATTATTTCGAGCGCTGCGGAAACCGAGGCGCTCGCCGCATCGGTTCCCGGCACCGGCGGAGTTTACATGGTTCCGGCGTTCGTCGGACTCGGCGCACCGTACTGGGATTCGAATGCGCGCGGAATTCTTTCCGGCTTGACCGCCGGCACCGATCGCGCCCACATCGCCCGCGCCGCGCTTGAAAGCATTGCATACCAGACCCGCGACCTGATCGAAGCAATGGAATCCGACACCGGTGAGCAGATCCGCGAGCTGCGCGTCGACGGCGGCGCGGCGGCAAATAATCTTCTGATGCAATTCCAGGCCGATATCCTCCGTTGCCCGATCGTTCGTCCGGCGGATATCGAGACAACGGCCCTCGGAGCGGCGTACCTCGCCGGTCTTGCTACGGGATTTTTCAGCGCTCTCGAAGATCTCGAAAAGTTCTGGCGGTCGGAGCGGACGTTCGAACCGCACATGAGCGCCGATCAGCGCGAATCGCTGGTTGAAGGCTGGCGCAAAGCGGTCGCGCGGTGCCTGCTGAAGTAACGCTGTATTCATGTCTCCTCCGCGATAATGGTTCCAGGGGGGTGAACCATGCATCGATTGCTTACCAACGGGATCATGATCGCGGCGCTCGTATCGACCCTCGCCGCGCAGGACTGGTATCACGAGCGCGAAGAGCGCTATCGCGGAGACTGGCGCCCGCACATCTTCATGCACGTGCGCACCGATCTCGAACACGTGTGGGCCGGCCGCGCCTTCGAGCGTGAACGCGAGCGGATTCAGAAAACCGAAGAAGAGTTGACCAGGATGCAAGCGGATCTGGACCACGGCCGCTGGGACAATGGCATCCTCAACGACGTGATCGATTCCATCCGCAAGTCAGCCAACGACAATCGCCTCGCACCACGCGATCGCGCGGTGTTGGCGGATGACGTGAGTCGTCTCAAGGAATTTCAGGACCAGCACAATCGCCGGCGCTGAGTGCGGCGCGAGAAGCTAGCGCGGATACCGCCGGACCGCGGTGCTCACGATCGCGCTCTTGGGCCATTGAGC
>Ga0335077_10000885_pt1 | contig 34296 bp, 31 predicted proteins | sample Lox_Sample_31_FD_207151 | JGI IMG/M metagenome (GOLD analysis project Ga0335077, IMG submission 207151) | Soil microbial communities from Loxahatchee National Wildlife Refuge, Florida, United States - Lox_Sample_3.1 | ecosystem: Environmental > Terrestrial > Soil > Wetlands | place: USA... | reverse complement strand
AAAGCGATTCAGGGCTGGGCCTCGGGAACCGCCGCCGATTCCGAGGACACTCTTAATTTCGCCCTGCTCACTGGCGTGCGCCCCATGATCGAAACCTATCCGTTCGAAAAGGCCGCGGAGGCCTATGAGCGCATGATGAGCGGCAAAGCCGAGTTCCGCGTCGTCCTCACCATGTGAGGGTCATCTCCTTCGAGACGCTTCGCGAGCCGCCGCGAAAAACGCAGCCGCAGTAGGGCTGCGCCGCGATTAATTTGTGCGCGGTACCACTATCTCTATTGACAAGCATGTTATAATAGTGTATGTTGATTTATGCCGATCTCGCCTGTTCCACGGAGATGCCCCCTTCTTCTCGGGCGGCTCGCTTGGCCCCTGCGCTAGGCGCGTCTTCCTCCCTAACCGCCTTTAGAATCAACACCGAGCATTCGGCGAAGAATGCGAGTCCTGAGCGCAGCGCCTGCATTTGGCGCGGAGTCGAAGGATCTCATGCAGTGCCTAACCATACTGGAATGATCACTTGCAGAATTTCGGCCCCTAAACCTTCTAGTATCAACACTTCCAAAATCGCCTCAAATAACCCCCTGTGGAATGAACACTTACAAAAATCAGGCGGGGTACCCCCTCCCCCCGTTTCCCCCGCTCAGGCGTATACTCAAGGCGAAGGGGGATCCATGGCTGAACTTCAGGTCCTCCAGAAAACCGAAGCGCTCCACGAAGCGAAGTGGTGGGAGCCGGAGCCTGGCGGAAAAGTCCACTGTTACCTCTGCCCGCGTCATTGCCACATCCATCCCGGCCAGGCCGGCTTCTGCTTCATTCGCGTCAATCGCGGCGGCAAGCTTTACAGCCTCGGCTACGGCGCGCCCGCGGCTCTACAGGTTGATCCCATCGAGAAAAAGCCCCTCAACCATTTCCTTCCCGGCACGCGCGTTTTCAGCATGGGAACCGCCGGATGCAACATGGGCTGCTTCTTCTGCCAGAACTGGGACATCTCCAAATCCCGCCAGGATCAAGTCCACGCGCAGCCGGTTCCTCCCGAGGACGTTCCGCGGCTTGCGCTCAAATACGGCTGCGATTCGCTGGCCTTCACCTACAACGAGCCGACCATCTGGGGCGAATACGTCATTGATATTTGCCGCGCCGCGAAACCCTACGGCCTCAAAACCGTTATGGTCACGAACGGCTACATCACGCACGAAGCCTTTCGCGATGTTTATCCCTACATTGACGCGGCGAATGTGGATCTGAAAGCCTTCACCGAACAGTTCTACGGAAAAATCACGCTGACGCATCTCGAGCCCGTTCTCGAAACTCTCCAGTGGCTCAAAAACGAAACGAACGTGTGGTTTGAGATCACGAATCTGATGATTCCCACTTTGAATGATGATCCCGCCGAAACGCGCAAGCTTTCCGAATGGATTCTTTCGCATCTCGGGCCTGATGTTCCGCTGCACTTCACCGCGTTTCATCCCGATTTCAAATTGCAAGACAAGCCACGCACTCCACCGGAAACTTTGCACCGCGCGCGCAAAATCGCCCTCGAAGTTGGATTGCACTACGTTTATGAGGGGAACATCTACAGCGACGGCGCGCACACTTCCTGCCCGCAATGCCACGCGCTTTTGATTCGCCGCTCCTGGCATGACATTCTCGTGAACCGCCTGAAGAATGGAAAGTGTCCCGAATGCGGCTTCGCAATCGCGGGAGTGTGGGAGAAGGGAAGCGCGCCGCATCGCGCCAACGGAAACGGAAATGTTTCGCAAAGGTATGCGCACCTCAATCTTTAGGAGGAAGAGAGATTCTTCGCTTCGCTCAGCATGAAGATTTCGCGGTGAGTTTTCTTGGGATTAATGAGGGAAAGAATAGAATCCAGGTCCGACACGCATTCCGTGATGCCAGGCGATCGGAAATGCCCACCACACCAGCGACCCGAGAATTGCCTGGCCGATCGCGAGCGGTATGATGTTGCGTTCGCGCGCGAATAGCCGGCAGAACGCGGCGCCGCCGATGAAGGTGAGCGGAACGAGCACGGGATTCGGCCAGTGCAGCGTGGCGAAAAGCGCGGCGGAAGTTGCGGATGCGATCCACTCGTTGCGGAATACCCCGAGCATGCGATTCATTACCAGGGATTGCAGCCCGACTTCCTGCAGAACGCAGAAGGCGAAATAAGTGAGGAAGCGGCGGGGCTCGAGCGCGGGAAAAATCAAGCGATGCAGCCCTCCGAGAAAAATCCCAACGAGCAAAAGCCCCACAATGAAGAGGGCAAAGAGTTTCGCGGCCTGGCGCGTGGCGGGCCGGAGATTATCGGCACGCCATCCCAGCGTTTTTGGCGTGTCGCGATGCAGGACCCAACTGAGAATCAGCCAGACAGGGAAAATGATCCAGGTGTTCGGGCGATGCAATTGCCAGCGCCAGATGTAAAGGGCGACCACGGCGGTGAAGGCGGCCGCTTCGAGAAGATTCAGTTTTGCGACAATGCCGTTTTTCATTTTGTTCAGGGGGCTTCGCCACGCCGATTTTCGTACGCGCGAAGTATTTTCAAGAGTTCCGCGAAATCGTCGCGCGGGGACTCAAGATTGTCGGCGCGAAATAAATCCTCGAAATCGAGATCGGGCCATCCGCGCCGCGTCATCGCAGCAGGGAGCCAGCGGCGCAATTCCTCTGCGGAAATTGTTCTTTGCGTGCCGTGAAGAATTTCCTCGAACAGCGCGCGATGCACGGGATCCGCGAAATCCTCCGCGCGGAGAAGTTCGGGTTTCGAAGTGCGGGAATGCAGGGCCGCGGCGTGAGCCACGAAAAGGCGCAGAAGCCGCCATTCGAGTTCGCTACGATTTAGATGCGTCCAAGAAGCCATTTCCAACATCATAATAGAATCCTTCTTTTTGTTGATGGTTTGTACGCAAGAAAGGAAAAAACGTGGCCCAGGCGCATCGCGTGGTCATTCTCGGCGGAGGATTTGGCGGGTTGAACGCCGCGCTGCGTCTGAAGCGCGCGCCGGTCGAGGTAACGCTGATAGACCGGCGGAATTTTCATTTATTTCAGCCTCTGATGTACCAGGTGGCGACAGGATCGCTCTCCCCCGGGGAAATTGCTGCGCCGCTGCGGAGCGTTCTGAGCAAGCAGAAGAATGCGAGCGTGCTGCTGGGAGAAGCGGCGGACATCGATCCCGACACGAAGCGGATTTTGCTGAGTGATGGCGGAGTGTTCGAATACGATTCGCTGATTGTCGCGACGGGGTCGCAGACCTCGTACTACGGGCACGATTCATGGAAGGCACTGGCACCGAGCCTGAAGAGCGTGGAAGAAGCGCTGGCGATCCGACACAAGATTCTGAACGCGTTCGAGCAGGCGGAACGAGCGGAGACAGAAGCGGAAGCGCGGGCGTGGCTGACGTTTGTGATCGTAGGCGCAGGACCGACGGGGCTGGAACTGGCGGGTGCGCTTGCGGAGATTGCGAATGAGACGCTGCGGCACGATTTCCGGCGGATCAATCCGACGGAAGCGCAGATCATTTTGATGGAAGGCGGGCCGCGAATTCTACCGACTTTTCCGGAGGACCTTGCAGCGAAGGCGGAAAAATCTGTGGAACGACTTGGGGTCAGAGTACTGAAAGGCGTCTACGCGACAGAGATTGACGAGCGGGGTGTGATGTACAAGCGGGGGGAAACGGTCGAAAGGATGGAGGCGAAAACGGTATTGTGGGCGGGAGGCGTGACGATCACGGAATTCGGACGACTTTTGGGACGGCGGGCGAAGGCGGAAACGGACCGGAGCGGGCGAATCCACGTGACACCACAGCTGACGATTCCGAACTATCCCGATATTTTTGTAATCGGCGACCTTGCGCTATCCGTCGGCAAGGATGGCAAGCCGCTGCCCGGCGTGGCGCAGGTGGCGATCCAGGGCGGGGCGTACGCGGGGAAAGTGGTCCGGGCGCGGGCGGCCGGGAAACCGGAGCCGGGCCCATTCCACTATTTCGACAAGGGCGACATGGCGGTGATCGGGCGCGCCGCGGCGGTGGCGAATATTTTCGGATTTCATCTTTCCGGATTGCCGGCGTGGCTGGTGTGGCTGTTCATCCACCTGATGTACATCGTGGAATTCCAGAACCGCGTGCTGGTGTTTATCCAGTGGGGATTCCAGTACATCACGTTCAGCCGCGGCGCGCGGCTGATCACGGGCGGAGACGGCATCGAAAAAATGTGATCGTGGCGCTATGGCGTTGAAACAAGCGGAAGGTCAATGTAGGACTCTTCGCCGGGCGAGTGGAAGATGCGCTGGGTGGCTTTGCGGTAATCGGCCGGCTTGGCCCAGAAAATATCGGGAACAAAAGTTTGCGGATTGCGGTCGTAGAGCGGGAACCAGCTCGACTGGATCTGAACCATGATGCGGTGGCCGGGCAAGAAAACGTGATCCGCGGTGGGCAAGAGGAAATGGTAGAGCAGCGGCGCATCCGGGGTGATCGCGTGCGGAGTTTCAAAGCTTTCGCGATAACGGCCGCGGAAGATATCCGCGGAAACCATGAGCTGATAGCCACCCATGTTTTCGTCCCCGGCGACTTGATCGGGATAGACGTCAATGAGCTTCACGACCCAGTCGGAATCGGTGCCGCTGGTTGAGGCGACAAGATGAGCGAGGGGCTGGCCGCTGATTTTCTCCGGAGATTTCAGGACGTCAGAAGTAAAGACAAGCACATTGGGGCGGCTGGAGAACTGGCGCTGATCGTCAACGAGCCAGCGGGCCCAGGTGAAGCCTTTCAGGACGTCATAGCCGATGGGGCGAACCGGGCGAATGCGGAAAGGGACGGGCTTTGCAGGATCGGAGACGTATTCGCTGAACTTCTCGCCGGAGGCACTGGGCGCGGTGAAGCCGAGTTTTCCGCCTGCCTCGAGATAGAACGGAGTGGGATGAATGGTGCAGCCGGATGCGCAGCCGGAAGGCCAGGAGGAGAGACGGAGCCACTTGTCCGTGCCGGTTTCGTAGGCGTAGACGGGAGAAATCTGCGCTTCCGTGGAGCGGGAGTCGTCGTCTTTCAAGTAGTGCGCCAGGAAGGGCGCGAGAATGTGCTCGCGGAAGTAGAGCGACGTATCACTGTGGAAATTAATGGCACCGAGGGTGCTGCCGTCGCCAATTTCCTGGCCATGATGCCAGGGGCCGAGGACAAGAAAGACTTTGTCGTTGGCGGCATCATGAGGCTTGATGGCTTTGTAGACGGCGACGGCGCCGTAGATATCTTCCTGATCCCAAAGGCTGGCGACGAGCATGGTGGGCACTTTTAGAGGCTGAGCGGCGAGAATTTTGTCCATGGCCTGCTCCTGCCACCAGGAATCGTAAGCAGGATGCTTGAGAATCTGGCGCCAAAAGCCGACCTGTTCCATGCCGTGGAGCTTGCCGAGTTCGCCGGCGTTTACAGCGTCGAGATATTCGTCGTAATCGTCGAAGTGGCTGCTCCACCACTTGGCGGTGTTGCCGCGCGTGGCTTCCTGCTCGTAGATGTAGGGCATGTTTTGTTCGCGGAATGCGCCGTAGTGAAACCAATCGTCGCCCATCCAGCCATCCACCATGGGATTCATAGGGATGGCGACTTTTAGTGCGGGATGAGGATTCACCAAGGCCATTAAAGTGCTGAAACCATCGTAGGAAATTCCCAGAATGCCGACCTTTCCGTTGCTTTCCGGAATATTTTTCACGAGCCAATCAATGGTGTCGTAGGTATCGGTGGAGTTGTCCACGGGCGTGGGATTAAGAGGGCCGTGAAGGGGGCGGTTCATGACGTAATCGCCCTCGGAGCCATACTTTCCGCGAACGTCCTGGATGACGCGAATGTACCCGCCTTCCACGATGACATCCGTGGGGTTGTCATAGCCAAAGAGGCTGGGGCCGAGGTGGGAACTATCCTCTTTGGTGACCATGCTGCTGGCGTCGTAGGGCGTGCGCGTGAGGAGGATCGGGGCACTTTTGGCGCCCTTGGGAATCACGATGACGGTATGCAGCTTCACGCCATCACGCATGGGAATCATGACGTCGCGACGGACGTAGTCGAAAGATTCGGTGGAAGGATTCAAATGGGCGGGAGTCTCGCTGGGATAGCTCGGATATTGAGGCTGTGGTGTGGACGTTTGAGCCGCTGCGGGCGCGGCGGAGATGATCGCGGCGAGCAAAAATGAGCCAGAGAGTTTCAGAAAGAATTGCGAGAAAGGTTTCATTCGTTTCCCCAGGAATGCGAAATGGCGGCCAGGACGATGCGCTGAACGGCGCGGACAGATCGGAAAGCATCCGCACATCCAGGGTGCTGACTATTTTTCGGCGCGCATGCGTTTGGCGGAGAGATTATATTCGCGCAAACCGCCTTGCGCCAACGGGTTGTTCGGAGCCCTTCGTTGACGGGAGGTTATTCGAAGTGCGCGACGGATTACCGGCGAGGGACCGAGGGGTCCGAGGTGAGAAAGGAAGTGCGGCGGGACAGGAAATGGGAAGATGGCGGCTCGGTGAACAGTTCAGCGCGATTCGGATCGCGAACCAGAAATAGAGAATATTGCCCGGCCCCCGCGTGATTTGCCACACGTGGAGGCCGGGCTCGATGGCGCGGCGATCAGTCTGCGTCCGCCGTTTCCGGCACGGGCGCGGCGATGGCGGGATCCGTGAAGCTGTCGCGGCCGGTTTCGAGATGTCCCGCGAATTGGCGCTGAAACTTGGCATCCGAGGCGACCTGAACGATGAGGTCGTACCAGCCGAATGATTTTTCAAGATGGCTGTAATAGGTGGCGGTGTCGTGTGGCCGGAGCACGTGAGTGGAAGTTCTTCCAGAGTAGGCGTCGAGAACACTCACTTTTTCGCTCTTCGAACCGTGATTGTGGATCTCCAAGGTGATGCCCTCCGAATCCTTTTCGTAGAGAGACCTTACGGTGAGGCCCGCACTGTCCGCCGCGAAAGCACCGGCGAAGGTGCGCAGGAAACCGTTCGGTGCGTAAACGGAGAGATCGTAGGAAGAGCTTCCAGATCCGAAAGTATCGGAAACTTCATCGTGGGCGCCGACGGTATAGATCCAGGGGCCAGTCTGACCATCGCCGGAACGAACGTGGAACGCCACGGCTGCATCGCCCGTATTGCGGAACTTCAGTGAGAGGGAAGCCTGGGTTGAATCCACTTTTCCGTCTACGTGAAGTTCATAGGGAAGGGCCCGCGCGGGGCGGATGCCGGGCTCCTGCTGAGGCAGGGACTGCTCGGCAGGAGGAGTGGGAACGTAGTCGGGATGACGATCGTTGTCGGGAGGCAAATAGGCGATCGTGCTCGGGAGCGGCACGACGCTGTCATTGGGCGAACCGAAGTTGAAAGCGGAGGTCAGGTCGCCAACGATGGCGCGGCGCCACGGCGTGATGTTGGGTTCGACAACGCCAAAGCGGCGTTCGAGGAAACGGATGAGGGAAGTGTGGTCAAAAACCTGGGAGTTGACCCAGCCGCCCTTGCTCCACGGCGAGATCACGACCATCGGGACACGAATGCCAAGGCCATAAGGACCCGGGGGGAAATCGGAAGGTGGATAGTACGAGTTTCCTGCAAACAGCTCGTTGGTGGTGGGTACAGTCGAGAGGCCTTGAGACCGAGACACGGGCGGGGTGGCCGGAACCATGTGATCGAAGAAGCCGTCGTTTTCGTCGTACATGAGGAAGAAAACGGTCTTGCTCCAGACTTCCGGATTTGCGGTCAAGGCGTCAAGAATCTGCGAGACGTACCAGGCACCGTAATTGGCGGGCCAATTGGGATGCTCGGTGTAAGCTTCGGGAGCGACGACCCAAGAGACTTGAGGCAAGCGATTGGCCAAGACGTCCTGACGGAAGATGTCGAAGAGCGTGCCGCTTTTGAGGATGTTGGTTCCCGTGCGGGCGTACATCGCGAGGGGGCTGCTGTCGAGAGCGTTTTGATATTGAAAAAAATAAAGGAGGGAATTGTCGCCGTAGTTGCCAATGTAGGCGTCGCCGGTCCAGCCCCAATAGTCGGCGGCGTCGAGACCGTCACCAACGTCCTGATAGATTTTCCAGGAGACTCCGGCGTTCTGGAGCAGCTCGGGATAGGTGGCCCAACCGTAGCCAAGCTCTGAGTTGTCAATGACGGGACCGCCGCCGCTGCCGTCGTTGCCGACCCAGCCGGTCCACATGTGATAGCGGTTCGGATCGGTGGGGCCGAGGAGGGAGCAGTGGTACGCATCGCAAACGGTGAAAGCGTCGGCCAGGGCGTAGTGGAAAGGGATGTCGCTGCGGGTGAGGTGCGCCATGGTTGTCGTGCTCTTCTTGGGAACCCACTGGTCGTTATTGCCGGCGTTCCAGGCGTTGTGGGTGGAAGTCCAATCGTGGGCGAGATCCTCGAGAAATTGCAGGCCAAGACTTGGCGCACCCGGATGGAAGGGAAGGACAAAGCCATCGGCATTATTGGGGTCGGGTTGGTGCCAAACGCTCTTGCCGGTAGAGAGCTTGACGGGGCGCGGATCGCCGAAGCCGCGAACACCACGGAGCGTACCAAAGTAGTGATCGAACGAGCGATTTTCCTGCATCATGAAAACGACGTGCTCGACGTCGTGGATGGTGCCTGAGCGGTGGTAAGCGGGGATCGAAAGGGCCCGGGCGATGCTTGCGGGAAAAGTGGCGGAAGCTGCAGCCGTGGTCAAAAGTTTGAGGAAGTCGCGACGGTCTGTACTCATAGGCGGAATCACCTCAGTGGATTGCCTTCAGCGGCAATCGCGTGCGGCAGCATAGTCTGGAGTCATTGCTGCCCGGTGATTTTCAGATTGAGATTGTGTAAGTGAAGATGCGGAGGTTTGTTAAGAAAGACCGGGATTAAAGATCGGGAGAAGTGCTTGAAAAAGGAAAGATGGTGCCGGGGGCCAGAATCGAACTGGCTACGCCCGCCTTTTCAGGGCGGCGCTCTACCAGTGAGCTACCCCGGCACGCAGAGAACTTTTCTATTTTAGGGATGGCGCCAGCGAGAGTCAAACGGACGGAATTGCAATCCAGGAAAGGGTTTGAAGCACTGGCTGGCGGGGAAAGCTGAAATTATGATTCAATTCGAAACATGGAAACTACATCTGTCAAGTCATCGGACCTGATCCCTGAAGTAGATCGGTTGGCGGCCGGAGCCAATTCCGGGACCGAATTGATGAATGGGGTTGTTGCGCTGCTGCACGAAAGATTGACGAAGTACAACTGGGTGGGATTCTACATGCTGGAAAAGGATGGAACGGGCGATGTTCTGATTCTTGGCGCATTTCGAGGCACGATGACGCCGCACACGAGGATCGCGCTGAATCAAGGGATCTGCGGTGCCGCGGCGTCAACGGGCAAAACCATCGTGGTGGACGATGTGCAGAAGGATGCGAGGTACCTTGCGTGCTCGCTGGAAACAAAGTCGGAGATTGTGGTGCCAATCTTCGTAAACGGGAAAGTTGCGGGCGAGCTGGATATTGACAGCCACTTCCTGGCGGCGTTTGGCGCGGATGATCGAACGCTGTGCGAACATGCGGCAGATGTAGTGGGGCGCTTCCTCGAAACACATCCGTGATACATGCCAGATGGTGATATACCGGGGTTTGCTATTTCCACCAATAAGAGCCGGCGAAGCCCAGGACGACGAGGGCGGCGGCGAGGATCATGCCGAGAACGGCGATGCGGCGGGCGCGAGGAAGGTCGCCGACCTGGTTTCCCTCCGCGTCCATTTTTCCTTCGGCGCGCAAAAGATGAATGACGCAGAGGCCGAAGAGAACCGCCGCGGCGATCCAGATAATCTGTGACGTCAAGAGTCGTGGCTCCTACTGCATTGAGTCGTCGAATTCTTTCATCCAGCTTTTGTTTTTCAGAACCTCGCGTGGACGGGTGCCGTCGGGCGGGCCGACGATTCCGTCTTTTTCCATGAGATCAATGAGGTGGGCGGCGCGGCCATAGCCGATGCGCAGGCGGCGCTGAAGAGTCGAAGTGGAGGCTCGGCCCATTTCGCAAACGACGCGAACGGCGTCCTGATAGAGTACGTCGTCCACATCCTCGCCAGTTGAGCCGGATTCCGTGTCGTCAGATTCGAGCTTGCCATTTTCGTCGCGGGGAGCTTCGAGCAAATGTTCGTTGTACTTTGCCTGGGCCTGTTCGCGCCAGAAGTTGCAAACATCGGTAATTTCGTCCTCGGAGACGAGCGGGCCGTGAATACGATGAAGGCGCGAAGAGCCGGCAGGGAGATAGAGCATATCGCCGCGGCCAAGGAGGGATTCGGCGCCGTTGGAATCGAGAATGGTGCGCGAGTCCACTTTGCTGGCGACGCGGAAGGAGATGCGGGCCGGGAAATTGGCTTTGATGAGGCCGGTGATGACGTCCACGCTGGGGCGCTGCGTGGCGAGGATGAGATGAATGCCGACGGCGCGAGCCATTTGGGCAAGGCGAGTGATGGATTCCTCGACGTTGTTGGTGTCCACCATCATCAGATCGGCGAGCTCGTCAATGACGATGACCAGATAGGGAAGAGGCTTGTGCTCGGAGTTTTCGACGCTATCGAAGAGCGAGAGAGATTGCTGCTTCTGGAAGGTGCGATTGTACTGATCAATGTTGCGGACGCCGCGCTGGGCGAGAAGCTTGAGGCGGTTCTCCATTTCCTTGGTGGCGTTGCGGAGAACGTTGGAAGCGACTTTGGGGTCGGTGACGACGGGAGCAATGAGATGGGGAATGCCTTCATAAAGGCTGAGTTCGAGGCGCTTGGGGTCCACGAGGACCATTTTCACGTCGTCGGGAGTGGCTTTGTAGAGGATGGACATCATCAGGGAGTTGATGAAAACGCTCTTGCCGGTGCCGGTGGAACCGGCGATGAGCAAGTGAGGCATGGCGGCGAGCTCAGTGACGCGGATGCGGCCGTGGAGATCGCGGCCCATGGCCAGAGTGAGTTTGCTTGGGGAAGCGACGAATTCCTGGGCTTCGAGGATTTCGCGCAGAGCAATGGTCTGGCGGTTGATGTTGGGAACTTCAATGCCGATGGTGGATTTGCCGGGAATGCGCTCGATGAGAATGGATTCGGCCTGGAGGGCGAGGCAGAGATCCTCGGTGAGGCCGGTAATGCGGCTGTATTTGATGCCGGCTTCGGGCTTGAATTCAAAAGTGGTGACAACGGGGCCGGGATTGATTTGCGTGACGCGGCCGGAGACGTCGAATTCGAGGCATTTTTCTTCGATGGCGCGGGCGCGCTGCTTCAGTTCGTCCTCGTCGAGCTTGTGAGAGCGTTCGCCTTCGCGGAGCAAATTGGCCGGGGGAAGCTTGTAATTGGCGTTTTCGCGAGCGATCTTCGGGCCGAGGGATTTGCGCGACTTTTCCGGCTTGTCCTGGTTCAGTACAAAGATCGGCGCTTTGTGAGAGGCCAACTGTTGGGTTTCTTCTTCAGTGTCTTCCTCTTCGTGTTGAGTGGGGAAGACCGCGCTTTCATCGCGAAGATGAATCGATTTTGGCGGCTGATCCAATATCGCGGCAGACCCGACCGATTGCGCGGGAGCGGGGCGCCGACCTTCCATGCGATTGACCTGGACGCGGCGGCGCATGCGGTCCTGCTCGCGGCGTTCGCGCCATTCATGCCAGCGGGCTTGAACGCGCTGCAGTATCCCCAGGCGTTCGACGGCGCCAATCGGGCCCTTCGGGCCGGTGGCCCAGGCATGGGTACTTGAGAAGGAAAAGCTCGTCGTCAAGAAAAGAGCGGTAACCAGGACGGCAAAGGCGATGAGGTACGCGCCCCAATTGAAGCCGCTGCGCAGATTGCTCGCAAGGAGTGTGCCAAGCAGGCCACCGGCCGGCACGGAGCCACGCACAGGCGGAAAAGACATCAAAGCGAGAAGCGAGGGCAAGGACAACAAGAGAAGGCCATAACCGATGAGCGCGGCGATTTGCGATTCCGTCTGGCGGCTGCGAAACCATTTCCATCCGAGGATCAGGATGGCCGCGGGAATCAAAAATGCGGCGAAGCCAAGACCCTGAAAGAGCAGATCGGCGCCGTAGGCTCCCGCGGGGCCAATCCAATTTCGCGCCGGGGAGTCGGCGAGCAAGGGAGCGGCAACGTCAAAGGAGCGATCGTGGGGGGAATAAGAAATCAATGCGGCGGCGATCAGGACCGCCACGGCAATGCACAGAAATCCGATGAGCTCATTGAGCCGCTTGTTACCAGTCGGTGTTAGAAGACGCACAAAGATCTCCTCAGCTTTGGGGAAGGCTGAGTGACGCGGCGGACGCTTCGGCGCTGAGACACGCCCGCCAGGAGGAACTCCCAAACACGATCGATCATACCAAAGGGCGGGAGACTAGTAAAAGAATCGTAACTGGTGTTGCGAGGCGGTGAATAGCGGACGATGCGGCCATCACTTGATGTAGCCCATCGCCCAGGCGAGGACAGCGGCGCCTGCGACGATGCGATAGATGGCGAAAGGAACGAACCCGCGGCGGCGGACGTAAGCCATGAACCAGGCGACAGCACCGTAAGCCACAATGAACGAAACGACAAAGCCGATCGCAAGAATGATCCAGCCATGCGCATCAATTTGCGACACGCCGATGGGGTTTTCGCCTTTTCCCAAGACAGATTTCAGGAATGTGTAGCCCGTCGCGGCCACCATTGTCGGGATGGAGAGGAAGAACGAGAATTCGAGTGCCGATGCACGCGACATTCCAGCGAGCTGGCCGGCGGCGATGGTGGACATGGAGCGGGAGGTTCCCGGAAATACAGCGGAGAGAATCTGGCAAGCACCGATCCAGACGGCCTGCGGGAGCGTCATGGTTTCCATGTGCCAAGTGTGAATGCGGCCAGTTGGGGCGGATTCGCCGGCCTTTTCGGCGGCGGCATTACGGGCGTCCACGATCCACATGATGATGCCGCCAATGACGAGCGACCAGCCCATGACCACTAGGCTTTCCAGATTCTTACCAATCACTTTGGTTAGGAGATAAGCGGGAATGGCTGTGATAACGAAAGCGACGCAAGTCAAGCCGAGCGGATGCGTGAGAGCTGTGCGATCGCCGCGCTCTCCTTTTGGAAATGTGGAGAGAAACTTCGCGATACGTTCGCGGAAGTAGATGGGCAGAGAGAGAATTGCGCCTAACTGGATGACGATGGAATACATCTTCCAGTAGCCACTGGTCAGACTGACATGTAGGAGCGCTTCGGAAATACGCAAGTGGGCAGTGGAGCTGACGGGCAGGAATTCAGTGAGTCCTTCGACGATGCCCAGAAGGACCGAAAGCAGATATTGGTTCAAGCGCGTTTTTCTCCCGCGACCGGCAGCGGCTTGCGCATCTCATAGGCGTCGAGATGGCCCGGATAGTAGTTTCTGAGGACCGCTTCGATACGATAGCCGTGGCGCTGCCAGAAGGCAACGCCGGAGTCGTTGGTGGTTGCGGTTTCGAGCAGCACGGTGTGGACGCCGCGGAGGGAAAGATTGCTTTCGCTTTCGTTCAAAAGAAGCGAGCCGGCGCCCTGGCGGCGATGCGAAGGGTCCACGTCCAAAGTGATGATGTGCGCGAGAGGAGGGTTCTCTTCCGTGAGGATGAAACCGACGATCTTGCCGGTCTCTTCGGCCACGAGGCATTCCGCGGCGGGCTGGGTGAGAAAGTAGCGGAGAAGATTTTTCGAGTAGGCGATGCCCGGAGGGAAACACTTCTGGTCCAGCCTGTGCAAAGCTGCGAAATCGGCAGGGTTGTAAGAGCGCAGAAAGTGTGGCACGCCGGAATTGTAGGCTGAAGGGGCGTTTTCCAGGTAGCCATCTGAAGGCGGCTCCAACTGCGTGCAAATCTGTTAAGCTTGGATGGTCGCGGTTTCCCGCGAAATCCTTGTTCTGGAGGCGCCTATGTGCTGCACATTTTCCCGCGGGGAAGGGTCTGCCTCCAAATCTAACCACTGAGCATTTGGCGATTTAAAAGCGGCTTCCTTCCCTCCATTTTTCATGGTTTCTCCGAACTGAAGGGGTGTGTCTGACCGCGCGCACGAGTGAATGTGCGCGCAATGAAAGGCGGATCGCTGTGTATCGTTTGGAAGAACTGGGATGGAGCGAGTTTTTCGAGGCGCAGTTGACGCAAGAGGAAAAGGAAAGTTCATTGCCTGCGCGAGTTGCAGAGGAAAGCCGTGGCGCGCATCTCGTCTACTCGGAAGCGGGCGAAATTCCTGCGGAAATTTCCGGAAGATTGCGATTTTCGGCGAAATCTCGAGCGGAGTTGCCGGCAGTGGGGGATTGGGTGATCGTGGACTGGAGGAGGACAGCGAAGCGAGCGGTAATTCATCGAGTCCTGACCCGAAAGGGAAGATTCTCTCGAAAAGTTGCCGGAAAAACGACAGAAGAACAGATTGTGGCCGCGAATGTAGACACGGTCTGCCTGGTAAGCGCGCTGAACTGCGAATTCAATTTGCGCCGGATGGAACGTTATATGAGCATGGCTTGGGAAAGCGGGGCGCGGCCGGTGATGGTCCTGAACAAGTCCGATTTGTGCACCGATATTGGCGCAGCACGCAGGGAAGCAGAAGGCACTTCGCCGGGAGTGAAAGTTGTGGTCACCAGTGCGGCAACTGGAAAAGGCGTCGAGGAGTTGCGAGAGCTGGTTCGGGCTGGAGGAACGACCGCGATGCTTGGTTCTTCAGGTGTGGGGAAATCAGCGCTCACCAATGTACTTCTCGGCGTGGAGCGGCAGAAAACTGGAGAGGCACGCGAGGTAGACGATCGTGGAAGGCATACCACGACTTCACGTCACCTCATGGTTGTCCCTGGGGGAGGAATACTCATTGACACGCCCGGAATGCGCGAATTGCAGCTTTGGAACTCAGGATTGGGGATCGTACGAGCGTTTCAAGACATTGAGGAACTGGCCAACGATTGCAAGTTTCGCGATTGCAGACACGACGGCGAGCCAGGATGCGGGGTGCAGCGGGCGATTGAGGATGGGCAGCTCGACGAAGACCGACTGGCCAATCTGCGCAAGCTGCAGAGAGAGCAACAATTCCTAGAGGGAAAGCAAAATGCAGCCCTTCGAGCGGAGCGAACGAAATCACTGAGGAGAATGATGCGGGAATACAACAGGACACGCCGGGACAACCGCGACTAGAGAGTCCAGGAATTTAGGGTGCGGGCGCTGGAAGGTGCAAGCCGAGTGCCCTGAGGGTTACTTCATCGGGAGTGGTCTGGCCGTTGGCTTTTAGGACGACGCCGAAGCTGCCGCTGTAATCCCACACGGCCCAGCCGATGCCGTATTTTTCAAGTGTGGTACGGACGTCGGAAATCCAGGCGGCACGATCCTGCGGCGGAGCGAATTTGCGGAAGACGCCGAACTCGTTGCAGGTGACAGGAACGTTCCAGTGTCTGGCCCAGTCGACGACTTGTCCAATCTCAGTGTCAATACGAGTTTTGTCCCAATGGTCGGAGCCGTAGCGGGCGATGGCCAGCTTGTGAATGGCATCGGGGACCAGAGCTTCCGCGGGAACGACATTTTGCGGATTGGAAGGGTAGGGAAGGTCGTGGAGGTAATGCCAGAAATTTGTGCTCCAAGTGGCGCCCTGATGCGTGAAGATGTGCGGCTCGTAGAAATGAAAGTTGTATATCACGTTCGGATCGCGAAGAGGCTCGATGAATACGAGGTCATCGTCGTCCGACCAATGAGCGCCTGCGGCGACAATCGTGTGATTCGGGGCACCTTCCCGAATCGCCGATGCGAGGCGAGCTTCGATGCCGTACCAGCGATAGGGATCGTGAAGCTCGGGCTCGTTGAGGATTTCGAAAAAGACACGATCGGGATCACGATCGGAATAATGGCGGGCGAGGGCGCGCCAGAAATCGGCGAACTGCTCGACGAAGGAATCGTCCTTAGAGAGTTTTTCCTTGAAGTCCTCATCAGGGTGCATGTCAATGATGACGGCCAAATTTTGCGCCAGGATCATATCTACGGCGGAATCGAGATAGCCGAGATAATCCGGAGGGATGCGGTCCGCCTGATTTTTGCGAAACATCGGTGCGGGATTGACGCTGAGCCGGACATGGTCGAAGCCCATGGCTTTGATGAGTGCAATATCCTGTGAAGTGTCCCAAGATTCGAAATGCTCTTTGGTATATCCCTTCGGGTCATAGACTTGAGCAAACCACTCGCTCATGTTGACGCCATGGCGAAGATGCCTGGCGCGCTGAACAGCAAGCAAGGAATCCTGAGCGAACAATGCGAAGGGAATTACAAGCAGATAGAAAAGGACTGGGATAAGAATGCGGGCGGGAATGATTCCCGCCCGCGATCGAATTGGGGTTTTCCCATCAGCCGGTTCGACGGAGAGAAGTTCTTCGTCGCGCCCAGAATGACAGGTGCCGGGGGACTGAAAGGTCATAGTTTGACGGTGACAGTTTTGACCTCGGTGTAATTCGCCAAGCCGTATTCGCCCAGCTCGCGGCCGATACCAGATTGCTTGAAGCCGCCGAAGGGCGCGCCGGCGTCGAAGACGTCATAGCAATTGACCCAGACGGTGCCCGCGCGGACGCTGTCCGCGATGGCATGGGCTTTGCCGATGTCTCTGGTCCAGACTGCGGCGGCGAGGCCATACATATTCTTATTGGCGCGCTCAACGACCTCGTCCATGCTCTTGAACTTCAGGATGGACATGACCGGGCCGAAGATTTCTTCCTGCGCGATCTTCATGTTGTCTTGAACATCGGCGAAGACGGTGGGCTCGATGAAGTAGCCCTTGTCGCCGACGCGATTGCCGCCCGCAACCAGCTTGGCTTTTTCTTTCTTTCCGGAATCGATGTAGCCCATAACCTTGTCGAACTGGTCTTTGTCCACCTGTGGGCCCTGCTCGGTGTTTTTGTCGAATGGGTTGCCCACGGTGCGCTTCTTGGCGCGGGCAGCGGATTTCTCCACGAATTCATCATAAGCCTTCTCCTCAACGAAGAGGCGCGAGCCGGCGCAACAGCACTGGCCCTGGTTGAAAAAGAGCGCGAAATGGGAGCCTTCGATAGCTTCATCCATATTGGCGTCGGCGAAAACGATGTTGGGGCTCTTGCCGCCGAGTTCGAGCGTAACGCGCTTCAAGTTGGTTTCCGCGGCGGCTTTCATAATGAGGTGGCCGACTTCGGTTGAACCGGTGAAAGCAACCTTGTCCACATCCATGTGGCGAGCGATCGCTGCGCCTGCCGTGGGACCGTACCCGGGAAGGAGATTGACGACGCCTTCGGGGAAGCCGGCCTCGAGGATTAACTCGCCGACGCGCAACGCGGTCAACGGAGTTTGTTCGGCGGGCTTCATCACCACGGTGCAACCGCAAGCGAGAGCGGGGCCGAGCTTCCAGGCCTGCATCAGGAGCGGAAAATTCCACGGAATGATCTGGCCGACGACGCCGACAGGCTCGTGTTTGGTATAGGTAAAATAGCGGCCGTTGACGGGAATCGTCTTGCCCTGATTCTTGTCCGCCCAGCCGGCATAGTAGCGGTAGCAGGCAATCGTCAGCGGGAGATCGGCGGCGCGCGCGACCTGATAAGGCTTGCCGTTATCGAGCGCTTCGAGCTGCGCCAATTCATCGGCGTGCTTCTCGATAAGATCGGCGAGCCTGTACATGAGATTGCCTCGCTGCGAGGCGGTGAGCTTGTTGCGCCAGGGACCTTTGTCGAAAGCGGCGCGGGCGGCGGACACAGCCTTGTCCACGTCGGCCGCATCGGCTTCGGCGACCTGAGCAATCACTTCGGCAGTGGATGGATTGATCGTCGGAAAAGTTTTGCCGGAGCTGGAATCCACCCATCGGTTGTTGATGAGAAGTTTGGTGGCCGAAATCTTGACGTTGGGTTCAATCGCAGTTGTGGCGGTAGCCATGAGATATCCTCCTGAAATGTGCGTTTGCGCCGTGACCCTTCGCATGCGCTCAGGGTGAAGGTGGGTGCGGGCTACCCCTCGGTGCCTGCAGTGCGCAAACGAGGAAAGAGTAACTCCGCGTGAGACAGGAAGCAAGACTGGGCCGCATGAGAGAACGGGCGTCCGTGAGGGTGGAAGGAAGGGAGTCAGGCCAACACAATTGACTGGCCCCCCGCCCGTGAACGGGTGGAACCGGTCTTGAGGAAAATGTCAGGATTTCTTCGGGGCTGTGGTGTCCTTCATTTCAGACTTCATCGCGCCGACTTTCACTTCGGTGGCGGTTCTCTGGTGATTTTGCAATTCGTAGGTGACGGTAACATGGCATCCCTTGGTGATGTCGCCGTCCTTCTTCGTATTTGAATCGAGAGCAAACTTCGTTTCTTCTTTCTTGCCCTTCCATTCATGCTCGACTACCAGATCGGAGTCGGTCACGGACGAAACGGTACCCATGATGTGATGGACAGTGGTTTTGGCGGCGGCGGTCGATTTGCTGGTTGAGGTGGACTTCGCTTTTGCGGGCGCGGTTGTTGAAGCCGCGCTCACTAAGGTTGCGCAGCCCAGGATCAAAACGGCCAGAAACGAAACAAACTTCGCGATTTTCATCTCGATCCTCCATTTAGGGTGTATAGGGGCAACTACGAAGAATTAGGATGCGATGCGACGAAGATTGGTTGGGAAGCTACTCCTTACAATTGCATCTACTAGCGTCAGTTTTTTGAAAGAGATGAAGTGGTTTCCTCAGGAGGCACTGACACGCCAGAGTGCTGTGTGACGTAAACGGCACAAACCAGGCTCAGAGCGAGGAGGAAAGCGCCGAGAAAAAACGGAGAGCCCGGGAGGTGGAATCTCGCGTACGGAGCGATGGTAACGGCAAAGACTTGAGTGAAAAGAATTGGACCGACCATGATGGTGATGCTCCGGATGCAATTGATGGCTCCCTGAAGCTTTCCTTGCGAAGACTCATCAACGCGCTGGGTCATGAGCGACTGCATAGCGGGGCCGCTGATGCCCCAGAGAGCAATGATCGGAATGGCCAGGAAGACCGCCCAGCCGCGGGCCGCGAGGCCGAGAGCAAGAAAACCGGCGACACCGAAGATGAGACCGTAAAGGAGGCTGTGCCGCTCGCCGAAGCGTTTGACGAAAGGTCCCACCAGTCCGCCGGAAACTGCAGCGGTGCATAAGCCGACGACAGTAAGGGAGAGACCGATGGCGGTTTCGTTCCAGGAATAGCGATCGATGGCGTAGAGAACAAAAACGGAGGGAAGAGCTTCATGAGCGAGATAGTAGAGAGACGCGACGCCGGCAAATCCGCTGAGCTCGGGATGGGAGCGGAGCAGTGAAAGAGAGCCGAGGGGATTCGCCATGCGCCAGGCGGACTTTGCACGGCGCTCAAACGGAAGAGATTCGGGAAGAATGAACATGCCGTAGAGCGCGTTGAGAAGACTGAGCGCGGCGGCGACCCAAAATGGCAATCGGAGATTGTGGTTGCCAAGAAGGCCGCCAACTGCCGGACCGATGACAAATCCGAGGCCAAAAGCGGCCCCGAGAAGTCCAAATTTTTTCGCGCGCCCCTCGGGAGGCGTGACGTCCGTGATGTAGGCGTAGGCAGAGGAGATATTGGAAGTAGTGATGCCGGAAATGACCCGGCCGAGAAAGAGCCAACTCAGGGTGGGAGCGAGGGCCATGAGAATGTAATCAAAGCCCAAACCGAAACAGGAGATGAGAATGACGGGGCGGCGGCCGTAACGATCCGACCAAGAGCCGATCAAAGGGGAGAAAAGAAATTGCATGGCCGCCCAAACGAACCCGAAGTAGCCGGTAATGGAGGCGGCGCTGGAAATGTTGCCGTGCTCAAACTGGATGATTAGTTTGGGAAGAACCGGAGCGATGATGCCGAAGGCGAGCATATCGAGCGCGACGGTGACAATGATGAAGAAAAAAGCGGCACGTCCATGGACGGAAGAAGAAGGACCATTTGGAGAAGAAGACAAAGCGCGCTCCTGGAGAAAAAAAGATTCTAACGGGGAACAGGTCACGCCGCTAGCGTTCCGGGAATTTAATCTGAACACCACGGCGTTCCACGCAGGAAGCGTGGCAGGAAAGTTCGGGAGCGTATTGTAAGAAAATTACCGACGACCCGAACAAAAAACGCCCCATGCAAATAGCGCGCATGAGGCGTCTCTAAGAAGGCGGCCGCGCAAGGCGGCCGCCCGGAAAACGAGCGTCTTTACCTAGTTACTGCCGGCCGGTTTTACAGAACTAGCCGGCGAGGCAGCGACTTCCTGGCCAACTTCCAGGACATACTTCTTGCCGCCCACAAAAACAGAAGTCAGGGCGAGGGTGCCGTCTGGCTCCTTGCGCGTCGAATAGCCGGTGGTTGGGTAGGCGGTCTTCATCTGGGTGATGTGCGCTGGCAGGGAGGCCACGATGCTGCTGCCCTGGCGGATCTTTACTTTGACGTCAGGTCCGGTGCCGTCCCATTCCACCTGGTATTTTCCAGCGGGAAGAGAAGTTCCGTTGACCTTCAGGTTGTCGAAAACCTCGAGATTGGTTTTCTGCCCGGCAAAAACGGAACCGGCAAGCAGAAGCGATGCACTGAAAAGAAAAGCTTTGGCTGCGTTCGAGAGTTTCATGGGAGCTCCTTGTCGCTCTCTCCTGCCTGAGGAAGCGGAATATGCGTTCCCTGCGGAGCTTTGAGCGAAGCGTATTCATGTGCTTCGATGCGATTGTGAGATGCGCGTTGCGGGCTTTGGAGGGGAATCTGAGGTAGCGTTAACGCGCAATCGAGAAATAAACCGATTTAGCAGAATGCAAAAAAGAGATGCGTGTTTGCCGAACGCGGATCCCATTTCGTTCAAAGGGGATGGTTGCGGGAATTAGACTTCCAGGATGACGGGGAGAATCAGCGGGCGCTTGGAAGTGTGCTTGTTGATATAACGTTTCAGGTCCACGCGAATTTTTTCCTTGATGACGGACCAGTCCGAAATCTCCTCGGAGTTAGATTGCGCGACTGTCTTCAGGACAATTTCGCGCGCGCCGGCAAATAGCTCGCTGCCGTTATCGCTCAAGAATCCGCGCGTGACGATTTCGGGATGGGATTCGAGCTTTCCGGTGTGCTTGTCAATCGCGATGATCGGAACGACGACGCCGTCTTCCGACAAATGCTTGCGATCGCGAATGACCACCTCCTCGATTTCCTCGAGCGAACCGGAATCCACCAGGACGCGGCCGGCGGTTACGGGATCGCGGCGAAAAGCGCCATCCTCGGTGAACTCGATGCAGTGGCCGTCTTCGAGCAGCAAAATTTCTCCGGACACAACGCCAAGTTGGTGAGCAAGAGCAGCGTGACGGAATAGATGGCGATATTCGCCGTGGACAGGAATGAAGTAGCGCGGTTTGACGAGTTGAAGAAGGAGCTTTTGCTCTTCCTGGCTGGCGTGCCCCGACACGTGAATCACCCCGGCCGCGTTGTCGTAGTAAACGAGAGCGCGGCGGCGGAACATGTGATCGAGCATGCGGAAGATGGCCTTCTCGTTTCCGGGAATGATGCGGGAAGAAAGGATGACGGTGTCATTCTCATCCACGGAAACGAAGCGGTGGTTGTCTACCGCGATGCGCGAAAGCGAGGACATGGGTTCGGCCTGCGTGCCGGAAGCAAGGATGAGAATGCGGCGGGGTTCGAAGCCGCGAATATCCTGCGGGCGGACGACCATGCCATCAGGGATGTGGATGCAATCGAGATCGTGCGCGATTTCGACGTTGTCCACCATGGAGCGGCCGACGAAAGCAACTTTGCGGCCGCAGCGGCCCGCGATGTCAATTACTTGTTGGATGCGCTGGATAGATGAAGCAAAACAGGACAGGATGACCCGGCGCGGTGCGGAACGCGTTAATTCCTCGATGCGCGGAACGACGGCGCGCTCGGAGGGCGTGAAACCTGGGCGTTCAACGTTGGTGGAATCGGAGAACAGGGCAAGCACGCCTTCGTTGCCATAGCGCGCAAAAGTGTGCAGATCGAAGGCGGCGCCGTCCACGGGGGTGTGATCAATCTTGAAATCGCCGGTGTGAATGATGACGCCTACCGGAGTGCGGATGGCGAGAGCCACGCAGTCAATCGTGCTGTGCGTCACGGGAATGAATTCGATTTCATAGGGGCCGATTTCAATGCGGCGGCCGGGGATGACTTCACGGAGAGTCGCGGAGTCCAGCAAGCCGGCTTCCTCGAGACGCTTTTTCACGAGCGCGAGCGTGAAACGCGTGCCGTAGATGGGAACATTAAGGTCACGAAGGATATACGGCAGCGAACCAATGTGATCTTCGTGGCCGTGCGTGAGGACAATGGCGCGGACATGAGCGCGGTTCTGCTTGAGATACGTGATGTCCGGGATGACCAGGTCAATGCCGAGCAACTCGGATTCGGGGAACATCATGCCGGCATCAATGACGATGATGTCGTCGCCGAGGCGAAGCACCATCATGTTCATTCCGAATTCGCCGAGGCCGCCGAGGGGAATGGCGAGAAGAGACTGGGAAGGTTTGCTCAAGAAAGTTCAGCTCCGCGGGACACCAAACAATCCTAACACACGGATGGAATCGGCGTTCAGGCGCCAAGGGTCAATCGCGTTGGCCGCCAGTGAAGAGATGGACGATGGCAACCAGGATTACGGCGCCAAGAGTTGCCGCGGCGAGCGAGAACAGAAATCCGCCGCCGAAGATGCCGAGCTTGGTGAAGACCCAACCACCAATCACCGCGCCGATCAACCCGAGAATAATGTCAGTGATGCAGCCATAACCGCGGCCACGGGCAAGTTTCCCTGCGAGCCAGCCCGCAATGAGGCCAAGCAAGAGCCATGCAAACAGGCCACGAGGCCACCAGTGAACGATGATTGAGCCGCCCTGAAGAAATACGAATTGAAGTGCAGCGAACATGAATCCTCCGGAGCACGTGCAGAAATTCTGGGCCTGCGGGAGTGTAGCAGATACGGGGCAGGGAATGGGTGTGACCCTGATGTCGCCTTGATGGCGAACAAAAACACACGCATCGTGCAATGTCGGCAATTAAAAACCGATCAGCGGGACGCCGGCAGTTGCTGAGTCATGCAGTGAATGGTTCCAAGCCCGAGGAGGAGATCGCGGCAGGCAATGCCGACGACTTCGCGATCGGGGAAGAGTCCGGAAAGCGTGTTCAGAGCGACGCGATCCCGCGCGTCGTTGAAAGTTGGAACCAGAACACTCTTATTGGCGATGTAGAAGTTCGCGTAGCTGGCGGGCAAGCGCTGCCCATTGAAGAAAACGGGTGAGGGCATGGGCAGGGTCTCCACGCGGAGAGCCCGGCCATCCTGGTCTTTCATGCTCCCAAGCAGTGTTAGATTTTCCTGTAATGCGGGGTAATTCGCATCGCGCGGATCATCTTCCACGACAGTGACGACGGTTGTGGGATTGACGAAGCGGGCCAGGTCGTCCACATGACCGTGAGTATCGTCGCCGGCAATACCATTCCTGAGCCAGAGCACATTCGTGACGCCGAAGTAGGAGCGAAAAACTTCTTCGTAGTCCTTCTTCGTAAATCCCGGATTTCGTTCCTGAATTGTGCTCTGCAGGCACTCTTCCGTGGTCAGAAGCGTGCCGCGCCCGTTGACATCAATGGACCCGCCCTCGAGGACGACGCGGCGCCCCTGAAACATGGGGAGAAAAAGACGGCGCTTCAGGTTCATCGTGATGCGCGCGGCGACCTGGGCGTCTTTCCTGTGATTTGCGTATTTGGCCCAGCCGTTGAAGAGAAAGTTGTTAAAGGCTACTTCGCCGGAATCATTGATTACACCGACCGGGCCGGAATCGCGCATCCATCCGCGGTCAGTGGAAATGCGTGAAAAGACTACATTTTCCAGGTGGACGTCGGATTTCTTCAAAATGGACCTGACGCGATTTTCAGCGGCGCGATTTTCGACTATGAGAATTACTTTCTCAGTGCTAGCGAGGCGCCGAGCAATTTCCGCGAAGGCCCACGGGATCGGAGCGAATTTGCCCGGCCAATCGGTGATCTCGTGAGGCCAGCTGAGAAGGGTCGCTTCGTGAGACTCCCATTCTGCGGGCATGCGAAAGTTGAGCGGGTAAGGAGTCAAGAGGCCTGACGGTTTGCTCATGGGTGGAACAGTTTGAATGCAGAATTTGTCACAGAGATTGTGGGAAACATGGAAAAGTAACGTTCACCCGGCCAGCCAGCGGTTGAGGATGGGTTGGTAGGCATCGATCCTCCGGTCACGGAGAAACGGCCAGTTGCGGCGAGTCTCTTCGTTTTTTGCCGGGTCGCACTCGACGACGAGGGTCTCCTCCTTTTCGCTCCCGGCCTGAGCGGCAATTTGGCCAAAAGGGTCGGCAACAAACGAATTGCCCCAGAATTCGAGACCGGGATCGCCATTCACGGGATTGCCCTCGAAGCCGACGCGGTTGATCACGGCGACATACACGCCATTGGCGATGGCGTGGGCGCGCTGAATGGTGCGCCAGGCTTCGAGTTGAGCAGCGCCGAATTCCTCTTTCTCGCGCGGATGCCAGCCGATGCTCGTGGGATAGAAGATCACTTGGGCGCCATTCAGCGCAATGAGACGAGCGCCTTCGGGATACCACTGGTCCCAACAAATCTGAATGCCGATGCGCCCGAACTTGGTATCGAAATTGGGGAAACCAAGATCGCCGGGAGTGAAATAAAACTTTTCGTAGTAGAGCGGATCATCGGGAATGTGCATCTTCCGGTATTTGCCAAGAAACGCGCCATCCGCGTCCAGGACTGCGCAGGTGTTGTGGTAAATTCCAGGGGCGCGGCGCTCGAAGAGAGACGCGACGAGAACCACGCCTTTTTCTTTTGCGATCTTACTCAGGGCTTCCGTCGCCGGACCAGGAACCGGTTGCGCAAGATCAAAAAGCGCGGAGTCCTCGATCCGGCAGAAATATTCGCCAAGGAACAGTTCGTGCATGCAAACGATTTGCGCGCCTCGGCTCGCGGCTTCCCTAATCTTTTCTGTGGCCCGGGCGAGATTATCCGCCGCGTTCTTCGTGCAGCGCATCTGGATCAGGCCGAGCGTAAATTTCTCCGGCATGTTTTGTATCGTAGCATGAGCGGCAAGGAAGCGCGCGGCGGAAGCCGTCAGAAGGAGAAAATCCATTCGAGATGAGTCGAACCTCCCCAAGACTGCCGCGAAAGTGCTTTGACGCGGATCGAGAAGAAAAAGTAAGATGCGCGAAGAAAGAGTGGCTCGCCGTTCATACGCGCGCGACGTTTTCTTAACACGGGATTCATCTTGGGAGCCGAGGAGCGAAATGGCGAAAGGCAAAATCGCGAAAGCGACGGAGAAGACTGTAACTGGACGTGTGCTCCACGATCCGGTCAAGGACAAGCTGCGCCCCATCTTTCCTCTTGATTTATCAAAGTGCCGTACGATCGACGATTTGGTCCGGGCCATGGGAGACACCGCTTACACGGCCAGGCAGGTGGGCGACGCGGCGGATGTTCTGGAAGCCATGGCGAAGGATAAGGATTGCTTCGTCGTGATGACCCTGGCGGGCGCATTGACCGTCGGGAAGATGGGGCTGATTTTCTGCGACCTCATCGAAAGCGGCATCGTGAAGGCGATCGTTTCCACAGGAGCGTTGATGGCGCACGGCCTAGTCGAAGCAACGGGGCTGTCGCATTTCCGTTACGACCCCTCGAAAATGAGCGACAAGGAACTTTTTCACGCGGGTTACAACCGCGTGTACGATTCACTTGAACCGGAAGTGAATCTCGATCACGTGGAAGAGGTTGTGGACCACATCCTGGAAGAGTGGGACGAAGAGGAATTGGTCAGCAGTTGGAGGTTGCATCGCAAGATTGGCGAATATCTTGCCAACCATACTCCCGGCAGGGGAATCCTGAAATCCGCATACGAGCACAACGTGCCTGTGTTTGTGCCGGCGTTCACCGATTCGGAATTGGGAATTGATTTTGCCCTCCATAAAATTTACAGGCGGAAAGAGAAACTCCCTCTGTTGAATTTCGATTCTTTCGAGGACTTCGAGAAATTCGCCGACGTGATGCTTTCGACGAAGCGCATGGGCGTGTTTACCATCGGCGGGGGAGTTCCGAGAAACTGGACTCAGCAATTTGGCGTTTACGCGGAACTGCTTGCGCGAAGAGGGTACAAGAAGATGCCACTCAAGCGGTACAACTACGGCGTCCGGATTTGTCCGGAGCCGGTTCACTGGGGCGGGCTGAGCGGAAGCACGTATACGGAAGCAGTCTCCTGGGGAAAGTTTGTGCCCCCTGAAGAAGGTGGTAGATTCGCGGAGGTCTTTGAGGACGCCACCGTCGCGCTGCCCCTGGTGGCAGGAGCGGTATTAGAGCGAATCGGATATTTTAAGCGGGAGTAGAACCCTGCGGAGGCAGGTCCCTTCGAGAGCAATACGATCCGACACCGAAAATCCATTGAAACGGAAAACGGGTCTGGAACCATCCAAGACCCTTACGGGCGGTTGCGCAGGCGCGGGAGAATAAGAATGAACATGATCAAGCCTCTGTCAGTGGGCCTGGCTGTAGTTTTGGTGGCGGCTGCGTTATGTCTGGCACAGCAAAATACGGGCCAGGCGCCCTCGACGACGCCCGCCCTTTCGCCTGAACTGCAAAAGGCGAGGCAGGAGCGCGAAGCAGCGAGCCAGCCTGGTCCGCCGCATTTGAGCCTGATGCGGTTGGATGGCGATTACGTGACCAAGGAAAAATACTATCCCCCCGGACAAACGACGCCACTGGAGTCCGATGGCACTGCGACCCTCCGAAGCGAAATGGGCGGACGATTTATTGTCGAGCGCAACGGGGGTGGTTACCTTGGTGAGCCGTACATTGGATTGCGCATCTACGGCTTCAACAATGGGACAAAAAAGTATGAAGGCGTCTGGACTTCATCAAAATCCACGTCGGTGATCTCCCTTTTGGGAGAAAGCAAGGACGGCGGTATCACCATCGAGTACACAGGAACCTACCATGAGGACACCACAGGCAATTTGCGGACCATGCAGGTAACACTGCATATTCTTGATCCCGATCATTTTGAAGTGACCGTGATGAGGCCAATGCCGGATGGCAGCCCGGGACCGAAGCTGGTGAGCCTGTACACCAGGAAATTGCTGCCGATTGGGAGTTGAAACATGGGGAAAGCAGGAACAGTCCGGATTCCATCGCTCTATGATGTGCATCCTGGCGTAGCGACGGTCCAGAAATGGATCGCGGAGCTGAAGGAGAAAACGGGCCATTCACTGGGCGAGTGGGTGGTCACAATCCAAAATGCGGGACCGAAGGGCGAGAAGGAAAGGCGCGACTGGCTGAAGCAAAAACACAAATTGGGGACAAACAGCGCTTGGTGGCTGGCAGCGAGAGCACAAGGGAAGGACACTGAGGAAGACACTCCGGAAAAGTATCTGGCAATCGCCCCGAAATATGTGGAGGAACAATACGCCGGAAAGAAAGCAGCGCTGCGGCCTGCGTACGAAAAGCTTTTGAAGATGGCCAAGTCGTTGGGGAGAGACGTCAAGGCTTGTCCGTGCAGGACAATTGTGCCGTTGTACCGCGAGCACGTGTTTGCACAACTGAAACCCGCCACTTCCACTCGAATTGATCTGGGATTAGCCCTGGCGAAGCATGAGGGCAGACTGCCGAAGAGGATCATTGATACTGGCGGCCTGGCGAAAAAGGACCGCATCACTCATCGAATTGAGATCTCCAGCGACGGGGACATTGATGAGGATGTGAAAAAGTGGCTCAAAATCGCCTACGATCTGGATGCTTGAAACAATCTTGCCAAGTCGTACTACTTCAGGATGCCCGGGCAAAATGGCAATTCACGAAACGGAGCGAATTCTCTCTTTATCTCATGGGCGGTAGCAACCGATGCTTTGCTTGACTTGAACGACGGCTGATTTCCGGTGTCGAGCGGTCGGCTGCGGTAACAGACCCGAAAAAAGAGAGCCCAATGGAAACCAAAATCGTCGAGGAAAGGGTCGAAATTCGTATGCTTGCCGGAGTCTCCGATGCAATCTTTTTCCGTCCCGATGGCGCGGGAACTTGGCCGGGCGTAATTCATCTGACCGACATCGGAGGGATTCGCGCCGTTCAGAGCCAGATGGCCGGCCGGCTTGCCGCAGAGGGTTACGCCGTGCTGATGCCCAACGTCTTCTTTCGAACGGCGCGGCCGCCTGTCATTGATAACGCGGCGAGGGCTTCGGACGAGCTGAGAATGAAACGTATTGCCGAATTGTCCGCAGGGTTGCCACCCGAGGCGATGGAAGAAGACGCGGATGCGTACGCGAATTTTCTGGAGTCGCACAAGATTGTCAGCAAGGGCGCCATGGGTGTTGTTGGGTATTGCTTCGCAGGAGCTATGGCAATGCGAACCGCAGCGGCGCGCCCCGGCACGATCGTAGCCGCCGCATCGTTTCATGGCGGCCGGCTGTGCACCGACGCGCCGACGAGCCCTCATCTCAGTTTGCCGCGCATCAACGCGAGACTCTATTTCGGCCACGCCGTAAATGATCGAAGCATGCCGCAGGAGGCGATCGAGAAACTCAATCACGCCCTCGAATCATGGGGTGGCAAATATGAAAGCGAGATCTATGAAGGCGCCTACCACAGTTGGACGGTGCCGGACAGTCCGGTCTTTAACCAGCCGCAAGCTGAGCGAGCATTTAGAAGGTTGCGGGAATTGCTAGAAGAGACTCTGCATTAATCGTCGTCGCCGATGAGAATGGCGGCCCCGAGTACGGTCGTCCAGAGCCCGCGCTTATCTCCTACCGCCGATTGCGTGACGTTCATGGTGCGGACAATCTTGTTTGAGATGCGATAGACCTCTTTTTTCTCATCCCACGACAAATCCGGATCGAATTCCACGTTCAGCGTGGTCGCGAGCATTTCCGCGGCGAGCTCTTCCCCGTATTCGCCCGCAACTTCCTCGGTTTCTCCGAACGAATGATGCTCGGACAAGTAACCGTACATGGATTTGTCGCTCGGAAGCGCAAGGCCGATGCTTGCCGCAATCAGGCGATGGGGTTCTTTGGTGGAATTCTCGCTGATCACCGTGAAGGCGACCTGGCCGGGCTTGATATGTTTCAGTCCCTCGCTCCGGGAAATGAGTTTGCAGTTAGGCGGAAAGATGGAGGAAACCCGGACGATGTTGCAGGCGGCAATGCCCGCGTTGCGAAGAGCGAGCTCGAAGCTCGAAAGTCTCTCGCGATGTTTGCCGACACCTTTGGTGAGAAAGATTTTCTTAGCGACGAACGCCATTTTTCAGGTGTGCTGCCTCCGTAAATGAGGTGACGGCGAAAATTTCTTGTGCTGTGGAAAAGTAGCAAGCAAGAGTGCTGAGTGTCAATGAGTATTGATGCTTGCCGGAACGCTGTTTCGCGCCATGGGCAGTAGATCGTATGTGGTGGCCAGGCCTCACTTCAATCACGGATGAAATGCTGGAGGAGTTTGCCAAGTGGTTTGCACAAAGCGAGAACTTTCCCAAGGTCGTCGGAGCCGAAGTCGGGGCCCGCTTCTGCCGGATTATCGCCCTTGCGGCTGACTTGGATGACTCCCAGCACTTTTTCGCCGGCGAGAATCGGTGCGCTGATGATCTTTTGAATCGTGGCCGAGCTCAACGTTTCGGTTTTGATGGACTCGAACACTGTGACGTGGCGAGTTTCGCGAAAATTATTATCAATTTCCGGCCTGCTCTCTCGCACCGTTCGCGCCGCGATCGCCACCGGGCTGGAAAGCGGAATATGGCCCACGTGTTTGAGCGCCTCGGGAACGATGAAATAAAGATGCCGCCACCGTTCGGAAACTCCCATGATGGCGATTTCCTCGGTTTTGACGTTCAAGTACTTGGCGATTCGCTCGGCAAGGGAAGGAATCGAAAATTGGCCTGTCGCGTCGGAATCGGTTGTCAGAGCAGACGCCAGTCGTTCGAGTTCGGAAGCGAGATTCAGACTCATCGTTCTGATCCGTGCGCGGATCTCCGTCTTGGCGGGAGGGGTCCTGGCCAATCCTTACGCTGTCCTCATACTAGCCGTAGCCGAGTATTTGGCAAGAATTTTTCGCACGATTGGTGCTCTTTTGACAGCGCCTGCAGCTTGAATGACGGGCATTGACTGCCTATACTGGAATGGCCGCGAGTGGATAGCACTTCTCTTTGTATCGCTGCTTGCGAACGAAAAGATCCCGAGCGGCGGAGAGGGCATGTCTTCCACGGCAACCCGGCCAAACACAGGTTATCTCCTCAGAAAGTTGCATTCATTAAGCGGGATCGTTCCGGTCGGAGCGTTTCTGGCGGAACATTTTTGGTCCAATAGCGCCGCCCTGGTCAGTCCGGACAAATACAACGCCGTTTCCCAGGAACTGCAGACGATTCCGTTCCGCCCGATCGTGGAGTGGGCGTTCATTTTCCTCCCGATATTGTTTCATGGCGGGTACGGCGTCTATATCTGGTTGCGCGGAAAATCCAATGTTTCCGACTATCCGTGGGTGGGGAACTGGATGTACATGTTTCAGCGATATACCGGGCTGATTGCCTTCGCATATATTGGATGGCACGTGTACACGGAACGATTTCTCACTGCCGGGCGCTCCACCTATGCGACGGTCGCGATTGATCTGCAAAACCCCTGGTATCTGGCTTTTTTTGTAATTGGCATCGTGGCTGCTTCGTTCCACCTGGCGGTCGGCATCTGGAATTTCTTGTGTAAGTGGGGACTCGCGGCCACGGTTCGTGCACAGCGCGCTGCCGGGGTGCTGGGCGTGTTTGTAGGAATACTGTTCAGTGTTGTGGGCATCCTGATCCTGATCAGCTTTCGCTGTGACTGGCATCCTTTTGCATCCTATTTGAGCCAATGAGGCAGCCGAGAATTATCATTGTGGGCGGAGGACTGGCCGGCTTGATGGCCACGATTCGCGTTGCCGAGGCAGGTGTTCCGGTGGACCTGTTTTCGATCGTCCCGGTTAAGCGCTCCCACTCGGTTTGCGCCCAGGGCGGAATCAACGCCGCAAAAAACCAAAAAGGCGAAGGCGACACGACCTGGAAACATTTTGATGACACAATTTATGGCGGGGACTTTCTCGCGAACCAGACGCTCGTCAAGCGCATGTGCGAAGCTGCTCCGGCAATCATTGATCTGCTCGATCGCATGGGTGTGACCTTCAACCGCACGCCGGAAGGATTGTTGGATTACCGGCGTTTTGGCGGAACGCTTTACCACCGAACCGCATTTGCGGGCGCCACGACGGGCCAGCAGCTTCTTTATGCACTCGATGAGCAGGTGCGGCGCCACGAATCCGAAGGCGCGGTGAAGAAATTCGAGGGCTGGACATTTCTCTCCGCCGTGCTCGACGATTCCGGGGTTTGCCGCGGAATCTGCGCCATGGATTTGCGCTCCATGGAAGTGAAAACCTTTCCGGCTGACGCGGTGATTTTCTGCACCGGTGGGATCGGCGCGATCTTCGGCAAATCCACAAACTCCGTGGTATGCACCGGCTCAGCGCAATCCGCGCTCTTCCAGCAGGGCGTGGATTATGCCAACGGCGAGTTCATTCAGGTTCATCCGACGGCAATCCCCGGCGAAGACAAACTGCGGCTGATGAGTGAATCTGCGCGCGGCGAAGGCGGGCGCGTTTGGGTTCCGAGAAATCCCGCCGATGCTCGGCCTGGGAAGAGCATTCCCGAAAAGGAGCGCTTCTATTTCCTCGAGGAGTGGTATCCCAAGTACGGGAATCTTGTCCCGCGGGACATTGCAACCCGCGCAATTCATCGCATCGTCTACCAGGAGAAATTGGGCCTCAACGGACAGGCCGCTGTCTATCTGGACGTGAGCCACATCCCGCGCGACGTTCTGGATCGCAAACTCGAGGGGATTCTGGAAATCTACCAGAAATTTCTTGGCGTTGATCCCCGCGAAGAGCCGATGAAAGTTTTTCCCGGAATGCACTACACCATGGGCGGCATGTGGGTGAACGCCGAAGACCAGGCCACGTCCGTGCCGGGCATCTTCGCGGCGGGGGAGTGCGAATATCAATATCATGGCGCGAATCGGCTGGGAGCGAATTCTCTGGTCTCCTGCATTTTTGGGGGAAGCATCGCTGGCCCCGCGGCTGTGAAATACGCAAAGAATCTTGAGAAGGGTGCGGAGGCAGCACCCACAGGCATCTACGAAGCAGAACGCAACCACCAAGAGGAAAGGAATAGGGCATTGATTTCGCAGGAGGGGACGGAAAATCCTCTCGTGATCTGGCGGGAACTGGGCGAAGTCATGACCGAGCACGTCACTGTAACCCGTGTTAACAAGGACCTGGAAGAGGCTTACAACAAATTGCTGGGGCTTACTGCTCGCTACGGCAAGGTGAATGTGAGCGACCGGTCGTCCTGGTCCAACCAGACGCTCAATTTCGTTCGGGAACTCGGCAACATGCTCGTCCTGGCGCGCGTGATCACCATGGGAGCGTACGCTCGAAACGAGTCGCGCGGCGCGCACTACAAGCCCGAATTTCCGGAGCGCGACGACGCCAAGTGGCTGAAAACGACGCGTGCGAAGTGGGCGGATGGAGAGATTCATCTGACTTACGAGCCGGTGGATATTTCGCTCCTTCCTCCCAGGGCGCGGAGGTACGACGCGGCCAAGTGAGCGTGCCATCCACCAAGAGACTTTATGGCTGAAACGAAACAAGTGATCGTTCGAGTGAAGCGCCAGGTCAGCCCCAAGGGCACACCCTATTGGGAGGAGTTCGCCCTGAGTTGGCGGCCTTCCATGAACGTCATCATCTGCCTTCGCGATATCGCCGAAAACCCCGTCACGCGTGATGGCAAAAAGTCTTCGCCCATTTCTTACGACTCGAATTGCCTTGAGGAAGTCTGCGGTTCCTGCGCCATGCTCATCAATGGCAAGGCGCGCATGGCTTGTTCCGCGCTCGTGGATCGGTTGGAGCAGCCCATCCGACTCGAGCCGCTTTCCAAGTTTCCGATCGTTCGCGATTTGGCTGTGGACCGGCAGTTCATGTTCGACAGTCTGAAGCGCGTCAAGGCATGGATCCCGATTGACGGCACGTACGATCTCGGCGAAGGGCCGCGCATGGCTTCTGAAGCACAGGAGAAGGCTTATCCGCTTTCCCGCTGCATCTCCTGCGGAAGTTGTCTCGAGGTTTGTCCCCAGGTGAATGGCGCCAACAAGTTTGTCGGCGCCGCAATCATCAGCCAGGTGCGGCTCTTCAACATGCATCCCACGGGTGCAATGCACGCGCACGAACGCATCGAAGCGCTGATGGAGCCCGGCGGCATTCAGGAGTGCGCCAACGCGCAGAACTGCGTGAAGGCATGTCCCAAACAAATTCCTTTGACCGAATCCATCGCGGAAGTGAATCGCGAAGCATGGAAGCAGGCACTTCTGGGTTGGCTGCTCGGCTGATTCCTGTTAGATTTCTCGGGCGTTCGCACCTTAATTCGGGGGGGCTTCGTGGTTCGTACCCTGTTACTTGCCGCGCTATGTTTGTCGGGAGCGGCGATGATTGCACTCTCCTCTTCAGCGCAATCCATCTCCGAACGCGCAAGAAGACTCCATTTCTCTTCCATCGTCGTGGATACCCACGACGACACGACGCAGCGGCTCCTCGACCCTCATTTCGATATCGGTGTCCGCCACTCCGACGGCAGCATTGATATCCCGCGCATGAAGGAAGGCGGCCTAGGCGCGATTTTCTTTTCCATCTGGATGCCCGGAAAGATAACTGGCGCGGATGCCGTGAAGCGCACCCTGGATCAGATTGATGCCGTGCGCCAAATGGTCGCGACGCATCCGAAAGACATGGAGCTTGCCACCACCGCCGGTCAGGTACGTGCCGTCCATAAGCAGGGAAAGATCGCCGTGCTCATGGGCGTCGAAGGCGGACACATGATCGCCAGCGACCTCGGCGTTCTGCGCATGTACGCTGCGCTCGGCGTTCGCTACATGACCCTGACGCACAGCGTAAACGACGAGTGGGCTGACTCATCCACTGACAAACCTGCGCACAATGGCCTCTCCGACTTCGGCAAGGATGTCGTCCGCGAAATGAACCGCGCTGGCGTCATCGTGGATATCTCCCACGTCAGCGACAAAACTTTTTACGATGCCCTGGCCGTGAGCAAAGCTCCCATGATCGCCAGCCATTCTTCCTGCCGCGCCCTGTGCGATGCCCCGCGCGACATGACCGACCAGATGATTCGCGATCTCGCCGCGCACGGCGGAGTCATTCAAATCAATTACCACGTCGGATTCCTCAGCCAGGAATTTCGCGACGCCGAAAGAGCCCATCCGGAATACAACGAAGCGATTGCCGCCGAAGTGCAGAAGCGCTGCGGCGACAACGAGGGCTGTCAGCTGATTGAAGGTGACAAAATCACCC
>Ga0335077_10000883_pt1 | contig 34304 bp, 29 predicted proteins | sample Lox_Sample_31_FD_207151 | JGI IMG/M metagenome (GOLD analysis project Ga0335077, IMG submission 207151) | Soil microbial communities from Loxahatchee National Wildlife Refuge, Florida, United States - Lox_Sample_3.1 | ecosystem: Environmental > Terrestrial > Soil > Wetlands | place: USA... | reverse complement strand
CCGGCGGTTTCTTGCCTTCCAGGCTCACATACCACAGATTCAGGCGTTTGTCGGTGTAGGCGATCTTCAGGCTGTCGGGCGACCACGCCGGCGAATAATAAAACGACGGCGGAGTGCCCAGATCGATTTTGCGGACCTCGCCCGTTCCGCTCTGGTCGCGCACGTGCAGCGCGTACTCGCCGGATTCGTCGGAGAAGTAGGCAATCGATTTCCCGTCTGGCGACCAGGCGGGGTCTCGCTCCACAACCGCCGGCGTATTCGTGAGATTGCGGATATCGCCCTTCTCAGCGGGCACGGTGAGAATTTCTCCGCGAGCGCCGAAGACAGCACGCGCACCGCTGGGGGAGATTCCTTCAAAACGAATGCGCCGGGGTTCAATTTTCTGGAAATGCGCCCGGACTTCGAGAAGGTCGCCGGTGAGATGGATGCTGACTTTGCGGTCCTGGCCCGACTTCAGATCATACAGATGGATGGCGCCGAACTGCTCGAACACGATGGCGCCGGGACCCGCGGAGGCGCATTTGAAATCGAGTCCATCGTTGTGCACCATCTCTTTTACCTGCTTGCTGCGAGTGTCATAAGCAAACAGCGAGATAGGGCCGTTGCGGTCGGAGAGGAAGTAGACGGTGTCACCAATCCACATGGGGTTGAAGTCGTTCGAATTGTTGCGCGGGATCTCCGCCGCTACGCTCGAATCGGACAGATTGACGATCCAGATCGGCTTGGTCTGCCCGCCTCGGTAGCGCTTCCAGGCGCGCTGCCATTGCAACCGGGGCACATACGCCATGCGTGTGCCATCCGGAGAATAGGAGCCCTCCTCGGCTCGCGGCAAAGGAATCTCCGCGGGAAAGCCGCCATCCAGCGGCATGGTGAAGAGGCGATTGAAGCCGAACGAGTAGCTGTTGCGCGAGGAGCGAAAGACGACTTGCTTGCCGTCCGGCGTCCAGCCGACGACCACATCGCCGCCGGGATGATAGGTCAGACGCCGCGGCACGCCGCCAGCCGCGGAGACAACAAAAACGTCGGTGTTGCCATCGTACTGTCCGGTGAAAGCGATCTGGCTGCCATCCGGGGAAAACAGGGGGTCGGTTTCCGCACCGGGAGCTGCGGTGAGGCGCGTCGCCTCGCCGCCATCGCGTGCGACGATCCAGAGATCGCCCGCATAGCTGAACACGATGTGAGTCCGGCTGACCGTCGGCTTGCGAAAGAGCATGAGCTTTTCCGATTCACCGAGGCAGAGAGCCGCTGAAATGAGCAGTAAAATTACGCCGTTCTTGAGCATGCATTTTTCCTCAGAGTTGAAGGAATTATATCCCCGTCAGGCTGGCAGGCAAAAGGATGACGGAGTTAGCCCGCACCGGTTAATGCGCGAGATCCAGCGCCATCAATTCGTGGCGGTCGCGGATGTAGAGCCGCGTGCCAACCAGGGTCGGCGGCGTCCATGCATTATTTTTCAGCAGCGAGGGAACCATGCTCAAGACCTGCAAGCGCTCGGGCGACAGGCGGGCCATCGAGAGGTTTCCGTCCTGATCAAGAATGACGACTTTGCCGTCCGCGTAGATGAGGTTCGCCTCCGGATAACCGCGCTGCCGCCAGAGAATTTTGCCTGTCCTCACGTCGAGAGCGGTCAGCGGGGTAGGCCCGGAATCGCCGCTCGCGGCGTACAGAACGTCGCCGATGCGCTGCATGTCAACATGCTTCACATAAAACGTATGGCTGTGCCACAGCTCTTTGACGTTGGTCTGATTGCCCGAGCGGCTGAGCTCGAGCGCTGTCGTGCCCGCGCCGTACGACGCCGACACCACCAGGATGTTGCCGGCGCCCCACAGCGGCGTCATGATGTTCAACCCGTAATCGGCCTTGTGTTCGCGGCTCCACTGCACATCGCCGTTGATGGGATTGAAGGACACCACGTGGAAGCGCGTCATCACCACCGCCTGCTCCAGCCCATTTACCTTGATCAGCACCGCGGAGGAATAGGCGTTGCCCGCATCGCCTTTTTTCCAAACCGTCGAGCCGTCGCTCTGCCGGAAGCACATCACGGCGTGCCCGTCGCCGCCCACCGGCAGAATGATGGTGTCGCGGTAGACCAGCGGGCTTGAAGCATACCCGTAAATGAGCTCCGAGCCACGGTAGAAGAGGTTCCACAGATCGTGCTCCCACAACACTTTGCCGGACTTCTTATCCAGGCAGTGCAATTTGCCGCTGGCGCCGGCCGTGAAGATGCGATCGCCCGCGATGGCCGGCGTCGCGTGCGGGCCGTTGCCCTCTTCGGCTGCGTCATTGTGAAACGGAGCGTTGTACGAATATTCCCAGATCGTTTTGCCGGTGTTGGCGTCCGCAGCGATCACGGACTCGGTGGACATGTTGCGGTACATCGTGTAGAGACGCCCGTTTTCCACCAGGATGGACGAATAGCCTTCGCCCAGCGGGCGCCGCCAGAGAATCGTCGGTCCCGCTGCGGGCCAGGAATCCGGCAGCTTAGCTTCAGTCTGGAAGTTGCGATGAGGGCCACCCCATTGGAGCCAGGGAAGGCCGTCGGATTGGGCGCTCAACGGCGCGCAAAGCAGCAGGCAGGCGAGCGTACGCGTCACCTGGCGTGCTCCGCGCGAACCTGGGTGACTACTTCGCGGACTGCCTCGATGACCGCACCCGGCGCTTCGAAAGGTATCCCGTGATCGCTGTCTCGAACGATCACCTGCCTGCCGCGAGAAGAAAGCCTCGCCAGTTGCCCCTGCAATTCGATCCAGACCTGTTGGTCCTCGTCGGCTTCTCGGGCTTGCGAGGGATCAGACGGAATGTCGACGGGTCTTCCCGCGGTCAACACAATCAGCGGGCGGTCACCCAGCCCACCTGCCGAACGTGCCTGCTCGCCACACTGTCCCTGGCACTCCATGGCCGTCGCCGCCATCATCTTGGCTTGGGATCTCAGTCCGGTGATAGTGTTCCATTCTGTAGGCGAGATGCCCCTTGGCGGCGGTTCCTGTTCTGGCTGACGGCGCACCAGGCGCAGCACTCCGACACTGTTCAGAAACCGTGCGAGCACTGCGAAGGGGCGCCGCAAATACGCTGGGTGGCTCCGGCCCCTATGCCGTGGAATGCGGTTCCCCTCGTCCTCATGAGCTGAATCAACCAGGACCGCTCCAGCAACGTCAGCCGGAAACATCGAGTTGTACACACGAACGTTGAACCCGCCGAGCGAATGCCCTACGAGCACGTAGGGAGGTGGAACCGTTGCTCCTCGCAACAACGCGCGCAGGTCTATCGCGATCTCCAGCGTGGTTCGCGGATATGGACCAAAATCGCTCCAGCCATAACCCGCGCGATCGTACCAGCATGCCCGAGTGAACCTGGCGGTCTCTCGCTGTACGTACACCCAGCTGTATCCCGGACTGCCGCGACCCGAATCGAAAACCACCGCCGGCGCGCCTTCCCCCGAGCAGTAAATATTGAGCGTGCGCCCGCCGATATCCACTGACCGGCCAATCTGCGGATATCGCTTCCGGTCCTGCCACCGGCCAATCTGTTCATAGGTGGCGCCCGCCAGGACGGCTGCGACGATCGCCACGCCGAGGCTCTTCAGGATTCGCCGGATCCAGCGCTTCACGGAATGCAATCCGGATTTAGTTCACGCCTGGCGATGCACGGGACTTGGCCCCCGGCTGCGCGCACGGGCGCGGTCCATCACCCAGGTTCCCTGGCCGACGATTCTGCCTTTCGCACCCGCGGCGGTCAGCTTTCCGTTGGCGGTGGCCTCGAGTGTCCCCGACAATTTGCCCTGGTGAAGCCGGCCGCGGAAGTTCATGTCGGCATCGCCTGCCTGCACGCGGAAATACAGAGTGTCACCCGCTACGTTGATGTCCTGGAGCGGGCCGCTGTGCAGCGCGCCGTCGGCTAACTGCATGTACAGCGTTCCCACCCATCGCGCATCCGTCTTGGTGAGCATCAACTGCACAGGTCCCGACGGACCGGTAGAGCTTAGCGTGCCCACCCAACTGCCACTGAACCGGAGCGCCTCCACATCCACCGGGCCATTAGCCTGTATGGCGCGGCGCACGTAAATCACACTGGGTGACCGGCTCATCATCGGGAGCGTCATGACGAGGAACAGCGCCATATGCAAGGCTCCGCCGAAACCCGCGGCCGCCAGCGTCACGGTGCCAGGACGCGTGAGCCATTGGCGCACCAGCGAGGTAAAGCCGTCGGCAACCAGCGAGACCGCGCCCCCGGTCTCATCAAAAATCCACAGCATCTCTTCGGCGAACTGGCGGCGGAAGGACGGCGGGTGCAACCGGAGCAGCGATCGATAGAGAGTTCGCGTCATGACGCCCTCCTCGGCACCCGCAGCCGCAGCCTGGCCTCGCGTACTACGCCGTCCAGCCGCGCAATCTCGGCGGAGAGCGTGCGGCGCCCCAATCCCGTCAGCCGGTAGTAGCGGCGCCGCGGGTCGTCATTCTCCGAAGGCCGCGGAGCCTCCTCCACCATCGCCTGGTTCATGAGCTTTTCCAGGTTATCGTACAGCGTGCCGGGACCTAGCTTGTATTGGCCCTCCGACTGGCGCGCGACCTCCTGCATGATGCCGTAGCCGTGCCGGTCTTCCCCGGCCAACGCCAGCAAGATGTGTAACGTCGCGGGGGATAAGGGAAGGAAGGGACTCAGATCTGCATTCATAGTCGGAATCCGTTATATCGGAATCCGACGGAGGTGTCAAGTAAAATTCGACGTTATTGCTCCGCAATCGCCACGACGTGCCCGCGCGTGCGGTAATACAGCACGTTTTCCGAAACGGCCGGTGACGCCATGGCAATTTCGCCCAGCAGATTCTTCGCCAGCAGCTCAAATCGCGGTCCGGCCTTGATCACATAAACTTCGCCTTCTTCGCTGGCGAAATACAGCTTGGAGTCTACCGCGATGGGCGAAGAGCTGAAGCCCGTGGTCCCGGCGCCGAGGCGCTCGGTATAGCGCAGCTTGCCCGTGCGGGCGTCAAACACCTTCAAGACGCCGCGATCCGAGCAACTGTACAAGAGATCACCCAGAATCACGGGCGTCTGCATATAGGCGCCATTGTTTGGCTCGTACCAGGCAAGGCCCCGGCTGGAATCGCCCTGCGGCGTGATGTCGCCGGACGCATCAGGCTTGACCGCGTACAGCGGCTTCGGCCCGCCGTGTGCATTGGTGACGTAAATGAGACCGTGCGCGAATACCGGCGTGGGCACCGGAATGTCGCCGCCCGACTTCAGCCGCCACAACTCCTTGCCGGTTTCGAGTTCGTATCCGGCAATATAGGGCCACCCGTTGCAGACGATCTGCGTCCGCCCCGCGGCATGAACGACCGCAGGCGTCGCCCAACTGTGGTTGGAGGCGCCGTCACGTCCCACGCGCCACAGTTCTCTTCCGTCTTTTGCGGACAACACCACCAGAAACGAATCCTTCTTCTGGTCGCACTGCAGGATCAGCTTGTCCTCGAACAACACCGGCGAGCTGGCCGTTCCCCACTGCAAGTCGTAACCCTGCGGACCTGGATCGAAGACGCCGAGATCCTTCGTCCAAAGCAGCTTGCCCTCGAGATCGTACGCGTACACGCCTTCGGAGCCGAAAAACGCGATCAGCCGTTTACCATCGGTTGTGGGCGTGGCATTAGCGTGCGTCGCCTTGGTGTGCCGCTTGGTTTTGGGAGCGCCTTTGTGGGCCACGCGCTCCCAGAGGATCTTACCCGTATTCTTGTCGAGACAATAGACCACCCAGCTTTGTTCGGCGTTATCGTCCGCGGGATCCCCCTCGCCGTAGAGACCCACTTTGAGCGGCGCAGGCCCGGCCGAGCTGATAGCCGTGGTAACAAACAGCCGGTTTCCCCAAATCGCGGGGCTCGAGTGAGCCAGACCCGGAATGGCCGTTTTCCACCGAACGTTCCGCAGCGGACCTGCCGACGGGTCTGCATTCCACGAAGTCGCCGCTTTGCCCTCCCCCACGCCGCCAGCCTCCGGCCCGCGGAACGACGGCCAGTTGACCGTGGCGGCGAAGGCGGCAGCCGCGAATACAGCAGCCGGCAGGACTCTTTTCATCACGTCGATAGAATACAACACTGTGCAGTCTCTTCCGACAGTCCCAAAGGTATGCTGGGAAGACTTCCACGAGAAAGGGGGCAACCGCCTGATGTGGATTTCGTTTTCGCGCGCTGTGCTTTTTCTTTCGGCGGTCTGCCTTGCTTGTGCTTCGCCCGCTGAGACAACGACCGTGCACGTGTGGGAGTGTCAGGAACTCGTTTTCACAGCGCAAGAGCGTTCTACTAATCCGTACACCGACGTGGATGTCTGGGTGGATCTGAGTGGTCCAGGTTTCAAGCGTCGTGTGTACGGTTTTTGGGATGGAGGGAGCACTTTTCGCGTCCGCTTGGTAGCGACTCAGCCCGGGGACTGGACTTGGCGCAGCGGATCGGAGCCAAAGGACTCGGGCCTGGAAGGCAAGAGCGGGAGGTTCACTGCGATTGATTGGACGGAAGAAGAAAAGCAGTCGAATCCATTGCGCCGGGGATTCATTCGCGCCACTCCGAACCAGCACGCACTCGAGTACGCAGACGGGACACCCTACTTCGCCGTCGGGGACTCATGGTTTCCCGCAGGCACGGACCGATTCAAATGGTATGACGATGAACGCAGAAGGCCGATCGGGCCAGAAGCCGGCTTTAAGGATTACGTCAACCTACGTCAGAGTCAGGGATTCAACTGGATCAGTCTCATAGCCGCTTTCCCCAACTGGATGACTGACGGCAAGCCCTGGAACGTGATTACGAATGGTCCGGAACGGTTCGCGGTTCGGTCGGCCTGGACCGAGTTCGGCACGGGAAGCGCCAAGAACATGGACAACGAGGGCGGCCGGCCTTTTCAGTTCCCTGGCAAGATGCCTGGCTATGAACAGATGTTCCCGGACGTGGATCGCCTGAATCCCGAGTACTTCAAGTTCATCGATCGCAAGATCCAGTACTTGAATGCGCATGCTTTTATCCCGTTTATCGAAGCTTCCCGGCGCGATGCAAGCCTGGTGTGGAGCAGGTACTATAAGTGGCCCGATTCCTATGCGCGCTTCATCCACTATGTGTGGACCCGCTATCAGGCATACAACGTTGTGTTGAGCCCTGTGCACCTTGACCTCATCATGGCTTCTATTCGGCCGCCGCAATATCTGGAGGCGATCAACTTCGTCTTCGATAAGTGGGGCCGGCCGCCATTTGGCACGTTATTATCGGCGAACGCTCATCCTTCCACGCTGGAGAACTGGGGTGATGATTCCTGGGTGACCCTACACCAGATCGGCAACATGCGCGAGCATTTCAACTACTGGTACCTCACGGAGATCTTCCAATCTCACAACCCGAAACCGGCGCTGAATGGCGAACCCTACTATTCCGGCTACTCAGACCCAAGACACTCCGTCAAGCGAGTGCGGGCCCCGGGAGGGACGCCGACCGACGATCGATACGTGCGTTCAGGAATGTATGGGAGCTTTTTGTCAGGAGGGCTGGCGGGCCACATTTATGGAGCCGAGGGGATCTGGGGAGCGGATATCGAGCCGGCCGCGCCCATCAAGATGTGGGACGCATTTCAGTGGAGTTCGGCTGCCCAGATGCGCTACCTGCCGCAGTTCGCCATGAGCATCGGCAAGCGATACCAGGAACTCGAGCCGAACGCAGACTTCCTGTCGCCTAACAAGACAGCGGAGATTTTCAGCTACGAAGGATGGGCCTACTGCGCACGCACCGCCGACAAGAACATTTTCCTCGCGTACTTCGAAAAGTCGGCTCCCACAGCACGGCTACGTGGAGCAAAGCTCAATGCATTCTACCAAGCCGCCTGGTTCAACCCGCGCAACGGTTCCTGGGTCAAGGTGGGTGATGGACGCGTGCAAACTAACAACATCGGCATCATCTGGGTTCTCCAGCCACCATCTGACGACGATTGGGGGCTGCGGTTGGTGTATCAGGGGCCCGCTCCGGTTATGCCCGACCTTGTGCCCCTGAGCTACCCGGACCCCTCTCTCGAAATTCCCATCTGGCCGGGAAAGAAACTGATCGTTAGCCAACGCATGGGACCGAGGAAAGCGGTGGCGCTCGGCATATTCGCCATTTTTTCCGGCGCAGGCGTTATGTGGCTCCGGAAGCGACGTAAGCGCAAGACAGACGCATGATTCGGGACCTCAGACGTTTCGCATGGGTTGTGCTGGTAGATCACGTCGATAGATTTCTACACGGTTGGGACGGAACCTTCCCGTTTTACTCGTGCCGCAGCGCACCCGTGAACGCACTGAGAATACCGGAGAGCATCAGATCCTGGTGTCCGCTTACGGGATCTGGAGGCGCGAACTCGCGCATTCCGCCCTCCCAGCCTCCGGGGCCCTCCGTTTCGCTATCCTATTGAGAGTTGGCTATGACGGCAGCGGCTGGGGCAGCCTGCCTTCGGTGACGGGAGTTCGAGGAGAGGCGCATGATCACGGAATCGCCGAAGGATGTCCGTCGGGAAGAAGCCACTGAAGCCGGAAATTACTTTGTCTCCAACTATCCCCCGTATTCTTTTTGGACGCGCGATCGTGTCGGCGAAGCGTTTGCCGCGTTAGATCGCCCGCCCGCGCCGGAAACTCCGCTCGGCATCTATCTGCACATTCCTTTTTGCCGCAAACGTTGCCACTTCTGCTATTTCAAGGTCTACACCGATAAAGATGCCGGCGAGATTGAAGGTTACCTCGACGCCGCCATTCAGGAACTGGCCCTCTACTCGCAAAAGCCGTTCATCGGTGGCCGGAAACCGAAGTTTATTTACTTCGGCGGCGGAACGCCGTCTTACATCTCCTCGCGGCAGATCACACACATCGTCGACGGAATGAAGCGGCTGCTGAGCTGGGAGCAGGCCGAGGAAGTGACCTTCGAGTGCGAGCCCGGAACTTTGACCGAGCCCAAGCTGAGCGCAATCCGGGATCTCGGCGTCACCCGGTTGAGCCTGGGGATCGAGAATTTCGATGACCAGATTCTGCAAGTCAACGGGCGCGCGCACGGTTCCCGCGAAATTGACCGCACGTATCAATATGCGCGCTCCATCGGATTCCCGCAGATCAATATCGACCTGATCGCCGGCATGGTGGGAGAAACCCCGGAGAACTGGCGCGACTGCATTCAGAAGACCATCGCTCTCGCTCCCGACAGCATCACCATCTACCAGATGGAAATCCCATACAACACCACGATTTTCAAAGAAATGAAGATCCTGGGGCAAAGCACTGCGCCGGTGGCCGACTGGCGAACCAAGCGCGAATGGGTGGATTACGCGTTCTCGGAATTCGAAAAGGCGGGTTACACGGTAGCCAGCGCATATGCCGCGGTCAAAGATCCCTCGCGCACCCGCTTCCTCTATCGCGACCTGCTGTGGACCGGCGCCGACATGATCGGCCTGGGCGTGTCCTCTTTTTCACACGTCGGCGGCACGCATTTTCAAAACGAGCACGAATTCGAATCGTACATAGCCAGGCTGCGCCAGGGCGCGCTGCCGATCTTCCGCGCCTTGACCACCACCGAGGAAGAGCGCGTGATACGCGAGCTCATTTTACAAATGAAACTGGGACGCGTCCAACGGCCGTACTTCCAGCGCAAGTTCGGCGTGGACGTCGATCAGCGATTCGCCGCACCGTTGAACAAATTGCGGGATCAAGGTTATCTGACCGCGGACCAGAACAACCTGCGGCTCAATCGGGACGGTTTGTTACAAGTGGATAAATTGCTGCACGAGTTTTTCCTGCCGGAACACCGGAGCGCCCGGTATGCATGAGGAATCCGCTAACCAAAGGTTCCCGTGTTTCGTCTCCAGGAAAAGGTGGACTCGAACTTAATTTATCCCTTGAATGAATTTTACGAAGAGTTGGGGTTGGCGCAGCCCATGGCTGTCCAGGTGGAGGGACGAGAAATACCCGAGCCATACCGAAGCCTGCTGGTACACGACCGCGACATGACGCCCACGCTGGAACAAGCCCATGATCAACGGATCCACCTTCGCGTTCTGCAATACGCGATCGCGGAGAACGTGATGTCGCGCCAGGTGGCGCTGGTCCCGGAAAACGAAACGCAGCCGGTGGCCTTCGGCGCGATCAAGATCAACTTGCAGCATTTTCACGGCGAAGCCAAACGGCTGGTTCTCGAACGGAAACAGCCGTTAGGAAACATCCTGCGAACCCAGGGGATGGTACACCGGGGCCGCCCGGACGCGTACATCCGCATAACGCCCGATGCGCTGATTCATAGCGCTCTCGGACTGCGGGAATCCACCGAGTTGTACGGCCGGAGGAACGTGATCGCAGCCGGAGGCGGGCAAACGTTGGCTCAGGTGGTGGAGATTCTGGCGCCGAGGAACGGGAAATCAAGCCCGGAGAGAAATCGTGGATAAAGGGAATCAATACGACGCCATTGTGATCGGTGGAGGGCCCGCGGGTTCGACGGCGGCGACTGTGCTGGCCCAAAAGAGCCGGCGCGTTGTCGTACTCGAAAAGGAAAAGTTCCCGCGCTATCACATCGGTGAATCACTGCTGCCCTACGGCTACTTCACGCTCCAGCGGATCGGCATGCTGGACAAGATGAAGGGTTCCGAGTTCACCAAGAAGTACAGCGTCCAGTTCGTGGGCACCAGCGGCCGGGCCTCGCTGCCGTTTTATTTCTTCCAGCAGTTGAAGCATGAGGCCTCGCAGACCTGGCAGGTCTTGCGCGGCGAGTTCGATCAACTCCTGCTCGACAACGCCCGCGAAAAAGGAGCCGAGGTGATCGAGGAGATTACGGCGCGAGATGTCATCCGGAACAACGGTGCGATCGCCGGCGTGAAGGCGGTGACTGCGGCCGGCGAGACGCTCGAGTTCCACGCGCCCATTACCATCGACTGCAGCGGGCGCGATGCGTTCTCCGTCACGCGCAATGGCTGGAAGGTGCGCGATCCGTATTTGAATAAAATCGCCGTCTGGACCTACTACAAGGGCGCGCTCCGAGATCCCGGTATGGACGAGGGCGCCACCACCGTCGCCTACGTCCCGGAGAAAGGCTGGTTCTGGTACATCCCCCTTCACCGGGACATTGTGAGCGTGGGCGTGGTGGCCGAGAAGGATTACCTGTACCAGCACTCGCGCGAGCTTCCCGCCATCTTTCACGGTGAGGTGGAGAAGAACAAGTGGATCAAGCAGCACCTGGCCGCTGGAGAGCAATTCGGGCCTTACCGGGTTACGGGAGAATACTCGTATCGTTCCCGCCATTGCGCCGCCGACGGATTGATCCTCGCCGGCGACGCCTTCGCCTTTCTCGATCCCGTATTCTCTTCCGGCGTCTTCCTGGCGTTGCGCAGCGGAGAAATGGCCGCGGAGGCCGCCGATGCCGCTCTGGCCTCGGGTGATTTCTCGGCGGCACAATTCAGCGTTTACGGTGCGGAGCTATGCAAAGGCATCGAGGCCATGCGGCGGCTGGTTTACGCTTTCTATGACCACGCCTTCAGCTTCCGCGTCTTTCTGAAACACCATCCCGATCTGCACGGCGACATGACCGATTGTCTGATCGGCAACCTGTCTCGGGATTTCGATCCGCTGTTCTCGGCTGTGGCTGAGTTCGCCAAAATTCCTAAACCCCTCTCGCACGGCAAGCCGCTGGTTGTGGACAACGTCGAAGCCGCGCCATAATCGTCGATTCATGGCGCTTTCCGCTTCCGCCTTTCCCGACCGCCGCTCGATCGAAGCGGACCAGTTCGAGAAACTCAGGGCGTTGCTGGAATCGTTGCTCGGCGTAAATCGGTTTTATTCCGCCAAACTGCAAGCCGCCGGCGTTGGTCCGGACCTTAAGAATCTGGAAGAATACTCGCGCCGCGTGCCGTTCACCCAGAAACGCGAACTGGCGCAAGACCAGCGCGACCACCCGCCATACGGCACGAATCTGACATACCCTTTGGAGCGCTACACGCGGTTTTGCCAGACCAGCGCCACCTCGGGCCAGCCTATGCACTGGCTCGATACGCCGGAAAGCTGGAACTGGATGCTCGACAACTGGACCGACGTATTTCGGACATCCGGCGTGACGGCTCGCGATCGCATCTTTTTCGCGTTTTCCTTCGGGCCGTTCCTCGGGTTCTGGACGGCGTTTGAAGCGGCGCTTCGCATGGGCTGCTTGTGCATCCCCGGGGGCGGCATGCGCAGCTCCGCCCGGTTGCACGCCATCCTGGATACGGGCGCCACTGTGCTCTGTTGCACTCCCACCTACTCCATCCGTCTCGCTGAGGTCGCCGCGGAACAGGGCATCGACCTCAGGCCCGCCAGAATCCGGGAGATTTTCGTGGCGGGTGAGAACGGCGGCAGCATTCCGGCCACACGCGCCCATATCCAGAAGCTGTGGCGCGGCGCGCACATCGTGGACCAACATGGAATGACCGAAACCGGACCGGTCAGCTACAGTTGCCCGGTGCGACCCGGCGTGCTGCATGTGATGGAATCGGCCTACATCGCCGAAGTCATTTCCACCGACAGCGGCGAGCCGGTTCCGCCCGGAGGCAAGGGCGAGCTGGTGCTAACCAATCTGGCGCGCACCGGATCGCCCGTTCTGCGATATCGCACCGGCGACCTGGTGGAGCGCGCGGCGGAATCTCCCTGCGCGTGTGGCCGCTACGATCTGGCGCTCGAGGGCGGAATCCTGGGACGCACGGACGACATGGTGGTGGTCCGGGGCGTCAACGTCTATCCCAGCGCGGTTGAGGACGTTCTGCGCGGTTTCGGCATCGCTGAATATCGCGTTGAGATCCGCACCGAGCGCGCGCTCCCTGAGTTGAGCATTCAAATAGAACCGTCTCCCGGCCACCCGGACGGCGCAGGCCTGGCTCACCAGCTCGAAGCGGCGTTAAACAACGCCTTTTCCCTGCGGATTCCCGTGTCCTGCGTGCACCAGGGCGAGCTGCCCCGTTTCGAAATGAAGGCCCGCCGTTGGGTCCGGGTTTGAGTCATCGCGCGACTGTACTGTCGCCAAAAAGACACACATCGCCGGCTGTAAATTCCGTGTGCCCAGTGCGCCGGACTGGTCAGAAACGTGCCCATCGGAAGACATGCGCTCCTATATTTTTCTGCTCTGCGCTTGCTTTCCCCTCGCCGCGCAAATCCAGGATCTCGCCACCACCAACGATGGAGCCGTTCTCTATTTCTCCACTCCATACCGTCTCAAGGGTTCCAGTGATGTTGGTTACTCCAAAATCTTCCGCTACACGAATAGTGAATTTCAATTATTCCGCGAAATTGAACTGATTCCGAACTATTCAGGCAGCGATACCAACTTCTATCTGGCCGTACGGCCCTCCGTCAGCGGCGACGGACGCACTGTCGTCTACACCGCCAGCCGGAAGTGCGACGGCGGCAGCCATTGCGTCTTCTTCGTATTCAACCAGGGATTCCTGGCCGTTGCTGGCGGTGTCGATCAGAATTTGACAACCGGAATGCTAACCCTGAGCCCGGACGGGCGTTATGTCCTGATCTCTGAGAGGGGTGGAGAATATGAGCCTTATGACGTTGCCTTCAGCGATCTGACCCAAGGTACCATTGTGAGTCTTTACGGGTTATCTGCTTTGCCTATCGGCGATGGGCGGCAAAGCATCGCCAACGTCGGGACGGTACTGCTCGCCGACAGCCAAGGCCCGTTTCTCTGGAATAAGGGACAAATTCAGCGGCTTTCGTTCTCTCGATCGCCGATACAGGCGCGGATGAGCGCCGATGCGCGGATGATTGTCTACGAGGCTGCACCCCCTGCATACGAGTTGCATAGCTTCGATGTCCTGACCGGCCGGGATCTGCTTCTCGCCTCCTCCTCGGTCGGCGAGGACGGCTTTCATCCTTCGTTGACTGCTGACGGCTCTCTCGTCGCCTATGTGTTGCATAACCAGTTAGTGGTCAGTGGAACACGAAGTCCAAGCTCGTTCCCGCTCCTGATGGCGCCAGAGGGAATAACGGATGAGATCATCTCCGGCGATGGAAATGTGGTCTACGCCGCGACCAGGTTCGATCGCCTGTTGCGCGCTTACCTTGCGTCCGGCTTGGTCACTGAACTCTCGCCTGCGGTTCCTCATGTCCTAATCGCGGGCGGCGCTTTGGTTCCGGGCGCTCGCCTGGACCTGTACGTTCCGAGCGCGCCCATAGGCGCAACTGATCCAGCGCTTCTTACGAGCGCCGGCAGCGCTCCAATCATCGCCCGGTCGGCCACCAGCGTTACTTTCCAGATTCCCTGGGAAGCCCAAGCGGACTCGACCGTTAAGTTTGTGGTGCCGGCGAATCCGTCCCAATTCGAGGAGGTGAACGAACCCAGTCTGGCGCCCGCGGCGGCATACTTCTACACATTGCCGCCGTACGCGTTAGCGGCCCATCAGGACTTTCGCGCACTCGTCAGCGAACAGAGTCCCGCCAAGCCCGGCGCGATCATCCACCTGTACTTCACGGGCCTTGGAGCGGTCACTCCACGGATCGCGACCGGGGCCGTGACGCCGCTCTCCCCGCTGTATCGACTGCAGACGCCCCCTGTATGCCAATTCCAAGAAGCAAACAGATCTGTGGATGCGACCATTCTGTTCGCCGGTTTGGCGCCTGGGTTTATTGGCGTCGATCAGGTGGATTTGCAGATTCCATCCGGGCTAACCACCACTTACCCACTGCTCAATTGCGACACCATCGGCACCTCTGGCATTGCCCCAATTCCGGTTGCACCCTAAACTTTGGGACAACCTGCCCCACGGCGTGTCCATCGAACACAGAAAAAGTTAACTTTTGATATACTAAGTTGTTTGTTATTATAGAGATGTAACTGGTATGCGGAATGCTTATTCCATTCCCGTGCGGCGCATTTCCCTTCTCGCGTTGTGTCTGGCGATCTGGCTTTTGCCAGCGCATGCCGCGATTCTCGAGCGCCTTTCTCTCGATGATTTGACGCTCAAGTCGAGCGAAATTGTACGCGCGAAGGTAATTGGTTCTTACGCGGATTTTCGGGGTTCGATGATCTATACGCACTGGAAAGTCCAGGTGGAAGAACGGCGGAAGGGGGCGAATCGATCCACGATCGAAGTTTTAATCCCAGGGGGCAGCGCGCGCGGGTTTCATCAGGATGTCTCCGGGGCTCCTAAATTATTGATCGGAAAGGAATACCTGCTATTTTTGTGGACGTCCCGGAGCGGATCCACCTACATCACCGGTCTGAGCCAGGGGCTATTCGAGCTGCGGAAGAACGGCGGCGAGTGGATGGTTTCGCGTTCTGCCAGCGGCGAGCCCATGATCGACCGCGCCACATGGAGACCGGTCTCCGACGAAAGCGTGCAAATGCCATACGCCGAGATGACTTCGCGCATTTCCGCCGCGCTGAAGCAGGGAGGCAGCCACTAGCATGCGGCTCCCCTGGCAAGCGGCGCTGGTTCTCGGCTGGGCGCTCACAGTGTCTTCGGCAGGCGCCTATTACCACTACGTTCACTACACCAGCGCGATCGCGCCGTATCTTCCGGTTCCCGAGAAATTCGACCTCTCGGCTCTGCCGAACAAGACCGTCACTATTTTTGTGTCGGATGCCGGCCCCAAAAAATTCTCCGCGAACGACAATCTGCCGTCGGTATTGACGCAAGTAAGCCAGGCGGCGCAGGTCTGGAACAACGTCGCCACTTCCGACCTGCGAGTGACCTTTGGCGGATTGTATGCGGACGGAACTGAAGGCGTGACGCCCGGCGGCGAACTGGTGTTCGACGACGAAGTACCTCCCGGCCTGTTAGCCATCACCACGCACACAGCCGCCAATACTCCAGTGACGGGGCCGGACGGATCGTTCTTCCCGATTACGCGATCGGTGATGCATTTTCGCAGCGATCTCACGCAGGCCCCCGGTCCAAGCTACACCGAAGGATTCTACCTGACGGTGGTCCATGAGATGGGCCATGCATTGGGCTTGCAGCACACGTTCACCTCCAGTGTGATGTCGACGGCTGTGACGCGGGCGACCGCCGAGTTGCAGCCTCTCGACGTAGACGACATCGCGGCGATTTCGCTGCTTTATCCGCGCAATTTCGGCGGCGAAACGGGCACGATTACAGGTACGGTCACTATGGGAGGCGCGGGCGTGCACATGGCTTCCGTGGTGGCGATACGGCCTGGCGGCGCGGCCGTGAGTTCGCTCACCTATCCCGACGGCACCTATCGCATCGACGGCATCCCGCCAGGTAACTACTCCGTTTACGTGCAGTCGCTGCCGCCCACGGCGAACATCACGCCGCCGCAGGATCTGAACGGAAACCCGGTGGCTCCAGCCGGCCCATTCGACGGAATGTTTTATCCCAACGTCACTGACCCGGCCAAAGCGACCATTGTTAACGTCCATGCGGGTGCGTCGACTGATGGAATCGACTTTTCGGTAAACCACAAGAGCGCCGTGTCCGTCTACGACGTTTCCACATATAGTTTCTACGGCCAGGCCGCTGCGCATCCGGCGTACGCGAACTTCGTGCCCGGTGCGGTCACCATAGCAGCAGCGGGGGTCGGCCTGGGCTCGAACGGCAAGCTTGCTTCTGGCTTAAGCGCTTCCATACTGGGCACAGCTTTCCTGGCTCCAGGTGGCTTGCGCGCCTATGGCACAACCCCGACATACCTGGCACTCGACCTGATGTTCGGCCTGGGCACGCAAACCGGACCGCAGCACATTGTGTTTTCGCAAGGCAGCAACGTCTATGTCCTTCCCGCCGGCTTGAAAGTGACCAATAGCGACCCACCCTCCATCAGTTCGGTAGGGACGGACACGAGTGGAAACGTGGTGGTGACGGGAGCGAACTTCGTCTCCGACAGCCAGGTATACTTTGACGGGCTACCGGCAGCGACGACCATCGTGGACGCTTCGCACGCGACCGTGATCGCGCCCCCGGGAGTGAGCGGCCAAAGCGCCGTGGTGACGGTGTACAACCGCGACGGGCAGAACTCAATGTTTCTGGCGCCCACGCCCGCTCCCACATACAAGTACCCCGGCTCCGCACCGCCGGTTCCGAGCGTTACGTTCTCTCCGAGTGTGTTACCTGCAGGGGCGCGTGCCCTGGTCGACATCGCCGGCGTCAACACAGAATTCGCGGACGGATACATGAGTGTGGGTTTTGGTTCGAGCGATGTACTGGTGCGCGACGTATGGGTGCTGAGCCCGACACATGTGCAGGTGAACGTGCAAGTGGCCGACAACGCCCAGCCGGGCTCGTCGTACGCGACGGTGATTTCCGGCTTCCAGGCCATCTCGCAGCCGGACGCTTTTCAGATTGGCGCCGCGGTGCCTGACGCGCCGGTTGTCGAGCCGACGCTGATCAATGCGGTGTGGCTGCCGAGCGGGGTATATCCAGGCTCGATCGCCAGTCTGTTCGGACTGAACCTGGGCGGCGCGCAGACCACAGTCACGATCAACAATCAAAGTGCGACGATTCTTTACGCCTCGCCGACACAGATTAATCTCGTGGTCCCGGCATCGCTCCAGCCAGGGCCGGCTATCCTCCGCCTGAACAATGGAACGACGAACGCGTATCCGGTGGTGGTAGTGATCGGGCCGGCGCCGCCGTCCATTACCGCGGTTGAGAGCGCGTCGAGCGTTAATATCAGCGCCACGAATCCGGCGCATCCGGGCGATGTCCTGAACGTGCAGGTAACCGGGCTGGCTCCAGCCGGTACATCGGTGGTGCCCGGCCGCGTGCATGTGACGGCCGGCGGGCTGGACATGCTGGCTTCCACCATCACGGAGCTGAACACCACTACTGATGTCATTCAATTCAAGCTCGATCCCAACGTGGCTCCCGGCGCGCAGGTCCCTCTGACGATCTCCATCGACGGCAAGACCAGCTTGCCGGTGTACATCCAGATCGTTCCCTAAAGCTGGAATATTCCGCAGCCCCGCCGTTCCTCCCTCGGATATGATGTTTAGTTCAATAAGGGAGGAAACATGCCGATTCCACACGCTCCGCGGCGCAGTTTTTTGCAGCGCCTCGGGGGACTCGCCGGTTTTTATGGGTTAGCGGCGGCGCCATCCAGCGCCCAGGGCCGCCCAGGGTCCGGCGAGCCGCCATTTCTTTCGCGCTACGCGCGAGCACAGAACTATAAATCACTCAAGCAATCCAGCTTTGACCGCAGTGGAGGCAACGAAGATTACTGGCCCATGGCCGCCGGCGCCACGCAGGAGCTGTTCAACGCGAATGGGCCGGGCGTCATCACGCACATATGGTTTACGATTGCGGCCGAGAGTTCGAATCATTTGAAAGAAATTGTGATCCGCGCCTACTGGGACGGCAATTCCAAGCCCAGCATCGAGGTTCCGGTGGGCGATTTCTTCGGGCTGAATCTCGGGCAATATTTCGTGTATCAATCGGCGTTTCTCAATTGCTCGTCGATCAAAGCGCTGAATTCGTATTTCGCCATGCCGTTCCGCAAGTCGGCGCGGCTGACGGCGACCAACGAGAGCGAGCACAAAGTCGACGCCTTCTACTCGAACATCGATTATCAGCTTGTGCCTTCCCTTCCCGAGGACGCGCTTTACTTTCATGCGCAATACCGGCAGGCGACGCCTAACGTGGCGCATACCGAATCCGACAAGAACCTGGATGGCCGGTATAACCACGTGTACGTCGAGACGCGCGGGCGCGGCCATCTGATGGGGGTGACACTCGGGGTGCTTCAGAACACCGATCACTGGATGGGCGAAGGCGATGACATGATCTTCGTGGACGATGAAACCAAGCCCGTGATCACCGGCACCGGCTCCGAGGATTACTTCAACGGCGCGTGGGATTTCGGCGGGCGCGACGGCGCCATCCAGTTCGCCCACCTGTATAACGGGGCGCCGTTGATGATCGCGCCGGAGCGTGCAGGCGGCCGTTACTGCCTGTATCGCTGGCACGCCGACAACCCGGTGACCTTTACGCGCTACCTCAAGCACACGATGGAGCACGGGCACGCCGACGATCGCGCCGACAATTTCTTCTCAGTGGCGTATTGGTACCAGGCCGAACCGTATACCGATTTTCCGCCGCTGCCGCCCGCGCGCGTACGGATTCCGAATTTGAAAGTAGTAGCCGGACCGGGCGGCGCCCAGCCGGCATAGTGACCGAGGAGGAATGAACATGCGAACTGTCTTAACATTGCTGGCGGCTTCTGCGGCTCTTGCCGCGGCCGATCCGGCAGGCTTCGTCTTGTGGAAAGGCGCCGAATTGAAGAACTACGAAAAGAAGCTTGCGCCCAAGATTGACGCTCACAAGGTTGCCACCGAATCGCTCGGCAACTTCGGCAATCACAACTTCATGGTGGCTCATCGGGAAGGTAGCGGCCAGGCTGAGCTGCACGAAAAGCAGGCGGACCTCTTTATCGTGCAGTCGGGCGAGGGGACGCTGGTGGTGGGCGGGAGCGTGGTGGATCCCAAAACCACGGAGCCGAATGAAATCCGCGGGCCTTCGATCAAAGACGGCGTTAGCAAGCACCTGGGGCCCGGCGATGTAGTCCATATTCCGGCCAAAACGCCGCATCAATTGATGGTCGAGTCAGGCAAACAGATCACGTATGCGGTGATGAAGGTGACTGAGTAAAGGGAGGCTGCTTCCTAGCCGTCTTTCCAGTAGAGTTCGGCGTCGGACCGGCGAATGTAATCGGCGTCAATTTCAGCCGGATCGCGGGCGAGGCCGGCGCAGTAACGCTCGTAAGCGATCGCTCCAACGGCTGCCGCCAGAGCGCGCGGCGCAGCCGTGATCCTGGATTTCTCAAATCGCGTGCCTGCGAGCGCTTGCTGAAACGGAGCAAAATCCGGGGAGATGAACTCGATTTCGCCCTCAGGCAGCGTGGCGAGCCACTCGGAAAACCGCGCCACTACCGGATCGCGCAGTGGCTGGCCAGCGGCGCCGTACACAGCGCCGTAAATCTCGCCACGGCGGGCGTCCAAGACCACTGCCCGCTGGTTGGCGCCGCTGAAGCGCGCCAGCGCTTCCAGGTTCGAGACCGTGACCACCTTCCGCCCCGCGGCTTCGGCCAGGCCTTTCACGCACGCCAGACCCACGCGCACTCCGGTGAACGATCCCGGGCCTGACGCTGCCGCGAAACATTCCACGTCCGCCACTCGCCGGCTGTGCCGGTCGAGCACGCGCCCGAGATGCTCGAACAGCACATGGCCGAAACCTTCGGGAGAGTGGAGGAGCACCTCTTCGATGAGTTTCCGGCCGTCGAGCAGAGCGATGCTGCCAAATTCGTGCGTGGTATCGAGAGCCAGAATGAATGCGTTCACTGAGTGAGCTGGTAGGTACGGTCCTGCGAGTAGACTTTCCCATTGGCGTTCATCCCGAAGAGGCGGACGTGAAAGACCGCGGGATAATGCTTCGCCATGTTCTCCGGGATCTGAAAAGCGCCTTTTCCGCCCGTGCCGATCACCCGATAACCTTGGAGCTCATCGGCGATCTCGCCCGTCCAGAGGTACATCATGGACCGCGTGGCGTGCGTCTCCCGCGTCAGTTTCACCGCGTATGCGGCAGGCGAGCGTAACGAAATCGTGTCCGCCGCCGGTTGCACGATCTGGAACGGAACCTTGCCGACTTCCACTTCCTGCATGAGAATGCGGCGCGACTCGAACTTGTACGACTTCAGCATGCCTTGTTTATGGCCCTCGCGAGAGATATGCAATACCCAGTCATGCGACCGGTCGGGCGGCTCGCCGGCGAAGCGCTCTGTCTTGACGCCCTTGAGCGGCACGGTTTCTCCATTCGCAGGATTGAGCCAGACGACGTCGTAGCCGTGCCGTTCAACCAGGACCTCAACGGGGCCCGCTGGGTTCTCGACGTAAAGAATGTATTCGACATCTTCCAGTGCCGTGGCGCGCCCGCCATCGACATCGAAGTACGGTTCCAGCTCCCAGTGCCGGTTATCGGCGAAAAACTCAAAGAAGATTTTCATTTCGACGGCCCCAGCGTCATCCGCTCCGGCAGCGCAAACGTAATCGCCGTCCATGGCAGCGTTCCACAGCCGGTGCCGGAACGCCTCCGGAGCGGCCGCCGCCTTCCCTGCAAAGGCCATGTTGACGAACGGAGCCGGATAGAGCTGATGCTCGATGGCTCCCACTTCGTTCGCGGCGGATTCATGAGTGACGTAGTCCATCCAGCCGTCCTCTAGCAACGATGCTGACGTGGCGCGCGTGCCGGTCGAGCGAAGATGCTGGTACGGATCTTCGTTTTTCAGCAGCCGCCCGATCTCCTTGACCAGGTCGCGGCCATCCTCGTAGTCTTCGAAATTCTCCACGCCTCCCCAGGTGATGTTCATGCCCCCGTAGCGGGCGATCAGGTAGCGCACATAGCGCGCCCGCTGCTGCCAATCGGGGAAGAGTTTGCGCAATTGATTCGCGCCACCGGCAAGCACGAGGTCCACGGTGATTCCCTTCTGGTTGATGTAGCGAATACGCTCGTCGAGCTGGCGGAAGTAGCCCGGGTCGGGAGCATCGGGCGTAGGAAAGGCTTTGGCGGCGTCATCACCCTCGCCGAGCGCGTTGCCGCGAATGTGGGTGAATTTCTGCCCGGCGCGGGCATCGACAAGCTGGCGGAAGGCCGTGTCGTCTGTCAGTGCGAGGCGCATCAGCGTGTCGCCCATCCACAGGTGGGGCGTGTTGCCGTCGCCGCCGGTATAGGCGAAATGATGAACGTTGGCCACGCGAACGAAACCCGGTGACGGCGACTCGGCGGCGGAAAACTGGCCGATCTTTCCGTTGAAGCTCTCGACGTTGCTGGTTACCCGGAAATCCCAATCGCCTGGTTCGGTGGGGGCAAAACGGATCACCATGCGCTGGCCGCCGTCCCAGTAGGCGGGCAGTAGAAACGTGCGATGTCGCGGCGACCGGAACTCCGCCCGCAACTCGACGGACTGATACGGATTCGCATGTGCAGCGAAATCCGCCTGGCTGAGCTCGAAAACGATTTCGCAGGGCGAAAAAGCCGGGGTCGAGGAGCATACGGTCTGTGCATGTACTGGGAGCGCGATCAAAAACGACAGGGCGCCAAAAAAACGCGCACAAACACGAAGGCGGCCGGCGTCGTGTAAATCGGAGCCCATGCCAATAGTGTAAACTCAACGGTTTCGGCCTATGGTGCAGAAGAGGATTGGTGTGGTGCTGTTTCAGCTTGGCGGACCGGACTCGCTCGAGTCCATCGAGCCATTTCTTTACAACTTGTTTTGCGATCCAGATATCATCGACTTCCCGTTTGCCCGAATTGCGCGCCAGCCGCTGGCGAGGCTCATTTCCATGCGCCGCGCCCGGCATGTTGCGCACCACTACGCCGAGATTGGCGGCAAGTCCCCGATTCTCGAATTCACGCGGCGGCAGGCGGAGGCGCTCGAATCTGAACTGCGCCGCGAGTTCGATGCGCGAGTCGTGGTGGCGATGCGTTACTGGCATCCGCTCACCGAGGAAGCGATTGATGAACTGGCAGCTCACGCACCCAACGAAGTGGTGCTGCTACCTTTGTACCCGCAGTATTCCAAAACCACTACCGGCAGCAGCATCAACGAATGGGACCGGCGCTTCCAGCCCAATGGGTGGAATCCGCGCGTGCATTTGGTGACGGAGTTCTACCGGGAACCGGCGTATCTCGATGCGGTGACCGCAGCCATCGACGCATCACTCCGCGATTTCGAGAACCCGGCGGATGTCGACGTGGTTTTCAGCGCGCATAGTGTTCCGATCGCCGTCATTGAGCATGGCGACCCCTACCAGCGGCAGATCGAGCACACGGTCGACCTGGTTTGGGAACGCGGGCGCTGGCCCGCGCGCCGCCATCTCTGCTATCAAAGCAAGGTGGGCGCCTCGAAATGGCTGCGCCCCTCGATGCATGAGACCATCAGGAGCCTCGCCGCGGCAGGATCGCGAAATGTGCTGGTCGTGCCGATTTCTTTCGTGTCCGATCACGTTGAGACGCTTCATGAAATCGATATCGAACATCGCGAACAGGCGCGCAGCCTCGGCATTGAAAATTACCGGATGATGCCCGGCCTGAACGATTCGCATGAGTTTATCGGCGCGCTGGCAGGGCTGGTCCGAAGCCGGATTCACGCGAAGCAACTTCTTACGAGCGCAGCCGGACGCCTCCGCTAGCCGGCGAGCGAAGGCCATAACGAAGCGTCCGCGCAAGTATAATCGAATGGTGAAGCGATTTCTGGCCTTATTGGCCGCAATTCTCGCACTGGTCGCGATGACCGCTTGCAAGCGCGCCAGCAACCAGGAAGAAGCCGTACGGCAGGGTGTGATCGATTACCTCGCCAAACGCGCCAACCTGAATGTGTCGGGGATGAACGTCGTGGTCACCTCAGTGATCTTCCGGCAGAACGAAGCCGACGCCGTGGTCTCGATTACAGCGAAGGGAGGCGCGGCGGGACAAGGGATGTCGATGCGGTACACGCTCGAGCGCCAGGGCGATCAGTGGGTGGTGAAAAACAAAGCCGAAACCGGCCCGAACCCGCACAGCGCCAGCGGTGCAAACCCACACGGCGGAGCTGCGCCCGAGGGAGTACCGCTGCCGCCGGGACATCCAACCGTCGACAGCACAAAACCAAAACCATGAAACGTGTCGCCATCTTAGGTGGTGGACCGGCGGGGGCGTTTGCCGCCGAACAACTGAGCGCGGCGGGCCTCGATACGGTTGTTTTTGACGAAAAACTCGCCTGGGAGAAGCCGTGCGGCGGTGGTCTCACCTACAAGGCGTATCATCAATATCCCTTCCTGATCAACAACAGCACGCCGAAGAGACTCGTCGAAGAGACGGTGCTGGCTGCACCGCGGGCGGGCGCGGTGACTTTGCAGTTACGAAATCCCATCGTCATTTATTCACGATTCGATTTGAATCGAATGCTGCTCGAACGCGCCGAGCGCGCCGGGGCACGCATTGAGAAAGCCCGCGTGACCGAGATGACGCGGTCGGGAGGCGGATGGCAGCTTAAGACCAAATCCGGCATTCTGGATGCTGACTTCTGCATCGTCGCCACAGGTGCGCGCAACCCGTTGCGCGACTTCGGCACCGAGCTCGGCCCGCGCGACACCATGGCTGCGCTGGGTTATTACGTCCCCGGCGAACGCGAGCAGATCGACATCCAGTTCCTGCCGAAACTGGAGGGCTATATCTGGATTTTCCCCCGCTGCGGCCATCTTTCAGTGGGCATTTGCGGCAAGGGCGTGCCGGCCGGCGTGTTGCGCAAATGGCTGGAAGATTACATGGTGGAAAAGGGCATGTCCTGGAAGAATGGCGTGTTCTACAGCCACGTGCTTCCCTCGCTCGAAACACCGTCCTGGAAACGAAACCGCGTGGCGGGCGAAGGGTGGATGGCGGTGGGTGACGCAGCCGGGCTGGTGGATCCCATTACCGGCGAAGGCCTGTATTACGCGATCCGCTCCGCGGACCTGGCGGCCAAAGCGCTGCTCTCTGAAATCACCGGTCTCGCCGGCCAAGCTTATCGCCGCATGCTGCGCCGCGATTTCGCCGCGGATCTGGAATTCGGCTCACGGCTGGCCAAGCGCGTCTTTTTCGGGCGGTTCCTGTTCGGCAGCGTGCCGGCGCGCATGGTGCAGTTTACGCGGCGCAGCCCCAAGTTCGCGGGAGTTGTGCAGGACCTTTTTGCGGGGACGCAGCCTTACCTCGGCTTGAAGCGCCGGCTGATGGAAAATCTGAACGGGAGCCTGCTCGAAATCGCCATGAATGTGAGCCTGCATCGTCTCATGCCGGGCCGGGTCCGGGCATGACGCGCACCAACTCCGAAAAAATCTTCTCCAAAGCGCAAAAGCTGATTCCCGGTGGCGTCAACTCGCCGGTGCGGGCGTTTCGCAGCGTCGGCGGGTCGCCCCCGTTCATCGCGCGCGGCGAAGGCTCACGCATCTTTGACGTCGACGGCAACCAGTACATCGATTACGTAGGCTCCTGGGGCCCGTTGCTGCTGGGCCACCGGCATCCGGCGATCATCCAGGCCGTACGAGAAGCGCTTGACACGGGAACCAGTTTCGGCGCGCCCACCAGCCGCGAAGTCGAGATGGCTGAGGCTATCTGCAATGCCGTGCCCTCCATCGAAATGGTGCGCCTGGTGAACTCGGGAACGGAGGCGACCATGTCGGCGCTCCGTGTGGCGCGCGGTTTCACGGGGCGCGACCTCATAGTGAAGTTCGAAGGCTGCTATCACGGCCACGTGGATTCCCTGCTGGTAAAGGCAGGCTCCGGCGTGGCAACCCTCGGGCTTCCGGATTCGCCCGGCGTTCCCAAGAGCTTCAGCGACACGACACTCGCTTTGCCGTTCAACTCCACGGGTGCGCTCGAACAGGCCTTTCAGCAGCGCGGCGATCAGATCGCCGCTGTGATTGTCGAACCAGTGGTAGGGAACATGGGCTGTGTGCCGCCGGCGGCCGGATTTCTCCAGACGCTACGCGACCTCACCACGCGCCACGGATCGCTTTTGATTTTCGATGAGGTGATGACCGGCTTCCGTGTCGCGTTCGGTGGCGCCCAGCAACTCTACGACATACGCCCCGATTTGACGACGCTGGGAAAAGTGATCGGTGGCGGCCTTCCGATCGGCGCCTACGGCGGGCGCGCGGACATCATGAGCCGCGTGGCGCCGTCCGGCCCCATCTATCAAGCGGGCACGCTTTCCGGCAACCCGCTGGCCGTCGCTGCCGGTCTCGCCATGCTGCGTTATCTCAAGTTGCACCCAGAGATCTACGCGCAGCTCGAGGCCAGGTCCGCCGCCATTTGCGCAGCGGCGCCGTGCGGAACCACGGTGAACCGTGTCGGTTCGATGTTTACCATTTTCTTTGCCGATCAGCCCGTAACGGATTGGGAATCCACGAAGAGATCCGACACCGCGCGATTCGCAGACTTCCACCGAACCATGCTGGAGGCTGGCATCTACCTTCCACCATCGCAGTTCGAGGCGGCGTTCGTTTCCGCGGCGCACTCAGAAGAAGATGTCCGCACCACCGCACGGTGCTTTCAAGGATTCACAGCGAGTTAACCAAAGAATACTGGCTCCGCTCCAGCGCCGCAAGAAACAATGGAGACATGTGGCTCATGAAGCAGCGGCCCTCGATCAGCGTTTTTGTCTTTTTGCAGGTGCTCGACGTTCTGACGACCATCATTGGGCTCAGGCTCGGCGCCGGTGAAGCCAGCGCTTTTATCGGGAGCTTGATGCATCTCGGAGTCGTGCCCGCGCTGATGATCTCGAAAATTATCGCCGTCATCCTCGTGCTGCTGGCTCTCAAACGAGGGCGGCCACGCATTGTGGTTCTGGCCAATCTCTGGTTTGCTGGAATCGTAACCTGGAACCTGGCGCTGATCTTTTCTCAGGCGTGGCGAAACGGCGTCGCGTAGCTACTTCAAATTCAAGACTTCGTTTAGCGAACCCTGCCGGTACCCCTCCAGATCGAGCGTCACGTACTTGAATCCCAGTTTTTTGAAAATCTGTGTGAAACGGGTTGCCATCTCCGGCGTGAGCGCGCGCGGAAGCTCGTCTTTCGCGATCTCGATGCGCACCAGCTCTTCGTGAAAACGCACGCGGAACTGCCGGAACCCGAGGGCTTTGATCTCCTCTTCCCCCTGCTCCACGGTCTTGATGTTCTCGATCGTAACCGGCGTGCCGTACGGAATGCGCGAACTCAGGCACGCGGCCGCAGGACGGTCCCAGGTGGGCAGTCCCGCAATGCGCGATAACTCGCGGATTTCAGCTTTGCTCAGGCCGGCGTCCGCCAACGGCGATTTCACCTGATGGATCTTGGCCGCATTTTGCCCCGGCCGGTAATCACCCAGGTCGTCCTGATTCACGCCATAGATGATGTTGGGGATGCCACGCGCGCGCCCGACTTCTTCCAGTTCGGTGAATAACTCGTCTTTGCAATGAAAGCAACGGTTCTGATCGTTCTTGATGTAATCGGGATTCTCGAACTCGTGCGTCTCGATGTACTCGTGAGCAATACCGAACCGGTGCACGAAATCTTCGGCGTCGCGCTTGTGGGATTCGGGAATCGAAGCCGAATCGGCAGTGATCGCGATAGCATTCGAGCCCAGAACGTGGTGCGCAGCCCAGGCGAGATACGCGGAATCGGTCCCGCCCGAATAGGCCACGATCACCCGGCCCAGTTCACGCAGGACGGAAAACAGCTTTTCCTGCTTCGCCGCCAGCGCCGCCGCATCCATCACTCCGACCAGAGTGGCCATAGCCAAATTATAAGCCATGGCGGACTCCGGGCCGTGCTAACCTGTAGCCGTATCCCTCATATGGCCCTGACCCGGGAAAAAGCTCAGCTCATGAGCGCGTCGGAAGTAGACCGCACGCTCGTACGCCTGGCCCATGAAATCCTGGAAAGAAGCGGTGACCTGGACCGTCTGGCATTTGTCGGAATCCGGCGCCGTGGCGTGCCGCTGGCGCAGCGGCTGGCGCGCAAAATCGAAGCCCTGGAGGGACGGCGCGTGCCTGTCGGCATCCTCGATATCAACTTGTATCGCGACGATCTGACCACGGTGGACATCAAACCCGTGGTGAACGCCACGGAGATTCCGTTTCCTGTGCACGGGAAAGACATCATCCTGATGGACGACGTCCTGTATACGGGGCGAACCATCCGCGCCGCTCTGGATGCGTTGTTCGACCACGGACGCCCGGCCCGCGTGCATCTGCTGGTGCTGATCGACCGCGGCCACCGCGAACTGCCCATCGAAGCCAAGTTCATCGGACGGACGGTGCAAACCACCGACGACGAGATTATCGAGGTCAAGTTCAAGGAGATCGACCAGATGGAAAAAGTGCTGCTGGTCGAGAAGGTGGCGGAGACGGTGTAGACGTCATGTCCGTGGGACTGCTCGGAATCGAAGAACTGACGCGCCAGGAAGTGGAAGCGATTTTGCAGCGAGCGCGTTTCTTCCAGCCGGTGCAGACGCAGCCCTTCAAGAAATTGGATACGCTGCGCGGCAAGATGATCGTCAACCTGTTTTACGAAGCTTCCACGCGCACGCGCACCAGCTTCGAAATCGCCGCCAAGCGGCTGGGCGCCGACACCGTCTCGATCACCGCGTCCGGATCGAGCGTTTCCAAAGGCGAATCGCTGGTGGACACGTTGAATACGCTGGCGGCCATGCACCCGGACGCCATCGTGATGCGCCATGCCGCTTCCGGCGCGCCGCATTTTCTTGCGCGCCATCTGGCGACTCCCATTATCAACGCGGGCGACGGCACCCATGAGCATCCCACCCAGGCGCTGCTGGATGCGCTCACGATTCTGGATCGCCGCCCGGCGCTGGAGGGCCTGCGCGTCGCCATCATCGGCGATATCGCCCACAGCCGCGTGGCCCGCTCGAATGTGCACCTGCTGGCGAAATTCGGCGTGGACATCGTGCTGTGCGGTCCGGCCACTTTGCTGCCTTCTGAATTGACCGAGATCGCGCCGGGCGTGAGCCTGACCACCGATATGAGCGAAGCGATCGCCGGCGCCGACGTGGTGATGATGCTTCGCGTGCAACTGGAACGCCTGCACGATCCGCCGCTCTCCGCCGGCGAATATTTCCAGTTTTACGGACTGCGCCTGGAGCACCTGGCGCTGGCCAAGCCGGACGCCATCGTCATGCATCCCGGCCCCATCAATCGCGGCCGCGAACTATCCTCCGAGGTGGCCGACTTCCAGCGGTCGGTCATTCTCAACCAGGTGGAAAACGGTGTGGCCGTGCGCATGGCCGTGCTCGAACGCATTGTAGGAGAACACGTCAATGGACGGGCTGCAGGGTAGATTGAGCCTCCTCAATAAATCACGGCCGACGGGGAGACGGGGAGACGGGGAGACGAGGAGACGTCGAAATGTCCCCATCTCCGCCTCTCCCCATCTCCCTGTCAGCCGAGAATACCGACATGTCTTCTCTTCTCATTAAGAACGGCCACGTCGTCGACCCGGCTTCCGGACGGGAAGGGCCTTTCGACGTGCGGATTGAAGACGGCCGCATCCAAGACGTCGGAAAGAATCTCGATCCAACCGGCGCCGAGGTGGTCGATGCCACCGGCCTGGTGGTGACGCCCGGGCTGATCGATATGCACGTGCACCTGCGTGAGCCGGGCATCGAACATTCGGAGACGATCGAGACCGGTGCGCGCGCTGCGGCGGCGGGTGGGTTCACCTCCATCTGCTGCATGCCGAATACCCTGCCCGTCAACGACAATGCCACGGTCACTAACTACATCATTGAGCGCGCCCGCCAGCATGCCGTGGTAAACGTCTTTCCCATCGGCGCCATCACCAAAAACAGCGCCGGCGAGGAACTCGCCGCCATCGGCTCCATGAAGAACGCGGGCATTGTGGCAATTTCCGATGACGGCCGGCCGGTCATGAATGCGCGCGTCATGCGCCGGGCCATGCAAATGGCCAAGTCCTTCGACCTGCCGGTGATCGACCATTGCGAGGACCTGAACCTGAGCGCGGGCGGCGACATGCACGAAGGCGTGCAATCGACGCGCCTGGGGCTGCGGGGCATCCCGGCCAGCTCCGAGGACGTGATGGTGGCGCGCGATATTCTGCTGGCGGAATCCACCGGCGCTCACTTTCACGTGGCGCACATCTCGTCGCGGCATTCCGTCAACATCGTGCGGTTCGCGAAAAGGCAGGGCCTTCCGGTCACCTGTGAGGCCACGCCGCACCACTTCGCGCTCAGCGACGCCGACATCACCGAGTACGACAGCAGTTACAAGATGAAGCCGCCGCTGCGCTCGGAATGCGATGTCGCGGCGGTGATCGAGGGCATCGTTGCGGGAACCGTGGATGCGATTGCTACCGACCATGCGCCCCATCCCGGCAGCGAAAAAATGCAGGAGTTTGAGAAGTGCCCGTTCGGTATTATCGGCCTCGAAACCGCGCTGGCGCTCTCGCTGGAAAAGCTTTACCACACGCAAAAGATCTCCCTGATGCGGCTGGTCGAGCTGTTCACCACAGGTCCCGCCCGCATCCTGGGACTGAACCGGGGAACCCTCGCCACGGGCGGACCCGGGGATGTCACCATCTTTGATCCGGAACTGGAATGGACCTACGATGTGAACCGCTCCTATTCCAAGAGCAAGAACTCGCCGTTCGACGGCTGGCAACTCAGAGGCGGTCCGGTGGCAACCATCGTCGGCGGCGTAGTGGTGTGGCGTCGGGAAACCTAGACCTCCCTCAAACTCCCGATTTCGTTCGGATTTGCCCTGGCCGCCGTATAATACCGCGAGACAGGAGCGCTGCATGCCTGAATCACCGGATCTCTTTGAACCGCACATGCCCGAGGTAGATCCGCCGTCCCATATTCATCGAGTTTTCGATCAGGCCCGCAAATCTGCCGCTGCCGAGCACGGCGAGGGCGATTCAAGCCGCCGCGTTGTCCTGGTTACTCCCGGCCGCATGCTCATGCTGCAGCCGTGTCCCCTTCCTGGCTCCATGCCCGCCAACGTGGTCACTCAGATTGAGCGGCTGGTTTCGCCTAAGGTTAAGAGAAAGATCGCCGTCATCGCATACACCGAGTTGAAGGCGATAACTACGGGTCTCCCGAAAGCCATCCCCTTCTTCGGAATGTTGGTGGGTATGGCCTACATCGGCCACTCCGTCTGGATTTTCGAAGGTCATCCTTCGGCCTTGGCAGCTGGCTGCAAAGAGGCCGATGTCCTGATCGTCGACAGCGGAATGGTTCCACATCTGCCCTCGGACTGGCAAACCCTGGCGTCCAGCGAAGCGCCTAAGCTCGAAATTTACATTCACGACCGCACCAACCATTCGCTTCGCAAAGTGAACTAAGTGCGCAAGCCGTACACACTACTCACCTTGCCTTCGCTACGTACACCTTAGGCAACGCCGCGACGTTAATTAAAGATAGCTAGTGGAGTGTCGAGATAGTACGTTAACATGAAGTCGCAAGATAGGTACCATCGTACCAGGGGACTTAGCGTGCACATTTTTCCAACACCGGCGTTGTTCGTAAACCGACCGAACCCACGTCTGGTTCAGCTACATTAGCTAGGGCGGTCCAAGATGAAGCTTCTACGCCTCTTCCTCAGCCTTACCCTCTCTGCGGCCTTTTTCGTGTCATTCAGTGCGGCCGGCGACATCAGCGGTCAGATTATCATCGCCAAAAAGCTCACTAAGAAGCAAGTAACCCTACCTGCATATCAACTGCGTGGAGTATCATCAGCCCCGCAACAGGATGAACTCGGACCCGTCAACGAATACAGCGACATGGTGGTTTTCCTGGAAGGCGCACTGCCAGACACCGGCAGCCCCGTCCGCGTCGATCTGGTACAACGAAACCAGCGATTCGAGCCGCAATTGCTCGTCGTCCCGGTCGGGTCAACAGTGTCTTTTCCGAATGCAGATCCGATCTATCACAACGTCTTCTCCCTCTCCGGTGCAAAGAAATTCGACCTCGGATACTATCCGGAAGGTCACACGCGCACCATTCAGTTCGAGGAGCCGGGCGTAGTGCAGCTCTATTGCCACCTTCACCCGAATATGTACGCCGCGGTGGTCGTGACTCCTAACTCCTGGTACACGCGCCCCGCCCCCGACGGAAGTTTTGTATTGAAAGGAGTACCCCAGGGAGACTACCGCCTGGTGGCCTGGCACATGCATGCCGGGTTTTTTCGAAGGGAAGTTCATGTGGAGGCGAGCAGCCCGGCTAATCTGGTCTTAACCATTCCCGAGCACGTATTGGAGAGCAGGCGCTAATGCGCAAGCTGTCCCTGGCTACGCGAACGTTCCTCCTCTCTCTGCTACCACTCTCCCTGGCGATGACCTTCACTTTCTTTGGACTTGCCATTGTGTTGAAAGAGAGAACTCGCGACGGCATCAGGGCCTACTTTCACACCTCCGAGTTACTCTTGGAAAAGGCCAATGAGAGTAACGCCCAGCGGACCGCTCAAGCCGCATCTCTACTGGCGGAGAATGCCGGGCTCAAAGCATCCATCGGATTGCTGCGTGAGACGGCCGGCGATAGCGCACTCCGCGATCAGGCCGAGCGTACCATCGAAGAACAATTGAAGGGATTACGGGGACTTGTTGGCTACGAGTTGCTGGCGATCGCGGATTCGCAAGATAGGATCATTCTCGCTTTGGAGCTTCGCGCTGGGACGATGACTCGCGTCACGCCGGCCCTGCCCCTCAACACAGCCTCGTCGCTGCTCGAGGTCAACGGAGTGCTCTACGCAGTAGAGACCGCCCCCATCATTCTCAACGACCAGGTTGCCGGTCACCTTACCGTCGGCAAAACATTTGATCTGACCTTGCTGGATGCGATCGGTAACATGGCGTTGCTGCGCGGGGGAAAGTTGTTGCGCACTACACTGGTTCAGCCGTCGCTGCAGGAAATTGAGCGAACGCTCTCTGCCACCTGCGTGGCGAACCGGGATGGTTGCGACATCAAGTTGAATGGCGAAACTTACCTCGTGCTTCCCTTACAGACAGCATCATTCGGGAGTCCGTACAAGCTACTGATGCTGTACTCGCTGGATCAAGCCGTGCACAACTTTCTGTCAGGGTTCGCGGGAAAATTCACCGTGATTGGTTTCTCGGGCGCCTTGTTGGCCCTGGTTCTGGCTCTGCTGTCCTCTTGGGCAGTATCCAAACCGATCCAGGATCTGGTCGCCCGATTGAAACAAAGTGAGCAGACGGGTCAGCTCCCAGCCAACTTGCCGGCCCACTCCCCAACGCGAGAAATCAACCTGCTGGCCGAGGCTCTGAACGGCGCTGCGGAGTCTGTCCGCCGCTCTTCAGAAGAGTTGACGGCAGCCAAAGACACGGCTGAAGCCGCCAATCGGGCCAAGAGTGAGTTCCTGGCGAACATGAGTCACGAAATTCGTACTCCCATGAACGGGGTCATGGGAATGAACGCTCTGTTGCTGGATACCGAGTTGACCACAGAGCAGCGCGAATATGCTGAAACCGTAAAAGAGTGCTCCGAGTCACTCATGAGAATTCTTTCCGACATCCTCGATTTCTCGAAAATGGAAGCCGGCAAACTCACTCTGCAGCCAGAAGTCTTCGACCTGAGGAAGGCGGTGGAACATATTTCGGCTCTGCTCAGTCCCAAGGCTACGGAAAAGCATCTTGAGTTGAAAGTGCGCTGCGCGCCTGATGTGCCATGTCAACTGATCGGCGATCCTAAGCGCATCGGTCAGGTTGTCACTAATCTAGTGTCGAACGCGCTGAAATTTACTCACAAGGGATACGTTCACGTCGCCATCGATTCTGTAGAACAATCTAACGACGAGGTATGCATCTGCATCTCGGTTGAGGACACGGGCATCGGAGTACCCCAAGACAAACTCGCCGTGATTTTCGAAAAGTTCGCCCAGGCCGATGGGTCGGTCACGCGCCGGTACGGAGGTACGGGACTTGGTCTTGCCATCTCCAAGCAACTCGTAGAGGCAATGGACGGCACGATTGGCGTGCGCAGCCAGGTGGGAAAGGGCTCCACTTTCTGGTTTAGGCTCCGGCTTCGCGTTGTCACGATCGTGCCGTCCCCGGTTGAAGAGCGTTATGCGCACACATAGGTTACTCCTGGCCATGCTATTTCTGTGCTTCGGAGCCCTTGCTCAGGAAGCCGACCTCGGCATCACGTTACCGGTCACCCTCACGGGCGAGGGCCTGTACACTCACCGCCTGCAATCCGAGGATCCCAAGGCGAGCCCGCTGACCGGAGCGTTTCATGTGGCGCTCTATCCGGGATTCAAGCTCGGGCCGCACTGGTTTATCTACTCAGCGATCTACCTTAGCTCCACGCCGTTTTATTACAACGACGCGTACGAGTCGGATCATCAGTTGGAAACTCAGGTCGTACAGGCCTTTCTCGGTTACAGACAAACTTATGGGACCACGTCGGTGATGTTCAAGGCGGGCCAACTGACCTCTGCTTTTGGATCCTTTCCTGTGCATTACGACGATGCGGACAATCCGTTGCTGGACCAGCCGATTCCCTACGCTGCATATCTAAGTCTTCATGCAAACCAGTTGCCCTGCGGTGTAAAGGATATTTCCGGTCAAGAATACTGGGGCTCGGTGGGTTATCATTGCGGCGGCTCATCGGCCAGCGATGAGGGACTGACGCCGGCTACGCTGTACGGTCTGCCCGGAATTGAAGCTGACGTGTCCACACACAAGATGGACGCGAGATTTCAGTTGACCAACAGCTCACCGGTAAACCCGCAGACTCTCTGGTCCCACAGCCAGCGTCCCCAGTGGACCGCCGGCGCCGGATACTCTCCGCTTCAGGGATTCCGGTTCGGCT